>ERZ1292623.302-Hain-H51-01um-R1-302-length-55612-cov-8_pt2 | contig 26091 bp, 27 predicted proteins | sample MGYA00564398_ERZ1292623 | MGnify/ENA primary metagenome ERZ1292623 (study PRJEB36523, sample SAMEA6512633) | groundwater metagenome | collected 2019-01-07 | study: AquaDiva: Metagenomics assemblies of 32 groundwater samples | reverse complement strand
CTTAGGTCGTCGAGCCTCGAACGTGGCGGCCCCCGTCCACGACAATCGTCTCACCCGTAACAAATTCCGCGTCCAGCAGATACAGCATCGCGTCCACGACGTCCGCCGGGGTCCCCGTGCGCGCCAGCGGCGTGCCTTCGGTGAAGTCGCTCTCTTCCTTCGCCGACATCGCGTCCGGCATGAGCACCGCGCCCGGAGCGATACCGTTCACACGCACATCGGGCGCGAGGATGTGCGCCAGGTTGCGCGTCATTTGCACGACGCCGGCTTTGGTGATGCCGTGCGGGATGTAGCCCGGCCACGTTTCGAATGCGGCGAGGTCCGCGATGTTGACGATCGCGCCGCGCGCCGTTTTCAGGTGCGGTGCCGCCGCTTGGGACAGGAGAAACGGAGCGCGGAGGTTCAGCGCGAACATGCGATCCCACTCCACAGCGCTGACCTCGCCAAATGGCGTGCGCACCATGATCGCCGCGGAGTTGATCAGTACATCCAGTCGGCCGAACGCCGCAACGACATCACGGACCAACGCGGCTGGCGCTTCCGCCAGCGCAAGGTCGGCGCCGAAGGCCCGCGCGCTGCCGCCGGCCGCAACGAGAGCGCCCACCACGTCCCTCGCTCCCGCCGCACTCTCGTGGTGGTGAACGGCCAGGGTTGCGCCGCGCCCACCCAATGCCATCGCGAGCGCGCGGCCGACGCGGCGGCCACCACCGGTTACGAGCGCCACCTTGTCGCGGAGTTGCATCGTCGGGCTCACGCCACGCGTCGCGAACCATTCGTCGCAACGCGTGCCTCCTGGTCCTCGAGCCACTGGGCCGGCACGCGCATCATGCCGAGCGTGCGCGTGCCTTCGCTCGCCCCGTGCCAGTCGGAGCCGCCGCTGCGAACCAACTCGAACTCGGCCACCAGAGCGTCCAGCCGCTGCGCGTGCTCCCATGAGTGGCTCGGGTGCAGGACCTCGATACCGTCGAGTCCGTCGCGCACCAGCGCGGCCACGCGCTCACGGGTCAGCTGGCCCCCGGGATGCGCGAGGATGGCGAGCCCCCCGGCGCGATGGATCAGCTCGATCGCCTCCGCCATCGCCAATCGATCCTTGCCAACAAACGCGGGACGCCCGTTGCCGATGAGCTTTTCGAATGCCTCGCGCGCGTCGGTCACCCAGCCGCCGGCGATGAGTGCCCGCGCCACATGCGGGCGTCCCACGGCGCCACCGGCGGATTCTCCCAGCACCGCGGTCATCGTCACCGGGAAGCCGAGTTCGTTGAGACGCTGCACCATGCGTTCCGCGCGATTGAGGCGCATGTCGCGCAACGCCACGAGGCGTTCCTCGAGTCCCCCGCGCTCGGCGATGTGCAGACCCAGGATGTGCGTCTCCTGGTCCGATTCGACCGCACTGAGTTCAACACCCGCGACCACGCGCACACCGAGGCCGGCGGCGGCCGCCTGCGCCTCTTCGAGGCCCGCCAGTGTATCGTGGTCCGTCAGGGCAATCGCGGCCAACCCCGCCGCCTTCGCGGCATGCACCACTTCGCGCGGCGGCCGAGACCCGTCCGACGCCGTCGAGTGCGCATGCAGGTCGACGAATGGATGGAGTCCACCGCCATTCATCGCACTCGAGGCATCACTCACGAACGGTAGTCAGCCTCCGGGGAGGTCTCGCCCGGCTGCGAGGCCGCGAACAAGCGCGCCAACTCGGCGTCGGACAACTCCGCCAACGACCGCTCGCGCGACCGCGTGCTCACGGGCGAGTAGCGGGTGACGCGCACCGCGCGATTGCCGGCGGCGTTGGAGACGAAAACGAGCGCGAATTCGTCGCGGTCGTACTGTGTAACGCGGCCGGAGGGATAGACGCTCCAGGCTCGTCCGTCGATGGTCAGGGTGCGCGAAGGCATGTGATCAGGTCAGGTCGACTTCAAGGTACAAGCGCGACGGCGGCTGGCTCGTTGCGCCATGCGCACGAACCAACGTTTCCTTGTCCGCCGCTTCGAAGAACTCCACGTAACCATCGGACAGTTGGTCTTCCTCGTACACCCAATAGCGACAGCCCGCGCCCGTGTAATGCGCACGCGCCGCGCGGGCGCGCGTCCGGAATGCCTCGCGCTCACTTGCGGGTACAACCGTGTGGCGCATGGACAGCGCACGCATCGCGCTATTTCTCCGAATCCGGATAGGTCTCGAGGCCCTTCTTGATCGTCGCCATGAACTTGTCGGCGTCCGAGCCGTCGACGATGCGATGGTCGAACGACAACGAGAAATACGCACAGGTGCGGATGGCGATCACGTCTTCTCCATCGGCTCCCGTGAGCACCTTCGGACGCTTTTCAATTGCGCCGAGACACAGGATGGCCGACGTGCCGGCAGGAATGATGGGGGTGCCTGTCAGCGAACCAAAGACGCCGGGGTTCGTGATGCTGAACGTGGCGCCCTGCACTTCCTCGGGCTTGAGGCGCTTGGTGCGCGCCCGATCCGCCAGATCGTTGACCGACTTCGTAATGCCCGACAGCGACAGGTCGTCTGCCCGCCGGACGACCGGCACGATCAGGCCCCAATCGAGCGCCACCGCGATGCCGATGTTGTACTGCTTGCGGTAGACGATCTGCGCGCCGTTGTGCGCGGCGTTGAGCACTGGATGCTGCTTGAGCGCGTCCGTGACGACGCGAATGATGAACGGCAGGTACGTGAGCTTGTGGCCAGACTGCTTTTCGAATTCGGCGCGCAGCCTTTGGCGCAGTCGCGCCACCCGCGTCAGGTCGATTTCAAAGAAAGTCGTGACATGTGCCGCATGACGGCGCGCCACTACCATATGGTCGCTCGTGAGCAGGCGGATCTTGGACATCGGCTCGACGACGTCCCCCGGCCACACGTCGATCTGCGGAGCGTGCCGGTCGGCGGCGCCCGGGCCGTGCATCGCCATCGGAGCGCGCGTGGCGCCGCCGGACGCCAGGAAGCCCTCGAAGTCCTTCCGCGTGACTCGTCCTGCGAGGCCCGTGCCCTGGAGCGAACGCAGCTCGATTCCGTATTCGGCCGCCATCTTCCGCACCAACGGCGATGACTTGGAACGCAGGCGGTCTTCCAGCGAATTGCCGTTCCCGGCGTGCGCACTCGGCTCCCGGCCCTCGGCTTTCGGCTCAGCCGCTGCTGCGGTCAGCGGCACTGGAGGCACGATGGCGGCGCCGACGACGGCCGGCGCAGGTGCAGTCGCGACGGCTGCAATCACGGCGCCCACCTCGGTTTCGAGGCGCGCGACGACCGTGGAAACCGGAACAGTCTGTCCCTCGTGCACCAGGATCTCGGCCAGCGTGCCAGCGCTCGACGCCGGAATCTCGGCGTCGACCTTGTCGGTAGAGATCTCGAAGATCGGCTCGTCGCGCTTCACGACGTCGCCGACCTTCTTGAGCCACTTGGAGAGCGTGCCCTCCGCGATGGACTCGCCCATCTGCGGCATCACCACATCAACGCGCGCCACGACTCCTCCTTAGCTGGTTCCGGCGACCGCCTTTCGGCGACCGACCCGCAATCTCCACACGGACAGCAACGGCAACCCAATCAGCCCGATCAGCGCACCAGGGTACAAGAATTCGAAGGTGTGACATGCCGGCAACCCTTTGGGCGCCGTACAGTTCTGCATTGCTCCCACGATCTTCGCGACGAGCACCGCGATCATTCCGCCGCCGAAGAAACCGATGGGAGCCGTCAGGCAACCAACTCCAATATACGACCACGCATTGCCCTTCGCGGCGGCGCCACTGACGTCCGATGTCGGACGTCCGACGTCCGGTGTCATCAGTAGGCGGCTTCCAGCTGGTGCCGGGGTTGTTCGACGCGATGGAGCGTCACGAAGAAGCGTTTCACGTTCCGATCCAGCCGGCTTTCACCCATCTGGTCGGTCTGGGCCTCAACGAACGTGTAGTGACCGCCTTCCGCCTTCACGCTCAGCTTGAGGGTACCGAGCGGGCCGGTGAACGTCCGCGTCCTGGCCGCGGTCGCGGAAGCCGTCAGGCCGATGGTGGGAAAGAACGCGTCCGCACGTTCGAGTGCGTCGTGCGGCGAAAGATGTGACCGATAGAAGTGTCTCATGTCAGGGACGCGTTGCCTCTCCTCGTTCATTGTAGACGTCCTGCATCCACTCCACTTTTTCCAGCGGGTGCAGCGAATCGCGCCGGAACCGGATCGCCACCGCCCAAAGGCCGCTCGTAACGTAGTTGAGCTTGCCGTAGTACGTGCCGAGTTCTGCCCCCTTGGCAAACCCATCCCACGTATTGGCGTGCTCGGCATTGCTGGCATACACCTGGCCCTCGCCGGTTTCGATCGGCTGGCGGCTCTCCCGGTCGTGGATGACGACCTTGTAGAGCACAGCCTCGCGCGCGCGCGGGGGTGACGGGTTGGCCACGATGGTGAAGTTGTAGGTCTTGCTGTAGAGCCGCAGTTGGTGAGGCCGACGCTCGCGCGGACCGCACGCCGCCGTTACGAGCAACACCGCCAGAATCCAGACGCGCATCAGCCCGACTCCCCGAAAGGCGAACTCCCTTCCGCGCTAGCCCAGCTCGAAGTGGGTGACTGGTGCCTCACCCATCACGTGCCGGAGCGTGTTCTTCAGCTTGGTCTGCTGAATGAAAAGATCGTGCTCCGGCTGAAGTCCGGCAGCGGCCATCGGCGATTTGTAATAGAAGCTTAACCATTCCTGGATGCCCTTCATTCCGGCCCGGGCGGCGAAGTCGCTGAAGAGGGCGAGGTCCAGTACGATGGGGGCCGCCAGGATGGAGTCGCGGCACAGGAAGTTCACCTTGATCTGCATCGGGTAGCCCATCCACCCGAAGATATCGATGTTGTCCCAGCCTTCCTTGTTGTCTCCGCGCGGCGGGTAGTAGTTGATGCGTACCACGTGCACGAAATCCTTGTACAGCTCAGGATACGTTTCCGGCTGCAGGATGGTGTGCAACACACTCAGCTTGGAGGCCTCCTTCGTCCTGAACGACGCCGGGTCGTCGAGCACCTCACCGTCGCGGTTGCCCAGAATGTTCGTCGAGTACCAGCCCTCGAGTCCGAGCATGCGCGCCTTCAGACCCGGCGCAACGACGGTCTTCATCCACGTCTGGCCCGTCTTGAAGTCCTTGCCGGAAATCGGCACGCCCCGGTCGAGGGCCAGCTGCTGCAGGGCGGGCGCGTCCACCGCGAGATTCGGCGCGCCATTGCAGAACGGGACGCCTTCCATGATGGCCGCCCAGGCGTACAGCATCGCCGGAGAAATCGCGTCGTCGTTGCGCGCCATCGCGGCCTCGAACGCCTTTATTGACGCATGCGCCGGACCCGGCTGGATGAACACCTCGGTGGACGCACACCACACGACCACGAGCCGGTCACACTTGTTCTTCTTCTTGAAATCGCGCATGTCCTGGCGCAACTGCTCCGCCAGATCGCGCTTCGTTTTCCCTTGCTTGACGTTGCGGCCCTTGATGCGCGTCACATACCGGTTGTCGAACACCGCCGGCATTGGCTTGATGGACTTGAGAAACGAAGCAATCGGCGTCAAATCACGCTCTTCGAGCACACCCGCCTTTTTCGCCGCCGTGTACGCGTCGTCGGGTATCGGATCCCACGCGCCGAAGACGAGATCCTTGAGTTCCGTGAGTGGCACGAGATCGCGAATCAGCGGGGCGCGTTTGTCAGAACGCTTGCCAAGCCGAATGGTCGCCATCTGCGTGAGCGACCCGATGGGCTTGCTGTGGCCACGCCGAATGCTCTCGACTCCGGCGATGAACGTCGTGGCAACGGCGCCCAATCCGGGTGTCAGGACCCCAAGGCGACCCTTGGCAGGCGCGATGGGCGTCTTGCGCGAGCGCCGGTTCCGGGCGGGCACGGCGGCTTAGTCTCCCCGGAGCGCCGGGCGGGCCGTGGTATCGCGCCGCGACGGGCGATCCCACGGTTTGCGGGGAACCGGCTCCGGCTCGGGCTCGGCCGCATAGGTCCCCTTCGTGCGTCCGTACACGTAGACCATTCGCTGGATCACCGTGATCCACGCGGTCACCGTGAGAACCCAAAGGATCACAGCCAGCACCCAGCCCTCGATTGCCAGCCCGAAGAGGGCTTGTGGCGCCGAGAGGAGGACGACACGCTCCGGGCGCTGGAGCATCCCGACTTTGGCATCCAGCCCGAGCGATTCCGCGCGAGCCCGGGTGTACGACGTCAAGAACGCACCGATGATGCCGGCCAGGCACACCACGACCATCGTCACGCTCTTGTGCTCGGCGCTGATGGCGTAGAAGACCGCCAGGCCACCGAGGACCGCACCGTCCGCCACGCGATCGAGCGTGGAGTCGAGAAATGCGCCAAAGACCGTTGCCGAATTCGTCTTCCTTGCGACCATGCCGTCGAGCACATCCGTCAGCGCCGTGACCGACAGGAGCCAACCGCCGATGGAGATATGGCCGGCTCCGTACAGGACGCCCCCGGCGACCATGAATGCGGTTCCCGCGACCGTAATGGAATTCGGGTGGACACGGCGCCGCACCAGGAACGCCGCCACCGGCTCCATGAGCCGCAGATATCCGTTTCTCAGCCAGTCCGGCAGGATCTTCATACGAGTCTCCGCGCCGGGAGGAACGTTCGCCACCGCGCGGGATTTGAGGGTCAGGGACGGTAGAAGATAGCCCGTCCCCGGGGAATCAACGACGTGGAACTGCCGACCGTTGGATTCGCGCCACCCCTTGAGGCTATTATCTCCGCATGACGACGCCCCTCGCCCGCCGAGTCGCGTGACGCCCCGTGCGTTCACGGTCGCGGGGATTCTGGCCACCGTCGCACTGACGGGCTGCGCGCCGACGTTTCGGGCATCCGCCGGTCCGGAGGCGCCCCGTAACGCTCTCGCTCGGGAGGTGCGGGACTCGCTGAAGCGCGTCCTCAAAGCGGCACGGAAAGATCGAGCCTTTCCGGGTGCCTACGTCGTGGTCGGCGATTCGCGCGGCGTCCTCGCTGAGGGCAGCATCGGCCGGATCGACTGGCGATGGCGCGCCCCAAAGCCGACGGATCACACGCTTTGGGATCTGGCCTCCCTGACCAAGGTGATCGGCACGACTACCGCGCTGGCACAACTCGTCGAGCGCGGAGCCGTGGATGTCGATGCGCCCGTGCAGAGGTACCTGCCGGACTGGACCGGTCCGGGTCAGGACTCCGTCACGGTGCGTCACCTGCTCACGCATCGCAGCGGCTTACCGTCGTTCCGGCCGTATGACACGCTGACGCACAATCCCGATTCGCTGGCGGAGATGCTCTATCGCACGCCATTGATGCGCGCGCCGGCCGAGCGGATGGTGTACTCGGACATCGGCGCGTTCTTGATGGGCCGCATCGTCGAGCACGTGTCAGGGCTTCGGCTGGATCAGTTCCTCGCGGCGAATGTCTTCGCGCCACTCGCGATGTACGAGACGATGTTCCGGCCCGCGGCCTTCCTGAACCCGCGGATCGCCCCCACCGAGGTGGACACGCTGCGCGGGGGTCAGGTGCGCGGCGTCGTACACGACGAGCGCGCGTACTATCTGGGCGGCGTGGCCGCGCATGCCGGCCTGTTCAGCAGCGCCTTCGATCTCGAGCGCTTCGCAACCATGATGCTCCGCAGCGGCGCCCTGGATTCGGCACGCGTGCTGCAACCGGAAACCATCATCCGCTTCACAACGCACGCGGATTCGACGCTCAACAATCGCGCGCTGGGCTGGCAGAAGCCCGACCGCACGGACATGCGCGACAAAACGCCCTCGGCGGCATGGGCGGGTCAGTTCATGTCGAGCAGCGCCTTCGGCCACACGGGATTCACGGGAACGTCCATCGCCATCGACCCCACGCTCGACTTGTACATCATCCTGTTGTCCAATCGAGTGAACCCCACGCGCGCCAACACCAAGATCGGCGGCGTGCGAAGCCGGCTCGCCGACGCCGTCGTTACCGCTGTGCGCCGGCAACGCGGCATGACCATCCACGCGGATCTCCCATGACCATCTCGCCGCTGGACTGGGCCATCGTCGCCGCCTACTTCCTGCTGTCCGCTGGTATCGGATTCGCGTTCACCAAGCGCGGCGGCGAGAGCCTGAACGAGTATTTCCTGTCGGGGCGACGGGTGCCGTGGTGGTTGGCGGCGGGCTCCATGGTGGCGACCACCTTCGCCGCCGACACACCGCTCGTCGTCACGGGTCTGGTGGCGACGAAAGGCGTGGCGGGTAACTGGCTCTGGTGGTGTCTCGCCATGAGCGGAATGCTCACGGTGTTCTTCTTCGCGCGATTGTGGCGCCGCGCGCACGTGATGACCGACATCGAATTCGCCGAGATCCGGTACAGCGGCAAGCCGGCGACGTTCCTCCGCGGATTCCGCGCGATCTACCTCGGAATCTTCGTCAACCTGATCATCCTCGGCTGGGTCACCAAGGCGATGATCAAGATTCTCACGATTTCGCTGGGCATCAATCCGTATTTCGCGGTCGGCATCTGTTTCGTCATCACCGTCGCGTACTCGGTCGCGGCCGGCATGTGGGCAGTATTGTGGACCGATCTCGTCCAATTCGTCATCAAGATGACGGCCGTGATCGTGCTCGCCGTTTTCTCGGTCAGGGCCGTCGGCGGCATGGACGCACTCAAGACGAAGGTCTCGGCGCACTTCGGCACGGACGCCGTGCTGTCGATACTTCCGGTGGACACAAGCAGCGGCAGCGTGACGGGATATGCGTGGATGCCGCTGCTGGCGCTGAGTGTCTTCTTGTTCGTGCAATGGTGGGCGGCGTGGTATCCCGGCGCTGAGCCCGGCGGCGGCGGCTATGTGGCACAGCGCATCTTCTCCGCGAAATCGGAGCGCGACGGTGTGTTGGCGACCCTGGCGTTCCAGGTCGCCCACTACGCGCTTCGCCCGTGGCCGTGGATCATCACGGGGCTGGCGACGGTGGTGCTGTATCCCAACGGCATCGGCCCGACCGGTGACAAGGAAGGCGCCTATGTCCAGGCGTTCGTGGACCTGCTCCCCACTCCGTGGCGCGGGTTCATGATGGCCGGCTTTGCGGCAGCGTACATGTCCACGGTCGCCACGCAGCTCAATTGGGGCGCGTCGTATCTGGTGAACGACGTGTATCGACGCTTCATCCGGAAAGACGCCAGTGAGAAGCATTTCGTCGCCGTGTCGCGCACGGCCACAGTCGTGCTCTTCCTGATGTCGATCCTGGTGACGGCGCAGCTCAACTCGGTGGAACAGGCGTGGAAGTTTCTCATTGGCCTGGGCGCCGGCACCGGCCTGGTCTACATGCTGCGATGGTACTGGTGGCGCATCAACGCGTGGAGCGAAATCTCCGCGATGGTGGCGTCATTCGTGGTGTTCACCATTTGCGGCGGCGCGCTGGGCACCGTGTTGCACAACATCGGCCTGGTGTCGTCGGCCGATGCCTTCACGCCCGCGTTCATCCGCAACGCCGGTGGTAACGCGGACGCCCTCGTTCTCCTCGTGACCGTCGCGGCGACCACCGTCGTCTGGGTGGCAGCGACCTTTCTGACGCAGCCGGAGCCGGCCCACGTGCTGGAGGCCTTCTACAAGCGCGTGAGACCCGGAGGCCCCGGCTGGCGCACGATTTCCGACAAGCTCGGCTACCCCGGAGAGCCAATCGCCGGTGGCCGCCTGGCCTGGCTCAACTGGTTTGCGGGCGTCGTGGCTGTGTACGCCACGCTGTTCGGCATCGGCAAGATCATCTTCGGGGAGTGGACGCTGGGCCTGGGGTTGCTGGCGTTGGCCGGCGCGTCCTTCGTCTGGATCGCGCGGGCACTCAAGACGCAGGACCGCGTGGACGAGGCAATGCTTGAGAACGCCACGGGATGACTATAGGTTGCTGGGGTCGGCCGCGGTAAAGCCGTTGCCGCGTAACGAATTGAGCTCCGCGACATGAGTGCTTTTGGCGCGCTCGCTCACCTTACGGTTGGGAGGAAGTGAATGAGCACAACACAGCAGCCTGACGTCATGGTAGTGGTGACTCCGAATGCCAGCGTCGAGGTCCGGAAGTTCATGGACGCCGAAAAGGTGAGTCCAGCCGTCGGCGGCCTGCGCGTCAGCGTGCAGCCCGGCGGATGCAGCGGGTTCAAGTACGGTCTTCTGATCGAAGATGCGCCCGCTGAGGACGACTTGGTGCTGGAGCAGGGCGACTGGAAGGTGTTCGTCGACCCCTTCTCCGCGCAGTACATCAACGGAGTAACGATCGACTACGTCTCGTCGATGCAGGGTTCTGGGTTCACGTTCAAGAACCCGAACGCGACGGGCGGTTGCGGCTGCGGCAGCTCCTTCAGCGCCTAGCACCGCATGCACTCTGGCGCCGTCGGCGCCGGTGATCGAGGCCCGCGAGCGATTCGTCGCTCGCGGGTTTTTTCATGAGTGGCAGGCTGTCGGTTCTCGACATCGCAGTGATCGCGACGTACCTCGCCGGCACCACCGCCCTTGGGTTGTGGGTTGGGCGACGCCAACGCGACGCCAAGGACTATTTCGTCGCCGGCCGCGACATCCCCTGGTGGGCCGTGATGTTCTCGGTCGTCGCCAGTGAAACGAGCGCGCTCACGTTCATCAGCATTCCGGGCTTGGCCTACACCACCGACCTCGGCTTTCTCCAGATTGCCGCCGGCTACGTGCTGGGACGAATCGTCGTCGCGTACACCCTGCTGCCCCGCTACTACGACGGTGGGCTCGTCACGGCGTACGCGCTGCTCGAGACGCGCTTTGGACTGGCCACGCGTCGGCTGGCATCCATCGTGTTCATGGTCACGCGCGGGCTGGCGGATTCCGTGCGCGTATTCGCCACGGCGATCCCGATCGCGTTGATCCTCAACGGTGTGGTGCCCAAGCCACTCGTGATGCCGCTGGCGGTGCTGATCCTCGGTACGTTGACCATCGTGTACACCTACCGGGGCGGCATGCGAGCGGTGGTGTGGACGGAAATCCTGCAGGCGGCGGTCTACATCGTGGGTGGCATTTCCGCGATCGTGCTGCTCGGACGCGCCTCGCCAAACGGCTGGGGCGCCATCGTCGACAGCGCATTGGCCGCCGGGAAGTTGAACTTCATCGACTGGCATCTGGGCTTTGACCGGGCGCACACCGTTTTCGCCGGCCTGATTGGCGGCGCGTTCCTGGCGATGGCCTCTCACGGAGCGGACCAGCTCATCGTGCAGCGGCTGCTGTCGTCACGGAGCCTGCGGGACGCCCGCGTCGCAGTGATCGGGAGCGGCGTGGTGGTCTTCCTGCAGTTCACGCTATTCCTGTTCGTCGGCATCGGCTTGTGGTCGTTGTATCAAGGCCGAGTGTTCACGACGCCGGATTCGGTGTTCCCCACGTTCATCATCGAACAGATGCCCCACGGCCTGATCGGCTTGCTGCTCGCAGCCATCCTGGCGGCGACGATGAGCACGCATTCCGGTGCGATCAACTCCCTGGCGGCCGCGGCGACCCACGACCTCTACCTGCCGCTCACCGGTCGCAGTGCCGATGACCCGCGCACGTTGCGCGTTGGAAAGTGGTTCGCGCTCGGCTGGGGCATCGTCCTGACCGGCGGCGCGCTGCTCTTCCCCGAGAACACGCGGACGCCGGTGGTCGTGGTGGCGTTGTCCATCGCGTCGTTCACGTATGGCGGGTTGCTGGGCGGTTTCTTCCTGGGAATATTCTGGAAGCGGGCCAGGCAGCGCGATGCGATCCTCGGCATGTCCATCGGCATCGCCACGATGGGCCTCGTGGTATTCGCGCGTCAATTGCAGGCGTGGATCCCCGCGCTCGGCCCGCTCGCCTCGATCGCGTGGCCGTGGTACGTGCTCATCGGCACCAGCATTACGGTACTGTCCGGAATGTCTTCGTCTCTCCTCGTACCGGCGGTGTCCACAAACCCGCCGTCCCCTCCAAGGCGCTGAGTTCCCATGCATTCGATCGTCATCGGCGTTGACGGTGGTGGCACCAAGACCCGAGCGCTCCTCGCCAATGAGCGCGGAGAACGGATTGCGGAAACGACAGGCGGCGGCAGCGCCGTGCATCCGATGGACATCGAGCGGAGCGCCGCGGTCATCGCCGGCGTTGTACGCGACGTGCTGCAGCAGGGGAAGAAGACGAGTGATCACGTGAAGGTGCTGTGTGTCGGCGTCGCAGGCGTTGGCCGCGAGCCGGAGCGCTCCAGGCTGCACGACGCCCTCACCCGCGAGCAGCTCGCCGACGATGTGCTGGTTGAGCCGGATTTTGCCGTTGCGCTCGACGACGCGTTCGGCGACGGCAGCGGTGTCCTTCTCGTGGCCGGCACGGGCTCGTCCGCGTTCGGGCGAGGACCCACGGGAGCAACGGCGCGGGCCGGCGGCTGGGGGCCGGTGATCGGCGATGAGGGCGGCGGCGCCTGGATCGGCCGTCGGGCATTGTCGGTGGTGGCAGCGGCGGCGGACGCGCGGGAGCCTGAAACCGCGCTCACCGGCGCCGTGCTCACGGCACTGGAGCTGTCGGACGCGCCTGAGCTGGTCGCGTGGGCGGCGTCGGCCACACCAGCCATGCTGGCAACGCTGGCTCCGGTGGTTCTCACGGTCGCGGCCGGGGGCGATCAGCGCGCCAATTCGATCGTGAGCCTGGCCGTGGAGGAACTATCCCTGCACGTGCGTGCGCTGGCCCGCCGGCTGTTCAGCGACGAACGCGCATCCGTCCCCGTGGCGCTTTCCGGCGGCCTCCTGAACGTCGGGAGTCCCCTTCGAAAACGGCTGGAACACCGGCTCAAAAGCGCGGTGCCCGGCGCACATGTGCACACCGGAGAGATCGACGCGGCGCGCGGTGCGGTGCGCGCGGCTCTCAGGCACCTGGCCGCCACGAACGCCTGACGCTGTCTGTCGTCCTGAGGAGCGGAGCGACGAAGGATCTTTGTTGAATACGCGAGATCCTGCGCTTCGCTCAGGATGACATGACTTCCGCCGGCGGGTTGAACTCCCCTTCCCACCGCGCCATGACGACGGTGGCCAGGCAATTGCCCACGAGGTTGATCGACGTGCGCGCCATGTCCATCAACGCGTCCACACCCAGAATCACGGCGACACCTTCGAGTGGCAGGCCAAATTGCGTCAGCGCGCCCGAAAGAATCACGAGCGACGCGCGCGGCACGGCGGCCACGCCCTTCGACGTCAGCATGAGCGTCAGCATCATCAGCAGTTGCGTGCTGAGCGGCATGTCGATGCCGGCGGCCTGCGCCACGAACACCGATGCCAACGCGAGATACAGCGTGCTGCCGTCCAGGTTGAACGAGTAGCCGGTCGGCAACACGAACGACACGATGCGGCGCGGCACACCAAAGGCCTCCATGCGCTGCATGGCCATCGGGAACGCCGCCTCACTGGATGCCGTCGTGAACGCGATGAGCCAGGGCTCGCGCACGGTCTTGATGAACGCCTTGATGGGGACGCGGAACAGGAGCATGGTGGGGATCAGCACCACCAGCACGAACACGATGAGTGCGCCGTACAGCGTCGCAACCAGTATCCCCAGCTTGCCGAGGATGCTCAGCCCACCGTTCGCAACCGTGACCGCGATCGCCGCGCCGATACCGAACGGCGCGAACGCCATCACCAGGCCCACGAACCTGAACATCACGTCGGACAGCGATTCGCAGAAGCTCAGCATGAACTTCTTGCCGTCCGTCTTCACCTGTGACAATGCCACGCCGAACAGGATCGCGAAAAACACCACCTGAAGGACTTCGTTCTTCGACGCGGCGTCGAAGAAGCTGGTGGGCACGGTGTGCTCCACCACGCCCGAGAACGTCATCTTCGTCGCCGCATAAGCCCGAGCCGCTTCGGTGGGTGCGCCACCGAGGTTGATGCCCTGCCCCGGCTTCACGAGGTTCACCGCGAAGAGTCCCACGACCAGCGCCAGGGTGGTTACGACTTCGAAATACACGATGGATCGGAACGCCAGGCGCCCGACCTTCTTCATGTCGTCGCCGTGCCCCGCGAGACCCACCACGAGCGTGGCGAAGAGCAGCGGCACGATCAGCGACTTGATCATCCGCAGAAAGACGTTCGACAACAGCGCCAGATCGGATGCCGCCCAACCGCCGTGCAATTCACGCTCGGCCGTTGGAAACAGGAAGCCGAGGGCAACGCCCACGACCATCGAAATGACGATCCACTGCGAGAGCGAAATCCGGCGCAGCATGCTCATGTCGGGGAGCGCAGTTTGGAGTGTTTCCAGCCGTAGGCGAAGTACAGCACCAAGCCGACGGCAGACCAGACGGCAAATCGCATCCACGTGCGACCCGGCAGGCCGTACATGACGAACATGCACGCGGCCGCGCCGCCAATTGACACGAGCCAGATGGCCGGCGCCCTGAACGGCCGCGGCCGGTCACGATCCGTGTAGCGGAGCGCCAGGACACCGATCGAAACGATGGCGAACGCCGCCAGCGTGCCGATGCTCGTGAGATCGTAGATCTCGTTCTCGTCCAAAAACAGGCTGCCGGCGGCGACCAACACACCGGTCCAGAACGTGGTGATGTGCGGCGTTCGGTATTTCGGATGGATCTTGGCGGCCCACTTGGGGAGCAGCCCGTCCCGTGCCATTGCCATGAAGATGCGCGGCTGCCCGTACTGGAACACGAGCAGGACCGCCGTCAGCGAGACGACCGCGCCGAGCGCCACAAACCAGCTCGCAATCGGCAATCCGGCGATGTCGAGGGCGCGGGCCAGTGGATCGGCGCCCTTGAGCTGCATGTACGGCACCAAGCCGGTCGCCACGGCGCCGACCACGATGTAGATCACCGTACAGATCGCCAGACCGTAGAGAATGCCTTTGGGAACGTTGCGCTGGGGATCCTTCGTTTCTTCCGCCGCGGTACTGATGGCGTCGAAACCGATGTACGCAAAGAAGAGAACGCCTGCGCCTTGATGGATGCCGCGCCACCCGTTCGGTGCAAACGGTGTGTAGTTGGCGGTGTCGATGTTGATCGCGCCGATGACAATGAAGAACCCGAGCACCACCAACTTGAAGATCACCATCCACTTGTTGGCCTGCGCGCTTTCCCGGACCCCGATGTACAGGACCCAGGTCACCGCCATCACGATCAGGAACGCCGGGATGTTGAGCAACATCGGCACGCCGGCGATGTGAGGTGCGGACTGCAACAAGCCGTGAACGTTCGGGTCGCTGCTCAGGAGCGCCGTGCGGTACCCGTGCGTGAGCCAGTCGGGCAGCGCAATACCGAACCCGGACAACAATGAGTTGAAGTACCCGCTCCACGCGATCGCCACCGCGATGTTTCCCACCGCGTATTCCAGCAGCAGGTTCCATCCGACGACCCACGCCACGATCTCACCGAGGGTGGCGTACGTATACGTGTACGCGCTGCCCGCCTGCGGGATCATCGACGAGAGCTCGGCGTACGCCAGCGCGCAGAGGCCGCAGACCAGCGCCACCAGCGCGAAAGACAGGATCAACGCCGGGCCTGCGCCCGAGCGAATGATGGTCCCGTCGGGCAGAATCTCGCCGGCCGCCGCCGTTCCGATGGACGAAAAAATACCGGCGCCGATGACGGCGCCGATGGACAACAACACGAGATCGCTGACCCCAAGCTCGCGCTTGAGGCCAGCCTCGTCACCGGATCCCTTGAGGAGCTCGGCGATCGGTTTTCTCGCGAACAAACTGCGAAGCACTACGACGTCCTCACACCGGACTCAATTCGCATGGCGTAGAACGACCGCCACACGAACACCAGCATCGCGACGAAGAACGCCGCTGAGAGCATGTGCGTGAACCCGCTGCCGCGCTGTGCCGTGAGCGACACGGCCAACTCGACGGCCAGAAGGCCGAACAGTGTCGTGAACTTGATGATCGGGTTCATGGCCACGGACGACGTATCCTTGAACGGATCGCCAACAGTGTCTCCGACGACCGTGGCGGCGTGGAGGTCCGTGCCTTTCTGCTTCAGCTCCACTTCCACGATCTTCTTGGCGTTGTCCCACGCGCCACCCGCGTTGGCCATGAAGATCGCCTGGAACAACCCGAAGAGCGCGATCGAGACCAGGTACCCGATGAAGAAGAACGGCTCGGCGAACGCAAACGCCAGCGTCGCGAAGAAGACAACGAGGAAGATGTTGAACATTCCCTTCTGCGCGTATTTCGTGCAGATCTCCACCACCTTCTTGGAGTCTTCCACCGATGCTTTCGTGGCGCCTTCCAACTTGATGTTCGCCTTGATGAACTCCACCGCGCGGTAGGCGCCGGTGGTCACGGCCTGGATGGACGCTCCCGTGAACCAGTAGATCACCGCGCCGCCCGTGATGAGACCGAGCAGGAACGGCGGGTGCAGCAGCGACAGATTGGTGACCAGTTCGGGCTTGAGACCCTCCGTGAGCGCCACGATGATCGCGAAGATCATGGTCGTCGCGCCGACGACCGCCGTGCCGATGAGCACCGGCTTGGCAGTCGCTTTGAAGGTGTTGCCAGCGCCGTCGTTCTCCTCGAGCAGGTGCTTGGCATGCTCGAAGTTCACGTCGAAACCGTAGTCCTTCTTGATTTCTTCCTTGATACCGGGCATTTGCTCGATAGTGGACAGCTCGTACACCGACTGCGCGTTGTCCGTCACCGGGCCGTACGAATCCACCGCGATCGTCACCGGGCCCATGCCCAGGAAGCCGAACGCGACGAGGCCGAACGCGAACACCGCGGGCGCCATCATGAGCGACGCGACGCCGTACATGCTGACCCAATAGCCCATCGCCATCAGGCCCATCATGGTCATGCCCAGCCAGAAGGCGCTGAAGTTGCCGGCCACGAGGCCCGACAGGATGTTGAGTGACGGGCCGCCTTCGCGCGACGACGTCACCACTTCACGCGTGTGCGCCGACTCCGTGGACGTGAACACCTTCACGAACTCGGGGATGATCGCGCCCGCGAGCGTGCCGCACGTGATGATCGTCGAGAGCTTCCACCACATCGTTCCGTCGCCCAGGTCCTTGATCAGGAAGAACGAGACGAGATAGGTCAGCGCGACCGAGACGATCGACGTCAGCCACACCAGCTGCGTGAGCGGGTGCTCGAAGTTCATCTTGTCGACGGTGCCGTAGCGCGCCTTGGCAATCGCTTCGTTGATCAGGTAGGAGACGCCGCTCGCGATCACCATCACCACGCGCATCACGAAAATCCAGACGAGTAACTGCACCTGCACGATCGGGTCCGTCACCGCCAGCAGGATGAACGTGATGAGCGCCACGCCCGTCACGCCGTACGTCTCGAAACCATCTGCACTCGGGCCGACAGAATCGCCCGCATTATCGCCGGTGCAGTCCGCGATGACGCCCGGGTTGCGCGCGTCGTCTTCCTTGATGCGGAAGACGATCTTCATCAAGTCAGCGCCGATGTCGGCAATTTTTGTGAAGATACCTCCGGCGACCCGGAGGGCGGCTGCGCCCAGTGATTCACCGATCGCGAAGCCGATGAAGCACGGACCGGCATAGTCGCGCGGAATGAACAGCAGAATGACGAGCATCAGCAGCAGCTCGACTGAGATCAGCAACATGCCGATGCTCATGCCGGCCTGCAGCGGAATGGCGTACAGCGGATACGGCTTGCCCTTGAGGCTGGCGAACGCCGTCCGCGAATTGGCGAACGTGTTCACCCGGATACCGAACCAGGCCACTCCATAGCTGCCCCCGATGCCGATGAGGCTGAAGAGCAGGATGACCGCGACCTTGACGGCCGGGAATCCGTGCACCACCGCTCCCGTGGCGGGATCCAGCGTGCTGGCCAGCTTGCTGTAGTAGACCGCGGCGATGGTGCCGATGAACAACCACAGCACCATGATGAACTTGCCCTGGGTGGTCAGGTACGTCTTGCAGGTCTCGTAGATCAGTTCCGAGATCTCGAGCATGGACTTGTGCACCGGCATGCGCTTGAGGCGGCCGTAAATGATGAGCGCGAACAGAAGGCCCGCGACACATATCAGCAGCCCGTAGGCGAGCAGCGTCTTGCCGCCCATGCCGAGGAACTGCGCGCTGTTGAGATCCGGAATGACGAGGTTGGCTTCCCCGCCGGCGTGTTGCTGTTGCATTGAAATCAGGGTGCAGGGTTCAGGGTGCGGGGTGCAGGGTGAGAAATCAGCCTGCTACCCGGTAGCGATCGTTTGCGTACGGTCCAGCGATTTCCAGAGGTAATACACCGGGACGCCGATGAGCACGATCGCAAGTCCAGACATCGCCTGGAATCGCGACGCGGGCGCCAGCATGATGAGTACCATTACGCCCCCGGCGAGCGCGATGTACAACGCGGGCAGAAACGGATAGCCCAGCGCCTTGTACGGCCGCTCGGCGTTGGGGCGCTTGGCGCGAAGAATGAAGAGCCCCACGGTGGTGAGCACATAGAACACGAGCGCCGCGAAGATCACGTAATCCAGGAGTTGCCCATACGTGCCCGTGAGGCACAGGACCGCCGTCCACACGGATTGAAGTACCAGAGACACCGCTGGCACGTGGTTCTTGTTCAGAAACCCGGCGCTGCGGAAAAAGACCTTGTCTTTCGCCATCGCGTAGTACACGCGCGCGCCAGCGAGGATCAGGCCGTTGTTGCAGCCGAACGTCGAGATCATGATCGCGATGGCCATGATCGTCGCGCCCGACGCGCCGAACGTGACTTCCATCGCGGCCGTGGCCACGCGGTCCTGGGTCGCCCCCGTGATGCCGCGAGCGAGGGCGGTGGCTCCGGCAGGGTCGCCGTTCATCGGCAACGCGTTCAGGTAGCCGACATTGGCAAGGATGTAGAGCAGCGACACCATGCCAGTGCCCATGAGCAGGGCGAGCGGCAGGTTGCGCCGCGGATTCTGCACTTCGGCCGCCGCGAACGTCACGTTGTTCCACGCGTCGCTGGAAAACAGCGACCCCACGAACGCAGCACCGAATGCCACAACGAAGGCGCCCGTCACGTTCACGGAACCCCAGAAGTTTCCATCAGCAAAGTTGGCGCCGATGGCGGTGGCGTTCCGGCCCACGGTCACGGCGAGAATGATCAGCAGCGCAAGCGCTCCGGTCTTCACGACTGTCAGCGTTGTCTGCACCAGCTTCCCTTCCCGGATGCCACGCAGGTTGATCCAGGTCAGGACGGCAATTGAAACGAGCGCGATGAGCCGCTGCGGACTGAGCCCAAGCTTGATCGCGTTGGCCGGATCACTGCATCCGAGCGCCGCGACGCACACGTCAGCGCTCGGAAACCAGGAGTAGAGATCGGGCGACACTGCCGGCCATAGCACGCCGAGGAATCGCCCGAAAGCGACCGCGACGGCGGCAATCGTGCCGGTCTGGATGATCATGAACAGGGTCCAGCCGTACAGGAATCCCATCAGCGGACCCATCGACTCGCGCAGGAACACGTACTGTCCGCCGGCCCGTGGATACATCGCGGCCAATTCACCGTAGGCCAGCGCGCCCAGCACCGTGATGACGCCCGTGAGTATCCAGGCGAGAAGCAGGTACCCGGGGGCCACGCCCTTCCGGGCGATGTCGGCGGAGACGATGAAGATTCCCGAGCCGATCATCGAGCCCGCGACCAGCATGGTCGCGTCGGTCAGGGTCATCGCTTTGACGAACTCGGCCTGCGGCTGCGACTGCGTGGTGGCCGTCGGTGCGGTCACGCTCGCCATACCATCCGGGTCGAGGCAGATGCGACAACGCCGGCTGGAATCCGCCGGCGCTGGGAACCCTTAAGTATAGGCTGGCGTTGGGGATGCCCGCTAGGGCTACAGCACGAACGTCAACTGGTATTTCATGCGGATCGGAGTGCCGTCAGGCCGGTGCCCGGGCCTGAAGTGGTAGCCCCTCAGGACCTCGGCGAGCCGGCGGTCGTACGCCCGCACGCCTGTCGCTGCGAACTTGACCCCGACGACCTTTCCCTTTTCGTCGACGTCCAGTTCGGCAAGTATCGACTTTCCCTTGAGTGCCGGAGGAACTGGAAACGGAGGCAGGAACATCTGATCCGGCTCTGGCGGAAAGTTCGCCTGTTCGCCGCCGCCTGTACCAGGACCCACCGACGAACCCTTACCGGTGCCGGCTCCAGTGCCAACTCCCCCGCCCGACCCCGGTCCCGCACCGCCAGTCGGATCCACTGCGGAGCCCGCGGCGTTGATGCCTGGCGCCACGATCGGCTCCAAGCGCAATGGCTCAAGCACCGTCGGCCGGATCTTGATCTCGGGTGCCTTGAAAACGAGAACCGGCTTTGGCGTGGGAGGTGGCGGTGGCTGCACCGTGACGTACTGAATGATCTCCATTCGCGCGCTGGACCCACCGCCGCCGCCCGCAGGACCCGGGCCTCCGGCACCCTGGTCGATGGGCACAACCAAGCCCGCGTAGTCCACCTCCCTCAGTATCAGCCACAGCACCCCCAGGTGAATGAGGAGGGACACGACCGACCCCAGCCGCCAGCGTGACCGGCCCCCGGGCATGCCAACCGGCGGCCGGAACGGCCGTCGCTTGCCCGTGGCAGGCGGCGAAGTCTGTAGGTCCGTCAAGATGAAGTTCGGAAGCGCCACACGTTGCTCTGAGATACCCCAAAGCAATACGGCGCGGGCGACCCCGGATGGGTTCGCCCGCCGGGCACGCGTCCACACCGGAATACTAGGGTACTGGGGCTGCCTCGTCCTTGCCCAGCGCCTTGGGTGGAACGCCAATGACTTTCACACCCGCGCCGCGTGAGACGTCCATGGCCTCGATGACGTCCTGGTACTTCACGTCCGGGTGACCCTTCACGAAGATGATCTTCTCCGGCCGCGGGCCGTAAATCTCCTGAAGGCGCAGACTCAGCCGAGCGCGGTCGACCTTTTCCGTGTTGATCGAGTAGACTCCCCCGGGCAGCACCTCCAGCACGATCTGATTAGAGACCTGGTTGGCGGGTGGCGTCTGCGTGGGATCGGGAAGCTGAATGTCGATCGCCTTTCGCATGGACGGGAGCGCCGCCATGAAGATGATCAACAACACGAGCAGCACGTCGATCATCGGCACAACGTTGATGTCGTTCTCCAACCCCTGCTTGCCAACGGCCATTGCCATTAGGGCGTCCCTCCACTCTTGATTCCGGACATCAGGCCGCCATCGGACTTGGCATCGCCTGAAACCGTCGAGACGGTTCCTCGACGCTGGTCGCTGATCATGCCGATCACGCGCACGCCATTCTTGCTCGCGATGTCGAGAGCATCCAACACCTTCGAGTAGGACAGCTCCTTGTCCGCCTTGAAATACAGAATCTTGTCCTCGACGCGGGTGGTATAGATCTGCTTCAGCAGTTGCGGGAGGTCGTAGTTCTTGATCTGCTTCTTGTTGAGATAGTACTGCCCGTCCCGGTCGATTCCGAGCACTTGGTCAACCTGCTCGTCTTCCGGATGGTCCTTCAAGTTGACACCCTCTGGCGGCGTCGCGTTGAAGCCCGCCAACAGCGCCGGTGCGACGACCATGAAGATGATGAGGAGCACGAGCATGACGTCGATCATCGGCGTCACGTTGGGCGTCGATTCAACCGACTTCCCGCTCCCACCACTCGCTGACATCGACATACGGGATCTCCGGGAGTCTCGCTACGTCGCGATCGGTGAGACGCCACCGGACGTCGCGTCGAACTCACGCGTGAACCGGGAACGGCCAAATTCTCCGCTGACGCCCTTGATGAGATAGTCGATCATTTCCTTCGACACGTACGTCATCTCGGCGACGAGGTTGTCGATCTTCGTTGTGAAGTAGTTGTAGGCCCAGACCGCAGGAATCGCAACGAGGAGGCCGAACGCCGTCGTGATCAGTGCTTCGGCAATGCCGGCGCCGATCGCGGCCAGACCGCCGGATCCGGAGGCCGCCATTCCCGTAAAGGCGTTGACGATACCCATCGTGGTGCCAAGCAGCCCGACGAACGGCGCAGTCGAACCGACCGTAGCCAGCACCGCGAGTCCGCGCTTCAGGCTCGTGACCTCGAGCAGCATGTTGCGCTCGACGGCGCGCTCCGCGGAGTTGATGTCGGACACGGTGACCGATCCGTCCTGAATGAGCGGCTTCACTTCCTGAAGCGCGCCACCCAGGACAAGCGCCACGTGTGACCGCTTGTAGCCCTCAGCCAGGTGGATGGCTTCGGTGAGGTTGTCCTCCTCGAGGAACTGGGAGAACTCCGGCGCGAATTTGATGGTTTCCTTCTGCGCCTTCCGCAGGCCCCACCACTTCTGAACCATGATGGTCATCGACCAGACAGACATGATCGCCAGCGAGCCAACGATGCCCTTGGCAAACGCGCCCATCGACTTGAACATGTCAAGAAGAGAGATTTCCATGAGTTAACGGCTCCGTAAAGTCGTGGGTGAGTCCACCAGACCGACTACTTGGTGAGCGTGAAGTTGAATGGCTGCTGCACGAGTTGTTTTACCTTGCGGCCGCCGATTTCGGCGGGATAGAAACGCATTTGACCGAGCGCCGACCTGACCGCGTTGGTGAAGAGGTCGTGGCTCGTTTTCAGAACCTTGAAGGTCGTGAGATCCGCGCGGCCCATGGTGTCCACGACAAACTGCACCAGCACCTCACCCTCGACATTCGCGGACCGAAGCATGTCGGGATACCGAAGGTTGACCGTCCCAGGAACTCCGGACACCTGCTTTTCGACCTGGAATTCGAAGTAGGTCTGGTCAGCCGGGAGACCCTGAGCCACGCCGCCCTGGACGCCCTTGCCGCTGAAGTCGGCCTCGTCGGTGACTTTCCTGGACAGGTCGATATCGGGAAGCACGTCTGGAATCTTGATTGGCGCCATGAGCACCTGGAAACCCTTGAGTTGCGGCGGCGGCGGGAGTTCCGGCTCCTTGGGCGGCGGAGGCGGCTCGTCCTTCTTGATGACTTCGACGAACTCGATCTTTTCCGCCTTCGGCTTCTCGATCGCTTCTTTGGCCTGGAGCGTGCCATAGACCGCCGCGGCGATCAGCACCATGTGCACCGCCACGCTGACGATCATGCCCCTGACCGTTTTCGGCTTCTTCGGCTTCGTCTCGATGAGATTCTCGAACATCGCTGCCGTCCACCTCGCGTTGGAAGCCCACCCAGGTTCGCGTGCAAACATATTCCGCGATGGTGTCGTCGGAATAGTCGCCGGATTAAGAGTCGATGAAGACGATGTTATATCACCGTTTTGTCCCCGCTAGGGGAGACGGTCCGCGGGCGCCGAGACGCCGGACTCGGCAGGCGCGACGGGAAGGAGCACCGTAAAAATGCTGCCCCGGCCGAGGCGCGATTGTGCCGTCAGGGATCCGCCGTGCGCCTGGGCGATCCACTGCGCGATCGACAGCCCCAGTCCGAAGCCGCCGCGGTCGACGCTGCCGCGGCCGTCCAGCACCGGGCGCCGTGAGCGGGCGCGGTCCGCACGCCAGAACCGGTCGAAGATGTGGTCGAGATCCGCGGCCGCGATCCCGACTCCCGTATCCCGCACGGTCAGCCCGACTTCGTCGCTGTTTCGGAGGCTCAACGTGATCTCGACGTGCCCGCCGCGCGGTGTGTACTTGATCGCGTTGGTGATGAGATTGAGGAAGAGCTGGCGCAGGCGCGTGGCGTCGCCCATGACGACGGCATCCTCCACCAGCGGCATCGTCACGCTCACGCCGGCGTCCTCCCCCAGAATCACCGCCGTTTCGAACACGTCGTTGACCAGCGGCTCGAGATGCAGCGCTTCTGTATGCAAATCGAAGCGACCTTCGTCGGCGCGGGCGAGCGTCAGCAGGCTGTCCACGAGGTCGGACATGCGCGCGATCTCCTGCATGGCTTCTTCGAGCGCCTGCATCCGCTCCTCATTGCCAGCCGAAGGGTGCATGGCGCGCTCGACGTCGGCCCGGAGGACGGTCAACGGCGTCTTGAGCTCGTGGCTGGCGTCCGCGGTGAAGCGCCGAAGTGCACCGAACGACGTCTGCAAGCGACCGATCATCCGGTTGAGCGTCTCCGCGAGACGCGCCAATTCCTCGTCCGCCTCCTCTGCGGGCAGCCGACGATGGAGGCTGCGCCCATCGGTGATGGCCTCCACCTCATTGATCAGCTGATCAACCGGCTTGAAGGTATTCCCGGCCACCGCATACGCCGCGGCGACCGATATCAGGAGCAGCAGCGGCGCCAAAACAAACATCGTTCCGAGCAGCAGTTGCGGCTGAACTTCGGCGTCGGCGGTTGGCACGGCGGCGACCACGCGCGAAATGTTGGGAAGCAGCGCCGAATCGCGGATGGCGGCGAGATGCATGCTGCCGCCGAGCACCGTGTCGCGCCCAGGATTCAGGTTGACGGCCGCGGTGTTGATGTCATCCTGGGCCTCGGTTTGCAGCTGCCGCATTGCGAACGACGAGTACAGCAGGCGCCCCTGTGCGCCGAGCACGAGGAAGTACCCGGGCAAGGGTTCCAGCGTCTTGCGAAGCTCGGGTAGCGGACTGACCACGACCTCCCATCGGCACATGTCCGGTCGCTTGCAGGCGGTCGAGTCACTCGGCGTGTTCGACGTGCTCTTTTCAACCATGACGCTGTCGCGCTGGGTCAGCGGCTGGCTGGCCTGAGTGGCAACGATGCGCTTGCGCACCACTGCCGCCTCGGCCACCGCGCGCCTGCCGAGATCCTCGTATGCAGCCGCGCGTCGCACGAGGTAGACCGCCGCGCTGAACGCCAGCAGGGTGACGAACAACAGGCCGGCGTACGTGGCCGCAAGTCGCGCGCGCGTGGACCACATCTAGCCAAGGTACCGGGTACAGGGTGTGGGGTGCAGGGTGACAACGCGCATATCCTACTCCCGGATGCTGTAGCCCACGCCGCGCACCGTCGCGATCAGTTTCCTCGCACCGCCGGCATCTACCTTCTTGCGCAGGTGGTTGATGACCACGTCGACGATGTTGGTGCCCGGGTCGAAATGGTAGCCCCACGCGTACTCGGTGATCAGCGTACGGCTCATGACGCGGCCCGCGTGGCGCATGAGATACTCGAGCACGGTGAACTCCTTGGGCGTGACCTCGATGAGCTCGCCGCCGCGCCGCACTTCGCGCGTGTCACGATTGAGTTCCAGGTCCGCCACTTTGAGCACCGGCGACGCGAGCGCCTTGGGACGACGCGCCAGCGCTTCGACGCGCGCCAGCAGCTCCTCGAACGCGAACGGCTTGGTGACGTAGTCGTCGGCGCCGGCGCGCAACGTCGCCACCTTGGCGTCCACCGCGTCCTGCGCCGTGAGCACCAGCACCGGGCGCTCGAAGCCCTTGGCTCGCAACGCATGCAGCACTTCCAGTCCGGACTTGCCTGGCAAGCGCATGTCGAGAATGACGAGGTCGTAGGCCTCCGAGCTCGCGCGACGCTCACCGTCCTCGCCGTCGACGACGAGGTCCACCGCCCAGCGGTGTTCCTCGAGACCGCGCTTCACGTATTGGCCCACGGTCGGGTCGTCTTCGATGACCAGGATTCTCATGGATTCGCGATAATAACAAAAAGGCGACCAGTCAGGTCGCCATGGGACTATATAGAAGTGGAGCGTAAGGGGCTCGAACCCTTGACCCCCGCCTTGCAAAGGCGGTGCTCTCCCAGCTGAGCTAACGCCCCGAAACTTGCTACCTTGAATATAACGGCGCCGCTGGAGCGCCCGCCAAAGCCATGGATGCAACCGTAGAAACCAAGCACGTCACCGTCCGCTGCCTATTCTGCGAGACGTGGAACCGGATCGACGCGGCCCACGCATCCGACCGACCGAAATGCGGCAAGTGCGCCACGCCGATCCTGCTGGACCGGCCGCTCAAGCTCAACAGCGAGACCTTCGACCGTACCATTCGGGAGTCCGAGCTCCCGGTGCTCGTCGACTTCTACGCCGACTGGTGCGGGCCGTGCAAGATGATGGCGCCCATTGTCGATGATCTCGCGGCGAAGCACGTGGGACGCGCGCTGGTGGCCAAGCTGGATACCGATCGCGCCCCCGCTATTTCCCAGAGCTTTCAGATACGCGGGATTCCGACTACGATCGTCTTCATGGGTGGGGCAGAAACACAACGCCGCGTTGGGGCATTGCCCAAGGCGGCGTTGGAGGAACTGCTGGATTAGGGAGAGGGAGGAGGGGGGGGGGGGGGGGGGGGGGCG
>ERZ1292623.1155-Hain-H51-01um-R1-1155-length-26101-cov-39_pt1 | contig 26101 bp, 30 predicted proteins | sample MGYA00564398_ERZ1292623 | MGnify/ENA primary metagenome ERZ1292623 (study PRJEB36523, sample SAMEA6512633) | groundwater metagenome | collected 2019-01-07 | study: AquaDiva: Metagenomics assemblies of 32 groundwater samples | reverse complement strand
CATGCTTGCGAACCTCATTCTCTACCACCGCTGGACCGACTGCCAGCACGACTGGCACCCGGAAGGCTTCGCCGACTGGAAGTGCGGTCGCTGTGGCGTCTGGAGGTAGGCATGGCAATGCCAACCCCAGATGAATACCAGGTCTCTTGCGCAAAATGGACCATCATGGTTTGTGTGTACAAAGGCATGATCGTGGATATTGCTCCTCTGATGCATATATGGGTAGGGCAAGATTGGCAAAGATTTTTGGCATGGTCCAAACGTCGGTTTGGACCATTACAGGTGTATCATCTCTGGGATTATCGTCCCAAAAGGAAGAGGAGCACTACAGTATGACCTCGTACTACGCGGTACCTGTTGGACCACTCAAGCCGCCGGAGGAACCATGGCACTAAAGATTTTCTGTAAGAAGTGTGGCACTTTATGTTGCCAGTCGGTACAACAAACTGGAAAATACCATAAGTTATTGGGAGAACCGACCTATTGGCTCATAATACGATGTCCAAAGAAGATATGGATATTCGATGGTCATGAAAACAGAAAAGATGGCACTAATAGTGGTCCAGCGGAATACCCTGCCTGTTCTCTAGAAGAATATCTCAGATGAGGTAGGGACATGCCAATAAAGCCTCAGATTTTATGCCCAACGTGCCGCTGCCGCGTGGAAGAGCATGGCTGCACGCCGCTGCTGTGCGGGTTGCATGGAAAACACCGCAACCTGGCTACTGAGCGTGGGCCTGGCAGGCTGTGCCCCACCTGTGGCGGGCTGTATGAATCGCGGGGTTGTACTAACCTACGATGCCGTGTGCATCCTGAGCGGAAATGGGAACCTGTGACACTCTCCAGCCAACCGTAGCGGTCTGGCAGGAGCTTCTCAGGGACGGTCGTCTCTCACGAGCAGAAACCTCCTGTCATGGTTTGTACTGACGTACAACGGGAACAAAAAACTGTTGCGCTTGCAGAGCAACGCTTCCTTCCCCCACCGCGAAGCCTACGGCTCTCGCGGGAGCACGAGAAGCGAAATTAGTATGACACCCTATTACCAGGACGACCTGGTGCAGCTATGGCACGGTAACTGCCTGGAGGTGCTACCGCAGCTTGCCAAGGCAGGCACCATTGCCACCTGCCTGACCGACCCGCCGTATGAACTAGGCTTTATGTCGAAACAGTGGGATAAGACTGGCGTCTCATTTCAACCTGCCACCTGGCAGGCCGTGCTGGAGGTGCTGGCGCCTGGGGCGTACCTGCTGGCGCCTGGGGCGTACCTGCTGGCGTTTGGCGGCTGCCGCACCTGGCACCGGCTGGCGTGCGCCATCGAGGACGCGGGGTTCGAGATTAGGGATACTTGCATGTTTTTGTATGCTACAGGATTTCCAAAAAAGTACCAATATTTCTAAACAACTAGACTTACATGAAAAAAATAGATGGAATAATTTAATCAATGATATTGACAAATTAGATAGGGCTACTATAATAAATGCATGGAAAGAATACTCAAAAGATGCAATACATGTTGGGGTGAGATTCCTTTCAACCAAAAAAAAGGATGGCAATCTTATCAAGGAAGGCGCTTCTGCTCAAAACTTTGCGCACATAAAGGAATTTCTCGTAGGAAACCTGCCTTCTTCCCAGAAAGAATCAAACAATGCGAAGTGTGCGGAAGAGATATCAAGAAAGAATACAACAGAAATTGGAATGAATACGCAAAAAAGCGTTTCTGCTCAAAATTATGCTCTGCTATTGATAGATCCAGAAAAGTCACATGCAAATGCGATAATTGCGGAACTGAAATACATAGAAGCCCAGCGCTTTGCAGGGGGAAACATGCCTTCTGCTCAAGACAATGCCGAAGCGACTATGGAAGCGTCGAGCGACAATGTGATTTTTGCGGAAAACTCACAAGAAAACCAAGAAGCATGGCAGGGTACGCAAAGTTTTACTGTTCGTCAGCATGCATGGGAATGGGGAAAAGAAAACATAGGGGAAACAACCAGGGGCGTCGAAGCCCTGATGATTTGGCTTGGAAGCAAGCCGTCCTCAAAACAGGAGGATACAAATGCTCTATGTGCGGCACTGACAGACGACTTGAAGCACATCATGTTAAGCCAATCAAGGACTTTCCAGAACTTAGACATGAAGTCTCAAATGGACTTTGCGTCTGTCACGATTGTCACTATTACGGAATCCACGGCGGAAAGCCTAATCTCATCCACGGTCGATATTCTCAGAAGTAAAGCCATCGACAAGGCCGCTGGAGCTGAGCGGGAGGTTATCGACATAACACGAGCTGGCATCGGCAGGCATGGACGTGATGACTATGAGGTATTTCATGGTTCGGCAACGGAAAGCCAGAAGCAAGTCGTTCTCACCGCCCCTCCCACCGAAGCCGCCCGCCTCTGGGACGGCTGGGGCACCGCCCTGGCGCCGGCCTGGGAGCCAGTGCTGCTGGCCATGAAGCCGCTGGCGGGCACCTATGCCGCCAATGCCCTGGCGCATGGGGTGGCTGGGTTGCACGTGGATGGGGGGCGGATACCTACCGCGCCAGGTGATTATGACCATCCAGGGAATACGAACGAAACAAGTGACACGTCAAAGGTGTATGGTTGGGCAAAGTCACAGGGACTGGTTAAGCAATCCCCGCCAAACCCGCTCGGCCGCTGGCCCAAAAACACCCTGCTCTCCTGCGCCTGCGACGGGCCGGGGCACGAGGCGGCGTGCCCGGTGGCGCTGCTGGATGGGCAGAGCGGCTTCCTGCAAGGCAGGGCGAATAAAGGACCAACAAAACATAGCGGAAATAAAAATGTATACAATGGCGGCTGGGAAATAACATATGGCGATGGATATGTACAAGACGATGGCGGCGCCAGCCGGTTCCTTTACACCGCCAAGGCATCACCCAGCGAGCGTGGCAGCGGCAATACCCATCCAACGGTGAAGCCTCTTGCCCTGCTGGACTACCTGCTGCGCCTCACCGCCACCCCAACCGGCGGCATCGTCCTGGACCCCTTTGCCGGGTCCGGCTCGACCCTGCTGGCTGCCAGGGCGCTTGGCAGGCCCAGCATTGGGATTGAACTTTCTGAGGAATACTGCGCCATGGCCGCCAGGCGCCTCGCAGAGCCGTATGATGTGCCCCTGCTGCCTGCCACCAGGCTGGATGCGGCCAGGAATCCTGGGAAGACCGAGGCGCCGCCAGAGGCGCAAGGGAGGTTGTTTTAGATGAGTACCAAATATCACTCCGGTGATGTACTGGATACCGTAGGCTACTACCAAATCATTCAGTGCACCGAATGTTGCTATACGCATGCTCACCCACTGCCAACCGAGGCATTTCTGAAACGATTCTATGCGGAGGAGTTTTTTACGAAGGCAAAACCGGACTACGTGCAGCGCTACGAGGAAGATCGTGCCTGGTGGGAGACGCACCACACCTTTACCCTGCAGCAGGCGGCAGGCTTCCTGCGCAAGAATGGCGATGTGCTGTCCGTGCTGGATGTGGGGGCAGGGCCAGGGATCTTCCTGGACGTGGCCAAGCAGATGCGTTGGTCCACGTATGGCATCGAACCCTCACTAGAACTCTGCGAGGCCCTCAGTGGGCGTGGACACAATATGGTCTGTGGGGTGCTTGAAGATATTGAGCTAGCAACCACCAGCGATAAGTTCGACTTTATTCATCTCTACGAAGTCTTGGAGCACGTGCCAGACCCTGCCGAGTTCCTGGCGCACTGCCACCGGCTACTGAATCAAAGCGGGGTGCTGTGCGTTGTGGTGCCATCAGACTACAATGTTCTTCAACTTGAGGCATGTAGACGGTTCGGGCTGCCCCATTACTGGGTCGCCCCACCGCAGCACCTCAACTATTTCAATCCGAATGACCTTGCCAATCTCGTCATGAATGCCGGGTTTGCGATACTGGAGTGCCGTGGCACCTTCCCGATGGAACAGTTCATTATCGATGGACATAACTATGTCGGCAATGACGTCTTGGGGCGGGAATGCCATCACGCACGGGTCAAGTACGAACTCGATGTGGCGAAGGCAGGCACCTGGCCAGCGCTAATGCAAACCTACCGGAACAACTTGGCGCAAAGCGGCGCCGGCCGGGAGATTGTGTTGATGGCACGGAAACTCTTCTAGAGGAACAAAACTATGCGTGGCATCGTGGCAAAGCGCCTGCGCCAGCAGGCATGGGAACAGACAGGCGGCCATGGCTGGTTTGCCGCCTACAAGGCGCTGAAGGAAGCATGGAAGGCGAGAAAGCAGAGAAAGGGTGGAAGAAATGCCTGACAAAGATATTCCTCTCTCTGAACAGATTGTTTGTGCTGAACGGGAATTACGCATGCGATGTTCAGCATACCCAAGATGGGTCCGGGAAAGTCGCATGTCCCAGGAGGTCGCAGAGAAAGAGATTACCCGAATGCGGGCGATTATTAAGACGCTACAGCAACTACTCGATAAGCAAGAGCAGCTTTTCAAATAGGAGACCATAGATGTCTGAAGAACCTGAACTGTTTGACTATTGGGCCATCCTGGAACTTTTCGGCCACACCCGCATTGCAGGCCGGGTCACTGAGGCCGCCATTGGTGGCGGGCACCTGCTGCGCCTGGACGTGCCCAGCGTGCATGGCCGGCCTGGGTTCACCAGGTTCTACGGGGCAAATGCGATCTACTCCATGACCATTGTGGAAAAAGACGTGGCACTGTCAGCCCTGGCGAGGCTGGCACCTGAACCTGTGGACATTTACCTAATGCCCAGTGCCGTGCAGCAGTTGGCGCTGTTGCCTGAAGCAGAGGAAGAGGAAACAGAGGATCTCCGAGACTTCCCGCCTGTAGTACGGCGTGCAAAGAATAACTAGACTCGAAGGAAACAATATGTCCCTAGAACACCTACTTTCGCCATCCACCGCCCCACTCAAAACACTCTCTCTCGACCGCTATTCTATCTCGCCCCTCGAATCAGTTCCCCACGAAATCATCCTCTCAAACGACCAGGAATTACTGTTCTACCCCCTGATTGGGCGGGCGCGCTGCGTCATCGACAAGCAGTACGACCTGGTGCTTGGCGGGCGGGGCAGCGTCAGGGAGCCGGCGGCTGGGGCCATCCGGTTGGCGCCTGGGGCGTGGTACGTGGACGTGTACCCCATCGACAGGGAACCCGTGGACTTTCTGCTGGTCCGTCGGGATGCCAGGGCAGATACAGCGCATGAAGCCAAAGTCAGCGCCATCTTCTGCCCAGAGCATGCCTGGCTGCGGCGGCAGGTGGGCGCTGGCACGCACCAGCGCATGGTGGCCGACCTGGTGCAGCCCACCGGGTACCACATTGCGGCCGGCGAGACATTGAACGTTCCAGGGGCGTGGAGTTCGCACCCAGCGCACGCGACCGAGAAAGACAAGCAGCGGTTGCTGGCAGGCGACGTGACGTGGGAGGAATGCTTTTTTGTGATTTGCCCTGGGTACGGGATTATTCACCTCGATGGGCTCTACCACGACGGCAAGCAGGTTCAGGAAACCAGGCAGGTACGCAACGGCGAGGCGCTGGTGACGCCGCTGGGGAGCCACCCGATTGTGGCCAGCCCTGGGGATTGGTTGTGGTACGCCTGGTTTTTTACGGGAACTGCATTGCAAAAGACCTACAACACAAAAGCCACAGATGTAAAAACCTATGTGAAGTAAAAAAATCCACACCAGTTCACTTTTCTTTTATTTTCATGTTGACAATAATCAGGACACCAGTTATCATCTGCGCATGTATCCAAAAGTATGAGGGTACCACACGCAACGAGAGCCATCACCGGAAGGAAGAACATGGCAACAGAGGACTACGCACACTCCGAAGGCAATGACGATGTCGAGGACGAGGAAATCATGCCGCTCCTGCGTATCAAGGTCAGTAAAGACCTGAAGTACGCCATGTCTCAACTCAGCATGGATAGTGTCAGGTTTTTAGTGGACATGTATTACACCATCCAGGAGGATCGCAAACGCACCGGGAACAAGATCCGCGCCAGGGTCGATGCGTCCAGCGAGGACCCCAACTATTTCCTCCACCTCATCTTCAAAGCTATGGGGGACATCGAACACATCATCCGGTATTCGATGGGGGTCGTGTCCCTCAAGAACGACCCTGGGGTCTGGTGCCTCAGCATTAAAGGCATTGGGCCGGTCCTCACTGCAGGGCTCATCTCGAACTTCGATATCACCAAGGCCCCGACCGTAGGGCACTTCTGGTCGTTTGCCGGGCTCGACCCGGAGAAGAAATGGAATAAGGGCGAAAAAAGGCCCTGGAACGCAAAGTTGAAGTCGCTCTGCTGGCTGGCAGGCGAGTCCTTCGTGAAGGTGTCTGCCCGCGAAGACGACATCTATGGCAAGATCTGGCGTGCCAGGAAAGACCTCGAAATTCAGCGCAACGAGGCTGGCCTGCTGAAGGACCAGGCAGAAAAGACCCTGCTAGAGAAGCGCATTGGCAAAGACACCGAAGCCTACAAATGGTACGCCAAGGGCATGCTGCCGCCAGCGCGTATCCACCTGCGCGCCGAACGCTACGCCGTTAAGCTCTTCCTGGCCCACCTGCACCATGTGATGTACGAAAACCACTACCACACGCTGCCGCCCAAGCCGTACATCCTGGACAAGCAGCCCTACATCCACACGCACTATATCGCGCCGCCCAACTGGCCACTGACACCAGAGTTGCGACAGATGGCTCAGAAGAAGGCATAACGTATTCGGCAAGATGAAGGTACCAAGACCCGCGAGAGGTCGTCGAGCAACCTGGGGTGGCCACACCGAGCGCCCCAGGTGACCCAGCAGTGTAAGAGTACCGCCCAGGGGGAGGGGAATCCTACGAACCGAACCACCAAACTGTACCGAAAGAGTAGAGTGAAACGCGGGAAATAGTGTACCGAGAAGCAAGATTGTATCCGCGAGTGCAAGAGTACCGGGGAAGTAGAGAGCAAACCGTTAGCAGGGATGGTACCTGATCTGGGAAGTGCACACCTGCCTGGCAACATGAGAGAACCCAAAAGGTTGGAGAGTGCCGACGCATATGAGGGAGCCATGAAGGCGGAGAGTACCAAATCGTTCGAGCGTATCATCCATATCGAGAGAGAGAAGAGGTATGAAACAGAAAGCGGTCGTGATTATTGGCGGGGGGTTCTTACAGGTCCCGATGATAAAAGAAGCGAAGGCCCTTGGGTTCGCCACCATCGTCACTGACAGGAACCCCCACTGCCCAGGGGCGCGTATTGCTGATATAACCCTGGCAATAGACACGTATGACGTGCAAAAGCATCGGCAGGTCTTTTCCTCGCTTTTCCTACCAGATACCTATGGCTATGACGTCTGTGGCGTGGCGACCTGCGGGGCGGACGTGGCGCCTACCGTGGCGGCGGTGGCAGAGGAGCTTGGGCTACCTGGCATTCCCTACGACGTGGCCGTCAGGACGCACAACAAGGCTACTGTTCGGGCGGTGCTCTCGAAGAGCCCAGTCACCCTCCATCAACCGGCGTACACCATCTATCGGCAATCGACTACAGAAGAAATCGTGCGTGACATTCATGATGGTTTTTTTCGTCATGGGAGAGACAAGGTGGTGGTGAAGCCGACCCAGCAAGCGGCATCTCGTGGGGTCAGCATTGTCGGACCCAATGACAATATCTCCGCAGCAGTCGAGTATGCCATGGAATATGGGCAAGAGATTCTCGTCGAGTCCTGCATGACCGGGACAGAACATAGTGTGGAACTCATCCTACGAGACGGGGAACTGCTCTACCAAAATATTGTGGACCGTATTTTTAGCTACGTGGGCGGGGTTCCCATGGAATTAGGGCATATAAACCCTAGTCGGTTGTATCTGGAGAACAGCGACCTCGTTGCGCGTATCATCGAAATCGTACAAGACGCCGCTCAGGTCCTGGGGGTATTTTGGGGGCCATTCAAGGCAGACATTTGCGTTACCCCAAAGGGCCATGTGTACATCTTTGAATGTACCGCCAGGCTTTCAGGCGGTTGGGACTGCCAAGCCACCACGCCGTACAGCACAGGGAGAAACCCGATTCGCACGGTGCTGATGCTAGCCTGCGACCTGCCCATGGACAAGGACAAACCGTGGTTGCCAACAACAACCGGGGGTTTTGCGGCCTGCGCAGCGGGGTTCCCGAAGCCAGGGGCCATACGGAGCCTGCCAGCCAGAGCCGACTTTACCACAGACATGGTCAACATCATGGAATACCATATCATCTGTCGTGAAGGGGACGTCATCCCGGAATACAAGCATTGTGCCCAGCGGCAGGCGTTCTTCATTGCCAAGGCCCGTACCTACCACTTGGCGTGGAAGTACGCCTATGAGGCTGCAACACAGTGGGCTGGCATGGTCATCACCGACGAAGCGAACCGCAGCCAGGAACGTACCATGGTCCAAGAGTGATCCGTTGTAACAGAGCGGACCATCCGGGTCACTTGAGGGTGCCGCCACAGGGAGAATACAAGAGCCGGGCAACATGAGTAGTACCGTAATAGAAGAGCGACCCATGTCAGACGAGCGTACCGAAATACAAGAGTGTAAGTCCGGGTGACTGAGCGTACCGGATAGCAAGAACGGAAGGGAGGACGGGATGCCAACAGAAGGAAGGATCGTGCTGGCAGTCTTATGCGAAAGCTGCCAAATGTTGACCGACATCAAAACCCACCATGCGACTAATGCCGTCTATATTGGCGGCGGGGCCGAACTGAATATGTGTCAGAATTGCGGGAGAAAATTCCACAATGCCGCCGCAATTATCGAAGAGTTTTTGCGCCTTGCAACCATATGGCATGCATCGCTCGTGGTTGCATCGCACGATGGGCATGCCATTGCAACTTGAGTAGCGTCCCGTGCCATCTCGTATCGTACCGTCTCGTTGAACAACAAAAGGGAGAAGACATGGCCCCAGGATATGTGGACCCAGAAAGTATCGAAGCCCATGCCGCCTTGATTTCCGGGCATACCAGGGCGAAGGAACAGATACAGGAGCCCTGCCTGCCACCGCCTGGCAGCCTGCCATGGTACCACGCCCTGATAGACCGGGTGGCCGCGTCAGAGAAGCAGGCGATTGTGCAGAAGATGCAAGAGTATGGCATAGACCAGGACGCCGCCGCCTGGAACGCATTTGCCTTGCTGCGTGCGGTGTCGCACACAACTGGTTCCCCCACGTGGCAGGTGTGGCAGATTGGGGCGCAGCGCCACTGGGGCGCCATGCAGCGGATCTTGGAACACAACAAATACCAGCCAGACCAAGAGACATGTAAACTGCTCGTCAAGCGGGCTCTCGACCTGCTTGGGTATACGTACCAAGCTATCGCCCTCTGTGATTTGATTATCCATGAGGAGGAACAGCCGTCCAACTGAAAAGCACCGCCTCTATGGAGCGTAGCCACCTCGTGTGAGAGTACCAGACTTGCGGAGCGTAGCCGTCCCGTTTAAGCGTACCGGACTGGACGAGCGAACCCAGGAACACCTTCAACAGAAAGGAACGTACATGAACAAACCGCAAACACTCACTGCAGTCGCTATTGCAGAATTGGAACGTTGCATCGATACATTACGCGCCTACGAAGCCGATCCGGGAAGCTGGGCCAGCTCAGGCACCCATGCGGCGGCGTTTCGCGCCAGCCTGGACGCCACCAAGGTGCTCGCCAGGTGGCGCAAAGCCGGGAAGGTAGCAAAGAAGGATGGGGTATGCAAATAAACTGGTATGTGGGGAAGGACAACTACGTCTTTATTGGCGGGGCATCGGACCATGAAGTCCATGCTGTCCCGCCACACTACGAGCACTGGAATGTTGAGGTACTACAACAAATATCAGCAGCTATTTTTCGAGGCAAAACGCCATCAGACCCACTGCCAGAGGGCACAAGGCAGATACAGACCTATGTCAAACACCATTTCCAAAGTGAATTCTTGATGCACGACGTTTTTGCTATTGAAGGCTTGACATCGGATGACATCATGGCAAGACTTGTGGCATTCTATGCCACAAAGAAGTAAGCGACCCGTAAATCTAGAGAGTCCCGTTCAATAAGAGGGAGCCATTACCGACTGGGGGAAGCCGCTACCGCATAGCCATCTCGTTGAGCGTATCACATGCTATGAGCGCCTACTAAGCATGCAAATGGCAACCGTAGTGTAGAAAGTACCGCAAAGACAGAGTGACCCGTTCCTTTAGAGAGTACCATGTATGACGAGCGTCTACCGCACGTATTTCAGCCCGACTTCGGTCTGCATGGTGCCGTACCGCAGGATGTTGTTTGCCTCAACGGCAAACCCGCTAATGGTGGTACGGTCTCCGTCGCGCACGTCCGCATTGCCAGGCGCCAGGAACCAGTAGTTGGTCTCAAAGATAATGCCATGCAGGTAGCGCGGGCGGTCGCCGTAGTCTGGTTCGAGGAAGCCGGTGATGGTGGTCGCGCAGGTGGTAGAATACTCGGTGATGACTTCCCCCATGTTGTTATTGGAAATAACCGCATGCAGGAAATCCAGTGCAGTGAGGAACCCATCCTGGCAGGCAAACACGCCGCCAGGGGTGCAGGCATCAAAAATGCCATGGCTCATGGGGAAGCCCTTTCTATCCTAGTCGTCCGAGAGTGCCGTGCTGAAGGAGAGCACAATACTCATTGCTATCCTGGTCTACAAGCGTACCGTGCTGTTTGAGTGTAACACATATCCGTGTTCTATGAGTGTACCGTCATGGAGAGAGAAAGCCGTGTCCACTGAGGGTGCCGAAAAGGGGAAGCGCAGCCGTGTCGTGCGAATGTCCCGAAAAAAGAGAGCGAACCATCACCGGTCAGCGTACCGCACGGCAGAGTGAACCGTCGTCGGGGAAAGTAACGCAGCGACAAAGTGAGTCGAAGTAATAGAGAGTACCGAAGGGTGGGAACGCAGCCGCATCTGGAGAATGTCCCTGGACAACAAGCGCCAGCCATATTTTCTGAGAGTACCAGTACCCAGGAGCGTCCTCAGTCTTGCCAGGCCGAGAGTACCGAGGCAGGCGAGTGGCAACCTGTGCCCCAGAGCGTACCAAGTAGCCAGAGTGGAACCGGGCAGAACGAGTGTACCGTGGAAAGCGAGTGGCAACCGTTCCACAAGAAGAGTACCGAGCTGTGGGAGTGCTAACTAAACAGTGCAAGCTGCCGAGCGCCACGCCGCAAGACCGGCGTGGTTAAGGCTTCGACGGGCGACCAGCCAGCACGGATGCGGCATAACAGTGTGAAATATGGGATGTGGACTCTTTCAGCCCATGTTTTGAGAGACATCGTCTCGCCTTTGTATGTCAGCAAATGGGTACGGCGTGTGTTTCTAAGATTCTGGCTAAGGGTGGCCCAATAACAATTTTCTGGCCCATAATTTCCATTGTTATTGCGTCTTTCAAGTGTATACCGAGCAAATGGTCGTTGTCCCATGTCTGCATAGAAAGCGGTAAAATCATTTCGCCATCGGTCGCAGACAGTTATTCCTCTGCCACCGTAATTCTTGTATCCTTTATGTTTTTCGTCATAGCACCGTGTTAGCATCATTTTCCACACAGTATATTCTGGAGTCTGTGACAAACCATGCGTCCTATTGAGTTTGCCAATACGCTCAATCTTTACACAACCACAAGATACAATTTTACCGCCCAGAATGTTGCTCACGTCAGCGGTTATTTCTCTCCCACAATCGCACCGAAGCAACCAGAAACGGCGGTAACGCAATCGTCCAGGGGTTTTTGTTTCAGTAACCTTTGTCTCTGCGAGGTGTAACGCAATAAGGTTGCCAAATCGTTGTCCGGTAATGTCACGTGGGTTTCCCATGCCTTCTCCTTTCGTGAATAGAATCTCACTAGAGAAGACATTATAAACCATGCATGATTTATTTACAATAGAATTCTTATCCGGTCACTCTAAACTGCGTACCACATACGGTTCTAGGAATTGGTAGGCCATGGGGGTGACGAAGCTGCTGCTGGCATACGTGCGGTGCACGCGCCCCACGCTGAAGACGTTGCGGTCGCTGGCACCTTTCTGGCAGATGGTATTGATAATCTCGGCCAGGGCCGCCTTGATGCGGTCGGGAATCTGGATAAACCCAGCCTTGTACTTAATCTGGACCTCACTGTAATTGATGAGGAAGAGGCCCGTAGGCAACCAGACCTCGCCGGTGGCGGGGTAAAAGTCTATTTGTTCCACGTCGATATGCGAGAACCTGGGGGGGCTGCCGAAAACGGCAAGAGCGGCAATGTAATCTGAATTAATCTGATTCATGGACCGGCGGTCGCGGCGGCCGTAGCCATACCGCCCGGCGGCTTCCAGGATCTGGAGGACAGGCGCCACCGACAGGGTGACCTGGTTGCGGTCAGACGGGATGGTCTTTCGCTCTTCGTACTCTTCTGGCCAGAGGGACAGGCGGTTCGTCACGGTATTGACAATCGCCATGGCAAACCGGATTTGCCCTTCTGTCGCGGTCATCCCGTACAGCCCAAGCAATTGCTCTGGGGTCAGGTACAGTTTTTCTGCTGTGTCAGGCGTCCCACCAGTCGTAAAGGAGCCTGCCGGACCAAACTGCCGAAGAGGAGGAGCTGCCATACGAACACCTGTGAGCCTATATCAGTGTGTGTACCATGAACAACGAGCGAAACCGCTTACAAAGACCGTACCGAAGCCAACGAGTGAGCCACTGCTCAGAATGTCCCGAAACAAGAGAGCGTGCAGCCATCTCCGTGAGCGTACCATGGCCATCGAGCACCGAGCCTGTCCACGGAGCGTACCGCACTCGATGAGCACCAGAGCCGCTGAGGAGGAGCGTACCGAGGCCACAAGCGCCAAACCATGTGCACGAGCGTGCCGTCCGAGATGAGTGCTTCCCCATCTCAACAGAGAGTACCGGAACGCTTGAGTGTCACCATCCTTCACTAGGGAACGTACCATCATCGTCGAGTGAACCATATACTGGGAACGTACCGCGTTATGCGAGTGACGCAAAGCCAAGCCGCACGAAAAGTACCTGGCCTGGGGAGCGCATCAGAGGAATCGGAGGGTACCGACAATAGTGAGTGCCCCAGGCGGAAGCCGAGCAAACGGAACGTACCATATCACCGGAGCGCCAAACCGGTCCCGGCGAGCGTACCGAATCCTGAGAGTGGCGAAACCGGCGGCCTCGAATGTCCCGCAATTGACGAGTGCCTAAATTTCGTCCTCGGCTTTCTCAATGACGGGCTTGCGCAGGTCGGCAATGCCGGCGTCCCGGAAGCGTTGGTACACGGTGTCTTCCACGTCCCTGGCGACCCCGTTCACGAAGGTGAGCTTGTAGACGTGCCCGCCGGCGGGGTTGCCGTGAATGGCGCCATCGCCCGCGTAGGCGGTGTGGCGCCTGGATTGCCTAGCCAATTCTGGACTTTTGAGGTACACGAACTTATGCGTAACCACTTCTGCTGCCATACAACCTCCTGCATTGAGGGGTAGAGAGTACCGTGTATAGGGAAGCCGTGTCCATCGAGTGTGCCGATGAAGTTGAGCGTTCCATTATCCGTTGGTACGATGGTACCGCGCTGGCTGAGAGGAGCCTCGGGCTGAGAGAGTACCGAGAAACCAGAGCGTTCCCTTACAGCTTCCAGGCCGCCACCGTCCCAGTAATATTGGTGCCAGACGCCGTATTACTGGCAGCCATAATGACCACCCTGAGCCCGGACCCGGCCACCCCGACCAGCGGGATGGCGGCGTCCTGTCCAGACAGCATCATAAACAGTCCCTGAATTTGCAGAGCGCTCTGGGCGCTGCCAAACGGTTGCGTGTTGGACAGCAGGCCCACCGCCAGTGGCAATGAGATTTCCGCCCCACACAAGTCAGTAAACAACAACCGGGGTTCAATATGGATGGGCGCCACGGTTGTTTCGTTCGTCACCATAATCGTGACGCGCCCTTGCGGTTCCATATTGTGCGCCGGGCTGGACAGGGTAAAACTGACCGCCACCGATGCCCCACAAACGCCGGCATGCGACAGCGTATAGTAGCTCATACCGAGAAAGACGTTTGTAGGCATGGCTTCCCCTTACCCGTTCCAACTGACGCGGAAATTGCTCAGGGACGACCACGCCGTAATCGCCGCGCAGGTCTGCCCGGCTGCGGACGCCGTGCTGCCAAACCCGCTCCAGGCGCTAAAGAGCGAGGCACCTGCCAGAGAGGCCGCCGCACTCCCCAAGCCATTGTTAATGGCGCAGACAGCGGTCTGTAACGCATTGATAGCACTGACGGCAGACTGGAGCACCGACAGGGCGCTAATCAGCCGTTCGAGTTTCGCGCCAACATCTTCCTGCGCAAGCACCCGGTGGACACTGTTGACCTGCCACGCCCCGAACAGGGCGGCACTGGTGCGGACATTGTACTTAATCGCCATGATTGGTTCCCCCTTCTGCTCCATCGCCCTCCCCGCCTGGGACAAGCACTGCGCCGTCCGGCGGGTACTCTACGACCTCACTCACAACCACTGGGTGTGGCTCTTCTGCTTCCACAACCTGGTCTTCTGCCGTTAACTCCCCATTCAATGGCACCGTCGGGGTCCGATAGAACACCGGCAGGAGCCCAAAAATTCCGTCCCAATACTTGTCAAGCCGTGTCTGGCACCGCCTGGTAATCGCTGCTGCCCCTGGCGCCAACCCAGCAAACGCCAGCGCGTGGGTGTATTCCTGCATCCGTGACGTAAGTTTCGCCAAGACACGCCACGAAGGAGCGTCAAGCGTCTTCAGGGCTTCGCGGGCCAGGGTAAAATGCTCACGGGCGATGAGGCGTTGTATGTCGCACGCCGTGCGCTTCTCACCGTTCAGCCACGCCAGGATATCTTCGAGGCGACGAATCGTATGCCGTACACCAAAATCGACTGCAGAGGCTTCCCGGATGATGGCTTTGGCGATATTGAGGACGCGCTGATAGACGACCTCGTTCCGAAACTCTTCGCTGGTGGTCTCTGGGTCGGGCGGGATTTGGGACATGTTCTCGACAATCTCAAACGACCGCACCACATACAGCGAGAACCCCAGGGATGCGCTATGGAAGAGTCCCTCCCGGTTCATAATGTTCTGGGTCAGCGACACAACGGCCTCTTCGTCGCCTTTCTCTTGCGCCGCCACCCGTTCCTGGTCAAGTTGGATGGCATAGGCTGCCTCCTCGTGGAGCGCCTTGGAAATCTGCTCAAGCCCCTTCAATTCGTGGACCATGTCCCCAATACGGCCTGTGGGAACATAGGCAGTGAAGATTTCCTGCAGTCGGTCATAGAGGAGCCGTGGTTCCTGCGGTCGTCCCCGCACAATGTCGCGGGCCACATCCACAAAGAACCTGTTGTCCATCCCGGTAATGTGTATCCCGCCTTCGGTACAGTTCAAATATGTTGGGCCAGGGTTGTTGGCCACCATCTGCTGAAACACCGTGCGCATACTCAGGAAACTATGCCGCGTCCAGCAGGGTTGCCCGTAGATGTCGTCGGCATTGACATGGGACTCTGGCGCCTCAAAAACGTTCACGTCCTGCACCCGCGCCCCAATGGCATGGTGTTCGTCCATCGGCATCGCCAGGTCTTGCCCTAAGAGAATGATAGGGTCCGCTTTGAGGGCAATAGCAGCCACGACATTGAGGTGCGCGACCGTCTGGACATGCGCCGCACTCTGCTTGTCTTCGTCATACGTGCGCATCCACTCTGTGACATCACTCGAATTCAGCGAGACAAACTTCGGGCCTGGCCAGATACGTGGCGTGGTGGGCCAGGTGCTATGCAAGTAGAGGAGGGATGTGCGCCTATCCAATGGCACATTCAGGAACTGGTCTGTCCAGTTGAGCCGTTGGAAGTCAATCGTGGTGACAATATCAGGCACAATCCCAAGCCCCTGCAAGGCGGCATACATCGTCCCGACACAAATCACCGCCACCCGCTTCCGCACCTCCGGGTTGGTCAACAGCGCCACGTTCTTCTTCAGGGATGGCCCAGCGGCAATACAAACCGCTGGCTTCCCTTCCCAGGCGCCATTCATGGCGTTCAATCCTGGGTTCATAAAGTATTCCGGCATGTTGGCCATGTCGTTATCACCAATCAGGTAGCCGAACTGCTTCCAAGTGGCTAAACCAACCTGGTGATAGCGAATCATGTCCATGCAGCGCAGCAACAACCCATCGTAGACTTCCGCGTCTATCTGCCCGGTATACCCTGCCCGCATGGGGGCGGTGAGATGGAATTTCTCGTGGGAATTAAAGGTCAGGAACCAGTGCTGCATCATGGCATCGAGGTTATCGCCAAGGAAGGTATCTATCTTGCCCTGGCAGCCGCCCAGGACGGGGGACATATCAACGGCATGCATCGCAGCCTTGAAGCTGTTGGCACTGGTATCAAAAATCGCAAACCGCTGGTAGGGTTTTAAGCGCTTGGCAAACTCAACGGCAAAATACCCGAGACCCATGCCAAGCAAGACGAACACTTTCCCATTCGGGGAATAGAGCCCCTCCCGTGGGTTGGGACCTTCTGTACACCCATCGATATCAAAAACCGCTTCTTCGACAGGATGCTGCGTATCGCACAGGGGCACCCAGCCTTGCTGCTTGACATCCCACATCCGGCCAATTAAACTCCCCGTAGGATTCTCAACAAGATGCATATTCACCATGGGCATGTCCCGCAGATTCTGGGCAAGCCCTGGGTTTTTTTCCGCCACTAACGCAAGGTTCTTCGCAAATAATTCCTCGCCTGGCATGCATTCCTCCCCTATGTATGCGGCCACCGAAACACTGCCACCTGTCCCAAACGCGGCTCCTGGGAGGAGGGGCCGGGTATGGCACCAGGCAGGTGGCAGTCTCCTTGCACCGTCAGCATGGTTGTCTCCAGTGCACGCTTACGGTTGCACCGGCTGCCCGATAATTGCCGACATGTCAAACCCGTAGATTTCCCGAACATTGAAGGTCAGACAGGTATTGCTGATGCCGCCAGTGCTCACTGTTGTAGCGCTGTTTGGTACATTGATGGCGCCTACCGGCACTATCCCAGCACTCGCCTTGGGCAACGGCACCTGGTTGAACCAAGCACTCACGCCACCGGTCGAAGCGGCATTTGCCACAGACACAGTATAGGCTGAGCCGACAATGAACACCAGCGTCCCAACAGTGCTGGCAATCGAGCTGGTCACGGCAGAAATGTCCCCCATCGACAAGCCAACCAGGACGCGCCGGATGGTCAGCGAGGTCGTGGAGAAGGACGAAAGGAACTCCGCTGATTTCGTGCCAGCCGCACTCACCTCGAAGGGCACTCCATGATAGAGCCCTGCAATAGCACTTCCAGCAGTTCCGCCAGTCGGGAACGCGAGCGCCACAGCGCCTGCGGAACCACCGCTGACGAGCGTGATGGATGGCGTGTTAATGCGATTCATCATCTTCAGCATAAACTCGGCAATCGTCCCCAGGTAGGCGCTGACTGCCACCTGGGCGCCGACGTTGGTCACCTGCCCGTTCTCGGCCGACACCTGCGCCGACACCAGGGCCAACAAACGTTCAGAGGTAATAACTGGCATGTGTTACTCCTTTCTTTCCAACATTTCGAGCAGGTGCGGTTTGCGGAAACCATTCATCCAGTAATGCACCGTGCTCCGACTTACGCCAACACTTTTTGCGACAACCCCAATACGTTCCCCAGACTGGACACGCTTCATTGCACAAAACGCCATTTCATCTGAGACCACAATGGGTTCTTTTCTTGGTTCCCAATACTGGCCAGAAGATAAGAAACGTTTCATGAGATATGGACGACTTTCTCCACAAAGCCATTTACGGAGAGCAATACGGGTAACCCCGAAACTCCTGGCGACACCATCGACACTTTCTCCATCGGCAACACGCTTCATAGCTTGGAATGCATCATCATCAGAGACAGTGGACGCATGATGCCTCGTACCGACACCAGCATGACAAGATTTCCAAAACGTAAGAACTCTTGTTATCTGGGATTGACGCCTTGGGCTTATCAGATCATACATAGTCATCATCAACCCAACAGCTCTTGGGCCAGTAAGCGCCCAAGAATGGCATTGCTGCTTCCCAAAACCTGCTGGTTTCTTTGGAGAAATAGTACCGCCAAATATTGCCATCAATTTCTCCAGGTGCCACACATCAACTTGCGTTGCCTGCACTCTTGGTGTCTTGCCACACAGAGTGAACGATCCCTCGCCGTCAAGGAAACCTGCCGTCCAATACAACTCGTTCTTTGCTACCATTGCCTATTCTCCATTTTTCGCTTCAGTGTTACAACATGAATGTCTATTATAACACTGAAACCAGAGAATAACAATGATATAACACTATCGTGTCACGGTGATTTTCGAGTGCGCATACGTAGTGAGCGATGTCTCGGTCACGTTCTGCGCCTGTCCGGCATTTGCCTTGCCCTTAAATACTGGCGCTCCAAACATCACGATGCTATACCGGGTGGCCAGGTTGCCTTCCAAGCCCAGCACGAAGACCCGAGGCTCTGCCTTGGTCAGGTAGTGATATTCTATCAGGTTCTCTGACACAATCATGGCCCGGTAATCGGTCTTGCCGGCTTCCGTGGCCCCGACGGCACCGTTCGGCAGCGCCCAGTCGGAGATAATCGGCAGCAACCCCGCCTGGGTGGCCAGCGCGTTCACCAGCAAGCCGCCAGTGACCGTGTTGAGCACGACGGTCGGCATTTGACGATGGTTACCACGTTCCTCTTGGTCAATCAAATCCCCAAGAATCGGATTGACATAGATGGCAGTGGGACGGACGGCATAGTCTTCATTCGCAACCATGTCGGCCACTTCCGCCTTCAGCCCATCAATGATACTCGCTGTGCTAGAGATACTGGCTGTTCTGTTGATTTGCGTGATACCACCAACGTATTCCAGCGTGGTCGGCGTAGCCAGGTCGGTATCCGAACCGTTCCACAGAGCCATATCGCTGGTTTTCAGGCACCCATCGCCCGTATCCATGATGTCTTTCGACACCAACATGCTGAACTGCCCTTGCTGATTGGTGACCTCGACATCGAACAGCCCAAACGTGATGGCTCCGTAGATGCCCTTCAGCGTCACGTGCCTTTCACGCCGGGTCGGGTCGTTCCCAGGGTTATGGGACAGGTTCCGTACATCCTGGAATGCCCCCCGCACAATCCTGGTCTGCTCGAAGTACCGCGAAGGTTGCCCAGTCGCTGGTATGTTTTGAATCCGCTGCCCTAGCACGCCCCGGCGCCGCACGATGTCCAGAATCTCGGCCTGGTACATCTGCGTTTCAATCGCGCCAGGCCCGAGGAAGTCGGCAGCGCCCATCATCCGGTCAAACCCTTTCACTTCGTACATGCGCTCCCCTTTCTTGGAGACTGGTGCGTTTACGCACCATTCAACGCCCCCATGGCCTGCAGGCCATGCTTGATGGCCCCACGGGTGGTCACATCGTTGACGCCCGCCTGCCGGAGCAACGTATCAATCTGGTCCACGGTGTACTGCTTACTGGCGTCAATGTTGTACTTTTGCAGGTACTCGATGTACTCGCTGCCAGCCGCCAGGCTCCGCCGGCCAGGATTCGCGTCTTTGCCCTTGTCACCCGTCTTGTCGTCAGACGTGGCGTGCACGCCTTTCTTGAGCAACCCCAGGACTTCCTCGAATTGGCCTTGCATTTTCTCAAAGCCTTTTTCGAGTGTTCCGAGGCGTTCCACCGTTGCTTTGTCAGCCATATCCTCACTCCTCTTCTCAGCCTGCCCCCGCACTTTCTTCAGCAAGCGCCAGAGCATGTCAATGTCCTGGTCTTCGTCCTCGTGCTCTTCCCCCCCGTCATCTTTCAACTCTTCTTTCAACTTTTCCTTGTCGCCGTCTTCCCCTTCATCCTCTTCGTCTTCAGCCTCAGAATCCTCTGGGTCATCTTCCATGTGTTCATCAGACTTCTCAGGGGGTTCCTCGTCCTTGTCGTCCCGTATCTCTTCCTTGTCGTTGTCTTCTTCGTCCCGCTGCCGCTGCATCTCCTCAACCATCTGCAGCATGGACTGGAGAATCATCTTGGCGGCGTCAAGGCTTTCGTCCCCTGCCTCGACCTCGTCCTTGACGTCCCCATGCGTGGCAGCCGCATCCTCCTCGTCGCCGTCTTTACCGTCTTTCTTATCGAGCCAGGGCGGCTTCCCATTGGCCTGCTGGCGCGTGGTATACAGTTTGGCAATCGCCGCAACGACATCGTCTACGCTGGCAAAGGCCCCGCCAGCATTCGCCGTTTGGATGGCCGACAGCACCTGCGCGACCAACTCCGACTCGGCACTGCAAGCGGCTGGGGTCTTTGTGATGTCGCCCTCCGGGGGATGTTCATTGTCCTTCCAGGTGGTGGCATCGCCAGTCCCTTCCTGGTCCTTGACTTCCTCTTCTTTCTCATCCATGACATCGTCCGCCATAGATAACACCTCCATAAAGAGTTCCGCCGCCCCCTTCAGTCCCTGCGGCATCTCATCGGGTTTGGCCGTCGGGTTCGCCTGCTTCCACGCCCGCCGCACTCGCGCCTTCACCTTCGCCCGGGCGCTGGCAGGAATGCGCACCTTATTGCCCCGGAAGCCCTTGCCCAGTGCCGCCACCGCCATACCAACAATCTTAGGGTCTGGCTTGCCGCCTGGGGTGCTAGTCAGCCGCAGCTTCCAGGTGCTGGGTTTGGTGCGGTCTGGCACGTAGGCATAGTCGGACGCCGGAAACTTCTTGCCGGCTTCGGTCTTATACGCTTTCCCGCCGGTGTCTGCTGCGGCGACCATAGCCGTATTTGCATAGGCTGCCGTGTGGCGATCCAGGATAGCCGCGCCAGTAAAGACAAAATCCTCTAATTCCCAGATGCCTGCACTGGTATCCTTCACGATGACATCGGCAATCTCGAAGCTCATGCCCATGTCGCCCTGCCGACCCTTGGCCCGAATCCGGCTCACCTCATGCGGGAAGTCCTTTTCGTACAAGTACCCACTCACCAGCACATCATTGCCATCAATGGTCGCTTCGGTAATAATGCCAATCTTCCGTTGCGGCTCATGGTTCTCCAGGGCATCATCACAATCCACCGCCATACCGATCAGGGTGTGGAGCCTGGATTCTGCCAGGGCACGGGGAATCAGCACCCGGTGCCCATCGCTGCCCCCTGGCGGTTTGGTCGAGGGCTCATCGACCCGCGTCAACACGCCACAAAAAGGCACTCGGTTGGGATGCCCCTTTGCTGGCGGCAGCCTCACCCCAATCGCCCGCATGGTCAGAAGACGGCCCACGACTTAATATTCCTGGTAAAGGATGGACCCACCGGAGAGAAGAGCGGCTTGTGCCCATCCTTCACCTCTGGCCGCCGCGTCATACACCCGAGGGACCCTGCCTAATCCTTCAAACACGGTGTACTCCGCAGCAACCGATGCATCCACAAACGACAGGTCCTCTGCTTCGCTCGTCAGGGGTTTCACCCCACGATTTTTGAGATACCATGCCAAGGCCCAGGGGTTTTTGACTGGCTTCTTACCATCCCCCTGGCGCTTCCATTTTTTGATGGTGGTTTCCCACCCAGGCGGGGCAACGCCTTCCTGGTCCTGTTGGTACATTGGCACGATAATACTCCCTGGCGCGAAGTCAGCCATTTTTCTTGTCGTCCAAAACATTCACCAATTTCTCAAGGACAGCGGCCAGCCGGGTCAGCGCGGCTGCCATACTCTCATAGGCAGTCGTCGTGACTTGCTGTTGCCGTTCGGCATGCCCCTGCAATCCTTTGAGGGTTCCAAACATTTCTTGAAAATCGAGTTCCATCGTCCGCATTTCATCCTTGTACAGGCTACCATAAAACCACTACACTCGTGAGCAATACGGTCCTGAGTCGTCAGGAGTAGGTGGTGTCCACTGCCGTACACGACTCGTCCAAGGACGCGGCTCTTTCACAACTTCAGCTTCGCCGGGTTGTGCGTCGCAGGGGCGCACGTAAAAGTTGAACCGACGAATGAGAGAACTGCGGAGGATTCTCCGCAGGCTGCCGGGTATATCTCGACAGCCGAGGGCGATGTGACAGCGCCCAGGAACGGGGAAACCGCTAGGCTCTCCTAGCGCTGGTAACCGTAACCGCCAGAGACTCTTGCTCTGGTCTTCGATGTTCGAGGCTCTCACAAAAACACTCCGATGTGTAGCGAGAGAGGATGTCACAAAATAAACTCTACCATGCCTTGCAAATGTTTAGACTTCCCACCGATGCACTGGGTAGTATGGTGCACGTTCTTCGGGCAGTTCTGTTCCGCAAACGCAAAGAGGAGGAGCCAAGCGCTATGCCGATTCCCATCAGCATACATGCGTTGCAAGTCTGCCAACCGGTGGGTGCCCTCCCCGATATCTGCAGCGGCGGCCTGAAGCCACTTCTCTACCTGGTCACACAGGACCACAAACGTGTCCCGGTCTGTGGGGGTGGCCATGGCTAGCGCCCCTCCTCCAGCGGCACCGGCGCCCCGTGCCCGTTCCGGCGGGCACCCCTGCCAGGCACCGGGGCAGGCGGGGGCGTGTCCAGGCCAGGAATGTCCGGGTTCGAGGTAGACCGCATCGCCCCCTCCCACTGCATCTTGGTCAACTTGCCAATCCCGTCTGGCATCGGTTCTTCGTCGTACATCTCCCGGATCTCATCCGCCGTGATGCTATTGGTGAGCCAGCGCTTTTCCATAATGTTGGCGAGGCGCAGTTCATCCGTATCCCGCACGCGCCACTTAAACCGCAAGTCTTCAAACCCGAGCGCCTGGTGTAACCACTTGTCGGTCAAGTAGTCCTGCACCGTGTTCGCCACAGGCGCGACGGTTTCCCAGTCTGACGTGTCCTGGGCTTCCGAGGTCGAGCGATTAACATCTCTCTCGATCCCGAGTTTCATCGGACTCAGACCAAACGCCAGCGCGATGATCCGTATCAGCAGCTCTTGCCACTTCAGCCAGAGTTGGTCTTCGCCGCCCCCGGTAAACTGCATGACGCTGGCCTGGCGCCCACCGCCCATAATCGGGATCTTGCCATAGCCTTCAATCTCGTTTTCCCAGTAATCCCGCCAGCGCAGCACCACTTCCGGCGTGACGTTTTCCCCCAGGAAAATCCCAAAGTTTGGCGTGCTGTTGCTGGCACGGCGTTCGGCGTACTCAAATGCCCCCAACCAGGCGTTGACCGTCGAGAACGCAATCTCTAGGAGCCCCATCCCAAATGGCGTATTCGTGCGGGGATGCAGCTTGAAATAGATAATCTGGTCATCATAAAACTGCTGCGCCTCATGCGTCCCGACAGACTGCCCCGTATACCCCAACGACTGACTGTACCGGTAGATATCCGGGGCGCCCTTCCAGTCAGTGTTAATCCGCATGGTGGCGCCATCAACCGTATAGAGCCTGGTGGGCAGGAACGGGTTTGCCGTTTTCACGACTTCCAGCGTGCCATAGCCCCCAACCACGAGGTCTTCCAGCACCTGCTTCATCACCACCCGAAAGCTTTCATCGCCGTTCGGGTTCCGCAAGTTGTTGGCGGCAATCTCAATACGAAACTGCTGTTCCATAGTGGGCTTCGGCACGATGTGCGACCGGGACGCCGGGGGCATCGGTTCAATGGTCCAGGGCATATCGAGGATGGGGTCTACGATGGCGTTAATGGCACGACGAGATGGGGGGAATTCGCTGAAACGTCTCAAATTGAACGGCGTAACCTTTGGTAACGTCAAGCCCATGCCGCTATGGGCGGTCCCCAGGCGGGACATGTTGGGCCATTTAATGCTGCGGCGAATCTCTTCACTCGCCAGCATGACGGCGCTGTTCATCGCCGTTGCCATGAGAACCTGGTCTGTGCGTAAGGTCGAGAGGGCAAGTTCGGGGTGCTGCGTCAGGACCTCATGGACGCGGGCATGGTGGCGGGCAGTGCGCGAGGCAACAAACTTGGACCAGAGGGACATGGATAGAACCTCGAAAGAGTGCTCATACCTCTTTCAGATTCTACCTGATAATAGTAGCGTTATGACTCAACGAGACGGTACACTCAGCTTTGGCGGTTACTCTTCCATAATCCCCCTGGTCATGTGCCTGCGAATACGCGCCCAATCGCCGTCTGGCACCAGGCCGAACTGCGACATTTCCAGGCGCATCGCCATGGTGGTCTTCGGCGGGCGCCAGGTCACGGGCGGCGCCATGGGGTCGCTCAGCATGCGCAGCAGTTGGTTGGTGGGGGTTTCTTCTTCGGGGGCACCGTCTGGCGCCTCGGTCCCTGGCTCGTCCTGGACGAGGCGACCCACAACGCCAGGGCGTTCTTCTTCTTTGCCATAGTCTCGCACATCCCAGGTCATCTCTTGCCCCTTCCGTTAATTTCCCACGTTGATCCAGTACACCGCCCCGCCGAAACTTCTGCCAACACTATTGGCCTCTTCCGTGAGGATACGCAGGCGGTGCAGACCATTCGACAGTGTGGTGGTGTCAATGGACACAGTGCCACTCTTCAATCCCGCAACATCATACACGGTGGTCCCTGGCATATCCATATGCCCATCCGGGTCCACAGCAAGATGCGACCGGACGCCGGTCCCGCTGCCCTGGGCATGCCCCACCACAATGCTCAGCACACCCTTGACAACAGGGACCGCAATATCTGTCCGACCGGCGAACCAGGTCATGTAGTTCTTAATATTGGCATTCACATACTCTGACCCTGTATACCATCCCCGGCCGATAGGCGCCGGGGAACTGCGGTAGGAGCCGCTGCCGCCCAGGTAGACCTGAAAGTTCAGGGTCGTGAACTGGCGGTCCCCCCGAGGGGAGATGCTACTCAGGTTCGGTCGCATCCGCATTTCACAGTCGCCCGTGCAGCTCCCTGGGGCCATATGCAGTTTCATGGTCACAACATACCGACACGTTGTACCAACCGCACAACTCAGCGGCGGCTTATAGGTAATACACGAATGCCCACCCCCTACGCAGGTACTCGCTCGCTGTATCCAGGGCACGTTCCCGCAGGTCGCCAGGTCTACGCACGTCTTCTGAAAGATGATGGACGTGCTGCCATTCCAGATGCCCATGGCATTCCAGCCAATCACGCCAGGGTTGTTATGCAGCACCATCACCGCTTTGAGTTGGTCATAAACGCCCGCCATGGTCAGGGCGGTATCCTGCAACTTCCGTTCATTGGGAATGCACATCCCCATATGGACATGGCGGAACTTCGACACGAGCCGCTGGGCATCTGGCACATCAGCAGCATTATCCGACGGCAATGGTGCCGCCTTCTCATCCCACCAGGACTGCGACTCGACAGGGATCGCCGGCGGCAGGCAGTTCGGGTAGGTGCCAAAGTCCTGATTCTGGACCACGAACGCCCAGACACTGCCAGGCCCAAGCCACAGCAGCAACAACAGCCATCCGAAATCTCTCATAATCATCCCGCCTCCTGTTCCACACACGACCACAGTTCATCAAGTGCCTGGTTCATGGTCCGTGTATCGTACTCCTTGCGACTCACTGCCCAGGACAGCTCCACCGCTTTATCGATGTACTGTTTCAATGCCTGTAACATCCTGGGTGACACGGGGCATGGCAGCGGTGGCAGCAGCAGCGGCGCGGCTTCCGCAGCAGGCACCACCACCGGCGGGCTCGGCTCGACCTGGATGCTGCGTGGTGCATCCCGTTCCGCCCATGGCGTGGCGGTGGGACCGCTGATTTTGCGTGCCACCAATTGTCCGCCAACCTTGGCCACGACATCCCACACGGCGTGGCGCTCACAGACGAGCAGGTCGCAGGCTTGCGTCACGCCGCCCCAGGAACTCGCATAATCGTCCACCACGATGTAGGCCCCTGCAGGCATATTGGCTTCACACAGCAGCAACGCATCGCGGGTGCCTTCGTACAAATCACAATCAATGTGCGCAAACACCAACGGCCACGTAAACCGGCCGATATACTTTTCAATCAGTCCAGGAAAGAACCCGTAACCGGCCAGGGGGGCCATCCGCTCGGCGACTTGCGCCAGTGGCGCGGCATACAGCCCGGTGCCTGGCAAGCCGGTAAACGTATCAAAGAGCAAGACCAGTCGTTTAGACTGCACATGGTTGAGATAGCGACAGAGTTCGT
>ERZ1292623.1150-Hain-H51-01um-R1-1150-length-26137-cov-5_pt1 | contig 26137 bp, 20 predicted proteins | sample MGYA00564398_ERZ1292623 | MGnify/ENA primary metagenome ERZ1292623 (study PRJEB36523, sample SAMEA6512633) | groundwater metagenome | collected 2019-01-07 | study: AquaDiva: Metagenomics assemblies of 32 groundwater samples | reverse complement strand
GAATGATTCGGTGGCGAAATTTTGAAACTCGTCGACGTAGAGGTAAAAATCCAAGCGCTCCTCTTCCGGAGTACGAATACGTTCCATCGCTGAAAGTTGGATCTGGGTGATCATCATCGCTCCAAGCAAAGCCGAATTGTCTTCTCCGATACGACCCTTTGAAACATTCACCAAAAATATCTTTGAGGTGTTCATGATATCGAAGATGCTGATCGTGCTCTTGGCCTGACCAACAACGTTTCGAATCATGGCTGTCGACAGGAACTGTCCAACTTTGTTCTGAATCGGGGCAATCGCTTCGTTCCTAAACTTGTCCTGCCACTGCTCGTACTCATTTACCCAAAAAGCCCTGACGACCGGATCTTTCACATTCGCCACAATCTGCTGACGATAGTCCTTGTCAACCAAGATACGCGTGATCCCAAGCAAAGTTGCATTTGGCGTCTCAAGTAAAGCCAGAATCGCATTGTTCAGAATATACTCCATGCGGGCTGACCAGGTATTGGCCCAGATCTTCGTAAAAATGCCCATCAGTCCCGACGCCACCAAATGCTTATACTTCGGATCGGGCAACTCTAAGGGATTAAACCCAATAAAATAGTCTGGATCAGCTGGGTTAAAATAAATAACATCGTCCTTCCGTTCAGTGGGAATCTTTTCCAAAAGCTATTCCACGAACTCACCGTGCGGATCAATAACACAAACGCCACTGCCATTTACGATATCCTGGATAACCATGTTCTTAATGAGCGTGGTTTTACCGGTACCGGTTTTTCCGACAATATAGGTGTGCTGGCGGCGGTCTTTGCGCTTAAAACCAAACAACCGGTCCTGATTGCGGAAGTTGGTGCGAGCAAAATAGACGACTTCTTTTTCCGGATTAACTTCCATACCAGGTAGTGAAAATTCGATTAGGCTTTATAATTTCAATCTTCATTGTTACTAAAACTTCTCAAAAATCAGCCTGGTAATAAATCTTCGCATCTCCTATCGAATTTCTACTACCTGGCATAGCTTCTATCTTATTATACTGTAAATATGGCAAAAAAACTTACTCTTCACCTTGCCAAAGCGAGGAGCGATATTTTTCAGGATGATGGCTCTCGAGACGACGTCGCTCGATCCTCGGAATAGTCCCTTCCCGCTCGGCCCGCTCAAGATCTTCTTGAAGACCATCCTGATCATATCCTAAACAAATGATATGCGGCTCGTGATCATGAATTACTTGATACACACCAAGACCGGTGTCACCTAGGATTGCCTGAGTCACTTCTTTGAGTTCGCCGATATTTTTGCGGCGAGTTTCTTGATTCTCTCGGGGCAATTTCTCTTTAATCAACTGAACCATGATGTCTCGAGCCACGACCACAATAAGTTCATCGCCACATGTCCGCGCCTGCTCCACCAAAAATCGATGCCCGGGATGCAACCCATCAAACACTCCGAAAACCATCACTTTCTTTTTGTTCATCGTATTTCAATTATAAACCAAACGTGGGGACTGGTCTCGCATGTCATTGCGAGGGAACGCAGTGACCGTGGCAATCTAAGACTTATTAGAGATTGCCGCGCTGCGTCGAATTAAAACTCGACTACGCTCGCAATGACAAAACAATTAGAATTTCGATAAAAACCGCGTCAATAAATTTATACTTGCCCCCGCTGCGCCTTTGGCTAAAAACTCACCCTCGGTCGAAGTCATGCGCGGGGCAATGTCCAAATGAACCCATTTTTTGTCTTTTATAAACTGCCATAAGAAAACCGCGGCTGTAATCGTTCCGCCGTAGCGATATTTTCCGGTGTTTGAAACATCACCAAACGTTCCCTTGATCTCCTCCTCGTACTCTTCCCATAATGGCATCGGCCAAATATAGTCGCCGGTCTCTTCGGCAATCCGCCGAAATGGACTCTCTAATTTTGAATCATTGGTGAGGAGAGCGGCCGCTCGATAGCCCAACGCCACCCAAGCTGCTCCGGTCAAGGTTGCAATATCAATAACTAATCGTGGATCATAAAATTTTTGGGCATAGGTTAAAGCATCGGCCAAAATAACTCGTCCTTCGGCGTCGGTATTCATCACTTCAATTGTTTTTCCTGACATGGTTTTTAAAAGGTCGCCTGGACGATAGCTTGATCCTGATGGCATATTCTCCACCGCCGGCACAAGGCCAATAATATTTTTCTTTACTCCGAGTCGAGCCAAAACAGCAATCGTGTGAATGACCGCGGCCCCACCCGACATATCCATATGCATCTCATACATATGGTCACTCGGCTTCAAGTTCAATCCGCCTGTATCAAAAGTTACACCCTTACCAACTAAAACTACTGGCTTTTCTCGCTTTTTACCTTTTCCTCCGGAGGAGGACCGGCCTCCGGCGGGCAGATACTCCATCACAATAAATCGCGGCTTTTCGGTAGAGCCTTTAGCCACGCCCAACACTCCGCCCATGCCAAGGTCTCTCATTTTATCTTCTCCTAAAACTCTGACGGAAAAACCGGCATTACGGCCAGCCTTCGCCGCTGCTTCGGCCAGTGTAGTCGGAGTCATATCGCCTCCCGGCATATTTGAAAGCGCGCGCGCCTTATTAATTTCCTCGCCAATAATTTTTCCACGCTTTAAAGCTTCGGTAAATTTAGTCGAAACGGTCTCTCGGAACACGAATAGTTTTTCAACATGCGGAAATCCTTCCGGCGGCAGTTCTTTATACCGGTTGAAATCAAAGTTGGCCATCTCGGCCTGGATGCTAATCAGCTCCAAAATATTCTCCGGCTTCCACTTCTCATGACCAACTTCAAAATCCTCACTATCAATAGCAATAGACTTTATTCCCTCTCGCTTAGCCGCTTGAACCATCTGTCGCACAAAAAGAAAGGCTTTGCGATGACTCATGCCGTTCCGCTTCACTTGGCCAAAGACAATCGCCCGTCGTCCGGACGGCAAAAGCAACGCGTGAGTACGATTTTTAACCACTAACTTTTCAGTTAAAGCCTTCAAATATTCCTGATCGGGTTTTGAGAGTAGTCTCCAGAAACTGTGCCGCTCCAACCGCTCCCCCTCATAGAGGAAAAGAGCGACTGGCTGGTCCTTTTTAAGCTCAGAAACAAGGTCAATAATCATCGGATAGGACTGTTTTATTACGGCCTATCGTATAACAATTTCCATAATTCGTCAACCAGGTAGTAGAGGTTCGATTCTGGACTCTTACGTTCGCCTCGGGGCGTATCGAACTTTCACTACCTGGTCAATTCTGCAATAAAAAAACCGCTCAGCAAGCTGAACGGTCATATGCCAGGCGGAAAACCTTCGGTTTCGCTCCAAGCCTCTTCGAAAATCTCGGGGTTAACCAAATACAAACCTATTCCAGCCAACCCGAAGAGAATCGCTGCGGCAACCAGAGTCAAAGCGATCTTTCCCACAAAGGTAAGGACACTCTCGAAAAAGCTTTCGTTCGCGTCGTCTAGCTCATCTTCATCTTCTGCGCTCATGTATTCCTCCACTACAGTAATTTTTATCAGATTCCTAATAATAAAGCAATCTAACCACTTCAACCTGACCCGTCTAGGCCGAGATTTTATCTTAAAACTATACGACTTCAGCCTGATAGCACTGCTCGCAGTACACAATCTCCGGCCGATCAGGAGCGTATGAGGTCTCAAAAGTATTGGGGCAGGGATTAAGGTCATGGAAATGACTTCCGGTATTTTGATAAGCCTTGTTATTGGAATTTTTACCTTCACACTGGCACTTTCCTTTCCACAAACGAAAGGGATTGCGCATTGCTAATCTCTCGTAATGACGACAGTTTGAGCATAAGCGAGGAAGGGCTATATTTGCTTTACGATAAAACTCCAACTCATTCGGGATGACCTTAAACGCTGCCATACATTGATGTGTGCATGTTCCTCCATGCTCACATCCAATAACCTGGTTTAAAATATCGTCACCTATATCCTTAACATGATCTGGCAGATTCCCGGCCATTACCGTCACTTCATGTTTTTTCTCCATTGGATCACGCCATAGAAAACCAGCAGTCGCAATTTTTGCCTGATTCAGTGGGAAATATTCCTGAGCAATTGTTTCATTGTAAGCGAAAGGTGAAACTTCAACAGGAAAAAACTCTCCGTACTCATAACGCCTTCCTTGTGAATCACAATACGGCATTTCTTTCATATGCTGAATGATTCGAGGAACCAACTTCTCATACTCCTCTTTTGAATATTGTTTATTTAAAATACAGTACTCTTTACTCCTCAATCCTACACAACCAAAAAGATGCGACGAAGAATGACAGCAGTAGGTATACGACACGTCCCGACAGGTATGGGTATAGACAGTAAACTTATAATTCGATCCATTAATCCCAGAATCCACTCCCTCATAAAGCAACTCGGCATTCGCTCCGAAACCGTATCCATCGTAAGAATCCTTGAGATTTACAGCATGGACTGCATATTTCGAATCCTCAATTCCTCCATACCCGTCAAAACAGTACTTTGCATTTTTTGCGTTCGTCATTATATCGCCTGTCGTATTCACCGATCTTAGAATAGAAGCAAAGCGCCTCGGATAACGTTTAATAAAACTTTCATATTCTTTTTTAAAATCGGAGAGTATTTTATAACTTCCAAAATCATATTCACCAATTTTCTTTTTGTATTCTTCTTTCGAGTAGGCCTGATTCCATATATGGAATGATTTGTTCCGCATGTTTATACAAGCTAAACAATCATTCATATTTTTACATGATCGTAAAAATGCTGAATTCAAAGAATCTTCGCTATCATAAGAAAATGAAACTTTGTTTATTTTTGCGCAAAAAGAATCTTCATAGCAACTCTCTGCGTGATCTGCCGTATAAAGATCCATTGAATCTCGCCCATTCATACATCCGCTCGAATAGGAGAGGTTCTCGTTGGTAAAAGAAGCGTACACAAGATAGCAATTCTTGCAGTCCGCATTGTGATTCCCATAGTCGCTTTGTACCACATTAGTGTTTGCCAAATTTGGCAAGGGAGCGGCATGAAGCAACTCCTGAAATTGTTCAAAAAATGGACGCGAGAAATCATAATCTCGACTAGATGCCAACTGATCCCAGTTATCGCTCCACCAGTAATCTCTGTTGTACACAACTATTTTGCTTTCCGGAGAAAACATAGTTAGAAAATCTTTCCCCGTGGCGGCACACTTCCCTTTATAGAGGGTTCGCTCATTCCGCCAGGTTAATCGCCTTTGCAATCGACAGTCGGGACAAAACGTCGGTGGCGGAACTTCAATCTTTTGGTAGAACTCAAAATCTTGAGCCTCAATTACAAAAGCGTTCTTACAGTTCTGACAAACTTTAGTTTCGCTATTCATTGGTTTTGAGGCGAAATCCTGAGCGAAGTCGAAGGGTAAATCGTGAACTTAATTTTACAGTTTTGACAGGATTTAGACTCTTGATTCATATGCACCCATTATACTACCTCTGCCTGATAGCACGCCTCGCAATAAACAATTTCCGGTCGATCGGGAGCGTAGGTTGTCTGAAACGTATTAGGGCAGTGGGCCTCTCCGTGGCTATGTGTGCCAGTATTTTCATAAATCCCCTCCTCCGAACTCTTCCCCGCGCACTGACACTGACGTTTATGGAGTTGAAAACCCTCTCGCTGACCAACTCGTTGGGCGTGACGACAGTTGGGACAAAGCCGGGGCAGTGGCAAATTGAATTCCCGATAGAGCGTGAGCTCTTCGGGGAGAACTCGGAAGCCTTCCGTACATCGGTCAGCACACTGGCCTTGGTGAATGCAACCAATTATTTCTTTCGTAATTTCATCTCTCGTTTCCCTTATATGATCGGGCATATCTTCAAAAGACAGGGTAACGGCCGGCTTTTTACGAAGGTTCTCTTTCCACACAAATCCTTTTTCTTCTGCTTCTTCTCGTGAAAGCGGGGAGTATTCGTAGGCGAGTGTTTCGTTGTAACCAAACGGAGAAATACCGGGTGGGAAAAACTCGCCATAGTGAAACACTCTTCCTTGTTTGTCCTTATGAGGCATCTCCTCCATGTGTTTTTTTATTTTCTGAATCATCCTCCCATACTCTTCTTCAGTATACTGTTTATTCAAAATACAAAAATCTTTTTTCTTACCAATAGAAATGCATCCGAAAAGATGCGTGGCGGTTTTACTATAACAATCCCAAACATACTCCATATCTTGTCCGTAGGCTCCAACGGAAAAACGATTTCGACTTCCCATGGTAGAAATTGCTTCGTAACATAATTCAGCCTTAATACCTGAAAGAGTGAGGTCGTAACAATCTTTGGCACCATCAACAGCCATTATTAAAAACTTTGAGTTTTCTATATCGTATCCATCAAAACAGAAGGCTGAGTTTTTGGAATTCTCAACATTATTTCCGGTTACATTCTGGCACTTGTTCAAAACAGCGTATCGGCGGGGATATCGGAGGTTATGCTCTTTAAACTTTTTTTCAAAATCAATAGAATTCCTGTAGCTTCCCAAATCGTATTTTTCAAGAATTCTACGATATTCTTCTTCGCTATACTCCATGTTGAAAATCTGGTACTTGGCATTTCTCAGATTTACTGAAGCTAAGCAGTTTTGACTATTGCGGACATCATACAAGAACTGGGAATTAAGACATTCCTGCACATACTGCCCAAAACCAACCTTATTCGAGGCATGCGTATCAATGACTTCAAGACACTTTTCAGAATGGTAGCTGTATGCAGAATCAAATATATCTCTTGAATCGTCGGTTCTATAACTATAATAGATATTCTCCGAACGAACCGTGCTAATAGATAGATACACATTTTTTGAGTCCAACACATGATTGGCATAATTGGAATTAATCGAGTTGACAGTAGCAAGGGCAAGCTGAGGTACCGTATCCCAAAGCTCCTTGAACTGTAAGAAAAATGGCTTGGAAAAATCATACTCTCGACCATAATCTAAAGGATCCCAATTGTCGGATCGCCAACAGTCTGGACAGTACACCGGAGATGGCACCTCAGCCGGATAGCGAGAAATAATGTCTTTCTTACAAAGATCACACATTCGATGGTGAAGTGACCGTTCGTTGCGAAAAGCTAAACGACGTTGGCGACGACACTCCGGACACCAGGTTGGTGATGATACATCAATCTTCTTATAAAACTCAAAATCTTGAGCCTCAATTACAAAAGCGTTCTTACAGTTCTGACACTGACGAGTTTCTGGATTCATACGACTTCCGCCTGATAACACTGTTCACAGTACACCACTTCTTTGCCATTGGGATTATAGGTAGTCTCAAATTCATTGGGACACTTACTCGAAATATGATGCGAATGAGTCGCTTGATTACACATACAATGGCGGTGATATAGGAATGGTAAATTGACCACCCGAAAACGTCGAAGGTGACGACACTCGGGACATTCACGAGGCAGGGGTAAGACATATCGTTTTAGGAAATCTAATTCTTTTTGAATAATTCGGAATGGTCGACTGCAGGTTAAACAACCAATAATTTCATCTACAAGATTATCGCTCGCTTCGTTAATGTGGTCGGGAAGATCTTTTGCCTGGATTGTGGGTTCCCGTTTTGGTTTTTCAACCTCACGCCAAGCAAAGCCCTTCTCCTCGGCTGACTCTGGAGTTAAAGGAAAATAATTATTAGCAATGGTTTCGTTATAGGCGAACGGAGAAATCTCTATGGGGAAAAATTCACCGTATCTATATTCTCTCCCTTTTTTATCGACATACGGCATCTCGTTCATATGGGCAATGATTTTAGGCATCATTTCCTTGAATTCTGTTTCTGAGTATTGCTTATTGAGGATACAGTGTGACTTACTCCGTAAACCAATACAGCCAAAAAGGTTATTGGTATTATGACAGTTGATCGCATACTGAACATTATTTCCCGTCCACAGAACCACTCCGAAGAGAAGGCGGGAAGCTTGAACACCACTATCAACAAGCTCATACATTAGCTCGGCATGTTCGCCAACACCGTATCCGTCGTAGGTATCGGTCATATTCCAACCACCATTCATCACAAACTTACAGTCTTTATTATTATTCCAAAGATCGAAAGCGTGGAAACAGTTAGCAGTATGCTCTAGGTTATTACCAGTAACATTTTGAGTATTCACAAGATTTGCGAACCGCCGGATAGCTTTCCCTTTTGCTTCAGAAATAAATCTTTTCTTTATAGCTTCTAGATCATTGTAACTCCCGAGATTAAATTCTTTTATTTTTTTAAAATATTCTTCCTTGGAATACGGTTGATTGAAAATGTGATATTGCTTATTGCGAAGTCCCGAAGAGGCAAAGCAGTTTGAGCAGCCACGACAATCATAAAGGAAATAACTGTCGGTACAGGAATCCGAATTCTCTGAGAAAAAAGTTGTATACAGCTTAGACGAAGCAATATCTTCATAGCATATTTCTGAATCTCCGATCGCAAATACATCAAAACAATCTTTAGAACCGTTGCATCGTGAGGAATACGCCACGTTCTCGCTTCGCCAACAGGCTGAAGAGAGGTATACATCTTTTGTTTGGCCCACGTGATTGGAGTAGGTTGTATTTACTGCCTCTCCATAAAACAAGGCGGGCATAGGAACTGTTTTGATTAATTCCTGAAACTGGAGGAAGAAGGGCTTTGAGAAATCGTAGTCCCGACCATACTCTATTGCGTCCCAATTATCAGACCACCAAAAATCACGATCATAGACATGCACTCCGGAATCCGCCGCGAAACAGGAAAGGATATCTTTTCCTGTTTTTTCACACTTTCGCCGGTGCAAGGAACGTTCATTGCGGTAAGCGAACCGCCGCTGCATACGACAGTTGGAGCAAAAGGTCGGTGGTGGAACATCGATCTTTTTATAAAAATCAAAATCCTCCGGTTCGATAGTGAACTGGCTCTTACAGTTCTGACAAACTTTAGTTTCGCTATTCATTGGTTTTGAGGCGAAATCCTGCGTAGCCTTGCTGTGCCCATCGTAGCCTTGGCGAAGTTGGGGCGAAGCATGGGCTCCGGTTCGACCCTTCGACTTCGCTCAGGGTAAATCGTGAACTTGTTTTTACAGTTTTGACAGACTTGCACTGAGTCCGTCGAAGTGGATTTGGTTTCTGAAGCCATCGTGGACTCTGGTTACACCTGTATTAGTTTCCATCGACCAGAACGGAGACGGTTTTCTAGCTGGCCGGCTTTGAGCGGATGAATAGTAATAAGCAAAATATCGCCATCCTCTTCACGGTAGGTAACTGCCAAGTCACGCAGTTTACCGAAATACCGCATGCGACTTAGGGCAATGTGGAGGCCAGTTGCCGTATCATAAAATTTCCGTTCGGCCCGAGAAAAAACTATGCGCGGCATATTCTCTGGAATGCCACGCATAGTGATACGTACTCGTAGATGGTCGCTGTAGCGAATGGTCATACTCACTTCGCAGATGCCGGAACGTGTCGTGTTGAAGCTTTGATTAATGGTTTCAAAATCTTTGAAGCATTCGAAATTTCGATGCCGATAACCTTTCCGTCTCGATCGAGTTCGACCAAAACATTTGGGGCAATCTCCATAAACTCCTCTTCGCGGCCCTTCTTAACGTAGACGCCAAGTACGTCGGCTCCACGATCATAATGAAATTGTGCTTTTCGATTTTTTTTCATGTGAAGTCCATGATACCATGAAAAAATTCGCGAGGCAATATAGCGTATAGCTTATCTAAGTCACTTCTTTCATATAGCCTCACCGAGGCCCACTTTACCAAGACACCCCGCCTAGACTCGGCGAGGCTGGCAACGAGGCGAGCGGGACTGCTGATTCTGATTCATATAACTTCACTAGTGTAGCCCCGCCAGGACGGGACAGCTAGTTTACATCCTTCGACAGATTCGACAAGGACTTCGAGTGAGCCTCAGCCGAACTCCTCACTGCAAGCCCATTCGACTAGCGCTCAGGGTGGTGAACAAAGTCGAACCACAAGCTCAGGACTACGCAACTTCCTTAATGTAGCACGCTTTGCAGAGAATATAAGGGGCTTCGTCCTTATCGAAATTGGTCCGGAAAGCGGTACCGCACTTGTCGCAAATTCGGTCGTGGAGGGTGAGCGATTTTACCCAGGCTTTCATTTTTTCCTCGATCCGACAGAAAGGACACGTCCGCGGCAAAGGTACATTCATCGCCCGCCGCTGAACGAGTTCTGATTCTAAAATTCTGAATCCCCGACCGCACTTCTCGCAGGCAATCACTTCTTTCGTAATCGTATCTGGCGCGTCCTTAATATGATCGGGCAAATCGGCAGCTTTCATGGTGTGCGCATACTCTTGCGCCTCCCTATCTCGCCAAGTATATCCTTTCGCCAACGCCTCCTCTTTTGTTAAGGGGAAGAAAAGATTAGCCATGGTGAGATTATATGGAAAGGTAGAAAGTTCTGGTGAAAAATACTCTCCGTATCCAAGCTTATTCTTTCGCCTATCAACATACGGCATTTCATCCATATGCTTCTTTATTTTTGGCACTAAAGATTCGTACTCCTCTTTCGTATAGCGTTTGTTTAAAATGACATACTCCCCCTTGGTTATAGCAATGGAGCCGAAAACATTTCTCGATCCTCCTATAACCCCTGTAACATACTCGGCGTTTTCCAAATTCAAGCCGCTATCAAAGCTGAATCTCACCTTCGAAGCATTCACGCCGGTATTCATACATTCATAAGACTGATTTATATTATTTCCCCAACTCGAAATATCATAACAATCGCTGGCCGGACCAGTCCCAATTAAAAGCATATACTTACAATCTTCGGCTCCGACAACTTCATAACATTCTTTGCAGTTCTTACAGTCAAAAAATGTGCTACCAGTTGAATTAACATTCCGCATACTCACATCTGGATCGGGCGGTAAAGTTTTCCAATGATCCTCGGCCGATTTCTGAACCTGCTGATATGTTTTCCAAGATCCCAAGTCGTACTGACCCACTAACTTTTGATACTCTTCTTTCGAATATTGCTGATTAAAAGCAACGTACTTTTTATTTCTCAGATTACGTGAAGCAAAACAGTTTTGACAGTTATGGGAGTAGCTCAAAAAAGCTGAGTCGATGGATTCCGTTACCTGATGCCGTAATCCGATACAGTTGTTATCTCGATAACAGTTTGAACAGTCGTACATCTTCTCGCACGAGTAGACCAGAGAAGAATCAAGCGTGTTTTTATCAAAGAGAAGGTAGAACCCGTACAAACAGTCCTCGCACATATGGGCCTGAAATATGAGATAACAGTTTTTCAAGCTATCTACGTGATTGGTATACGGAGAGGTTGCGCGAGTATCGAGAGTAATAGAAATACCCAGCAAAGGGACCTTATGCCATAATTCATTGAACTGCTCGAAAAAAGGTCGGGAGAAGTCACAGTCCCGACCATAATCAAACGGACTCCACTTGTCCGACCACCAGCACTCAGGACAGTACACCGTGTACGGCGCCTCCGGTGGATACATAGAAACCATATCTTTCTTGCACAGATCGCAGGGGCGTTTAAAAAGATTCGTTAAGTTATAAAAAGAAAGGCGTCGCTGCAAACGACACTGCGGACACCAGGTCGGTGGCGGCACAGATATTTTCGTGTAAAAAGCCAGATCGTCATCTGTAATCTCAAATTCCATTTTGCAATTTTGACACTGTTTTTTCATCATATTAATTCTGTTTATCCCGACGTTACGATAGAGGAAGCTCCGATGCTTTGATCGGAGTGCCGACCAAGAGCGTCGGCATCAGGGATCCTCGATTTTATCCGTAAGGGAATAAAATCGGGACAATTCTGGCACTCTTTAGTTTCTTGAAGCATATTCGTTTATTCGCGCGAATTAGAGAATGGAGATAATATGTTTAACTTCAGAACGTGGTGATGAGGCAAGTCTGTAGAATACTTGTAAACTTTTTTGTTCTTTTTCCAAAATATTACAAACTGTGAGGATGCCTAAATGTTTTGAGGTGGACTTAAAAGAAAGTCCAATTTCATTGGCAATTTCCCCCACTGTCTTCTGTCTATTGTGTTTTAAATACTTTAAAATTGCCAATCGTCGCTGATTAGCCAGAGCTTTCAAAACTTTTTCTAACTCCTTCATAACATGTATGGTATCACTATTCGTTTATTCGTGCGAATTAGAGAACGATGAGATAATGGTTAAGATCAGACAGTTTCTACTTGACCCTGCTTCGCTTCCGCCTTCGCCAAGGCTATGGTGGACAAGAAAGCTACGGAAGGGTACAACAGCATCCACTCTCCTTCGACGAAGCTCAGGATGAAAGTTGCTCCATGTTATACGGTTTCGGCTTGATAGCCTCGTCGAAGCAGGACAACCAATTTATGCAATTTCTTTACTGTAACAACTTTCGCAAGCGACTTTTTTATACCCCCATTCCGGCGGATAGTAGGCTTGAATTTCTTTCTTGCAGCATACACAATGATACGATGTTGGCTCAATAACAAGAAGTGGCTTGAACCGATTCAGAGATCGTGCGTCAAAGTGTAAGCGCGGCAGTGGGATAGAATACTGCCGATAAAAATTTAATTCCTGAGGAGCAATATTAAAACGATAGCCTGTTTGAGGACAAATTAAAGCCTGCGTAGTAATTCCGTCTTCCACTTCCGATATATCATCCGGTAGCTCAGCGGTACTCAGGCCTTCCAACTTAGATTCATCCACCTCGTCCCAAAAACCACCTCGAGCAAGAACTTTTTCTTTGGTTTCCGGAAAATAAATCTGAGCATTTGAAGTATTATACCCGCTTAGGGCCATGTCGTAGGGGAAAAACTTACCGTAAGAACCATCGTCTTTCATACTTTGAATGATTTGGTCTCGAAGTTTTTCATACTCCTCTTTCGGATATTGCTTGTTTAAAATAGTGTACCGTTTTTTTCTTATTCCGACACAACCAAAACAGTATTCACAATCCCAGCAAAGATCGAGATACTCGGAATACCGGCAATGCAAACACCACATGGAATACTTCATACCGTAGCCGCCGACCATATCTGCCGAGTTCCCAGTAGATTCAATTTGCCAAGAACCCGTTACGTCTATTAAGTCCTTAGATTTCAACCCCCTCATGACGTTATAGCAATTTTCTGAATCTTCCCAGTGAAAAGCATCGACACAACGATTGCAATTCGTGAGATAGTTACCAACCGAATCAGCAACTTTGACATTGAAGTTCTCTCGATGCACCGCCTCCTCTCGAATATGCTGTTCCCATTCACTTTTCAGTTCTTGAACTACTTGCCAGGAACCGAAACGATAGGCTCCTAGTTTCTGGAAATATTCCTCTTTTGTGTACTGTTGGTTCAAAATGCAATACTGTTTACCTCGAAGATTCCAACACATAAAACAGTTCTGAACATTGCGACAATCAAATAAGAATTTACTATCGATGGCGTTTCGACAATTGAAAGCATAGTGCACATTGAAACAGTTGAAGCAGTAGGTACAGTCGTACGAGCGTTCACTATCGTAACAGTAGGTAAGATCCAGAGAATCTTTAATCCTGACCACCCGGTAGCCATAACTTACTTCTTCGCAATTAGCCAAAGCTCGGGAAAGATAACAATTCTTAGACTCCCACACATCGTCACACCAGTCACAATTAATACTATTTTCTCCAGTTTGATGTGGGCGAGGAATTTTTTCCTGAAGCTCTTTGAGTTGATCCAGAAAAGGACGTTTTGGATCATATCCCATAGAAACGGGCTCCCAGGCGTCAGAAAACCACTCCTTGGCCGTGTAGACTGGATATCTGGTTTTTACTGGTAGAACAGTAATCAGATTTTGACCACTTAGAGCAGAAACACCTTTCCTAAACTTACCAAAATTCCAAAAAGCGAATTGTTGCTGAGATCGACAGAAAAAACATTGGCCTGGTAGTATAACCCCAACTTTTTCGTACATACCAAGCTCGTTGTCAGAAATAAGAAAATCTTTCTGGCAATCTACGCACTGTTTCGCCTGTCCTGAGCTTGTGGTTCGACTTTGTTCACCACCCTGAGCGCTAGTCGAATGGGCTTGCAGTGAGGAGTTCGGCTGAGGCTCACTCGAAGTCCTTGTCGAATCTGTCGAATGGATTTCTGAAGGCATATTATAGATTACCTCTTTACTATAGCCCCGCCGAGGCGGGACGGCTAGTTTATATTGTTTCTTGTTGGTAGCAAGTCTCGCAGTAGATTAGTTCTGGACGGCCCGGCTTGTAGCTGGTTTCAAATTCGTTGGGACACTGACCCTCGCCGTGGAAGTGTGGCACGGCGTTGTCGTATGCTATGTGTGATCCGTCATTCATTCCCTGCTTGCCTTTACACATACACTTCGCCAGCCACAGTTTTGGCGGATTTACAAACTTAAACCGTTCCATGTAGCGACAACTTGGACAGAGCCGGGGCAAAGGAATATTGATCCGCTTCAAGAAATCCAACTCGGCCTGAATCACGCGGTAAGCCTTCTTGCACGAGTCACACTGAATCAGTTCCTTGAGAATTCCTTCGTCCACATTCTTTATATCGTCCGGCAGCTCGGCCGCAGTTTTCGTCGTCTGGTACTCCTTTGCTTCAACATCACGCCAGGCGAATCCTTTGGCCAAGGCCTCCTTTTTCGTCAACGGGAAAAAGTCTTGAGCAATAGTGTCGTTATAAGCAAAGGGAGAAAACTCCGTGGGGAAAAACTCACCGTATTTGAAGACCCTCCCCTGTTTATCCGTAAACGGCATCTCGCTCATCTGGGCGATAATTTTTTCTCGTAAGGCAAAGTATTCTTCTTTCGTATACTGTTTATTCAAAATACAGTACTGCTTTTTCTTTAAACTGACGCAGCCAAAAAGATCGGAAGAAGAACGCGTGAACACAGTATATTCCAAATTTTGACTCGAAGGCCACGATTCATAACAAAATTTGAGTCGACTTGTTTCATATCCACAGGTCTGTGATTCATACATTTCCGAAGCTCCCATTCCCCAATCAGAATAGTCGTAAGAATCGCTAATGGCTGGCTCCAAAAACTGACAGTAAGCCAAATTCTGCCCCTCATGAATGGAGTAACAGTACTTCAAGTTTTTAGAACGCTCGATATGTTCTCCTGTCGAATTTTGGACTTGGATGGCAAGTGTGAACCGCATTGGATTCTTTTTCCAAAGTTCATGTGCTTTTTTCTTCATCTCAACCACTGTTTGATAGGATCCAAGATTCAAACCGTCCATAAAATTCTTATACTCCTCTTTGGAGTATGGTTGATTGAAAATATGGTACGACTTGTTCCGCAAATTGACACAACCAAAACAGTTGGTACAGCCCACCATATTTCGTGAAAACCAAATATCAGTGCATTCTTCTATATTTACAGAGTAAAAAACCTGATACGCCTCATCGGCCATATATGAGTCGTAACTCAACTCCGTATGACGAGTTTCATAAAGATCAAAGGCATCTTTAGCGTTCCACCCACGATTTACATAAGCAGAATTCTCCATACTGTCTCCGCCGAAACATAAATAACAATTTTTGAGGTTGCCGGCTTGTTCGCAGTATTCCGAGTTGACCATATTCATTACGCTTTTAGCTGGCCAAGGCACGGAATAAAGTAACTCCTTAAACTGATCGAAAAATGGGCGAGAAAAATCGTAGTCTTTGCCATAACTCATTGGATCCCAGTTATCCGACCACCAGTCCTCCAAGTGGTAGATAGTGGCCTTCACTGTCTCGGGAAAACCGGAGAAAATATCATTATTCTTCAAGCTGTCTTTGCGCTTAAAAAGAAATCGCTCATTCCGCCAGATCATTCGCCGGATCATGCGACACTCCGGACACCAGGTCGGCGCTGGCACGCTAATTTTGGTGTAAAAATCAATGTCCGCCTGGTCGATCGAGAAGTTCTGTTTGCAGTTCTGACACGGTCTTGCTTGCCCTGAGCTTGTCGAATGGGTCTCTGGAGTCATGAAATGTATTCTACCGCATTATTCCCTTACCAGGTAGTGAAAGTTTGATACGTTCGCAGAACGAACGAGGCTCCATTAATCAAATTTCTCCTACCTGGCGAACCAACACCATTTTGATACATAGTTTCATATAGAGTAAAAAGTATGTAGCGGGGAGGTCATGATGAAAGAACGAAAGATCACTTGGCCTTGGGAAACGAAACTGGCAGATGCCGATGCGTGGTGGGAAAAGAAGTTCCCACGGATTTGCGTGTTCGTTTCCATGACTATTATCGTAGCCATGGGCTTGAGGGGCAATATTCGTGAATGGTGGTATAGCCATACGAATGTCCTTTCTCGCGCTGGCTCTTAGACACAGAAATCCCTGTGTCTTTTTTATTTATACAATTGGTTCGGGTGGCGGGGCGATATCGGCTGGCTTCCTACCTTCAATTATGGCTTTCTCTTGGGCACTGCGGATAATCGTCGACTCCTCTTCCATAATCAACTTCTTGGCATCATCAATGGGAATGGAGTACTTCTCCCGCGAACGCTTCATAATTTCTTCTTTAAACGAACGGTGCGGCGGCGGCATAATTTTCAGAGTCTCGGCCGAAAAGGGATCGTAGGTTTCGCCGTCAATCGTCATCTTGATATAAAACTCCTGCATACCGAGATTAATCATATCCTTGGTATCAAAAATTGGCGCCATCTCCGGCTTCAGTTTTACGGCGTCATCGCCACCAACGCGGAAGATAATGATGCTCCCGACGTTTCCCAAAACAGCGGCTTGGACACGCGGAATAAGCTGGCTCATATACTGGTGGGCAACCGTGAGGCACAAACCGTATTTTCGAGCTTCAGATAAAATATTTTCAAAGGTTTCCGTAACCAGATTATGGAACTCATCGACGTAGATATAAAAATCGTTCCGATCTTTTTCCGGTAAACCAGCTCGCGCCATTCCCGCCTGTTTGATCTTGGTAATAAACATCGCCCCAAAGAAGCTGGAGTTTTCTTCACCGAGTTTTCCTTTGGCCACGTTAATCAAAATAATTTTCTTTTGCTGCATCAACTGCTCCAGATTAACCTTGTTTCCCTTCTGGCCAAAAATATTGCGGAGCATCGGATTCGAAAGGAACTGGCCGAGTTTATTGACGAGCGGAATAATTGCATCGGTATCAAACTTCTCCGACCAGTCAGCAAACTCAATGGCCCAGAAGCGCTTGACCATGTCGTCATCGATATACTCCACCACTTTTTGCCGGTAGTTGCGATCAGTGAGCATCGAGATCATGCCGCGCATTGTGGCATGCGGGTAATCGAGAAGCGCCAGGCAGGTGAACCGGAAAACGTGTTCAAGCCGCGGCGTCCAGTTGGCGCCAAACTGTTTCTGCATAACTTCAATCAAGCCCTGGGTAAGTTGGTGCTTGAAATCCGGATCAACGTTGGCCAATGGATTAAAGGAAACCGGATGATTAAAGTCAGAAGGATCGATCACGACAACATCTTCGATACGATTCTCCGGAATGAAGTGCAACATCTCTTCCACAACATCGCCGTGCGGATCCATGAGGCAAAGGCCATATCCGTAGGCAATATCCTGACGAAGCATCAGCTCAAGTAGCTTTGATTTACCCACGCCACTTTTTCCGATGATGTATAAGTGGCGCCGGCGATCAACCCGCTTAAAACCAAAAATAAATCGCTTCTCTTCGAGCGCCGCCACATAGTTTGTCCGCCCAATAAAAACCGCCTCTTCCGGTTTTAGCCGGCCATAGATTGGTAGCTCTGGCGGCGGCGGGGCATATTTGATTATCTGGATTTTTCCACCTCGTGGCATGACAATAATTTAAAGTTTAAAAGTAAAAATGGAAAATGACAGATTAAAATTCAAAATTACTTTCGTCCTTTCATGGTAAGAATACTCGATGCCAAAACATTAGCAATCTCGGTCAATTCTTTTAACAACGGACCAATCTTCTCATCCTTGTCCCTGCCTGAATCATGTAGTAAATTTAACCAAACCTTTGATTCATTGGCGGATTTTAAGGAATAAGTAAAAAAGTTAATGAAGTCTTTTTTAGAACTTGTCGCGCTGGCTTCGACATAGTTAGCAAGAATACTTGTTCCACTTCTCAAGATCTGTCTACCCATAACCTCAGAAACAGAGTCTTTTGGCAAACTATCGATACATTGAATTAGCTCAAGAACCCAAGAATAAAGTCTTTTCCTAAAATCATTTTTAAATTTTTCATTGTCATTTTCCATTTGGATTTTTGAACTTTTAATTTACAATGCTTTAATCTCTTTCAAAAACTTCTCAAAGGAATCTAAAGCGCGCTCAATCTCGTCTGGCGAAGCTTTGAAATCCGGCGAGTGAACCAAGTTATTGCGCAAACGATGCGCTCGCCACACCCCCTCGAGATTACCTACTTCCTCCGGTGAAAGCTGTCCTAAACGATCGGCCATATGCTCCCCTTCCAAACCGAGACTCTTCAATACATCATCAACAATTTTATCTGCTTCGATCACGGACAGTGTCAGACCCTCTGGCGTGCCCGTCGCGAAGCGCTTGGCCACTTTATCCCAACGCTCCTGAATAATTTTATCGGCTAGACTCACAATTCGTTTTTCAGATTCATGATCAGGATGAAGTTTTGGACGATAGCGCCATGCTTTACGCACAGCATAAATAACTATTCCGAGAAGGAGGATATCGTAGATAATGAAAAATCCCCTCAAAAAATAGAAGTATCTGATCCAAAAATCCGGTTGAGAGAAAAAATCCATGGTTATTGAAATTTCTCGAGATCGTCCTCGGCGCCGAAGATAGCCAAACCCGACGGTGGCCCAGCTTTTCTGTTTTCAGCTCGCTTCATGTGCGGCGCGGTTAAGACCCCCAGAGGCGGTGGATGAAAGAGCGTGGCCAGACACTGGGTGGTCATCAAGAATTTTTTAGTTTTGAAACCAAAATCGAAGAAGTAGGAATCGATCAGTTTCCCTATGAAAGTTTCAGGGCCCATTTCGCGATTGCGGTATTCATGCAGAAGACGCTGTTTCTTATACTCGTTACGCCATTGGGGGAAGATATACGGTGGATTCCAAAAAAGAGTACGCGTACCTTTTTTCAAGTTTTGTTTAAAATAGTTCAGATCGGCGGCGGCATACTGGTTGAAGGCTCCGGCCAAACCACGTCGGGGAAAACTGTCGTAGTAAATCGATTTAGGCGAAAGATAGACGAAGCGGATAATTGTCTCGAAGGCTTTCTTCGAAAGATTGCGCTCAACCGCTTCAAGAATATCGGTCTCTCCCGGCGTACGCATGATATATGTCCTTGTTTGCTCTTCTTTCCCATGGACTTTGGATTCAAATCGAGGCAGTGGCCCGCCAGGAAACTCCATCATGGTGGATATCTTTTCCTTCTTCTTGTGCTCGGTTTTACTTTCCTTAATCTTAGCGATGACTTTTTCGAACTCTTCGTGCCATTCGTCCTCGGCCGGAGAAATGAGAATTTGAATACCCACCAACTCTTCTTTCTTCACCTTGCTTAATACCTCAAGGAAAACAGAAATGGGGTCGAACTGTTTATCCTCGTCCGGCGACTCAAAATCTTTATAGGTCTTGATCGGATAAGCGGCAGGTTTTGCGGTGTACATCTCCGTTGACCACATATCGTATCCCTGACGATAGGCTTCCTGCATCGTTACCGGAAAGCGAGAAATATAGTCATCAACTTCAACCAGTTCGATATCGGGATAGTACGAGAAAAAGGCGGCTTCGACGAGCGGACGGTACTTGTGATAGATACGGACATAAAAATGTATCTCGCCGCCAAAACTCACCATCTCCAAAGAAAACCACCGGGTTATTTCACCGTCTTTATACCACTCTTCAAAGTTCCCGGCGACATTTCGAAGGGCATGAAAGGCCATCAAAACCTGCTCCATGGCCTGTGGACTCTTACTCACTTCGCGCGGAATAAGAAGTTCAAGAAGTAACCATTCAACTTCATGTTCAAAATGCTTCTGTCGCCACGCCAGCCAGGACGACTCAACGAGCGGCACCAAAATCAAAAAAAGCCAAAACCACCAGATCGATAGGATGAACTGCGGAATAGTGTAGGCCAAATCAGACATCTCTTTAAGTGTAGCGTAGAACTCAGCTCAAAAATAGCTCTATCGCATTCACACAAACTATCAGATTCGAGCGAGGCGAGGAAAAACGAGGAAGGAATACTCTAGTTATTTCGAGGAGTTTTGACGAAGCCGTAGCCGAATCTGGAAGTTTGTCACTCTAGGCTTCGCGAACCTGGTACAGGCCGTCGACACGACGGAGAAAATTCCGCTTGTTCTGAAGATTGGCAATCACAGTGTTCGGCTTGAAAAATCGCTCTTTCTGAACGGCAAGCACAATATCCTCGCTCGAAAGCGGTCCCTCTCGCTTCAAGATCCGGGCAATCACGTCGCGCGCTGTACCGGCCTCAAAACCATGCTCATGAAGCGCGTACATACCCCGTCCGACAAGAATGAATCGCTCGTCTTTAATGAGCTCATTGTGGACGGTCGGAACAAGGGCCAACTTTTTCCCTAAACCGGCATCGTTGATCGAAAGGGAGATATCGCGGAAGTGCATCGGCTCTCGCTTCTTCTTTAAGACAAGATAGATGCGGTCACGAATTGTCTGCGGGCGAATCTCAGGCCATTCGGCCAAGCCGAAGTCGCCAAATGTATTTACGTGAAACGCCTTGGAAACAGAAACACACCTGTCGGCAAGCGCTCTGTCCAGTTTTTCCGAACGAACAAAGTTCTCAAGCATTGACCGCCCAGACATATCAGCCTTGCCTTGTTTACCATTCATGTATTTCACCAATTTTGCGATGACTCCTTCCGCCCTCTTTGAAGTCTTGTCGTCGCTATAGAAGAAAGCGTGTGTTTCCTCCGTTTCTGGCGAGAAATGGAAACGTCCCGAAACACGAGCCAGAAATATTAACTGGGATGTAGTTAATCCTCCGCCCAAAGATTCGCAGGCCGCAACACAATCATCTTTCTTGGCTACGCCAGACATACCCTTGAGACATTTCTCAATCTGATCGACAAGTGAATTTAAAGCTTTATCCTTCGCGAAAACTGCACGCAAAGCACTAATGCCCCCTACCTCAATCTGGCGCACCCGTTCCCGAGTAATACCGAAGGTCATTCCGATAGTAGCGAGCGTCTGGGGCTCTTTACCATCGAGACCAAAACGACCGACAATAACCGCCCGTTGACGATCGGTCGCGTGGTTGAGTAATGCATTGACAGCTGAGGCGTTTCCAGTCATTTTTTGATTATAAACTATATTGCTTTTCCCGTCAATAAATGGTTCAAATAGGCCGCCTGCCCCTCTAGCGATGACTCCACCGATGCCAAACGAGGAGTAGCGGGCTGGCCACAAAAACGGAAGAGTAGATACCAATAATCGTGCCGATAAGGAGGGTGGCAATGAAGTAGTGGAGGGTGGCCGGGCCGAGGAAGAGAAGAGTGATGAGGACGAAAATGAGGGTAAGCGAGGTATAGACCGATCGAACCATCGTTTGATTCACGCTGTCATTAATGATCTCCGCGAAATCGCTTTTCCCTCGATTTAAAATGAGGTTTTCTCGGATCCGATCAAACACAACGATCGTGTCGTGGACTGAAAAACCGGCAATGACGAGGAGTGCCACAATGAAGTTGGAATCAATTTCGACACCTTGAGAATAACCAAGAAAAGCCAGAAGGCCAGCCGGCACAATGACGTCATGGAACAAGGTGACGAGTGTTACGACTCCGTACTTCCAGGAACTAATCGGCCGGGACACCTTCCGGAAGGCGAAAGCGATGTAGAGAGAGATTCCAAGAAGCACAAAGACAACAGCCAACATAGCGTTTTTCTTCAGTTCAGCGCCAACCGACGGACCGATGGACTGAAAACTCAATTCGACAAATCCGGGAAGAGCACTTTTTAAAAGCGTCAGTCCTTTGTCGTGCGTAGGCTGATCGATAACCGGAAGACGGGCCAGGATACTTTGATCGGAACCGATGTAGGTTAAGTGGACATCCGAGATGCTCAGATCTTCCTTGAGAACGGATTCGATCTTAACGAGATCGCTTGAATCCTGAACCTTAAACTGCCAGAGGGATCCGCCGGTGAAATCAATCCCCTGTCGGAAACCAAAGACGCCAACAGAAATAATTGAAATGAGGATAACCGCGCTGGAGAGTCCCAAGAATATCCAGCGGTTTTTGATAACGTGTAAGTTTCGGGTGGCCATGTTATTTCGCTTTATGGAAAATTTTAAGGAAAGCCCAGGTGACAAGAAGGGCGCTGAACATGCTCATCATCACGCCTAAGAAAAGAGTCAACGCAAAACCGCGAATAAAGCCGGTTGTGAAAACGTAGAGGATGAGGGCGGTGATCGAGGTGCTGATGTTGGAGTCACGGATCGAAGACCAGGCGCGACGGAACCCTTCATCAATTGACGCCTGCCGAGAAAGTCCTTTCGCCGACTCCTCTTTCATGCGCTCAAAGATAAGAATGTTCGCGTCAACGGCCATCCCAATCGTCAGAATAAATCCGGCGAGGCCAGCCAAGGTGAGCGTAACCGGCACGAGTTTAAAGATCGCGAGGGTGATCGGAATATAAACGAGAAGGGCGAGAGCCGCGACCAGTCCGGCCGTGCCGTAAAAAATAATCATAAACGCCATGACAATGAGTGTTCCGGCGGCGCCAGCGACAATTGCCTTCCGCAAAAGATCCGCCCCAAGGGTGGCGCTAATAGTGTCCTGATTCACAAGCGTAATCGGCGCCGGCAAGGCACCGGCATTGAAACGACCAACGATTTCTTTGGCGCGGGCAAGCGTGAACTGGCCCGTAATTCGAGCCTGTCCCCCGCTAATCTCCGCCTGAACACGCGGACAACTGTCCTGGGCGCTATCAGGAATGATCGGTTGGTTATCCATAAAGATACAGATCGGCTTCCCGATATTTTTCTTGGTCAGCTGTTGGAAAAGTTGGGCGCCTTCGTTATTTAAACTAAAGCTGATCTCCGGGAAATGCGTTGTGGAATCAAAATTTAACTGGGCTTTGGTGATGTAACGGCCCGTGACGTTCGTCGGAAGAAAAATTGTACTGGAACCGGACTCGGCCACCTCACGAAAATCCAAACTCGGTGTTTCGCCAATCAGTTTGATCGCCTGACCGACATCGCTAATGCCAGCCAGCTCAACTACTAAACCCGCCTTGCCAGCGGTTTCGGTTACGAAAATCTGCGGTTCACTCACGCCAAAAGTATTAACGCGCTTCTCGATCACGTCACGCAAACCATTTAAAACCGACTCCTGGTCGGCTTTTTCCACTTTCGAGAGATCAACTTCGTAGACCAAGTGGCTCCCACCGACAAGATCAAGACCCAAGTGCCAAGGGCGATAGGTTTCGCTGATTCTTCCGGGATAGGTAAAAACGACCGCAAGGGCCGTAACGACGAGGACGAGTCCAAAAATGACTTGGGGATTCCGTCGCATATCAGGGAGTAGAAGTTTGACTAAGGATACTTATTTGTAATATTACTGATCTTTTACTAAACCCCTCACAAACTCCTATGACAAATGTTGCGGGAGAAACAGTCAAACTTTCACTCCCTGACATAGAATGGAAAGAAGTGTATCGAAAAAATGGCAAATTGGCAAGAAGCCTATATTCTGTCCACTATCATTCGATATAAGACAAAACCGCAGAAAAGTGCCGCAACCCCTTTCCACCATATGCCCAAAACAATAATTTCGTATCCAGCCGAGAAAATCGCAAAAAATATTCCGAAGGCGGAGAGCAGTATCCAGGTATGTTTTGCTTTATTTTTTGGCATAGTTATTTGTATCTGCTTGCATTGAGCTTGTTTGTAATGAGGAGTTCGGCTGAGGCTCACTCGAAGTCCTTGTCGAACCCGTTGAAGTGTGCCCCCGCGAGGAATTGAACCTCGATTACCGCGTTAGGAGTGCGGAGTTCTATCCGTTAAACTACAGGGGCTTATTAAAGTATTCTAGAACATTTGATATGATAATTGAACCTTCTTTCACGCATGTAACTATTCGTAGTACAATTACAGAGTGAAACGTCAATTTCATCATCTCAAGAACAAGGCGCTTGAACTAAGAAAGAAGGGAAGAACTTATTCTGAAATTCAAACGATTCTTGGTAGTAAAATACCAAAAAGCACACTATCTCTTTGGCTCTCTCTTAACAAGCTTACCCCATCTGAACAAAATAATCTTAAGAATCAAAAGAGTCGGAAAATAGAGAAGGGTCGCATGGCCGCACTTCGAACATTAAAGGAGAAACGCGAAAAGCACTTATTGAATATAAGAAATGGTGTCGCACATCTTCCTCAGGTTCTTGAAAACTTTAATGTCCAAAAAATCACCCTCGCCACTCTATACATGGGCGAAGGTGGTAAAACAAGAAGGAGCTCTCTGATGTTTGGCAACTCAGATCCCCTTCTTATAAGAATGTTCCTAGAACTTCTGAGACATTGCTATAAAATTGAAGAAACAAAGTTCAGGTGTACTGTGCAATGTAGAGCTGATCAAGACACTCGCCAACTTGAACGTTTCTGGGCTCAAACTACCGGCATACCTTTCACCCAATTCTACAAAACGAGAATTGATCCTCGAACCATTGGGAAACCCTCCCGGAAACTTGATTACAAAGGGGTTTGTCGTATAGAATACTTTTCAGCTGATCTCTATAATGAACTGAAAATAATTGCTTCAGTTCTTACCGAGAATGTATAAAGGGGCCGTTAGCTCAATTGGTAGAGCGCTACTATGGCATAGTAGAGGCAACCGGTTCGAATCCGGTACGGTCCACTCGAATTTTATTTCCTCACAAACGCTTCCTTCGGCGACAGCACGGTAGCTTGAGAGTGGCAATGAAAACTAATACTGCATCCGTAGCAATTTTTCATTGATCCGTGATCAATGAAAAATTTTCTGATCGTACCGTTTTGATATTTCTTTGTGAAGTTCGTAAGTATTCCCGTGGCCTAAAAATCCGCGATAGGAGACCAAAGATTCTTCTCTCGGGTTTTTATCCAGATTTCTGAAAATTCTTCGCTTGGTGGAGGTTCGTGGCACCCGATGATGCGAGAAATGCACCCAACCAAGAAAATCGACGCCGGAAGCGATCGTCTTTATAAAAACTTTATCGGGATGAAGCGATAACTTGAGTCGCGTTTCCAGAAAATCGGATATTTTTGGCAAAACTTCCTCCAAATATCTTCTACTCTCGTGCAAGATCACGAAATCGTCGGCGTATCTGACGCAGTATTTTATTTTCAGTTCCCGTTTGAGAAAATGATCGAACTCGTTCATGTAAATGTTCACCAAAAGTTGGCTGGTGAGATTACCGAGTGGCAAACCGACACCGGGCTTACCCGAAGTATGGAAGCTCCTCACGACTTCCCGGAGGAGTCCGACGATATCCTCATCTTCGACTCGCCGTTTCAAAATACCGTCCAAAATCCCGTGATCTATAGTGGCGAAAAATTTTCGGATATCACATTTCAAAACCCAAACTGTGCGGGTATGATTGTGCGAAACCTTCCGCGCATATTCGCGGAAGCGATTTATCGCCCGGTGTGTGCCTTTGACGCGGCGACACGAATAGGAATCGAAGATAAACTTGGGATCAAAATAAGGATACAAAATTCGGTAGATGGCATGATGCAAAAGCCGATCCCGGACGGTGGCCTTGTGAATATCCCGCGGTTTGGGGTCGTTGATGCGAAACGCCGTATAGGGTCCATGACGATAGGTTTTGTCTACTAATTCCCGGTGCAGTGCGAGGATATTATCGGTCAAATGAATCGAAAACTGTTCAATGTCCTGGCGGCCGCGTTTGTTTTTCAAAAATTCGCGCCATGCCACGAGTAAGTTTTCAAAAGAAATGATATCCTGGTAGATATGACGCGGCCGCCTTTTACTCTCTCTCTCTCTCTCTCTCTCTCGAATTGCGAAATTTTGTCTATTTTAGCCATCTGTAATCAATTATAACATAATAATCTATTATCAGCTATAGCTGCCGAATTTAGAACTATTTTCTTACTTTTACTTTGCTAATTACTTAGACCGAGTATTATCTTTGTTTGAAATATTA
>ERZ1292623.1148-Hain-H51-01um-R1-1148-length-26174-cov-8_pt1 | contig 26174 bp, 27 predicted proteins | sample MGYA00564398_ERZ1292623 | MGnify/ENA primary metagenome ERZ1292623 (study PRJEB36523, sample SAMEA6512633) | groundwater metagenome | collected 2019-01-07 | study: AquaDiva: Metagenomics assemblies of 32 groundwater samples | reverse complement strand
AGTGTAGCTCTTGATTTTAGTAAATTTATGAGGTATCTTATTTTAACTATGAGGAGTAACGAGGAAAATGAAATAGTTCCGGAAGATTTGGACGATTCCGTGGTTCTAGAAGAGGCGTCACAGGCTTCAATAAAGAAACTCAAAGAACATCTTAAGGAATGCGAGGGAAAGGCTAAGGAATATCTCGACGGCTGGCAGAGAGCCCAGGCCGATTTCGTTAATTTGCGCAAGCGTGATGAAGAGGCCAAGGTTGAGTTTCTGAAGTTTGCCAATGCGGACTTGATAGTCCAGCTCATACCCGTTCTTGATAGTTTGAATTTGGCCGAGTCGCACGCCGAGCCGATATATAAACAACTTCTGCAGATACTGAAACAGAACGGACTGGAAGAATCGAATCCGGCGGGAGAAACGTTTGATCCCAGAAAGCATGAATCAATAGGTGTTATTAAAACAGACAAAAAAGAAGAAGATCATAAGGTTCTTGAAGTCGTGCAAAAAGGTTATATACTATCAGGGAAAATTATCAGACCGGCTAAGGTGAAAATAGGTGAGTATAAAGAATAAATACTATGGCTAAAATCATTGGAATCGATCTTGGAACCACCTTTTCCGCGGTAGCGGTGATGGAAGCTGGCGCACCAAAAATCTTGGAAAACTCCGAAGGTGCCCGCACCACCCCTTCCATAGTGGCTATTTCTAAAACCGGCGAACGCCTGGTAGGGCTCTTGGCCAAGCGCCAGGCGGTCACCAATCCGAAGAACACCATCTTCGGCATCAAGCGCTTCATCGGCCACACCTTCTCCGACCCGGCCGTGCAGAAGGACAAGCAAACGGTGCCTTATGAGGTCAAAGCGGCTCCCAACGGCGGGGTACTTGTCAAAATGGGCGATAAAGATTACCGTCCGGAGGAAATTTCCGCCATGATACTCCAGAAATTAAAGACCGACGCGGAAACCCGTCTGGGGGAGGCCGTAACCCAAGCCATCATCACCGTGCCGGCTTATTTCAATGATTCCCAGAGACAGGCCACCAAGGATGCCGGCCAGATTGCTGGGCTTGAAGTCAAGCGCATTATAAATGAACCGACGGCGGCCGCTCTCGCTTACGGATTTAACAAAAAGAAGAATGAAAAGATTGCCGTCTTCGACTTCGGCGGTGGCACCTTCGACATCTCCATTCTCGAAGTGGGAGATGATGTGGTGGAGGTGAAGAGTACCGACGGGGACTCGCACTTAGGCGGCAAGGACATCGACCAGAAAGTTTTAAATTACATCGCCGACGAATTTAAAAAGGAATCCGGCATCGACGTCCGCTCCGACCCTCTGGCGCTCCAACGTCTCGACGAAGCCGCCGAGAAGGCCAAGATCGAACTCTCAACGGCGACTGAAACGGAAGTAAATATTCCCTTCATCACTTCTGATGCTAACGGCCCGAAACATCTTCTGCTGAAGATGTCACGGGCTAAACTCGAGGAACTCGCGCGAGAGTTTGTCGACCGGGCCATGGACATAACCCGACGTGCCATGGATGCCTCGCCGTTTAAGGTGGGCGATATAAACGAAATCATTCTCGTCGGCGGCCAGACCAGGATGCCCATGATTACCGAGGCGGCCAAAAAGTTTTTCAACAAAGAGCCGAACAAATCCATCAATCCTGATGAAGTGGTGGCGCTCGGCGCTGCTATCCAGGGAGGAATTCTAGCGGGCGACGTCAAAGACGTTTTACTCCTCGATGTCATCCCGCTTTCCTTGGGTATTGAGACCATGGGCGGCGTTTCTACCAAGCTTATTGAGAAGAACACCACTATTCCCTCCGCGCGCTCGCAGGTCTTTTCTACCGCCGCCGATAATCAGACTTCGGTGGAGATTCATATTGTCCAGGGCGAGCGCGCCATGGCCGCGGACAACAAATCGCTGGGCCGCTTCATCCTCGACGGCATACCGCCCTCGCCCCGCGGCATGCCTCAAGTCGAAGTGACTTTCGACATCGATGCCAACGGCATCCTTAATGTGAAGGCCAAGGATAAATCCACGAATAAAGAGCAATCGATACGCATAGAAGCGGCTTCCGGTCTTTCGAAAGAGGAGATAGAAAAGATGCAAAAGGATGCCGAAGCCAATGCGGCTGCGGACGCGCAGAAGAAGGAATTGGTGGATGCCAGAAATACCGCCGAACAGCTTATATATACCGCCGAGAAGGCGCTCAAAGACGTTCCAACGGTGCCGGACGATATAAAGACCGCCGTTAATGGCAAAATTGACGCGCTTAAGAAAGAAGTAAGTCCGCCAGCTGGCGGAAGCGGCACGCTCGAATCAATTAAGTCGGCTTCAGAAGTACTCTCAACCGAAATGCAGAAGATAGGGGAATATATAAGCAAACAAAAACCACCCGAAACTCCCGAAAATCCTGATATAAAGGACGCCGAAACTAAATAATGAAAGACTATTATAAAATTCTAGGCGTAAAGAAAGACGCTTCGGAGGAGGAGATAAAAAAGGCGTTTAGAAAACTGGCTCACGCTTATCATCCGGATAAGTCCGGGGGCGACGAGGCCAAGTTTAAGGAAGCCAATGAGGCCTATGCCGTGCTAGGGGACTTGAAGAAGCGTGCGCAGTACGATGCGTTTGGCTCTGCCGGTCCAGGAGCAGGCGGCTTCAGTGGAGCAGGTTTTGACCCATCTTCATTTGGATTCGATTTCTCCGGTTTCGGGACGAATGGATTCGATGCTGGAGACCTCGGCGATATCCTTTCAAGCATCTTCGGCGGGCGCCGGGTGCGACGCGGCCGCGATATTGCCGTCGATATCGAACTTTCCTTCCACGAATCTATCTTTGGTGCCGAGAGGAAGGTGGTAGTCAATTCAAAGTTTGTAAAACAGAAAGAAGTTTCAATCTCCGTCCCGCCGGGCATAGACGACGGCCAGATGATTCGCCTTTCCGGCATGGGAGAGACGCTTGAAGGCGGCGTGCCTGGCGATTTGTATGTAAAGGTGCATGTGAGAAGGCATCCTTATTTAAGGAAAGAGGGGTACAACCTCATCATGGACTTGCAGGTAAAGCTTACGGAGGCGCTTCTCGGCGGCGAAAGGACTATCGCCACTCTCGATGAAGAAGTGACGCTTAAGGTGCCGGCCGGCATAAAGCACGGGACTATTTTAAGAGTAAAGAATAAAGGCGTACCCATGGGTCAAGGCAAGCGCGGCGACCTCTACGTGCGCCTTTCTATCCAAATTCCCGAGAAACTTTCCAAAGAAGCCAAAAAGCTGGTTGAGGAATTGAAGAAACAAGGGTTATAATTTTATGAATGAAAGCAGTTATTATCAAAGGGAATCCGGAATTCATTAAAGATAGTTCTCAAGCTCCTTTGTGGAACGGATTTTAATCTACCTTAATTATATCACACATTATAGCTAAAAGTCAAGTGAATTTTATCTTTAAAAATAGTGTTTTAAATAGGCCTTTTTCCTGCTAACATGATTTCATGTCTAAGAAGATTCTGCTTTCTGGAGTGAAGCCGACAGGACGGCCGCATATTGGCAACTACTTCGGCGCGATGAAGCAGTTTGTCGAGCTTCAGGATGAATACGAAAGCTATATTTGCATTGTTGATCTCCATGCTCTTACGACTGTTCAGAATAGAAAAGAGCTAAAAGAAAATACTCTCGGTGTTCTATTAGACTTTATGGCTATTGGCTTGGATCCTAAGAAAGTAACGCTCTTTAAACAATCTGATGTTCCTCAAGTTACAGAACTTGCTTGGATATTCAATTGCCTCACAACTGTGCCGTATCTTGAACGCGCGCATGCTTACAAAGACGCCATAGCTAACGGTAAAGAGGCGAGCGCAGGTCTATTTGATTATCCAATCCTCATGGCCGCGGATATTTTGATCCAGGATGCGGACTTGGTTCCGACAGGCCAGGATCAGAAGCAACATGTAGAAATTACCCGAGATACAGCAGAAAAGTTTAATAACGCATTCGGAAAATGTTTCAAGTTGCCTGAACCATTTATTCCTGAAGCGGTAGCGGTGGTGCCTGGTACAGATGGGAGGAAAATGAGTAAGAGTTACGGCAATACTATTCCGCTTTTTGCGATGGACGAGGAGATTGAGAAGGCGGTGATGAGTATTGTTACCGACTCTGTCTCTGATATGCCGCAGAATGTTTATGCCATTCATTCACTTCTTCGAAATAAGAATGATCTCGAAGTCATTTATGCAGAGAACAAGGGTCAGTACCAGAAGTTAAAGGAACTGCTCATCGAGGATCTAAAGGAATTTATCCGCCCCATGCGCGAAAAGCGTCAGGCACTGGAGGAAGACAAGTCAGCTGTACTCGAAGTACTCAAGAGTGGTGGCAAAGTAGCTCGTGAGAGAGCGGAGAAAAAGATGGAGGAGGTGAGGGAGAAGGTGGGACTCAAATTGTACTAATTTCTAATTAACCTAATTATTCTAATGATCCAGGGATTTATACATGCATTAAGAATTCAATCCAAGATAATTTTTATTGTGATTCGTAATTTGAAAGGGCTCACGCAGTTGGTTGTGACTGCGGACAATCCAGAATTTGAAACAGCGAAAAATCTCACTCTCGAGTCAGTCATCAGGGCGACAGGAAAGATGGTGGAGGCGCCGCAGGCGCCTGGAGGCTCGGAGATGCATCCCGATAAAATCGAGATTTTATCTAAAGCAGAACCGGAACTTCCGATTCCGGTAGTGGTCAAAGGTTCAGACGAAGACACAGAGGCTCCCACTCGCTTCGATTATCGTTGGCTTGATTTGAGAAAGCCCGAGAAGACCAAGATTTTCAAAGTCTGGACCGCTTTTGAAAAAGGATGGAGGAAATATTGGGATGAGAATAACTTTATCCAACTTTATCCACCCGCTTTCATGTCTACAGCGAGCGAGAGTGGGGCCGAAGTCTTCGAAGTTAATTACTTCGACCGCAAGGCCTACCTCGCTCAGTCACCTCAGTTTTATAAGCAGATGGCCATGGCGGCCGGTTTCGAAAAAATTTTCATGACGTCTCCCGTGTTTCGCGCCGAACCCTCCTTCACCACCCGACATCTGACCGAGTTTACCGGTTGGGACTTCGAAATCTCCTACATCGAGAGTCATCACGACGTTATGGATGCGGAGGAGGGTATGATTGTCGAGGGCTTCAAAGCGGTTAAAGAAACTTTCCCTGAACTCAACTTAACTATTCCTTCACAACCCTTCCCCAGACTTACCATGGTTGAGACGAAAAAGATTCTCAGTGATCGTGGTATTCCTTCCCCCGAGGAACACGATCTCTCGCCGGAAGAGGAGCGGGCCATATCGGAATACGTGGAAAAGGAGATGGGGCATGAATTTGTATTCATAACCAAATATCACAAGTCGAAAAGCGCCTTCTATCATATGCGATTAGCAGATGACCCTGAGCGTAGTCGAAGGGCTGATCTCCTTTATCGTGGGCTCGAAGTAACGACTCTCGCACAACGAGAGCATCGTATTGAGATTCTCGAGCAGCAGGCCCAAGAGAAAGGTATGGACCTAGAAGCGCTCAAAGATTACCTAAACTTCTTCCGCTACGGCTGTCCTCCTCACGGTGGCGCGGGTATTGGCCCCGCCCGCTTTATCATGAAAATGCTCGACCTCCACAACGTCCGCGAAGCCACATATCTCCCAAGAGACGTTAAGCGTTTGAATCCATAGTCGCGTTTGGAAATTAGACCACACATTTGGATTGCGAGAGGAAGCAGTTTCTGCTAAATTATTGGTGCAATAGGAGATTCCACCCCGAAAGGGGCGTTTTATTTTGGCAGACAAGCGCAACCATATGACAAAACTCAACAATTACATGCATAAAATCTACGGACTAATAAATTATGCATTATCAGCATCGGTAGCATTCTCATTTTTCCAGATTCCATATATCAATAATCTGGAAACGCTCCAGATTTCACCTATTACCATATCCAATGTCGAAGTCGGAGAAGTGCTTTCCGACCATGAAAAAATGCCTATCACAGACGTATTCTTCGGTCTGGAATCGAAAACCCCGGCTACCGAGTCAAGGATAGAAAAGCAGATTGCCTTCGTGAGCTCGAGAAAAGCCTATCCAGCCTCTCTTGCGGTGGTAGAAAAGCATGCCAAAACCATAAAGTCGAAAGCCGGCGAAAAACATGTTCCCGAAGACGTAGCCTTGGGCGTGGCCCTACTTGAGAACGGCGGCTCCGATACCGCAGTCTCTAAGGCGGGCGCGCTTGGAGTCTTCCAACTCATGCCAGGCACCGCTCGCAACCTAGGTCTCACTGTAAACAAGAAAGCGGACGAACGGAAAAATCCAGAGAAGAATATTGAAGCCGGCGTCACTTATCTGGCACAGAACTACGAACGCTTCGGCGATTGGGGTCTTGCTACCTGGGCATATCACGCAGGTGAGGGCAATGTTGCCAAGGCGCTAAAGATTTATGCCAAGGCCAATAACAATATCGACCTTCCAAGCTCTCCATCAAAGAACTGGAAAGCTCTCCACGATTACGTCGAGAAGCATGGTCTTACTATCCACAAACTTCTCTCTGACCCGAAAGTCAAAGCGTTTACAAAGAAGCTTAACGACGATTCCGCCGGCTATCCGTACAAGGTGGTAGCGACCGCCACGCTCTTCCGAGAGCATCAATAACAAGCTATAATGCTTGGGTGAATTCCCCAACTTATACTGTCAAAACGCATGTTTTTGAGGGTCCACTAGACCTTCTTCTAGAATTGGTAATCAAGCGCAAGCTCTTCGTAAATGATGTCTCGCTTGCGGAAGTAACTGATGATTTCATTAGTTATATCGAAAAGCATGAAAAGTTCCCGATAGGGGAAAGTGCCGAATTCATTCTCATTGCATCAACCTTGATGCTCATCAAAAGCCGGTCGCTTCTGCCCGAGCTTATGCTTACGGAAGAAGAAGAGGGGGCAATACATGACTTAGAGGACCGTCTGGTGCTCTACGCGCGGATAAAGGAGCTCTCGCAACGCCTCAAGCCAATTTTCGGCAAGGAAATAATCTTCGAGAAACTGCCCGCGCGCAATCCTTCCATCATCTTTTCTCCCGATTCCAAGACAGATGTTGGGAATCTCCTCTTAGCGCTTGAAAATCTTTTGGAGTCCTTGCCGAAAAAGGAAACGCTCTCGAAGGTAACAATCAAAAAGGTTGTGAGTCTCGAAGAAATGATAGAGAAGCTCGCGGAGAGAATTTCAAAGGTAGGCAAACTGCGTTTCCGTGATCTTAAACACAAAGATAAAATTTCCGTTATCATTGGATTTCTCGCGATGCTCGAATTAGTCAAGCGTGGAGCTATCCGTGTGACACAGGAAAGGGCAGGCGATATAGAAATTGAGAGCGCCTCCATTACTATACCCAACTATGCTTGAGCAAAAAATAGAATCAATATTATTTTTCAGAAATGAGCCGGTGACACTCGCGGAACTTTCCAAACTGCTAAAAGTTCCGCGAGAAAATTTGCAATTTTCAATTTCCAATTTACAAAAAGAATACCATGGTAAGGGAATTGTAATTGTAACCGATGGCGAATCAGTCAGTTTTGGCACACATCCCGTTAATTCAGAATTGATTGAAACATTGCAGAAAGAAGAGCTCTCGCGGGAGCTGGGCCGGGCCGGTCTTGAGACCTTGGCCATTGTTCTTTATCGTGCACCGGTCTCCAGACGCGAGATTGACCATATCCGCGGCGTCAATTCCACTTTCATTCTTCGCACGCTTCTTATACGCGGGCTTGTAGAGCGCACTGAAGGCGCGGAGCGCGGCTACAACTACAAGCCGACGCTCACGCTTCTGGAATATCTGGGCGTTACAAAGCGCGAAGATTTGCCGGAATTCGGTTCTGCTTTCGCCAAAATCGAAGAATTCGTTAAAACTAATCCAGATGAAAAATAAAATTCCGGAATTAAGATTTTTTGCCGCCCTTTTCATATCCATTTCTCTTCTTATTGTGAGTTCGTACGTACTCGGTTCCCGGGAAGAAACGGGGGAAGCTCCTATTACAGAAGAGACGGCTTTAAAGTCGTTCCCCGCGTTAACGCTTCAAGCCAAGGCCGCCTATATCTACGATTCCCGCACTAAAACCGTTCTTTTCGCTTTGAACGAAAATAAGAGGATGCCCCTGGCTTCGCTTACCAAACTCATGTCGGCTCTAGTCGCTACGGACATAAGCCCCGATTACGATACAGTCACTGTAAGCAAAGAAGCGCTAACTGCTGACGGCGATAGCGGGCTTCGTCCCGGCGAAAGGTGGAAGCTTGCGGACCTTCTAGACTTCTCACTCGTCTCTTCTTCTAATGACGGCATTCGAGCCGTTGCTCTAGCCCTCGGAGCGCTTGCCCGGTCAGGAGCCGACAACGATCAGATTATCAAGGATTTCGTTAGGCAGATGAATAAGAAGGCCTCCGAGCTCGACTTGAAAAACACTTATTTCTGGAATGAAACTGGCCTCGATGAATCAGAAATGAAAGGGGGTGCTTACAGTACGGCAAGAGATATGGCCATGCTTATAGAACACATCATTGCTTATCACCCGGAAATATTAGAGGCCACAAAAGCATCTTCGCTCTCAATCTCTTCCCTCGACGGCTTCAAGCATGAAGCGAAAAACACCAATATCCTTACCGAACGTATTCCTGGATTTATCGGTTCCAAAACCGGCTTTACCAATACGGCCGGGGGTAACTTGGTCTTCGCTTTCGACCCAGAGCTAGGTAGGCCCATAATTGTCTCGATTATGGGTTCGACCGAGGAAGGCCGCTTCGAAGACACCGAGACGCTTATTAATGCCGTTCTAGAATATCTAAACCAGAATTAATTATGTGCGGCATAACCGGCATCACCGACAGAGGTATAAAGAATAGGGAAGATACCTTGAAGCAGATGACTGATGCCATTTTTCACCGAGGCCCGGATGATGATGGGTACTTTATTGATGAATATGCCGCCTTGGGTATGCGCCGGCTTTCCATAATCGATCTTTCAAGAGGAAAACAGCCTATAAGTTCGATTGACGGGCGATATAAAATTTTCTTCAACGGGGAAATTTATAATTATAAAGAGATAAAAAAAGAATTAAGCGACTATCCCTGGAAAACGGACAGCGATACCGAAGTAATATTAGCGGGATATTTGAAGTGGGGGACAGGTGTTCTAACACGCTTGCGCGGAATGTTCACTTTTACTGTCTACGACACGCAAGAGAAAAAGCTTTTTATCGCTCGCGACCCGTTTGGCATAAAGCCGCTTTATTATTGGAAAAAAGAGAATAATATTATCGCTTTTTCATCTGAAATAAAATCTTTCTTGAAGCTTCCTGGCTTTCAGGCGGAAGTAAACGATACCGCAGTCTATAATTATTTGTCTTTCCAGTACAATCCGCTTGACGAAACTTTTTTCAAAGGTGTTTACAAGCTTCCACCGGCCCACTCCCTTTCTATCGAACTTAAGACTGGAAATTTCGAACTGAAGCGTTATTGGAAATTTGAATTTAAGCAGGACGATTCCCTCGAGGAAAATGATACGAAGCGAAAAATTCTTGAGACTATGGAAGATTCGGTTGCCCACCACATGATCGCCGATGTGCCAGTCGGCTCATTTCTCTCCGGTGGAATCGATTCGAGCATTATCGCCACCTTGATACAGAGAATCCGCGGCGAAAAAAAGATAAAAACCTTTACCGTTGGATTCAAGTCACTTTCCGAAGGCCTTGAAGCAAGAGAAACTTCGGACCCTCTCGGCACCGACCATACCGAAATCGCCGTCTCACCTGAAGAATATTTCGAAGCCCTCCCAAAGGCAGTGTGGCACTTTGACGAGCCGGTGGCGGACCCATCGGCCTTAGGCCTTTATTTCATTGCGCGCGAAGCGAGGAAATCAGTCAAGGTGGTGCTCTCCGGGGAAGGGGCTGACGAGCTCTTTGGTGGCTACAACATCTACCTAGAGCCTTTTGCCAGACGTTGGATTAGTTGGCTGCCACGCACTCTTCTTAAATTCTTGACATCATTGCCCTTGAGAGGAAGTAACTATGCCGAACGCGCGCTCTTACGACTCGAAGATTGGTATATCGGTAATGCCTCGATCTTTAAACCGAGAGAGGGGCAAGCACTGTGGCGCGGAGGGGAACAGCAATCATTTTCTCTCAAAAAGCTTTATCGCGAAGCGGAAGGTTTGAGTGATTCGACCAAGATGCAGTACATCGACATCCACACTTGGCTCGTAGGGGATATTCTGGCCAAGGCGGACAAGATGACCATGGCGCATTCACTTGAGCTTAGAGTGCCGTTTCTCGATAGCTCCGTAGCTTCTCTAGCATCTTCGCTTCCGGACAAATTCAAATGGCAAAAAGGGATTACAAAATATCTCCTACGTGAAGCTTTTAAAAATATTTTGCCCGAGTCAACAAGACACAGGAAAAAGCTGGGATTTCCGGTGCCGATAGCAGAGTGGCTCTCTGAAAAAGAATTCAGACAAATTTTAGACAACCACTATATCCAAACTCATTTTAACCTGGGCCAAATCAGAAAATTATTTGAAAAACCGGGAGATAATGCCAGGAAAATATATCTCCTGCTTGCTCTCGCTATTTGGTACAATACCTTTATCTCCGATGCCAGACGTCCTTAAAATCATAGTCCCGACCGTACTCTCCTTCTCCATCGGGATTTTCATCACACCATTCTTCACCCGGTACTTCTACAAATACAAAATGTGGAAGAAATCCCCCCGCACCGAATCTGATACTTCCGAGCGCTTCAAAACCATCCATAATACCGAACATGAAATGTCGACGCCGCGCGTGGGCGGGGTGATTATCTGGGTTTCGGTGCTTCTTACCGTAGTGATTATATTTGCCCTTTCAAAACTCTTTCCTCTGGGACTTTTTGGAGGACGGGAAAGCATTTTCAATCAACTTAACTTCTTCAGCCGGAGCCAGACTCTCGTACCGCTTGGCGCATTCTTTCTCGCCGCTGTCATCGGACTCTTTGACGACTTGCTCCAGATTTTCGGACAGGGGAGCTATGCCCGGGACCCGCTTGTTTACAGGAAGGTCAAGGTCGTCTTTATTACCCTTATCGGCCTCTCCATCGCCTTATGGTTCCACTACAAGCTTGACCTTGTTTCCATAAAGATTCCTTTTGACGGAGAATGGCAGCTTGGCATATGGTTCATACCGGTTTTCGTCATAGTAATGCTGGCCACTTTCTCAACCTCCGTTATCGACGGACTCGATGGCTTGAGCGGGGGAGTGCTTGCTTCTAGCTTCACTGCTTACGCGGCTATCGCCTTTCTCGGCAATCAGTATGACATCTCGGCTCTTTCTGGGGCCATAGCCGGTGGCATCCTGGCGTTCCTATGGTTTAACGTGCCGCCAGCGCGCTTCTATATGGGAGAGACCGGGATGCTCGCGCTTACGGTGGCGCTTTCGGTCATTGCCTTTCTCACCGATTCGGTGCTTCTTCTGCCGGTTATCGCCCTGCCGCTCGTCATCACTTCGCTTTCCGTCATCATCCAGATAACCGGCTACAAGTTTTTCAACAAACGCCGTGTTTTCATCGTGGCACCGCTCCACCATCATTTCCAAGCCCTCGGCTGGCCGAGGGAAAAAGTGGTCATGCGCTACTGGATAGTCTCGGTCGTGTGCGCCATTACCGGCATCATTCTCTACCTTGTCAGCTAGATTGAGACAAATCAAAGATTGGTACCAGACCAACGAGAAATCCGTCTCGACCATTTCTCTCATTGCCGGCTTCGTCTTCGATTCGCTTACTCTCCAGAGGATAGACAATTTCCGAGACAACCTCTGGCTTTCCTTGAACCTCTTGCTTGTCGGCATCTGCATCATTTTTCTCAACCGGGAAGTCGAGGGTCGGTATTCGCATGAAAGCTGGAAGCACTTCTGGCTCTTAAACACGCTGCAATTCGGCCTGGGAAATATTCTCGGCGGCTTTTTCATCCTCTATTTCCGTAGCGGCACCCTTTCCGCCTCTTGGCCGTTTCTTCTTATTCTTCTCTTCGCCTTAGTGGCCAATGAGCTTTTCCAGAAACGCTACGCGCGGCTCGTTATGCAGCTTTCGTTCTTTTACCTGGCGGTTTTTTCTTTTTCCATCTTTCTTGTGCCGATTTTCCTTCACCAAATCGGCCCATTCATCTTTATCTTGAGCGGCATTGCCAGTCTCGGAGTATTCTGGCTTTTTACCCTCTTGCTTAAGAAACTCATAGCCAAGAGGTTCAAGGAAAGCCGCCGGCCACTCTTTTTCGCAGTTATGGCGATATTTTTCAGCGTGAACCTTCTCTACTTCGCCAACCTTATTCCGCCCATCCCGCTTTCGCTTAAAGATACTGGTATTTACCAGTATCTTTCCCGCGATTCACGCGGCAGCTACATCATCGCCGAAGAAAAAAGGGGACTCCTGGACTATTTCAGCTTCCACGAAACTATTCATTTGGTGCCTGGCGACTCACTCTATGCGTATAACGCGATTTTTTCACCGACGAACCTCGATACCAGGATTGTCCATGAATGGCAGTACCAAGACGAAAAGACGGGGGAGTGGATGACCTTCGCGAGAATTCCGCTTCTGCTTTCAGGCGGACGCTCCGAGGGCTTCCGCACTTATTCGGCTAAGTCGAATCTCACGCCGGGCGACTGGCGCGTTAATATAGCTACTCCCCAAGGACAACTTTTGGGTCGTATCAATTTCCGCATTATTACCGCTTCCGCCCGCCCGCCGCTCGTGTATCAGGTTAAAAACTAATGATGCTATAATTTGCCTTGAATTATGGCCTCGAGAAGAATCAAAGTGGATAAGCCGTTTCTTATCATTACCGTAATACTTGCGATAACGGGCTTTTTCATATTCAGCTCCGCCTCGCTCGGGCTCTTGGCCAAATCAAATTCCAATTATTCAAACGTCGCTTTCTCCCAGACGGTTCTGGGGCTATTCGCCGGCACCATAGCCATGATTATCGCCACTCGCCTCGACCCGAGGATACTGAAGAAATCGGCTTTCTATCTTCTCTTTGCAGCCATTATCTTAAATATTCTGGTGCTTATGCCGGATATTGGTTTCGAGTATGGCGGCGCCCGCCGCTGGATAATGCTCGGGGGCATATCTTTCCAGCCATCGGAGATTCTCAAACTCGGCTTCATTATCTACTTCGCCGCCTGGGCAGCCGGCGCTAAGGAAAAGATAAAAACTTTTTCTTACGGCCTCTTGCCGCTTATAGTTCTCCTTGCTATTTGCGGCTTTCTCCTTTTGAAACAGCCAGACACGGATGCACTTATGGTTATTGTCACCACCTCCCTTGCGATGTTTCTCTCTGCCGGTGGGCGATGGCGGCATATTTTACTAATCATTCTAATACTAGCTACGGGGGTCGCCTTTCTCGCTTATAGCCGGCCTTACGTCAGGCAACGCATCAGTACCTATCTTCATCCCCAGGCAGATGCTCTGGGGGCAAGTTATCAGATACAGCAGTCGCTTATCGCCATTGGTTCCGGGGGCCTATTTGGAGCCGGCTTCGGCCAGAGCGTGCAGAAATTCACATACCTTCCGGAGCCGGTAGGGGATTCTATCTTTGCCGTGGCCGCCGAGGAGTTCGGTTTCGTCGGGAGCGTTATTCTCATCGCCATATTTGTACTTTTCGCCTCTCTCGGGCTTAAAATTGCCGTACGCGCTCAAGACACCTTTGGTAGACTGACTGTCGTGGGGATTGTTATAATGATTGTCTCCCAAGCATTCGTCAATATAGGAGCAATGTTGGGAGTCATCCCGCTTTCAGGCATTACCCTGCCATTCGTCTCGCACGGCGGCACATCCCTTTTTATCAGCCTTTTCGAGGCCGGAATCGTTCTGTCCATCTCTAAATCCCAGCGTTCTTAAATCTTAAATCCTAAATCATGCGCATTCTCTTCACTGGCGGCGGCACTGGAGGCCATTTCTACCCGATAATTTCTATTGCCCAGGAACTTCAGAGTTTGGCCAAGGAGAAGAAGCTTCTGGACATGGGGCTTTTTTATATGTCTCCCACCCCGTACAATCCGGGCGTTTTGTACGAGGCAGGTATAACTTATAAAAAAAATAGCGCCGGCAAGCTTCGCCGCTCCTCGGGCTGGCAGACTCCTATAATGAATTTCTTCGACTTATGGAAGACGCTCTCGGGTACATTCCTGTCGCTCATAGAAATGTACCGACTTTACCCCGATGTGGTCTTCGGCAAGGGCGGCTACGCGAGCTTCCCAGCGCTTCTCTCCGCCAGAATCCTGCGCATCCCTGTCGTTATCCACGAATCCGACACCGTGCCGGGGAGAGTCAACCTCTGGGCCGGCAAGTTTGCCAAAAGAATCGCCATCTCATACAAAGAAGCGGCTAAATATTTCCCCCCGGGAGCGGTCGCTTATACCGGCCAGCCGGTGCGGAGAGAGATTCAAAGCCCGATAACGGAAGGCGCCCGCGAATTCCTGAAGCTGGAAGAGAACGTGCCCGTTATCCTGATTTTAGGCGGCTCTCAAGGCGCGCAGAAGTTGAATGACGCCATTCTCGGAGGACTCAAGGAACTAGTGGATAAATACGCCGTCATCCACCAAGCAGGGGAGAGAAATATTGTGGAAGTTCGGACGACCGGAGAGGCGATACTCTTTGATTCGCGATACAAAGACCGCTACAAAGTCTTCGATTATTTGAATCCTTTAGCCTTGCGCATGGTCGCGGGCGTCTCTTCGGTCGTGGTTTCGCGCGCCGGCTCGACCATATTTGAAATCGCGGCTTGGCGAGTGCCGGCCATCATTATTCCCATCAATGAGCGCGTCAGCCGCGACCAGCGTTCAAACGCCTTCGCCTACGCCAGAGCAGGCGGAGGCGTCGTTATCGAGGAAGACAATCTTACTTCCAACATCCTCATCTCGGAAATCGAGCGTCTGGTAACTCACGAAGATGTGAGCATAAAAATGAGAGAGGCGGCCAAGGCGTTCTACAAGCCGGACGCGGCGCGCCTGGTGGCGGAAGAAATATTAAAGATTGCGTTGGAGCATGAAGTGGAGAAGTAGCATGTTATAATTACAAAATGCCAGTTTCTATTTCAACACGGATACCAGTACCGGTAAAGTTCAAGCCATATTTTCGCGAAAGGGACTTCGTTTTATATCACGCCGATTCCATAGAGCTGCTAAACCAAATGGAAGCGGATTCTGTTGATATGATTTTTGCTGATCCGCCATATAATCTATCTAACGGAGGATTTTCTGTTCATGCTGGCAGAATGGTAAGCGTAAATAAAGGCACTTGGGATGTAAGCCGCGGATTCGCAGAAGATTATGAATTTCATTATCGCTGGTTGGAAGCCTGCAAAAGAGTACTTAAGCCACATGGAACACTTTGGGTTAGTGGAACATATCATTCCATTTACCAATGTGGCCACGCTCTTCAAGCGCTTAATTATCATATTCTTAACGACGTCTCTTGGTTTAAGCCGAATGCATCTCCAAATTTAAGTTGCAGATTTTTTACTGCCAGTCACGAAACGCTGATTTGGGCAAGAAAAGAAAAGAAGGCAAGGCATATTTTTAATTATGAAGTAATGAAGGATAACGAATGGCCGGACGATAGGTTAAAAAAGCGTGGATATCAAATGAGATCCGTATGGGCAATTGGTACGCCAAAGCCCGAAGAAAAGAAATTTGGCAAACATCCTACACAGAAACCACTTGGTTTGCTTAGAAGAGTCGTTCTTGCCAGCACGAATAAGGGAGATATTATTCTTGATCCTTTCACAGGTAGTTCTACTACTGGAATTGCTGCTATAGAGCAAGGGAGGAAGTTTATAGGTTCTGATTTGGACAAAGAATATTTAAAATTTTCCGTAAAAAGGTTTCGTGAATTATCTAAAAACTCAAAACTATTCTGATGGATCAGGATAAACTCAAGAAATATATGACATTCAGGCGCGAGGGCAACCCTATCTCGCCGATGAAAGTTTTTGAAGTTAATGGAAACTATATTATCAGCGTATATAAAGGTTCTATTTCTGAATTCGATATTCTTATAAAGTATCGACAAAAACACGGAAATAAATGGTCTCGTATTAGGACCCCCAAGCATATACACTGGGCAGTTGATATATTGATTAAGCTTTACGAAGATAGGGAGAAAACACAAGAATTTTTGGATTTTCTGCTGAAGATTTGGGAAGAGATTAAATCGGTAAAAAATTCTGAAGCACAGAAAGAAGCCCTTGATATTGTTTTTCTTTTAAAGGACAGCCAGGAGCTTATAAATAAATACGAAGAATTAAGTTCAAAAGGGGAGTATAGCGTTAAATTTTTGATTTTACTGGCTAAACTACTCATGATTCAAGAAAAAACTAACCTTGAAACTGCATATATGTTCAAAAGACTTCTGACTGCATTGAGAGAAGGCGGTGATATATTCAAAATTGTTTCCACAGCTACTCATGTCGGCAGATAATAGAAATCAAGTAATAGTCCGCATAGCGCCTTCGCCAACAGGGAATCTTCATGTTGGTACTGCCAGAACCGCGCTTTTTAATTACCTATTTGCCAAAAAACATGATGGAAAGTTTTTGATACGTATTGAAGATACTGATGTAAAAAGGTCAGAAAAGAAATATGAGAAAAATATTTTAGAAGGTTTAGAATGGCTTGGTATTACTTCAGATGTACCGATTATTCATCAAAGTAAACGTACGGAAGTATACAAAAAGTATGCTGAAGAATTGATTAAAAAAGGTTTAGCGTATGAAGTAAGAAGCGGAGAATTTCAATCTGGGAAAAGTACTTGGATAGGAATGAAGAAAGCCGTTATTTTGAAGAATCCAAAAAGGGAAATTGTTTTCACGGATGTTATTCGCGGAGAAATAAAATTCGAGGATACTCCCGAAGAGATTGTCATTCTAAAATCTGACGGCACTCCTACATACAATTTTGCCGTGGTTATAGATGATAATGATATGGGTATCACCCATGTTATTCGCGGCGAAGATCATATTTCTAACACACCGAGGCAAATTGTGCTCCTCGAAGCTCTGGGATTTAATCGTCCTGTCTACGCTCATATTCCCATGATCCTCGCGCCTGATCGCTCCAAACTCTCCAAGCGTCACGGCGCCGTCTCGCTCCTTGATTACCGCGATAATGGTTATCTCCCCGAAGCGATGGTGAATTATCTGGCGCTTCTCGGCTGGAATCCAGGCACAGAACAGGAAATTTTTATCATGCAGGAGCTTATAGAGCAATTTGATTTGGGTAAAATTCAAAAAGGCGGGGCAATCTTCGATGAAAAGAAGTTCCAATGGGTAAACAAAGAACACATGAAGAGACTGCCTGAAGCAGAGCAGCGAAAAATCTTGCTTAAAAGCATCGAGAATGAACCATACATTATAGGGGAGCCCGAACTGGAGCCAGCAAAAATTCCGTGGAAGAAAAATTCGAAAGAGAGAACAGCTGAACTACTCGAAGGAGCGGAAAAGATTATCGAAGAAGGCGGCGACCTCCTCGCTTATGCCGAAAGGGAAGGGAAGGGCGATGTTTTGTGGCCTGTGCGCTACGCTCTGACAGGCGCGGAATCCTCTCCCGACCCTCTAACTATCCTAGAATTTTTTGGAAAAGAGAAGTCCCTAAGCCGCCTCAAGAAAGCTATAATAATGCTCAAGAATGAGCAGATTTAGGATTTATGATTTAAGATTTAAGAATTGGATTTTTGTCCCAATTCTTACTACCTGCTTCTTACTACCTACTTCTATTCTTTTGGCTGCAGACCCAAGGGCCTTGGCGCGTGAGATAGAACAGGTAAAGCACGACCGCGAAACGCTCTTAGTCGAGCAGGCACGGCTCGTAGCCGAGCTTGAGAAGGTCAACACCCAGAGTGAGTCTTTAGGCACGGCCGTCAAATCTCTCGACACTACGAGAAAGAAGCTTGCCGCTGATATCAAGGTTACCCAATCGAAGATAAATTCCACCAATTTGAATATCCGCTCGCTCGAAAATAACATGGCGGATAAGGAGCGGGCAATAGATACTCATGAGGCCGCCATAGGACTTGCTCTCAAGGCCCTTCATGAATACGATTCCCGTTCCCTTATCCTCGACGTCCTCTCGTCAACCAAGCTTTCCGACTTCTGGCAGGACAGGGGAGAGCTCGGGGAGCTCTCTACCAGTTTGAATAAAGAAGTGAATAATCTCCGGGAGACGAAGGACTTGCTTAATGAGGAGAAAAAGAAAAAAGAAGAGGACAAAGAAAGGATATTGAATCTCCAGGCGGAGCTTAACGGTCAGAAAAGCGTAGTGGAGGAAAGTAAGAAGGCCCAGGAAAAGCTTTTGGTCGAGACTAAAAACCGGGAGGCCGCTTATCAGCAGATGCTCTCGGAGAATCTGGCGCGTCAGAAACAGTTCGAAGAGGACCTCTATCGGCTTGAATCGGAACTCAATATCACTCTCGACCCTTCCCTTATACCGGCTCGCCGCGCGGGTGTCTTATCATGGCCTCTAGATAAAGTTTTCATTACTGGTTACTTCGGCACCGTTTCCGGCAACCGGAGGGTATACGCGTCCGGCTTCCACAATGGTGTCGACTTCCGCGCGGCCATGGGCACACCGGTCAGAGCCATGCTAACTGGGGTTGTGGAGGGGCACGGCAATACCGACGAGCAGAGAGGATGCTATTCTTACGGCCGCTGGATTCTCATAAAACACAAAAACGGCCTTTCAAGCATCTATGCCCATCTTTCCGCAACGCTGATGCAGAATGGGCAGAATGTTAAGCAGGGCGATGTCATAGGATATTCGGGCGGCCAGAAGGGTGTTTTCGGTTCCGGTTATTCGACCGGGCCGCACTTGCACGTCGGCCTCTTCGCGAGCCAGGGCGTTTCTATCCGGCAATTCGTGACGAGCCGCGGCTGTCAGCTCGTTTTCGTTCCTATCGCCGACGTAAAGGCCTACCTCGACCCGCTTGCTTATCTGCCTTCCATATAGTTTAATAAGTTTAATAAGATGAATAAGTTGGATAAGGAGAGAGGATTCATAGGCACGGTTTTTCTAATCATTATAGGACTTGCGGCGCTGAAATATTTCTTCAATTGGTCAATCTTCGATGCCATCAACTCAGAGCAGGGGAGAGGCACTCTTTTATACTTAAAAGAAATTCTCAATTATCTTAAGGGACTTGTTCTATCCATTTGGTCTTATATTCATTAGCCCATGAAAATTTTAAAAATACTGCTTTTCTTGATCCTGGCACCGATATACGTCCCGGCATATCTCCTGATGCACCTTAGCTTCAAATGGTGGACCGGGCTTCTGGGTAGCGCAGATTGATTTCCAAACTCTTTTTCGCTACTATCCTCGGCAGGAACGTACATCAAGAGAGGTGATCTGTGTTATCAGTTGCCGAAAGAGTCAATAAGCATTATACGATGCAGGGGGCTTTCTGGTCGCACGATGAGAATCCTGCGAGACCCCATCCGTTGCTTACTGATGAGTTCCACAGCTATCGCTATACCAATAGCGATCTTGCTTTGGAAGATCCAGTATTTGTCAAGTGGGCATGCGAAACTTTGGTAGCCAACCTCCACAACAGTTGTCGCGTGGAAACTTGGAAGATCGACCGAGTCGTAGGGCCCGCTATGGGGGCAATTCCTCTAGCTATTGGTCTGGCAGCAGAGATTAGCCGACCTCGTGCTAGTCCGTGCAAATGGTCATATGGGCTTAAGATGGGTGAGGGGAGCGAGAGAAAGTTTTCACTTGCCCGGGCACGAATTCTTCCGGGGGAGCAAGTGCTTCTCTGTGAGGACGCGCTGACGACAGGAAGTAGTACTCGGCTGTTGGCAAAAGCGGTTGAGGAGACTGGCGGTATCGTATTACCGTATGTCGCCACTATCATCAGCCAAGCTAACCTCACTCGGATTGACGGTCGGAAAATCGTATGTCTCTTACATCGAGAGTTTCTGATTTCCTCGGCTCGGGAATGCCATCTGTGTGCCATTGGTTCAAAACCCATCCGGCCGAAAGGCATCGATAACTGGACCCTGCTCAACGCAAACTATCCGGCTTAACAGCCGAAAGGGAGTCATCAGGATGAGTATAAAGAGGGAATTGAGTCCAGCGGAGCGGCTCATCGTGGCTGCCGACTTTAAACCTGACAAGAAGGAAGTGATTCAGGGGAAAGTCATGGCCCTGGCAGCGGACCTCAAAGGCACAGGGGTCTCGGTAAAGGTCGAGTCCGCTCTGCGTATTTGCGGCTACGAGCTCATCGACAAGATTCATCAGATGGGCGTGCCGTGCTTCGCGGACCTGAAGCTTGTGGGTACGCGGCACACACTCGGGCTTGACGGGGCCTTTCTCCGCCGTTATCACCCGGAAATTGTCACAGTATCCTGCGCTGTCGGAGTGAAGGCGCTCGCGGTTCTCAAGCATGAATTGCCGGATACGGAAGTGCTCGGCGTGACAGTGCTCACCAGTCTCGACGAAGATGACGTTCAGCACATCAATCGTGGCTCGGTTCTGGAAGTGGTCATGCACTTCGCTCAGATGGCTCTCGACGCCGGGCTTGACGGTCTCATCTCGGCGCCAGCGGAAGTATGTCAGCTTCGCAGAACCTTCGGCCGCTCACTCTCCATCAATACGCCCGACATCCGTCCCGCCTGGGTCGTCATCGAAGATGACGACCAGAACCCAAAACGGGTCATGACGCCGACCGAAGCTATGAAAGCTGACATCGACCGCATAGTGGTGGGCCGTCCTATAGTGGAGAGTAAGAATCCCTATGATGCGGTCATGAGCATTATCGAAGAGATTGACGCGGCGATGGCGCCAATCGAACTCTAGCACCTTGGTTCACACAGCCGGCGACACTTTGTCGCCGGCTGAATTTATTAAATGACTTCCCTATCGGGCGGTGGGGGAGTGGAGCGAGAGCACGTAGCTCCACTCGGCCGGAGCGCGGCGGCGCGAGGCGGGGTCGCACAAATTTTCTACAGAAAATTATGAGTGACGGGGAGGGAATTACATTTATGGTCTAATTTTAATGTCATCCGTTAGATATACCCTGTATGTCTAAAAGGTATATTGTGCGACGTACTTCTATATATTAAAAACCGCTATTCCCTATCATAAGAACAAACCCGCGCCTAGGCGCGGGTTTGTTCATCCGCCAGCTGGCGGATTATTTCCTAGCGATTTCAGGACCGAGGAACTTGGACCAGCAGGCCGAGGACGAAGCCCACGGCTTGGCGCCGTACTTCTCATAGAGATGTCGGGCGAAGGCCACGTTGCCGTCGATGTTGTGGATATCGAGACCCATCTTTTCCGCAGTCTCCTCGTGGTACAAGACGTTAATCTGCATCACGCCGCGGTCGTAGGTGTTCTTCTGTCCCCTTAAGATTTCGCCCCTTGAGTTAAGATGGCGGTTATAGGATTCGCACTTACCGATTTTGGCCAAGAGCGGAATATCCGCAAAGTAATCATTAAGGAATTTCTCGACGTTCTTCGGGTCTGTAATCGGCTGATAATCTTCGGAGTGCACCTCTTTTGGCGCAATCATGACCACCCCTACCTCCACCTTGGCTTCCGGCACGTTAAGCGAGGTCATCGCCGGCATGACGGTTGCTACGGAAGAAGTAAAGCTGATGAGAAGACTAAGAGTAGTAAGCGGTAAAATGGGATTAGGATAAACTTTTAATGATTGGTAGCTATGACCGTAATCGCACCTCTCCAAATGAAAAGCCAGCACCTGCTGACTTATTAATATACTATCATATCAAAACCTTGATGTCAAGCATTAAATGTGGTCTAATTATATAAAATGGCTCTATAAGGCCGTATTTTATGGTTAAGATTTAGAAATTGACGGGTCAAATTCTATCCTTATCGACTCTTTTACCCCGGATACGGAAAGCCGGCCCAGGCCGAAAGAAAGCGCTACTAAAAGGATTATAACGAGCGCTAAGAATAGCTTTCGGAAGAGCGGAATCCGCCAGCCGGCGGACTCTATATGGCCCTCCTTGTCAAACGCTACTTCCTCTGTTAAACTCATACGGCTTAATTATGGCACATAAGAAATCTGCAGGAACAACTAAAAACGGCCGGGACTCTAATCCCAAATATCTGGGTATTAAGATTACTCCGGGCGCTCGAGCCCAGATGGGCTCTATTCTTGTGCGTCAGCGCGGCACCGACGTATTGCCCGGCAAGAACGTCTCCATGGGTAAGGACCACACCCTCTTCGCTTTAAGAGACGGTATTGTCTCAATGACCTACAAGCGCAAGGTCCATTTCGATAACCGCACCATTAAGAAGAAGGTTGTGAATATAACTTAATCAATCCTTAATCTCGGATTGATTCCCCTTTCTAAATTTCTCAAGCTCCAAGTGCTTTTCTAAACGCCTTGCTTCTTTTTCATTAATCGCCCGCTCTTCTAAAGCCCTCTTTACCTCACTCTTTTCTTTGAGCTGTTCTGCCCTAGCTAGACCCGCCTTGTCGGCTATGAGCGCGAAATTATTTGGGAGCAAGAAATTCAACGCGTAGCCGTCCGCGACATTTTTCTCATCAAATCGCTTCCCCATCCCTTTTATATCCTTGAGTAAGATTACTTTCATTGCTACTGATTTAAAATCTCAAGCGCCTTCTCCAGTTGCGGGTCCTTGCCTCGCTCGACATCGGCAGCTGTGCGGGTCACTTTTAGGTCAGGCTCTATCCCCTTCTCCGAAATAGATAGGCCGTTCGGCGTAAGCCAACGAGCCACCGTTACCTTAAGAGAAGTATCGGAAGTGATATCAACCAATTCCTGGACGGAGCCCTTGCCGAAAGTTGCCTCTCCCACCAATTTCGCCCGGCCGTGCTCGGCTAAGGCGCCGGCGAGGATTTCCGAGGCCGAAGCCGAGCCCTTGTCGACCAGTATCACGAATTTCAAATCGTCCCGGAAAATGTCGTAGCCGCGGCTCCTGTAAACCCTCTCTTCCTTGCGTGTTCCGAAATCCTCTCTTACTACCACCTTGCTCGAAGGGAGAAACCAGCTTGCCATATCTATGGCCGCCTCAAGGTAGCCGCCAGGATTCCCTCGCAGGTCGAGGACAAGCGAATCTGCGCCGGAAAGGATGAATTCCCGCAAGGCGCTGCGGAAAAGCACGGTTGATTGAGCGGAAAAGCTGTAAAGTTCAATGACGAATATGCCGCCATCCAATTGCTTGGTACTGATGACGGGGATGTCAATGACCTCGCGGATTACGGAGATATCGAAGGGCGCCTTGTTGCCGTTTCTGAATATGGTCAGAGTCACTTTAGTGCCCTTCGGTCCGCGTATAAGCCGGACGGCATCCTCCGTAGTCAGAGCGCTTGTCTCCTTGCCGTTAATCTTTATGATTCTGTCGCCCGCAATGATGCCGGCCCGGAAAGCCGGTGAATTCTTTAGCGGGGCAATGACTGTAATCGCTCCGTTTTGAGCCACCACCTCCATCCCTACTCCCTCGAAATTGCCCCGGATATCGGCGGCAAACATCTCTGATTCTACCGGAGGGAAAAATACGGTGTAGGGGTCCTCAAGAGAAGCTGTAAGCCCCGAGATGGCGCCCCAGACCTTCTGTTGTTCATCCACGGACTTCTCTGTTGTTGAGGCGGGTACATACTTCTCATCTATAACGTTCCAGGCTTTCCAGAACGGCGCGAAGTCGACCGTGGTCTCGCTTGTCGGGTTAGGGTTTTCAATACCCACAGTTGCCGTAGAGAGCGCCCTTTCACCCACATGGAAGCCGAAATTGTAGAAAGTAAAAGCAATTAAAGCTCCCAAAGTGAGGAGCGCCCCATGTTTCTTAAGCAAATCCATTCGTGAGATTATAACACCTTTTCTGCTATAATGAAGTGGTGAAAAACGAGGATACATATCAAGCGGACGGGTCGAAAGAGATATCTCTGCGGCTCAACCATTATGACGATATTTTTTCTGATTTCGACATTAGGCCATACTCCCGCCGCGCTCTATCAAGCGACTTCTTGGACGAGATAAGGCGCGCCTCTTACGACAAATACAACGACGGCATAGAGCTTAATTTATATGTGCCGGAAACGGAGAGAGATGCCCCCAAAGAAGAGGTTATCGCAGACCGTCTTACTACCCACTTCAAAAAGCATTTTATTATTCTCCGGAAAGAGAAAGGCAAAATCCTCCTGCTCGGCTGGTTCATGATTTGCTTAGGTGTAGCGTCTATGATATTGGCTACGCGCATCATATATAAAGACCCGACAAACAACATCGGGCTTTCCTTCCTGCTTGCCTTTCTCGAGCCGGCGGCATGGTTTCTGCTTTGGGAAGGAATGGACCAGGTTATCTTTACTTCAAAGGAGCTTGAGCCGGAATTGAGCTTCTATAGAAAGATGGCCAACTCACATGGCCGCGTAAGATTCAATTCAAGCTCCCTTTCTTCATGAGGCTTCACAATACTCTTATGGGTTTAGTCGAGGAGTTTAAGCCCATTGAGCCGGGCAAGGTCGGGATGTATCACTGCGGCCCGACGGTCTACGACTATATCCACATAGGCAACCTGCGCTCTTTTCTCCTGGCCGACCTTCTGCGCCGGGCATTCGAATTTCTGGGATTTGAGGTCAAACAGGTAATGAACATAACGGACGTCGGCATCGGCGGCAACAATGACGAGGGCGAGGACAAAATCATCAAGGGGCTCAAGCGCGAGGGTAAGCCGGTCAGTATGGAATCGATGAAAGAGCTCAGTGATTTCTACACCGAGCGCTTCAAGGAAGATATCGGCAAACTCAACATCAAGATGCCGCATATCCTGCCTAAGGCAAGCGAGAATATATCGGAACAAATTGAGCTTATAAAGACTCTCGAGGCCAAGGGCTTCATTTATAAGATTTCAGACGGTATTTACTTCAACACCTCCAAAGACCCGCATTACGGTAAGCTCGGTAGGTTAGGCAAAGAAACGGAATCAAGGGTGCTTAATAGCGAAAAGAGAAATGCTCGGGACTTCGCTCTTTGGAAATTTAATTCTAATCTCGGCTTCCCTTCCCCGTGGGGGCAAGGATTCCCTGGCTGGCACATTGAATGCTCGGCTATGAGTACCAAATATCTCGGCAAAACCTTCGACATTCATACCGGCGGTATAGACCTTGCTCCCATCCATCACAACAACGAAATCGCCCAGTCGGAAAGTGCGTGCGGGTGCGAATTGGCGCATTACTGGATTCATCATGAATTTGTAAACGTGCCGGAAGGCCCCGCCAGGGACGGGGTAAACAAGATGGCGAAGTCGGAAGGAACTGGCATTACCCTGAAGACTTTGGAAGAAAAAGGATTCCCTCCCCTTTCTTACCGCTACTTCTTATTGATGGCTCACTACCGGACGCCAGTCACCTTCACCTGGGAGGCGCTGACTGACGCGCAAAATGCGTATCGGAAATTAAAAGATTTAGGATTTAAGGTTAAAGATTTAGGAATAATAAATAAGGAATACAAGAAGCAATTCCAAGCCGCGCTCGAAGACGATTTGAATACGCCCGAGGCACTGGCAATAACCTGGAAGCTAGTCAAAGATGAATCAGTCTCCCCTACTGATAAACGTGCCACCCTTCTTGAATTCGACAAAGTGCTCGGATTGAATCTGGAACGCAACGAATTCCTGGAAGTGCCGCAAGAAATCATCGCGCTCGGCGAGAAGAGGCAGAAAGCCAAAGAGAGCAAGGACTTCGAAGAGGCGGATAGAATTAGGAAAGAAATCGAGAGCCGCGGCTATGAAATCCGGGACGTCGAAAAAATTTTTCTGATATTCAAAAAATAGAACGGATATACCTTCTGTCAAGTAGGATTTAATCCCCACTTTACGCACGATTTTCTCCCCTTTCACCCATTCGTATCATTCGATTACATTCGCTATAATTCGAATATGCAAATCGTTGGTACTTCCACCTTGAATGACGCGGGTATCAGAATCCCGCCGCACTCGATCGAAGCCGAAATGGCACTCTTGGGCTCCATCATGCTCCGTCCAGATGCCATTTATGAAGTGGTGGAAATTGTTGGTCCGCAATCTTTCTATTTCGAAAAGCATCGCATCATCTTCCAGACAATGCTTGAACTGTTCGAGAAGCACACGCCCCTCGACATCCTCTCGCTC
>ERZ1292623.468-Hain-H51-01um-R1-468-length-44094-cov-13_pt1 | contig 26188 bp, 30 predicted proteins | sample MGYA00564398_ERZ1292623 | MGnify/ENA primary metagenome ERZ1292623 (study PRJEB36523, sample SAMEA6512633) | groundwater metagenome | collected 2019-01-07 | study: AquaDiva: Metagenomics assemblies of 32 groundwater samples | reverse complement strand
TTTAATGAAAACGCAAGAACAGCTATGAGGCGGGGAATAGATAAATTAGCCGAAGCTGTAAAAATGACACTCGGGCCACGAGGCCGAGCGGTGGTTATAGAAAAAAGTTATGGTGCACCGCAAGTTACTTTTGATGGTGTAACGGTAGCTAAAGAAATTGAACTGGCTGATAAATACGAAAACTTGGGCGCGGAATTTGTAAAACAGGCGGCTGATAAAACTAATACAAATGTAGGCGATGGTACAACCACTTCGGTGGTTTTGGCTCAAGCCATGATTAGGGCTGGCGAAGAATCTATAAAGAAAGGTGGTTTTAATGTTATTCAATTGGCTAACGAACTTAAAGAAGCTTCTAATATAATTATAAAAACATTAGAAAGCCAGCGCGAACTTATAGACGATAATAAAAAAATTCAGGAAGTAGCCACGCTTTCTGCCAAAGATGTAAACATTGGCAAGTTAATTGCCGAAGTTGTAGATGAAGTTGGTAAAGACGGGGTAATTTCGGTGGAAGACGCTAACACTGTCGGCAGTTCATACGAAGTGGTAGAAGGTATGCAGTTTGATCGTGGTTACATTTCGCACTATATGGTAACCAATGCCGAAAAAATGGAAGCGGTTTATGAAAATCCGTTAATACTTATTACCGACAAAAAAATATCTACCTTAACCGATTTTTTGCCATTTTTAGAAAAATTAGCGAAAGCCGGTAAAAAGAATTTAGTAATTATTGCCGAAGACGTAGAAGGTGAATCTTTGGCTACATTAATTGTAAATAAAATTCGTGGCACGTTTAATGCTCTAGCCATTAAGGCTCCGGGTTTTGGCGATAGACGAAAAGATATGTTGGAAGATTTAGCTATTTTAACTGGCGCCGAAGTTATTACCGAAGAAAAAGGTTTACGTTTAGACGCCATAGAAATAAATGTTTTAGGGCAAGCTAAAAAAGTTATTTGTACTAAAGAAAGCACAACCATTATTGGTGGTGCTGGTAAAAAAATAGAAATAGAAAAAAGAATTAAACAAATAAAAACTCAAATAGAAAAGAGTACTTCCGATTTTGATAAGGATAAATTAGAAGAAAGATCGGGTAAACTTTCGGGTGGTGTAGCTATTATTAAAGTTGGTGCGCCAACAGAATCGGCTCAAAAAGAATTAAAACAGCGCGTGGAAGACGCAGTGGCGGCTACTAAAGCGGCTATGGAAGAAGGTATTGTGCCTGGTGGTGGTATGGCTTTGTTTAATATTGTTTTAAGCAAAAATGTCAAAAGTAAAAATGAACAACCAATAGTAAAGGCGGCCGCAAAAATAATGTTTGAAGCTTTAAGGTCGCCTGTAAAAGCTATTATTGAAAACAGCGGTGAATCTGTTGAAGAAGTTATTGGTGAATTGATGCAAGCTAAGTCTAAACCAAATTCTAATTGGATTGGTTTTAATGCGGTAACTAATAAAGTAGAAAACTTAAAAGATTATGGCATTATGGATCCGTTAAAAGTTACCAAGACTGCTTTTGTAAATGCGGTTTCGGTGGCGGCTAATTATTTAACAGTTGGCGCGGCTATAACCGAAATTCCAGAAAAGAAAGAAATGCCGGCGATGCCACAAGGAGGGATGGAAGATTACTAAAGAAATTTACAATTCTCAATCAAACAATTATTAAAGTCTTTTTTTGAAAATTGAATTATTGATAATTGATTGTAAATTGGAATTTGAAAATTATTAACTTGGTGATATAATAAAAACATGACATTAATATCTTGGATTCTAATTGGCGTGGGCGGAGTAATAATTCTTTGGATTATTTATGCCTTTAATAGGTTAGTAACTTTGCGAACCAGAATAGAGGAAGCTTTTTCCGATATCGAGGTGCAGTTAAAACGCCGTTACGATTTAATTCCGAACGTAATAGAAGCCGTAAAAGGCTATATGAGTCATGAGCGAAGCGTTCTAGAAAATGTGACCAAAGCCCGAACTCAAGCCATGGGCGTCGCGTCAAACGCGACTGGCGCTCACGAAAAGGCGGCCAAAGAGAATATGCTCACCGATACTTTGAAAACTCTTTTTGCCGTGGCCGAAAATTATCCCGATCTTAAAGCCAACGCCAACTTTTTGGATTTGCAACGCGAACTGGCTGACACTGAAAATAAAATTCAAGCCGCCCGTAGATTCTATAACGGCAACGTGCGCGATCTTAATGTCGCAGTAGATTCTTTTCCGTCTAATCTAATTGCCGGAATGTTTGGTTTTAAAAAGAAAGAATTTTTTGATCTGGACGATAATTCTCCGGCGCAAGAACCAGTAGCGGTAAAGTTCTAAAATATTAGATGACAATATATTCGAATCAATCTTCTAATATCCGAAAAACATGGCTTTTGATGGCTGTGTTTTTTGGCGCGGTTATTGGAATTGGTTTTGTAGTTAGTCAATATTACCAAAATCCAAGCATTCTCTACATAGCTGTTATTTTTAGTATCGGTATGAATTTTATAAGCTATTGGTTTTCCGACAAAATTGTTTTGGCTATGCACAAAGCCAAACCAGTTGAATTAAAATCAAACCCAGAACTTTTTAGAATTTTAGAAAATTTAACCATAACCGCAGGTTTGCCCATGCCAAGGTTTTTTGTTATAGAAGATCCTGCTCCAAACGCCTTTGCTACTGGTAGAAATCCGGAACATGCTGTTGTGGCAGTTACATCGGGTTTATTAAATAAGTTAGATAGATCAGAAATTGAAGGAGTTTTAGCTCACGAACTTTCGCATATTGGTAACCGCGATATGTTGGTTTCTACGGTTGCGGTGGTGTTGGTTGGTTTTGTTTCAATACTAGCCGATATGTTTATGCGTTCGCTTTGGTTTGGTGGGCACAATAGAGATGGTGAAAATAGAGGGGGAAATGGGGTTATGATTATAGTCGGAATTTTACTTTCTATTTTAGCGCCAATTTTTGCCACATTAATACATTTAGCTATTTCAAGAAAGCGCGAATTTTTGGCTGACGCTTCTGCGGTCTTATTAACCCGTTACCCCGAAGGTTTGGTTTTGGCTTTAAGGAAAATTTCCCAATACGATCATCAGCCAATTCGTACCGCTACCAATGCCACCGCACATTTGTTTTTCGAAAACCCATTTGGTGCGGATGCAGATGGCGATGGCATTCCGGATCACAAACAAAAAACGCCTTGGTTGGCTAAATTATTCTCTACACACCCCCCAATCGAAGAACGTATAAAGGCTTTGCAAGGGTTGAAAGTTTAATAGTTTTGGGTTATATTTTTAGCATGAAAAAACAAGATGTTGTTAAAACCAAATATGGAGAGCATCGAATAGTTTTAGAAAAAGATGAAAAGGGATATATGGTAACAGCTCCGGGATTAAAAGGAGTTGTAACTTGGGGCAAAAATATTAAACAAGCCAAGGAAATGGTCAAAGAGGCGATTGAGCTTTGTATTGAATGCGTAGCCGAAGAAGAATTGATAAGGTTAGGTTTTGTTAAAAAAACTGGCAAAAAACTGGCTACCTTAGGGGTATGAGCATTATTCCAATAGTTAGCGCTCGGGAAATGGTAATAGTCCTGCTTAAAGCAGGACTTAAAATTATTCGTCAAAAAGGTAGTCATATTAGATTGCATCATCCGCTAACAAATAAAAGTACAACTGTGGCAATGCACGCTGGTGATTTAACAAGAAAAGTGATAAAACATATTTTGTCCCAGTCAGGAATATCAAACAGAGGTTTTGTTGAGTTAATAAAAAAATAGGAGGAGTCGCATAGTGGCCTAGTGCACCGCCTTGGAAAGGCGGCATACCTTTACCGGTATCGTGGGTTCAAATCCCACCTCCTCCGCCATTTACAAAAAATAGGAATACTTCATAATATATTGAAGTGAGACTTCGATAGGTTCACTATTAGAAAAATTTTAATATGAGCAGTAATTCAACAAAAAAACACTGGGAGGAAATATACCAAACGAAGGATATGGTACATGATGTAAGCTGGTATCAAGACACTCCAGAGACTTCAATTGATCTTGTTCTATCAACCGGAGTGGAAAAGAGTAACGCTATCATTGATATTGGTGGCGGAGATTCCAATCTCGTTGATAAATTTTTAGAGCTTGGTTTCAAAAATATATCCGTGTTGGATATTTCAGCCAAAGCTCTGCAAAAAGCAAAAACAAGGCTTGCAGGAAAGGCGAGATCAGTCACTTGGATTGAGACGGATGTTTTGGAATTTGACACGGAATCTCGTTTTGATGTTTGGCACGATAGAGCCGCGTTCCATTTTTTAACTAAAGAGGATGATATTACTCATTATGTTGAAAGTGCAGGCAAATTTATAAAGCCAAATGGATACCTCATTATATCAACTTTTTCCATGAACGGGCCCAAAAAATGCAGTGGGCTGGACATTACGCAGTATTCCGAGGATTCAATAACAAGAACTTTTGAGAAAGACTTTAGTCATGTACGGAGTTTTGAAGAAATACATACTACGCCATTTAACACAAAGCAAAGTTTTCTGTTTAGCATTTTCAAAAGAAATTAAGAATTAAAATTTGAAGATATGGAATTTGATTACACAATAACAACAGCAAAAACTTTTGATGAGGCGGTTTTAAGCGTGCAAGGCGAAATTGCTAAAGCTGGTATGCGGGTTTTATATATTCATAATGTACAAGAAACTTTAGTCGAGAAGGGTTTTAAACGAGAACCGTTTAAGATTATTGAATTTTGCAACGCAAAGTTTGCCAATGAGTTTCTGAATAAGGATATTAAAATCGGACTTTGTTTACCTTGCAAAATAAATGTTTATACTAAAGATCGGCAAACTTTCATTTCCGGCATGCGCCCGATTGTCCTGTCGCAGTTTTTCCCGCAAGCCGATCTGGGCGAGCGACCAAAAGAAATTGATCAAATCATTCAAAACATTATTAATAACGCGAAATAGCTTATGACCCTCCAATTGATGCAAATGATGATGGGAGGGTGGTCGTCTCCCACAAGGACTTAATCAAGGAAACAATTCTATGATGAATTTTGGATTTACGCCCTTTGGCGGGTTCGGCTGGATTTTTATGGTGGTCTTTTGGGGCCTTATAATTTGGGCGATTATCGCTTTAATAAGAGGTAGTTTTGGGAGGGGTCATATGTGTGGACACGATCATGGCGATAACACGCACGGAAAAGATAAGTCTCCGCTTGAAATCTTAAAAGAACGTTACGCTAAAGGTGAAATTGACAAAAAAGAATTTGAGGAGAGAAAAGAAGATTTAAGTTAACACTTGGTTTTAGTTTTTGTCCCAAAGTGTATTTTAGTGATAAAATTATCCTATGGATATTGTCGCTATACTACAAAGTAAACCTGTTCTTATCGGCCTTCACCTTGGCTTTGGTATTATTGGTATTGACGCGTTCTTGTGGCTGTTGGGAAAATTAAAAGGCGATGGGAACTCGCAGAGGAGTATGGTTATCACTGCGGCAATAGGTACTGTCGCTTTTATTGCAAGCTGGCTTGCTGGCGGTTACTACTATGTCGCTTACTATGGGACGCTTGTGAAGCCGGTAATCAAAAGTGGTGTTGCGCCGTGGGTACACAATATTATCATGGAAACTAAGGAGCATATTTTCCTATTTGTTATCCCGCTTGCGATGACCGTATTTTTCATCACCTTGCTTCCGAAAGAGGAGATGGATCGGCTTAAACTTCGTCGACTTGCCTTGTGGCTTTCTGGTGCTGTTGCTGTGATTGGGCTTCTCATCGGCGTGATGGGGTTCATAATTTCTGCCACGGTTCGCTGGGGTGCAATCAACTGATATATCTTATGGATAAACCAAAATTAATCATTTCCTCGGCATACGCGGCAATTATTGCAATCATTTTTGTCGTGGTTATTACTGTCGGGGCAGAACTATCCGCGCCGTTGAAAGATTGGCTTAAAGACTTTTTCGGTCATCATTGGACATCTAAAAGTATTTTTTCTGTATTGTTGTATGTGATTGCCACCATAGTATTATATTTGTCGCACCATAAATATAGCGATGATCGTCTCAAGAAAACACTCGGTTTTCTTTTTATATCTACGGTGCTCGGTACCGTTATTCTCACATTATTTTTCATGGGTCATTATTTTCAACTTTTCTAAAAATCCGTCCGCCGAAAAGTTTTTTGGGGCGAAGCCCAAGATAGAATTTTAGTTTGTTGACTTGAGTGATACACTTTTGGTACACTTAGCGCATGCCTACTTTAAAGTCTAGAATCAATATAAGTTTACCCGATGAAGTAAAGGAAGCGCTTCAAAAGCTGGCCAAACGCGATCGTATGCCTGAAGCTACTAAAGCAGTTCGATTACTTGAAGTTGCTTTAGAGGTTGAGGAAGATTTGTTTTGGAATGAAATTGCCGAAAAACGGGATAAAAAACAAACTCAGTTTGTTTCTCATGCCAAGGCTTGGAAATAATGTTTGAAATATTTTATCATTATTTGGTGGTGCAGGACGATATTCCAAAATTATCGGCTGTGTGGAAAAAGAATATAAAGCGAGCCATTGAAACAAAACTAATAACAAAACTAATAACAAAACCAGAAGTTTACGGTAAACCGCTCCGCCGTTCACTCAAGAATTATCGCAAATTACGGGTGGGAGACTACAGGATTATTTTTAGAGTTGAAGGAAATAAGGTAAAAGTATTCGCCATTAAACACAGATCTGAAGTTTATCTTAAAACAGAAAAGCGCATTTAATTTATATTTTAATTATCGAAGTGAAATCGAACCAAGCTCGATAAAGATTCAATTAATGGCTAAACTAACCTAAGCGCTTGCATTTTTCAGAAATTAAGATACCATTAGTAAAAGCTTAATCAATAAAATAAAAACATATGGCAAACACTGCATTTATGAAACCAATGAATATCAGCTCCGAGTTGGCTGAAGTCGTTGGTAAGGGGCCTATGCCTCGTTCGGAAGTTGTTAAAAAACTCTGGGTCTACATCAAGAAGAACAATCTTCAAGATCCTACTAACAAGCGCAATATAAACGCCGATGCCAACCTTAAGAAAGTATTTGGTGGCAAAGCTACTGTTAGCATGTTCGAAATGACAAAGCTGGTTTCTAAACATCTTTCTTAATTTTTGTAATTACTTTTACCGAACAAAAACAGCCTCTTAATATGGCTGTTTTTGTTATTGTTTGTTATTATAGCTGTTGATCTATTATTAATTAAATTAATTTAAACATGAAAGGATATGTAAACAATATAGAACAAGAGTCTATAAACAACGAAAATTTTAGACATGTTTTATATACTAGTAAAAATAGTCAGCTTGTATTAATGAGTTTAAAACCAGGTGAAGATATTGGTGCCGAGGTTCATCACTTAGACCAATTTATTCGTTGTGAACAAGGGGAAGGCAAGGCTATTTTAGATGGAGTAGAACATTTAATATCGGATGGATTTGCTATAGTTGTGCCAGCTGGTGCAAATCACAACATAATTAATACATCTGATGATAAGCCGTTAAAGCTTTATACAGTTTATTCTCCGCCGAATCATATAGATGGTTTAGTGCATAAAACCAAAGAAGAAGCTATGGCCGATGACGAAGAATATGATGGCAAAACGACAGAATAAATATAAAACACTTGGGAGCTTCGCTCCCAAGTGTGGAATATATAAATCGTGTATAAATAATGAAAGCAGTAGTAGTTATACCTACTTATAACGAAAGATCTAATATTATAGAAGTCATAGAAAAGATATTCGCACTAGGCCTAAACGACCTAGAAGTTTTGGTTGTAGATGATAACTCGCCCGATGGCACAGCCGAAGTGGTAAAGGAGTTATCTCTAAAATATCCAATTAAATTATTAAGCCGAGCTAAGAAAGAAGGTTTAGGCAAAGCCTATGTTTCGGCCTTTAAATTAATTTTATCGGCTCAAGATAAGCCAGACTATATTATACAGATGGACGCCGATCTATCGCATAATCCTAAAAACATATTAGATTTTTTACACAAAATAGGGGAATGGGACTTGGTTTTAGGTTCTAGGTATATTAAAGGTGGGGGCACGGAAAATTGGGATGTTATAAGAAAAATGGTAAGTAGGTTTGGTAATATTTATGCTCAGCTTATTTTGAGTTTACCTTACAAAGATTTAACTGGCGGTTTTAAATGTTGGAAAAGGGGAGTGTTAGAAAAAATAAATTTAGATTCGTTAAGTTCTACTGGTTACAACTTTCAAATTGAAACAACATATAAGGCTCAAAAATTGGGTTATAAAATTTGCGAAACACCTATAATTTTTACCGAAAGAAAAACGGGTAAATCCAAATTTAACCTAGGTATAATTTGGGAGAGTTTTATAAAAGTTCTATGGTTAAGAATAAAAAGATTTTAGTTTTTATTTTGGTTCTAGCAGCTTTGTTGCGCTTTATTAACTTATCTAGCGGTGATCCGCTGGGCGACGAGATGCTTTATGCTTTTCGTGCTGTCGGCCCAATGGATTTTGATGTAGCCAATAAGCAGTCAACGCCTTGGGAGTGGCTTGCCCCGAGCGGAGTCGAGGGGTTCGGCTCGACTAGAGTACCATTTTGGGCGAGATTATCTTGGCACGATCATCCACCTTTAGTGTTTTGGATTCAACATATATTTATAAAATTATTTGGTGAAAATAACTTTGCTTTTAGATTTCCTTCGACATTATTGGGAGTTTTATCAGTCTGGTTGATCTATTTAATAGGTCGAAGGCTTTTCTATGAAAAAGCTGGGTTAATATCAGCTTTTTTGATGGCGGTTACAGTTAACAACGTATTTATTTCTCGAGTTGGTTTACAGGAATCTTACGTAATCTTTTTTATACTTTTAACATTATTTTTATTTTTAAAGTCTTTAGAAAATTCGCGATACTTAATTTTAATGGGCATGGCTGTCGGTTTGGGCGGGTTAACCAAATACACAACTTTTATAGTAGTGCCAATAATATTCACTTATCTTTTAATCTATAAACGAAGTTATTTTAAGGATATAAATTTATGGCTGGGCGTGTTAGTGGGGTTAATAATATTTAGCCCGGTAATCATTTATAATATTGGTCTTTATAAAAATGTAGGACATTTTGATTTTCAGCTTTCTTATATACTTAATCAACACCCTAAAGAGTGGCTGGAGGCTCCTGGCAAGGAAGAAATTGGTTCGCTAGATGATAGAGTTAAAGATTTTATACCTAATTTAGTAAAATCAAATTCTTATGTCTTGCTTATGTTATTTGCCATAAGTATTTTTTGGATTAAGTCTAAAAATAGGTTTTTATTTATTTGGTTAGTGTTTCAAGTTTCGTTGTTTTTGTTAATTGGCCCAACTCGTCGGTTCTTAACTATGTTAACGCCGACTATGGTTTTAACGGCAGGTAATTTTATATCAAAATTTAATTATAAATATATTTTAGTTCCAGTAATTATTTTTGAATTATTTTATTCGTTAAACAGCCATGTAATAAATTTTCCATGGGGTAGGGAAGTATTGGCTTATTCCCCTGTTAGGCAGGAAAATTATAATTGGGGTTATAATGAATTAGAAAAATTCTTTTCCGAAGAATTAAAAAATAAATATCCTAAATATGTTTTTGATTCCAGATATAAGTTTATAGAAACTTTTCAATCTGCGAGTGTGGAACAGGCTAAAGAAAAAGGGGATAGTAATTATAATGCATTAATAGTATACGATGAATCTATATATGAAACAGCTCAACTTTGGATATTAGATAGGCGCCAGATATACCACGGCTGGCCAGTTATAAAGAGTATGGATTATTTAACCCTCCCCGAAAAAAATGTTTTTAAAAATAATTATTTAATAATACCTACTGTCGAATTACCTTTAAGGTCTGGTGCTTTAACAGCGTCGCCCGTTTTAGAGAAAGATTTATTAAAACAAGGTATAAGCCCAATAATTATAAAAAACAATAAAGGTATAGATATTTTTAAAATTTACTTGTGGTGAGCTATTTCGAACCATAAATTTTCTATATAGAATTATGAAGTCTATTATTGAAAAATTAAAATTATACCAGAACGAAATATTTTTAATTACAGTTATTATGTTGGTTGGGCTTATTAGTTTTGGTTTGGGTCGTTTAAGCGCAGAAAACAAAACTGTGGGGCTTAATATAAAAAGCACGCTTTTAAATACTGCTGATTTAAATAAAATTGTTACAGATAATTCTGTTAAAGATAAAGCTGTTGTTAAAACTATCAATACTAAAGAATTTAGCCCCTCCCCACCTACAATAGAGGGGACTGACCCTGATGTTGCGGCTATGGTATTACCCACACAAAAAATTGTAGGGAATAAAGGAAGTAAAATTTATCACTTTGAAAATTGTGCCGGCGCGCTAAAGATGAAAGAAGAAAATAAAATATATTTTGCATCTATATTAGAAGCTAAAAATTCTGGGTTTAGGCCTGCGGGTAATTGCCCGGGCTTAGAGTGAATGTGGATAACTAACTGTCGCACAATGTAGCTTATGCGACACTAATCTATAGCAAAAAAACATTATTCCTCACAGACGACTCGCCTCGCTAAAGCTCTGGCGAAGCGGGTATGGAGCCTCTTTATTTATATAAGTGGTCTTCCTGCCTACGGCAGGCAAACTCCATACCTGCCCGCCTTTGGCGGGATGCTGTTCGGAATAATGATTTTTTTATCTCCCCCTTTCTTTTGGTGTAGTATATCGCAAAATATTTACTTTTTATATTTATAGATAATCCAATGGGTTTAAAGTTTTTAGATAGCCATAACTTATTCGTAAGTCCCCTGTTTTTGGATCATTATAAGTAAAGAATTCTGTGTAAACAGAAAAGTGTAAATGAGGGCCAGTAACATTACCGCTAGCACCTTCGTAGCCAATAACATCGCCAGTTTGAACCTCATCGTTAACAGATTTTGTAGAGATTTTAGACATATGTGCATACAAAGTTACTAAGCCTCCAGGGTGTTGAATTGCAACCCAGTTGCCCCAATAACTATTACAAGATGGGCGAATATAGTTTTGGCAAGATTCTAAACCTTTGGCGACAATTTTGCCACCGGCCGCAGCTTTTATAGGGCTGGCTAAGCCTGCAGAAATATCTATACCGTTGTGGCCTTGGCCACCATAAGCTCCACGTTTAGCGTATTTGGTCATACCATAGTTTTGGGTAACTCGAGCATTATCTTCGGGCCAAGCAAAGATTTTAGTTCCTGGTTTAGGAATAGTGCCTGCCTGAAAATAACCGACAAAGTTTTTTTGAATTAAAATATCGTTTTCAATTTTTGCTAAACGCGACAAAAGATCGGCTTGCTGTTGTTCTACTTGGTTTAGTAGTGTTTGGTATATTTGTTCTTGGCCCTTAGTTACTTTAAGTACGGTGTCCTTTCTTGTTTTTTGTTCTTGTTGAGCCGATTTTTGAACAGAAAGTTGAGCGGTTTTATTTTCTAATTCTTTTTTATTTTCTTTTAAATCCACTTCTTTGTTTTCTAGATTATTTTTTAGTTTTCTAGTGTCTTTAAGCACATCGTTCATTTTATTTTGCAAAGAATCTAATTGTTCAGTTTGTTTTACAGCCTCCGTTAGTGTTTTATATTTTAAAGCTCTTTCTAATAGGCTTTCGTCATCAAATTTGCGAAGTTCCCTTAGTATGCTTCCAAGCACTTCTTGTTTTTCTTCTATACTTAGTTCTGTTTCTTGAATATTGGTTTGAGTTTCTCGAATATCTATACGCGTTAAACTGATTTGGCTTTCGGTTTTTTTAATATCTAAATTAAGTTTGTTTATTTGAGTATTTATACCCGAAATTTCATTTTTTAAAGAAGTTATCTCTCCCCTTTTAGAATCTAAATTTTTTTGATATTCGGTTATTTTTGCTTCTAATTCGGAAATATTATTTTGTAAACCCTCTCTTTCAATTTTCAAATTTTCTAATTGATCGGCATAAGCAAAAGTTGGTGCAAAAAACAACGCCAAAAAAATAAAGAATATCCCAAATCTTTTAAAAGAAAAACTCATTTTAATTTTTCTATAGTTTTTTTAATCCTATTTATTGATTCTTTTTTGCCTAAAACGTCTAAAATCTCAAACGGGCTTGGTGATTTAGCTATACCGGATAGCGCCACTCTTAATGGCCATAATAAATCGCCTCGACCTATTTCGTTGGCTTTAGGCATAAGTTCGGTTGTGGTTGCGTCTATATCGAATGAGTTTTTTGGTATATTTTCTAGTATAGATAAAACTATTTGTAAGTTTTCCTTAATTTTTTCTTTTGGTTCTTCTTTCCAGCTTAATAATTTTGTTTCATAAATTGGTAAGGCAAATATAAAACCAGCTAATTCTTTTATTTCGGAAAATATATTTAAACGGTCTTTAAATAAGTGAGCTACTTTAATAAGTTGAGCTTCGGTTGGGTTATACATATCTAAATATGGCGCTATTAATTTAGATATTTCCGCTGGCACCATTTCTTTTATGTAATGATTGTTTATAGAATTTAGTTTTTCTATATTAAAAATTGCACCAGCTTTTTGAACTCTTTCCAGTTGAAATTCTTTGGCTAGTTCTTCTAAACTAAAAATTTCTTTTTCATCTTTAGGATGCCAACCAATCAAGGCTAAAAAATTGTTCATAGCTTCTGGCAAATAGCCCAGCTTAGTAAATTCATTAACTGAAACAGCGCCGTGGCGTTTGGAAAGCTTTGATCGATCGGCGGCTAATATCAGGGGCAGATGAGCATATTCTGGTTGTTCAAAACCAAGAGCTTCCTGTATGAGTATTTGTTTAGGAGTGTTAGGTAAATGATCTTCACCACGTATTACATGGGTTATTTCGGTTTCGTGATCGTCTATAACAACTGCGAAATTATAAAGCGGGGCGTCTAGATTTTTAGCTAAGGAAAAATCTCCAAGTAGTTTTGGAAAAAATTCAATTTGACCTCGTATATTATCTTGAAACGTTCGAATCAGTGAATCTTCATTTGAGACACTATTTAAGGCTCTGTTTTTAAACCTTATAATCTCACCAACTTTTAGGTTACTATCTCTTTCGGTGCATCGATGAAAGAGTACTTGTTTGTTTTCTAGCTGACTTTCTTTTTCTTTTTCAATGTATTCTTTTATATGTGGGCAGTAATATGCTTTCTTTTCATTAAGTAATTGAACTAGATATTTTTTATAGAGACCAAGTCTCTCGCTTTGTCTTATTATTTCACCGTCCCAATTTAAACCCAGCCATTTTAAGCCGTTTATAATATCGGTTTCATATTCTTCTTTTGATCTTTCAGTATCAGTGTCTTCTATACGTAATAAAAATTCGCCGTGATTTTGTTTGGCGAATAAATAATTAAAAAGCGCGGTACGAGCTGTACCAACGTGCATATAGCCTGTAGGGCTGGGAGCAATACGGGTTCTAACTTTCATTTTTTGCTAGATCTAATAATATTTTTGCTAAGCTATCGGCTGCTTCTATTTTACCAAATTTTTCGGCATTTTCATGCATTGAATCTAGTTTGGAGTCGTCGTTTAGTATATTCTCTAGGGTTTCTTTAAAGTTATCTAAATCACGTTCTCTTAATAGAAAAGAAGCGCCTGTTTTAGTGTAGGAGAAGGCATTTACAGGCTGGTCGCCACCTTTTCTTTCCAGTGGAATTAAGATACTTGGTTTAGCAAAAGCAGCTAGTTCAAAAATTGTGCCAGCGCCAGCGCGGCCCACGGCAAGGTCGCATAGTATGTAAGCCGAAGCTATTTCTTTTTCGTTTAAGAAATCAAACAGTTTTATATTATCTTTGTTTGATATTTTTTGTTTTATAGAATCAAAATTATTTTTGCCTACACTCCAAATGACAAAATATTTTTCTAAAAGCGAATCTAAAGCTTTTAATACAGCATTATTAATTCTTTGTGCACCTTGTGACCCACCACTTATAAATATAACTTTTCCTTGCCCTTCCGAAGCTTTATGCGAAGGAGGGTTGTCGGTTTGAATATCTAAAACACTACTCGCCTCCCCCTTACTTAAGTTTATAAAATTTGTTCGTATAGGGTTACCGGTTAAATATACATTTTTGTTATTAAAATATTTTCTGGCTTCTTCAAAAGAAATTGCCACATTATCTGTAACATAAGAAAGAAATCTATTAGCTAAACCGGGTATAGCATCAGATTCATGTATTATTGTTTTTTTAAATAAAATATCGGCTGCTAGCACGGGCAACACACTGCCATAACTGCCTTTGCCCAAAGTCACATTAGGGTTTATGGATGTCACAACTATTAAAGATTGTATAAAGGCAAAAGGGATTTTTATTATTTCCCAAAAGTTTTTAAACGAAAAATATCGTCTTATTTTGCCCGCGGCGATTATGGTTTTAACTATTACGCCTTCTTCGCGTAAAGCATTTAAAGAGAATTCTTCTGGGCCAACAAAGTATATTTTGGCAGTTGGATTAAGTTTTTTAATGGCTCTAGCTACGGCTACCAACGGCAAAACATGCCCGCCTGTTCCCCCGCCACACAGCATTATCCTTAGGTTTTTCATATACCTACTTTAGCAGTATTTTTTTAAATTAAAAAGCAGGCAACCGATTATCGATTGCCTGTGGTTATTTACCTCATTGGGGTAGCTCCTCTAGCTCTTTTTGCTAGTCTTTCTGAAATCCTGTTTGTATGTGATCCACTTAACATATATTCCATCGCTGCCGACCTACCTTCTACAGACAGTAGGCTAAAAGCCGCATAGTTTAACTGATTCAACACTTCTTGTCCTATCGGCGATAGTTTACCGAACATCGCATCTTCTATGGTGGCTTGCACGTGAACAAAAATATTTCCTATTTCGCCTAGCCTGATTCCTTGGCTACACCAAGAAGCAGGTGCGCTCTTATCGGGATTACCACCCGCCCATTTTTTTACTAAAGTTGAAAGTTCCGATGCATATTTAGGATTTGAAATAGTTGCACCGGTAATTTTTGTAACTTCGGTTTGGCAAATAATAAACTCCTCAATAATTCTAGGAAAACGATCCGAGAAAGATGTTCTGGTTGGACAATTTTCATCTAACCAAATAGCGGCTCTAAAAGAACCAAGTACTAATCCTGCCAAGAAAAAAGGTGTAGCCCCAAATTTACTAGTAAAAATTTCTTTTCGGATTAATTTAGACCAAGCATCACCTCCGTATGTACGCACCACTACGGCTTGTGATATTTTTGCGGCTACTTCCCATTCTTCATTTTGGGAACGATTCAATATATATTCAAAATCTATTTCATCTATTTCTTTTCGTAATTCCACAAGAGAATCTAACAGATTCATACTTAATTTTTTTCCTAACAATATTTCAGCGCTTTGTTTTACGAAAATATCCATAAAACTTCTCCTCTCGAAGGTTTATTCCCTCTCGGGAATGTGAGTCTCCTCTCGGAGACATATTAAGGAACTTGGCTTGAGTCTAAAATATTAAAACATATTTGTCAAACTAAAACGTGTCCCGAGCATACGATCGTATGCTCGGGACACTACGATATGATTTCTGAAAGTCTATCTATTTTTAGCAATATTGGCCACCATACCAATACTTGCTAGTTCTATCATTAAGGCCGTGCCACCATAGCTTATAAACGGTAAGGGAATACCTGTGAAAGGAATCATGCCTAAAATTCCCAGAGCGTTTATAAAAGCTTGCAAGCCTATCCAAGCCACTATACCTATAACTAAATATCGCGAAAAAAGATCTTTGGAAAGCGAAGCGATTTTTAAACCACTTAGCACCCAAATTAAATAAATAAATAAAACCAAAGTTGATCCTATAAAACCAAGTTCTTCGGAAACCACAGCAAAAACAGAATCGCCAATGGTTTCTGGTAAATAATTATATTTTTGTATTCCTTTGCCTAAACCTAAACCGGTAAATTCTCCCGAACCTATAGCAATAAGAGCTTGTTTTAATTGATAGCCGGAACCTGCGGCATCACGATCTGGATTAAGAAACGAAGTAAAGCGTTCTCTACGATATGGTTCTACAGCAACTAAAGAAATAAGCAAAACTATGCCAGTTAAAAAAACTAAACCCATAGTTTTTAAATCAGAACCTGCCATAAAATACATTGCAAAAGCTGTGGCACAGATTATTATGAATGTTCCAAAATCTGGTTCTAAAATTATTAATCCGCCAATAATTCCTGTCCATAATAAAAAAGGAAATATCATCGTGGGTTTTTTAATTTTATCTTTCTTAGATTCTAGCCAATGGGCTAAGTAAATCACCAAAGCTAATTTGGCAAATTCCGAAGGTTGAAATGAAAAACCAAAAATATTTATCCAACGTTTGGCTCCTAAAGCCTCAAAACCTATCTTAGGCACAAAAACCAAACTTAATAAAACTATCGCAAAAATCAAAACTGGTAACGCGAATTTTTTAAGCAGAGCTATATTTATTCTATAAAAAATAAAAAAGGCTAAAAGCCCTAAACCTAAGCCATATGTTATTTGATGTTTAAAATAATAAAAACTTTCGCCGTGGTTGGATTGAGCAAGAGGTATAGAAGCGTTGGTCATTACAGCTATACCAAGCAAAACCAAAACAGCGGTAGCCATTATAAATGTTGTTGCCGCTTTACTATGGTTTTTCATTTTAAAATCCTTTTTTTAATACTTGGCCAGCTAGGGTTCCGGAAAATCCAGATTCATTTACTACAATTTTTCCATTAACCAAGACATTTTTAATACCTGATGGATATTTTAAAGGGTTTTCAAAGGTAGAATTATCTTTAATGTTTAAAGGATCAAAAATTACGATATCGGCAAAAAAACCTTTTTTTATAATTCCCCTATTTCTTAAACCCAGCCATTCGGCTGGTTTAGCCGACATTTTATGCACAGCTTCTTCTAAGCTTAAAACCTTTTTTTCTTTTACGTAGCGTTCTAAAATTTTGGCGGTTGTACCAAAAGAGCGCGGGTGAGGCACAGTATTCTTTTCTTTAACTGCATTATTATAGCCAGAACCATCAGTGGCAATAATAGAAGCTGGGTGTTTTAACAGGGTTTCAAAAACTGTTTCATCTATATCGTTCCAAAATACAGTAATTTGATCGCGGGCTGCTAGCAGTAGGTTTAAAATAGCTTCAGCACCAGAAGTAATTTGATCGCGGGCTATTTGAGCTAGACTTTTTCCTACAAAAAGCTGTCCTAAGGCGCTGGTGGCAATAGTTATTTTTTCGTAAGGATAATTTTTGCTTTCAATATCACGAACAATTTTTTCGTGCGTGCCACTATTTTTTATTTTTTTAATAAGTTCATTTTTTCCGCCGACAATAGCCCATTCGGGAAGCAAAAGATAAAGAATAATAGCCGAAGCTGTATATGGGTAAACATCAAAACTTAAATTAATTCCATTGCTTTTAGCGACATCAATCATTCGTAAAAGTTTTTCAGCGGCCATAATATTTTTCTCGCCCAGCATTTTTAAATGGCTTATTTTTGCTTTAATTGGTGCATGATGCAAAAAACCTAAAACTTCGTTTAATGAAGCATAAATTTCGGCGCCTTCGTTTCGTAAATGGAAAGAAGCTACTCCACCAGAATATCTAGTTGTGTTTAATAATTTTATAAGTTCTTCTGCTGTAGCCAATCTTTCGTGACTATAAGCCAAGCCAATAGATAAACCATAAGAACCTTCTGTTAAAGATCTTTTTAATAGAGAGCTTACTTGCATTTCTTCTTTAGGAGTTAATGGTCTAACAGAGTTTCCTACAAAGTCTCTTCTTAATGTAGCGTGTCCGGTAAGTGAAGCAACATTTAAGCTGGTTTTTCTTTTTGAAAGAGTCTCTAAAAATTCTGCCATACTTGTCCAGTTTATATTTATGCCAGCGGTACTGGCCCATTTCTGAACAGATACCAAAGAACCTTTAAGAAGTGGAGCTAGGGAAGATCCGCATTGCCCCATAAGTATAGTTGTTATACCTTGGCGAACCATACTTTCTAAAATATTGTCATTTAAAATACTGCCGTAGCTATCGGAATGATTTTGAACATCTATAAAACCCGGAGATACAACCATTCCTGCTGCATCTATTTCTTTTTTAGCCTTGGCTTTAGAAAGGTTTCCTATTTCGAAAATCTTATCGCCAATAATACCAATGTCTGCTTTGTAAGCAGGATGTTGGCTAGTTCCATCTACAATAGATCCATTTTTAATGAGAATATCAAATGCCATTGATATTATTTTAGCATATTTAAAATAATTTATTTTCCTATCAATTGTATGATTATTCCAATTGCAGCCATAACAACTGAAATAATCCAAAATCTTTCCGTAACCTTAGTTTCTGGCCAGCCTTTGGCTTGAAAATGATGATGTATTGGAGCCGAAAGAAAGATTTTTTTACCGTGGCGTAATTTTTTGCTAATAACCTGCACAATAACTGAAACTGATTCCATCATTGGCACAAAAGCTATAAGGGGTAAAACCAAAGCTGAATTAGTTAACAAAGCAATAACTGCTAAAGTTATACCAAGAGGCATCGCACCGGTGTCACCCATAAAAAATCTAGCTGGATGTATATTAAACCAAAGAAAAGAAAGTAGAGCGCCTACAACCACAGCACAAAAAACAGCTAATTCATATTTACTTTCAAAAAAAGCTATTAAGCCGTAACTGGCAAAAGCTGTTAGCATCAAGCCTCCGGCTAAGCCATCTAAACCATCGGATTCGTTTACAGAAAAAGAAGTAGCTACAATAATAAATGTGGCAAAAGGTATAAACCAGTAGCCTATATCAAAATTTCCTAAAAATGGAACTTTAACAGTTGTCCAGTCTAGTTTGAAATAAAACCATAACGCTCCTATTATGGCTACTACTGTATAAAGAAGTAAACGATGACGCATTTTTAAACCACCACCCTTAGGACCTATTTTAAATACACCTAAAATATCGTCGCCTAAGCCTATTATGGCCGAAAAAATCATAATACCTATGGGTAATAATGTTTGAGGTCTAGATAAAAAACTTAAACCAGAGGCCAAACTATTTGGCATTAATTCTTTTAAGATCGCCAATCCAGCAATTAAAATAAGTGTTGTTAGCCAAATAATTACACCACCCATTGTGGGTGTACCCTCTTTATCTTTATGCATAGAGGTAAAAATTGGCGCGCCCTCGGTTCTTATTTGTTTGCCTAGGCGATATTTATAAAGAATATTTGTCCACCACGGAGTTAAAATCATAGCCAAAGCAAAAGCTCCAAAAGCTAAAGTTAATATTTTTGCTACTTGAAATGAAATATCTAGCATAGTTAAATGTTTGTGTTATTTGCCGGCCAAGTCCAAGCTTCTTCTACCCATTTTATCACTTTTCTAATTTGTTCAAATCTATTGTTAGAGCCTAGTACTATATATATAATTTCTGTATTATTTAAACTTGTTGTAACAAGAATCATATTTCCTAAAGCTCTATTTGTAAAACCTGTTTTACCACCCAACACATTACTATATTCACTTAAAAATAGATTTGTGGTTTTAAAATCGTGTATAGCAATGTTATTTAAAGACCTAGTGTGATAATTTTTCAGTTTTAAGATTTCCCAAATAATAGTATATTTAGGATTTTCTCTTAAGTATTTTATAAATTTTGATAAATCATTAGCCGTACTAAAAGAATTTATATCTTCTAAACCAGTGGGATCCGTAAAATTTGAATGAACCAAGTTTAGGTCGTTAAATTTTTGGTTCATCATTCTTACAAATTCTCTTACAGGGGTGACTTTAGCTTCGGAGTTTGTTTGCAATTTAGAACCAACATATTCTGCTAAGGCATAGGCCGCATCATTGGAAGATTCTAAAAGAGAGGCGGCCATTAAATCTTTTACAGTAAGAATTTCTCCTTCTTTAAGATTACCGCTATCGCCATCATTTTTAATGGCATTTCCAGAAACCGAAGCTGTTTCTTGTGGTTCGGTATAATCTAAAACTACAGCCATTGTTACTAGTTTTGTTAATGAGGCGATGGGGCGAGGGTCATCTATATTTTTTGAATAATAATAAAAATCTTCTTTAAAATCCCAAGCTAAAAAAGAAGTTGCATCAGTTTCAATATCTGGAATAATAATATTTCTTTGCGGAATAATTTTAATTTTTACTGGTGAAGGGGTATCTTTTTCTATATTTATTTTTAGAGCCGGTTCATTAAAATAAGCACTGGCGGCTAGATACTTGGGTGAACCCACTTGGTACGACAAAAGCAAGAGTGGTATTACAATAAAAGCACTAATTAAAATGTTTAAAATTTGTCGCATTAGTTTTGAAGCAATTTTTCTGTTCTAAGTAATTCTGTTTTTAGTTCGTTATATTTTGGTAATTCATGCTCTGTATTTAAACCTAATTTTTTTAAAGCACCCAAAGATATTTGATAAGTTTGAGGTTTTGTAACTTCGTTTTTATTTATAAGCCCTCTAAGGGTTAGATTGCGTAAGGCATAGCCTGAATTTACACCACGTAGCATCTCTATTTCGCTTTTAGAGGCTGGTCCACGATAAGCTACTACAGCCAAGACTTCTAAACTAGCCGCAGTTAACTCTTCCTGTATCTCGCTTTTGACAAGTTTTTCTATAAATTCTGATGATTCCTTAGTAGAAACCATTTGCCAGTAATTATCTTTATTTATAAGTTTTATTCCCCTATTTTTTAAATTAGCTTTTAAATTTTCTAAAGCCAAAAGAATATTGTTAGGCGATGTTTTTGTAACTTCGGCTAGTTTTTTTAAGCTTATAGATTCACCATAAGTAAAAAGCAAGCTTTCCAGAATCTGTTCCATCCCGTTAGAAGCAGATCGTCCCAAGGTGGTCGTAGCCGTGCCTTTGGCAGGGTGGCTTCTAACGGGATCCATGTTTGTAGTTTGTAGTTTTTGGTTATTAGTCATTGTTTTTGGTTATAGTTTTAGTTAAATGAAAACTACTAACTATTAACTTCTAACCATCTCAATTTTATATCTTCAAAATTTGAATTTTGTTCTGCCGAAATTTTTGAACGTTTTAATAATTCTAGCATGGAAAGAAATATTACTAATCTAGCTTCTGGATTTTCTGAACTCACAATTTGGGAAAAATTTAATTCTAGCTTTTCCCTAATATTTTTTTCTAAATCCGCTATTTTTTCTTCTAGGGAAACTTTTTCTATAAGTTGAGCTTGAGGAATTCTTTGAGGTAAAGTTATTGTACTTATTAGATTACTTAAAGATGTAGCTAAAATCTCGCTGGTTAGTTTTTTAGGGAAATAAAAAATAGGTTCAATGTTGGCCAAATAAGTGCGGTTGTAATATCTTTCCCCTTTTAAATCTATTTTATGAATTTCTTTAGCTAATTCTTTATATTTTTGATATTCGGCTAGCTGGTTTTTTAGACTTTCAATATCTTTTTCTTCTTCTTCGGTTAGTTTTAAAAGCGGCAAAAGCGCCCGCGATTTTATTAAAGCCAGACGGCCTGCAATATTTAAAAAATTAGCCATATCCTCCATAGCTAAATTGGCGGAACTTTTTAAATAAACTAAAAACTGATCTGCTACTTCGGCCAAAGATATTTCGGTTATTTCTAATTTTTTAGATTCTATAAGTTGGTGTAATAAGTCTAGTGGGCCTTCAAATTTTGCTAGTTTAATTTGGTACATATACAAATCAGAAATTTCTAATGTCTAAATCCCAATGTCAAAAAAAGAATTTATCATTAGTCATTTAATCATTTGAAATTGATTAGATATTAGTAATTAGAAATTTTACAACATTGTTTAAAATTAATCGTCCTTTTTTATTTTTATACCAAGTTCTTTTAATTGCTTTTCCGATATTTCGGCTGGGGCGTCCATCATTAAATCTCGGCCATCGCCTGTTTTAGGGAAAGAAAAGACTTCGCGGATATTTAGTTCATTCGTTAATATTGTAATTACTCTATCTAAACCCCAAGCAATGCCACCATGCGGTGGTGCGCCATAACCTAAGGCTGTAAGTATATGACCAAAATTTGAAGCGATTCTTTCTTCCGAAAAACCCATTATTTCAAAAACCTTTTTTAATGGTTCTGGTTTATGGTTTCTAATACTGCCACCCCCAATTTCAAAACCGTTTAAGGCGATGTCGTATTGAGTTGTTAAAATTTCACCAATATTTTCTTTGTTCATTAACCATTCCATATGCTCATCTTTTGGTTTAGAAAATGGGTTATGTGTAAACGTCCACTTCTTCGCTCCTTCGGAGCTTCGAAGTGCGAGCACTTCATCTGACAAATGAGAATTATCTTTTGTAACTTCCTCGAAAAATGGAAAATCTATAACCCAACAAAAAGCCAATAAATCTTTATCATCTTTGTCTTTTCGTAAATCTGGCTTATCGGTACTATATTTTTCCATAGCTTCGGCATAGCTTATTCTTGGAAATGGAGTTTCTTGGATCTTTTTTTCTGGAAATAGATTTTTTATTAAAGCAATAAGCAAGGCTTCGTTTAAAGTCATAACATCTTCGCGCTCCACAAAAGACATTTCCATATCTAACTGTGTAAATTCTGGTTGTCTGTCTCCCCTAGTATCTTCGTCTCTAAAGCATCTAGCAATTTGAAAATATTTTTCGAACCCAGCCACCATTAAAAGTTGTTTGTATTGTTGAGGGGCTTGAGGCAAGGCGTAAAACTTGCCGTTTTGTAAACGCGAAGGTACCACATAATCACGTGCGCCTTCGGGTGTGGATTTGGTTAAAATAGGAGTTTCTATTTCTACAAATTCTTTTTCGGTAAGCCAGTTTCTAATAAACTGCAATATTTGGTGACGTGTGCGTATATTTTTTTGCAATCTATCTCGGCGCAAATCTAAATAGCGATACTTCATTCGCAAGTTCTCGCCTATTTCTAAACCATCGGTATCCAAAGCAAAAGGTGGGGTTTCTGATTCGTTTAATATAATAAGATTTGAGACCTGTAGTTCAACTTCCCCAGTAGCTATTTCGGCGTTTACCATACCCTTGGGGCGTTCCGAAACTTGACCTTCTAATTGCACCACAAAGCCTGTGCGCAGGGTATCACCTAGTTTATGTAGTTCTCTATTATTAGGCAAAAATACGCACTGTAAAATACCAGTGCGGTCTTTTACGTCAATAAAGATTAATTTGCCATGATCGCGCCGGCCCCAAACCCAGCCGGAAACACTAACATTTTGCCCCTTACTTTGAGGGGTTTTAGATATCAAAATTCGTTCCATTTATAGTGAGTTTTTATCGAATCTATATAGTGTCCATTTTAACCTTTTACACAGGGTTTTTACAAGGTAAAACTTTACTTGACGTAATTCAATCAAAGTGATAATTTAGGAATAAGTTTTATAAATTAATTGTTTTTATAAAAATAAAGGAGGTTTTGGATGTCATTAATAATGGCAGAACCTAGAAAGGTAATATTCGCAAATAACTTTTATGCTTTTTTGGGCCAGAAAAAAACTCAAGGCTGAGCTAGAGAGAAAACCTTTTTCCTTAGAAGTAATAAGTTGATAAAACAAATCCCCAGCCGCAACACGGTGGGGATATTTTTATTTAATATATTAATTTAGTTATCAAACATATTGTCTCTGATAATTATTGATTTAAAATATTGCTCTTGAAAATGGGTTAATTTTTTAATTTCCTCGTCGGATATATTTTCCACATCTTCTGGAATTACCACTAATTTATCATCATTATCATTAACACGATGAATTATGGCTATGCATTTACCACGAAATTTTTCTATAGGTTTTTCTACTTTTAAAACATAAGCATCTAGTTCTTCTCCGTCTGCGGATATAGTATTAGGTATAAATCCATAATTAGTTTCATATTTGAAACCGTGTTTAGGATGTAAACTATTAAACGGTCTATCAATTACCACTTCCACTAAAAGATTTAGATAATCCCGAGGTTTACTTCTCATAAATTATTGAAGGAAAATTTCATTATGATATTAAAACACAATATAAACATTCTGACATTCTTGAGAATGTTGGAATGTTATTTTACTATCTGTCATTTGTGTCAGTTAAGATGACTTGGTTGATTCTACTGGTTTATATTATTTTTCTTGGCGTATTCTTCGGTTGGAATTCTGATGCTAAATGTACTGCCCAAACCCTTGCCTTCAGACTACCTCTTCTTTCACCGTGACGAAGTTCGGTTATTGGGGTGATCTTTAATTTACTTGTCCAAACCAGACAAGAATTTTCTCACAGAGTTTTTATAGCCATCTCTCATGTTTAATTCATTAACACCAGATATAGGTATCCACTTGTATTCGATATGTTCATCGCTATATTTAATATATTTTTCTTCAGAAAAACATTCGTATACTAAAACTATAAATTGGTAATCTACATCTTCTTTTTGTGAAGTAAAACTCCAAGCGTTAATAGTGTTGCCAACCTTTACATTATCCCATCCAAGCTCTTCTTTAAATTCTCTTTTTAAAGTTTCTTCTGGATTTTCACCAAAATCTATTCTGCCACCGGGTAGTTCCCATATACCTTTAGTATCCTTAACAAAAAGGATTTTATCGTCCCTTTTTAGTGTTCCTTTAACTGTTGTTTTTTGAATTTGTTGGTTCATGTGTTTATATTTGACATTGTAACTTTTATTTGTTATTTTGGCTTTTTGCTATTATGTCTGTAATAGTTTCTATTTTTTCTTGGTATATGTTTAAGAAGCTGTAAATTTCTCTAACCTCACTCTCTTTTATTAATGAATCAGTATCTAGTTTCTTGGTTGGTTTCATAAACTCACCTGCTTTTTTAGTAAATCTTTGAAAATTAGGATCATTAATATCAACATTGTTTAATATTCCAGTACTTCGTGCTCCTTTATATATTTCTAGTATTTCCTGTACCGGCATTAATTCTTCTTTTTCAAATGAGATTCTTCCCGATATTTTATCTTTCGCACTTTCAACAGGTGTCGCATCTTGTATGATTAGATACTTGATGGACATATCATCTTTAGTTAAAGAATTGATCTTCTCTATTATTGCTCTTTTTTCTTCACCATCCATTTCTTTTTCAATATAAAAAGAAGGCATAGAAAATTTGTCTGGTATGCAGGCAAATCTTATTATTAAGGGGTAATCTTGGTATTCAAATTTTTTCAATATCATACTTTCTAAGCTATCTGCATCTTCTTTTTTGATAAAGTCAATTTTTGAAATAGGCAATTCCATTGTCTCTAAAAGCTTTATTTTTCTAATTTTTAATGGTATTTCTATTTTATTAAAGTCTTCAACTACTTTGTTGACCATTAAATTTTCTTGATCAACTTCTGCTATCTTATCAAAGTTTTCTTTCATAATGTTTAGGTTTATTTAATTAAGGGTTACGCTGGTTTTATAGGTTCAATGGGTTGCTGGTTGACGTTATTTTTCTTGGCGTATTCTTCGGTTGGAATTCTGATGCTAAATGTACTGCCCTTGTCTTTACCTTCCGATTCTCCGCTGACGGTGCCTTTGTGAGCCTCGGTCATAAGTTTAGCCACATACAAACCTAAACCCGTGCCTTCGGTATACATCAATCGCCCACCCTCTCCGCGTTCAAATTTTCTAAATAACCTACTTTTACCTTCTGGAGTCATACCAACACCAGTATCTTTTACAGCATAAACCAAATAATCATTTTCTAAGCGTAAGCTAACGTTTACATTGCCTGAAGCAGTATATTTTATAGAATTATCTATAAAGTTAATAACAACTTGTCGGATTTTATCGGCATCAGCCCAAGCCATCGGTAAGCCGTGCGGTTTTATCCAAGCAAGTTTTAAACCCTTATTTTCCGCCATAGATTTAAGATCAAAAATTGCATCGTCTATCATTTGAGCTATATCTACTGGAGCAAATGTATAAATTATTCGGCCGTCTTCTATGCGGTTTAAGTTTAAAAGATCGTTTACTAAAACTATTAAACGTTCAGCCGATTGAAAAACTTTTTCCAAAGTTCCATTTTGAATTTCTTCTAGCTTGCCGTAGGTGCCTTCTATCATCATAGAAATATAACCCTTAATGGCAGTCAGCGGGGTTCGCAATTGATGCGAAACTATAGAAAGAAATTCTGATTTAGCCGCGTCAACTCTTTTTAATTCATCATTAGCCACTGCCAACTGAATACTCATTTTTTCTAATTTTTCTCT
>ERZ1292623.428-Hain-H51-01um-R1-428-length-45906-cov-31_pt1 | contig 26188 bp, 37 predicted proteins | sample MGYA00564398_ERZ1292623 | MGnify/ENA primary metagenome ERZ1292623 (study PRJEB36523, sample SAMEA6512633) | groundwater metagenome | collected 2019-01-07 | study: AquaDiva: Metagenomics assemblies of 32 groundwater samples | reverse complement strand
TAACAGATTTTTAAAAAAATAAAAAGGGTTGTGTAATTACACAACCCTCATAAAAAAATCATACAATAGAAAGAGCAACACAAGGATCAAACAGATGATTATTTATTCTCGCTTTCAGCGCTTTTCACCTCCCTTTTTATTTTAAAAAATGATCTTATTTATCCATCCAATCGCCAAACATTTTCGTTAGCGTAGGATGTTTTAATTTTATAAGCGCTTTTTTTGCTATCTGCCCAACTCTTGTTTGGGATACACCTTCATACTGAGCAATCTGTTTAAAAGTGTGTTCTTCCCCATAACTTTCCAATACCAATCCAAATCTCATTTTTAAAATTTTTTCTTCCCTAGGCGTAAGTTTTTTAAAAGCAATCATAATCGCTTCCGCCATTTCAATAATATCAATACCATTTGATTCTGCTGGTAACTCCAATATTAAATCAAGTTTAATTTCTTTCACTTCTTTTACTTTCTTGTTTTTTCTGATTTTTCTATCAGTATTTGCCATTGACTTTCCCTCCTTTTTAATATATTATTTAGTTGTTAAAAGAATATTATTCCGAGCTTTTTATAAGCTATCATATTTATTATAAAATGTCAATAAAAAAAGGTCGGCGATTGGTTTTAAACTAAAAATTACAATGGCTATAAAAGAACAATTTCCAATAAACGAAAAAGAAAGAACGGAATTATTGAATTCCCTGCCAAAAGAACTTCAAGAATTTTACGCCAATGCGTCCACTGAAGAAATTAAATCAATAAAAGAGAAAAGAACGCATATCCATTTCGCTCCTTCTGTTGATGAAAAAAACTACAACATAGATGAAAAAACCAATACTGTTGTGGATAAACATAAACAAAGAGAAGAAAATCTTCATGCTTAAATTCTTAATTGCCGATAAACAAAAAAAAGAAGACATTTTAGTCTTCTTTTTTTAACTAATATTTTTGATTTCTTCCAATATTTCAAAAGGCAAGGGTTCTCCAATTTTGGTGCGACCGGGATATTTCCACGCGCTGATTATTTTTGATTTTTGGACCATTACCCAAATTTCATAAGGATGCTTTTCACTCCCCGCCACTTGCATCATCGCCGCGGTATTCGGCGCGATTCCCTCTTCTGTTCTTTTTGGCGAATGTAAAACTCGCCGCACTCTTTGTTTAGATAATCCATAGAATCTCATTTTTGATTGAGCGTGTTTTGTCCATAAAATTTCTCTGGCGGATTTTAAAATCATTGCTATAATTATAACATGATTAAATATATTAACTGGTTTTTATTGGTCGCAATTATTTTGACATCATTTTTTTTGATGTTAAATTCATCTTTTCAAGAATCGGCAACTATGGACGAATTAGCTCACATTCCTGCCGGCTACAGTTATATCAAATATTTAGATTATCGTTTAAATCCCGAACACCCTCCTTTAGTTAAAGCTTTAGCGGCCTTGCCTTTATTATTTCAGTCCTTCGGCGCGGCTCAGGATAAATTAAATTTTCCAACCGACAAATCTGCTTGGCAAACCGATGTCAACGGTCAATGGCAAGCCGGCGCGCAATTTCTTTATGAATCCGGCAATGACGCAGACAAAATTATCCAAGGGACGCGTTTAGCCCCAATGTTTTTAACTTTAATTTTAATAATTTTTATTTACATTTGGACAAAAGAACTTATTGGCCGCTGGTGGGCGTTATTGCCGACATTTTTATTCGCTTTTTCGCCAACGGTTTTGGCTCACGGCCATTATGTCACTACTGACATTGGCGCGGCTTTAGGAATATTTATTGCTTCTTATTATTTTGTAAAATTTCTTCTTTGGCCATTGAAACGTCATTTAATTTTTGCCGGTTTGGCTTTCGGCGTTGCCCAATTAATGAAATTTTCCTCTGTTTTACTAATACCATTTTTTATATTCCTCATTGCCATTTTTTATATTTGGAAAGTTATTTATGATTGGAAAGAAACCGATTCTTCAATTCGATTCAAGCGCTTTGCGATATGCGCTTTACAATACGCTAAATCGCTTTTATTAATTTTTATTATCGGCTATGTCTTGGTTTATGTTGTTTACTTTTTATTTACGATTAATTATCCAATTGAAAAACAAGTCGCCGATACAAAATTCACCTTAACTTCTTTTGCCGGCAATCTGGCGGGAATTAATATCTGGATGAGCGGAAATAAAATTCTTAGACCTTTTGGCGAATATATGCTTGGAGTGCTTATGGTAATGCAACGCTCGTCCGGCGGTAATACCGGTTATTTCTTAGGAGAAGTTTCCGCTAGCGGTTGGTGGTATTATTTTCCGATAATTTTCATTTTAAAAGAACCAATTTCATCTTTAATTTTAATTATTTTTGCATTTTTTTTAAGTATTTATCATATTCTAAAAGCTAAAAGCTATAAGCTAAAAGCCATAAACAATTACCTTGGCACTCATTTTACTGAATTTTCAATGATTTCTTTTGTGATCTTCTATTGGCTTTATAGCATTAAAAGTCCTTTAAATATCGGCATTCGTCATATTCTGCCAACATTGCCATTTATTTATATTTTAACTGCCAGCGCCTTAAAGAAATGGGTTAATAATGGAAAAGACGTAAAAAAAGTTTTAATTATTGTTTTAATAATTTGGTATTTTGCGGAAATTTTATTTGTCAGCCCTTATTTTCTTTCTTATTTCAATCAATTCGCCGGCGGCATAAACAACGGTTATCGTTACGCCGTTGATTCTAATTACGATTGGGGACAGGATTTAAAACGATTGCAAAAATTTGTTGAAAATCCGCCGGCTGGCGAAAAAATTGATAAAATCGCGGTTGATTATTTCGGCGGTGGCAGTCCGCGATATTATCTGGGAGAAAAATTTGAACCATGGCAATCGTCCAAAAATAATCCAAAAAATTACGGCATTGAATGGCTGGCGATTTCTATTAATACTATTCAAAACGCTTTAGGCAGGCTTCATCCCGGCCAAAATCGCAATTCCAATGATGAATATCAATGGCTACAAAAAATTCGCGACCCATATAATCCTAATTATAGAGTAGGAACTTCTATATTTGTATATAAATTATTTTAATTTATAATACGCTCTGTTCTCCACCCTTAAATCAATATATTCAATTTTATTTAAGCCGATTTTTTTAAAAGATTCCAACGCGGTTAAAGCGAATTCCGGATTAAATCTTAAACTGAAATAAATTTTTGGCAAATTTGAAGAATCGGCAATTATTTCCTGAAACGCCAAATTTTCCAATTTCAGCGATTTTATTTTTAAAGCGGATTTTTCAAGAATTTCAAAAATTTTAAAAATGTTTTTGGCGAATTTTTCTTCAAGTATTGGTTCGCCGAGTTTTAACAAGCGGCCGGAAAAATCATTAACTTTATTTATTAATTGCCCTTCCGCCATTAATGCTTCCGAAAAAATAATACCGGTTTTATCAAACCACCAACACACCGATTCGCGCGAACTTGATACTGACTCTAGCGGACTATTTCCGCGTAGTTCCGCGTCCTGTTCCGCGTAGTTCCGCGTCTGTTGACACCAAATGCCGAATTTTTCTCTTTCTTTAATATTTATTTTTATACGGCGTTCAAGATATTTTTTTTCAATCGTTAATTCCGCGATTTGAAAATAATTTTTTCCGCCAGAGGCGGATCCGCCTTCGGCGGAAATAAATTTTCTGATTTTCTCTTTCTTCCAAATTAAAATATTATCCTGTCCTAAAAATTGAGAAATTTTTGATTGATTAGTGAAAAAAAATTTAAGATCCTTTACAATCTCATCGGTATTTATTCGCGTTTTATCCGCGCTAATTAACGCTATATCAATCCTTATTATGCGAAAAGCCGGCGAATAAACCACTAAATAACCGATGCCGATTATCAAAACAAAAAAAACCGCCAAACCGCCGAAGATTTTTAATTTCAAAATCCGTCGTTGTTTTTGTTTTTCTTTATCATTTAAATATATCCCGCTTCGCATTATTAAATTTTATAACTATAAAGCGCTTAAAACAAGATTTAAAAAAAACTATTCGCTTAATTTTTTTATGGGACCAAAATCTCCTTCGAGTCGCGTGGGGAGTTATTTAACGCTCCCTTCTACAATCTTAATCTCCTCCTCCGTTAATCCGTATAATTTATAAACTTTTTCGTCTATTTCTTTGTCGGTTTTAATCATTTTTAGATTTTAATTCTTTATATTCGTCTTCGTCTAAAATCGGGTATAATTTTAAAAAAATGAATGACAGAACCCAAAATTCTTAACTTTTCAGATTTACAAGATATATAAATTTGTCTAAAAATTTATTTAAAGAAAATTCATTTTTAAGTAATTGTTTTGTTTTAACAGAAAAATCAAAATCATCTAAATTAACAAATTCCGCTTTTTTATTTTTATTAAAATCTAAGAGGCAGATACCCATTAAGTCCGGCTTGTGTGGAAAATCCATATCATTAAATAATTTTATGTATTTCTGCAAATGTTTTTCGGATATAATTTCTATTTTCTTTTCTTTGCCTCGCAAATTACCCTTATTTTTAGAATAATATGGCGTATGTCCGCGAAGCACTAAAAAATGAGCGAAGCCGATATTTTGCCGTCTTATATTCGCCGTTTCACCCATAAGATTTTCAAAATAATTATTAGCATTTTGCTGATAATTTGAAGTAACAAACTTAAAACTAACGGTCGCAATAACTTTGTCATTTTTGAATATGGCGACATCAAGATCTTTTGGATAATATTTTCCATCTACAGTCGCCTCTTTACCGTCGCCGATTCCCAAAGATTTTATTGAATATCCATTTTTAAGTTTTTTTAAAATTGTTTCCGATAAAAATTTATGAATTGGAATTAACTTTTTATTACTCCTTGCCCCGCCTTTTTTATTATAAGCTACAAAGGAAGAGTTAATTGCTTTTATAAATTTATTTTGTAAATTATCCATAATATTTTCTAGTTAAAATAATACTGGTTGATTTTTATAAAATTGAGGATGAACAAAATCCTTCAAAAAACTTTTCGCATATGATTTATAACCTCCGCGATAACTTTTTGAAACAGAGTTAATATACTCTTTCATTAAATCTGAATTTAGCGCTTCGCATAATTCATAAAAATCAATATTATTTTGGGGCTTAACGCAATAACCGGCATAAAAACTTGATTTTTCATCTTCAATTACATAAAAACGAGGGATAATATTCATTGTGCTGGTTATAATTTTTTTGCCGAAACTAGTTTTTAATCCCTGATTTCTACCAAAAGCATAAAACTCTTTATAATTTTTACCGCCACCCTTATCTCTTGTTTCTAAAATATCGCGTTTTTGTAAAAAATATTTATACGCCTCAGGATATTTTTTTTGAAAAATATTTTTAGGTATTATTTTTTCATTTTTATAAGGGAAAATAAGAAAAAAATTTTGATTTTCTCCTTTATATGTTGAAGCTTTAATAATCGGAACACATAAATCTCTTTCAATTTTAAAATTATCAAAATAAAAATAATCTTTATCTGTTTTCTTTGGTAAAAAAATATAAATATCGTCTTTTAATGTGGCTATCCCATAATGAATGTTAGCAACCTCCCGGAGTGTAGAATATTTTTTGTTAAGTTTAATAATTTTATCTAAATATTTTTCATCAAAAAATTCCCACCTTTCCGGTCTCATATGTTGAGCTAATATTTTTTTATATTCTATATTTTTAAAATCATTTTTGAAATTTTCCGCGTATAAAAAGTTTGTAGTATTTTCTTTTTGTAAAAAAGTAATTGCCGTATATGCCGTGACATCTTTAAAAACCTGAAAATGATCAAAATTTACTATTTTAATTAAATGAGAGAGTGTTAAATTGCGCAATTTTTTTCCTGCTGCCGAATGAAAATGTGAATTGGGCGTGATGAAAGCAATTTTACCGTCTTTATTTAACAATTTTAACGCTTGCTCAAAAAAACAAAAATATAAATCAATTGAACCGCTTGAAGCGGTAATATATTTTTTTTGCAATTGTTCTTTTCTGTCGTTTAAATTTTGTATACGGACATATGGCGGATTACCGATTATAAAATCAAATTTTTCATCAAAATTATGAAAACAAAAATCATCTGTAATTGCATTATATTTTTTTATTTTGGTTTTTGATAATTTTTGTAAATTTTGTTTTGTCTTTTCTATATATTCTTCTGATATATCGGTAAAATAAATATTATCTTCTATTACTTTTTCAATTTTTTTACCGGATAATTCTGAAAATTTTTGAGCCGCGATAGTTGTAAATATTCCTTCACCGCAGCCAGCGTCTAAAATTTTTTCATCACCATTTATTTTTTGACTATTTAGTATTTCTTCAATTATAAAATCAACTACCCATTGCGGAGTAAAAACAACGCCATTCTGTTTTTTTATAATTGCGTTCATTTTTATATTATAACGTAATTTGATATAAAATAAAAATCCGGTTTTTTTTACAATTCTATAAGTGGCAAAATAAAATCTTTACAAGTCATTGACTCATTGTAATTTTTACGCTGAGCAGGAGTTAAATTCTCATATTTCTTTATTAGCCTTTCTATTTGTTGTCGTCCTTCTTGTCTATTCATACCTTTATTCTATCACTTTCTAATAACTCGCCTAAAATTTCTTCATGGCTCGCAATGACAAAATACTCATTAACCTATTATTTAATTTCACTAAAACCGAGGTATTTTTGCAAAATTTCCGGTATTAAAATTGAGCCGTCTTTTTGCTGATAGTTTTCTATGATGGCAATGAGCATCCGGCCAATAGCGAAAGCAGTGCCGTTAAGAGTGTGGATATATTCTAACCCCTGACCTTTAACATCTAACTTTTGACTTCGGTAGCGGATATTTAAACGCCGCGCCTGAAAATCGGTACAGTTTGAAGTGGAATGAGTTTCGCGATATTCCCCTTTGCCGTTATTTTGTCCCGGAAGCCACACTTCAATATCATATTTCTTGGCCGCCGGACCGCCTAAATCTCCGGTACAAATATTAAGCGCGCGATAAGGAAGTTTTAATAATTGCATCAAATCCTCTTCAATGGATAATAATAATTTATGTTCTTCTTCTGATTTTTCCGGTAAACAAAAACTAAACATTTCCACTTTATCAAATTGATGAACTCTTAAAATTCCTTTTGTATCTTTGCCGTAAGAACCGGCTTCACTCCTAAAACAATTTGAAAAAGCCGCGTATCTTTTCGGCAATTCTTTTTCTTCAAAAATTTCATCGCTATGCATCGGACCGATTGATTGTTCCGATGTTCCGACTAAATATAACTTATCTTTTTCTAAAAAATAAGTTTCGTCTTGGTCTTCATAACGGTCAATATATCCCATTCCTTTCATCATCTCTTCTTTAATCATCACCGGCGGAATAATAGGCGTAAAACCTTTTAAAATAGCCGTATCCAAAGCCAATTTAATCAAAGCAAATTCCAAAAGCGCCGCCTGATTTTTTAAATAACCGAAACGGCTTCCTGAAACTTTTGAAGCGCGTTCTATGTCAATCAAATCCAATTTTTCGGCAAGCTCCAAATAATCTTTTGGTTGAAAATCAAACTCGGGTTTTTTGCCAATCTCATACAAAACAACATTATCTCTTTCATTTTTACCGACAGGAACATCTTCTAACGGCAAATTCGGCAATTTGTATAAAATTTTATGACGCTCGATTTCAACTTGTTTTAATTTATCATCTAATAATTGAATTTTATTTTTTAATTCTTTGGCTTTTTCAATCTCGCGCGCCTCGGAAAATTTTTTCTGTTCAGCTCTTAAATTATCAACTTCTTTAACCAATTCCCGCCATTCTTTATCCAAAACCAAAAAATCATCCGCTAATTGCGGTTTAATATTTTTAGCGGCAACGCCTTTTTTAACTTGCTCCGAATTTTGACGAATAAAATTAATATCTAACATATTAATTATTTTTTCCTCATCAACGGGAAAATCACCGTTTCTCTAATTGACCGATTCATAATAAAAGAAAAAAGCCTTTCGCTAATGCCAACGCCCACCGCCGGCGGCATACCATATTCCAAAGCTTCAATAAAATCATCATCCATCATTTGCGCTTCTTCATCGCCAGCCTGTCTTAATTTTGATTGTTCTTCAAAGCGAGCGCGCTGATCAATTGGATCATTAAGTTCGGAAAAACCGTTTGCCAATTCCGAGCCAGCGGCAATTATCTGAAAACGCAAAACTTTTTTTTGATTATTTGGGTCTTTTTTGGCTAAGGGCGAAACTTCAACCGGATGACCTGTTAAAAAACAAGGCTGTATCAGTTTTGGTCTGACGGTTTTTTTATAAATTAAATCAATCATTCTGCCCTTGCCGTAAGATGGCTCATATTTCAAATTTAATTCGTCGGCTTTTTTCTTTAATTCATTCATATTGATATTTTGGCTCAAATCAATACCTGTTTCTTTTTTAAAAGAATCAAAATAATCAACCACTTCCCATTCTCCGTCCCATTTTATTTTATTATTGTCATATTCAGTCTCATATCCGCCGCTTACCGAAAAAATTATTTTTTTAAATAACTCTTTTGTAAGTTTCATTCCAGATTCCATATCGGCATACGCCCAATAAAATTCCATCATCAAATAATCCTGAAGATGTTCGGCATCGATTCCTTCGTTACGGAATACTTTTCCGATTTCAAACACTTTCTCATATCCTCCGACTAAAAGTTTTTTTAAAGGCAATTCCAGGGAAATTCGGAGATAAAAATCGCAATCTAAAACATTATGATGAGTAATAAATGGTTTAGCATCGGCGCCGGCGGCGGCTGTTTCTAAAACCGGAGTGTCAACCTCTAAAAAATCGCGTTCCATCAAAAAATTTCTTATCGTTTGCCAAAAAATATTTTTTTTTCTGAATAACTCCCGCATTTCAGAATTAATTATTAAGTCAAGATAACGCTTTCTTAAAAGCGCTTCCTTGTCTTTTAAACCATAATATTCTGTCGGAATAGGCAAAAGGGATTTTGTTAAAATATTTAATGAATCAATATTAAGAGTTTTTTCCTTGGTTTTAGTTAAAAATAAAATTCCTTCAGCCTGAATAAAATCGCCAATATCAAGATTCTCAACAAATAATTGATATTGCTCTTCACCAATATGTTCTTTTTTCAAAAGAGCTTGAATTCTGCCGGATTCGTCATCAATATTCAAAAAAGTTATTGCCCCCATAGACCGCAAAGAACGCACGCGACCCGCAATAACAATATTTTTATCAAGTAATTGCTCAAAATTATCAGAAATCTTTTTATTGGAAAAATTCTTTTTCGTTTTTTCCGGATAAGGATTTATTCCAGCTCCAATAAGATTATCTAATTTTTTACGCCTTTCTTTAATAATATCTTCCAACATTTTAAATTTTATTACTCTATTTTTACTATTTTATATTCCACTTTACCGTTTGGCGTGTTTATTTCAACTTTATCCCCTACTTTTCTATTCAAAAACGCTTTGCCTAATGGCGATTCATTTGATATTAAACTAATTTCCGGTTTTGCCTCGCGAGAGCCGACAATGGTATATTTTAAAATTTTATCGCCTTTTTTAACTTCTATCGTTGAGCCAATACCCACATTTTCCTTTTGAGCACTTTTCTTGATTAAAACAACATTTCTGATGATTTGTTCCAATTCAAAAATCCTATCTTCAAGCTTAGTTTGAGATTCTTTGGCTTCGGAATATTCGGCATTTTCCGAAAGATCACCGTATTCTTTGGCGCGCTTTAACCGCTCGGCGATTTCCCGACGGCCCTCTTTTTTACACCGCTCCAATTCTATTTTTGATTTTTCTAAACCTTCTTTAGTAAGATGATATTGCATATTTTTTCGTTATTATCCACCATTTTATCTTCACCACTTCCCATAAAACTTGTAAATAAGCCAAAGCGCTTACATTGGAAAAAGGATTATTTACCCAAACAACCGGAATTTCTTTAATTTTATAATTCATTTTTTTCGCTAAGGCTAAAACTTCGACATCAAATCCCCATCTGCTGATTTTTATCAACGGGAAAATTTTTTCAGCCGCTTCTTCGGTAAACGCTTTAAAACCGCATTGAGTATCCCAAATCCCGGGCAAAAGCATAAATTGAATAAATAAATTACCGAGATTGCCGGCGGTTCTTTTATGCCACGGTTGAGGTGGGATTAATTTAGCGCCTTCAATATCTCGCGAACCAATAACTACATCATAACCTTCATTGAAATAAGGAATCGTTTTGCTGAATTGGTCTATGGAAGTGGAGTTATCGGCATCCATAAAAATACGGATATTGCCTTTGGCTTCCAGCATTCCTTTTTTTACGGTCGCTCCCTTGCCCGCGACATTGCATTTTATCAATTTTAAATTTTTAATCAAGTGTGAAAACCTTTCAACAATTTCAGAAGTCGCATCGGTGGAATTATTATCAACAACGATAATTTCGTAGGTCTGCTCTATGCTTGCTGAAGGAAATTTCATTTCTCGAAGATGCTTGTCAATATCAACCAAAGTAAGCGGCAACCTCTTGGCTTCGTTGTAAGCGGGAATTATAATTGATAAATAAGGTTTCATAATTTATAAATAATAACCTATTTTGTTAATATTTCAACACATTCTTTAGTAATCGCCACGGTATGCTCAAAATGCGCCGATAAAGAGCCGTCTTCCGTTGCCCAGCTTTCATCGGGTTTTTGGATAATTTTTTCCGAGCCGATGCTGAACATCGGTTCGATCGCTAAAACCATTCCGGACTTTAATTCAATCCCTTCACCTCTTTTGCCGTAATTATAAATTATTGGGTCTTCATGAAGTTCTTTCCCAATACCATGACCGGTTAAATCTTTAATAACTTTTAATCCATTTTCTTTGGCGGTTTTTTCAATAACCCAACCTATATCGCCTAAAGTTTTTCCCAGCTTTATTATTTTTATCGCTTTTTTTAAAGCCAGCTCGGTTATTTCAATTAAATGTTTCACTTGTTTGGAAATTTCACCAATGCCGATAGTAATCGCCGCGTCGGCGAAAAAATTATTGTATTCAATTCCAAAATCAATTTTCAAAATATCGCCATTTTGAAGTTTATAATCCGAAGGCAAACCATGGACAATCACATCGTTAACTGAAGCGCAAATTGAAGCGCCATAAGGCTGATGAGCGCCATCCGGCTGATAACCTAAAAAAGCTGGTTGAGCCTTATGTTTTTTCGCAAGCTGATAAGCTAAATTGTCTAAATCTTTTAATTTAGTCCCGATTTCCGCTTTCTTTTTTAAAATTTCCAAAATTTTCGCCAAAATTTTTCCGGCTGAAGCGATATTTTTAATCTCCAATTCGGAATATAATCTAATCATTTTAAATGAGATAAAATCCGCTGATGAATTTTAAACGGCAACGATTCTCCGTTGATATTAATAATTTTATAACCCTGTTTTTTTAATTCTTTTTCAATCGGCAATGTTCTTTCTCTATATTCTTTTAATCTGATTTTAATTATTTCCGGTTTATCTAAGGTGCGGCGATAAAGCTTGCCGCCGCAAAACGGGCACATTTCAAGTTCGGCGATTTTTTTAAAAGTGGCTAAAAGTTGAATTTTACAAACAGAACAAATTAAACGACTGCTATTTCTTTTAATTGATTCTTCATCTAAAATATTAAGTTTTAAAATAATTATGTTTTTTTTGCCGTAATTTTTTTCCAAAACATTCATCAATCCCAAATGTTTCTGATCTCCAACAGCCTCATATAAAGTTCTCGGTGAACCGCTAAAAATAATACCCCAACCGGCTTCGGCAATTTCTTCAGCTACTTTTTTTATTATTTTTAAAACCCAAGAAGGGGTAAGTAATTTACCTGTTTCAAAATTGTGCCGTTCTCGCTGAATTTCTTTATTTTTTTTAAAACGAAAATCGTAAAGCAGTTTTTCAAGGTGCTGACCAGTGTCAAAATGAATTAAATCAAGATTTTCCGCCAATAATCTAGCTTGTGTTCCCTTACCGGAACCGGGAGGACCATATATTATAATTGCAATCATTTTAGGATTTAGGATTTAGGATTTAGGATTTAGGAAAAATGCTAATTCCCTAAATTCTATATTCTCAATCCTATATTCTTGTCTTAAATTTCCTCATACTCCCTCATCACTAATTGTGAATTAATATGCCTAATTGTTTCCAAAGCCACTGAAACCACAATTAAAAGCGCTGTTCCGCCGATGGTTAAAATCGTAATGCCGGTAACCATTTGCATTAAATTTGGTAAAACCGCTATCAAACCTAAAAATATCGCTCCGGAAAGAGTCAAACGGCTAATAATTTTAGAAAGAAAATCTGAAGTTGAATCTCCCGGTCTGATACCGGTAATAAAACCGCCGGCGCGTTGGAGATTTTTTGAAATTTCCTTGGGATCAAAAGTAACGGCCGTATAAAAATAAGTGAAAATAACAACTAACCCGAAATAAAACAAGCTGTAAAGATATTGATTATTAAAAATATTATTCACTAAATTAATCAGTTTTAATGACAAATCTTTTGAAAAAATTGCCACTGCTTGAGCGAAAAATTGCGGAAAAAGCAAAATGGAGATGGCAAAAATAATGGGGATTACGCCGGCTTGATTGACTTTAAGAGGCAGATAGCTTGAAGCGCCACCATACATTTTCAATCCCCTTACGCGTTTGGCGTAAGCAATCGGAATTTTCCTCTCGCCTTCGTTAATAAAAACCACGCCGGCAATTACTAAAATCGCCACAACAATAAAAACAATATAAGTCGGCAAAGTCGCCGGATCATAAGTAGTAATTGCCTGCCAAACAATCGTTGGCAGACCGCTGACGATACCGGCAAAAATAATTAAAGAAATTCCATTACCGATTTTTTGTTCGGTTATTAATTCACCAAGCCAAATTAAAATAATAGAACCAGCGGTGATGATAATAACGTTTCTTATTAAATCAAAAAGCCCTAAAACCGGCACCGCGCCTTGAGAAATTAAAAGATTTAAAAATCCGTACGATTGAAGTCCTGCCAAAGGAACTGTCAAGTAGCGTGAATAACGATCAAATTTTGCCTTGCCAATCGCTCCTTCTTCATAATACATTTCTTTTAATTTTGGAAAAATCATCGTCAAAAGTTGCATAATAATGGTAGCGGTAATATAAGGAGCCACACCCAACATAATAATTGACAAATTACTTAAAGCGCCGCCGGAAAAAATATTAAGAAAACCGAATAATTGATTACTGGAAAAAAACTCCTTTAAACGAAGAGCGTCAATGCCGGGAATGGGAATAGCCGCCAAAGCGCGAAAAGATAATAACAAAAAACCCACCATTAGAATTTTATTGCGAAGATCTTTAATTTTAAAGATTTGGAGGAATTTATTCACTTAATTAGTTTATAAAATTGAAAGCTATAAAGTTATAAAGTGTTTTAATCCGCGACTTTATAAACTTTATGAACTTTAAACTTTTATGCTGCCACCGACCGCCTCAATCTTCTTCTTGGCGCTTTCTGAAATCTTTAACCCTTTTATTTCAAACGATTTTTTAATTTCGCCATTACCTAAAATTTTAACCTCTTTATCGGATTTCCTAATTAAACCGGCTTCCAAAAGAATCTGCATATTGATTATATTACCTTGAATTTTTCTTTCCAAATCGCGTAAATTCAAAACAACCGGTTTTATTTTCAAAGATTTAAAGTTATATCCCCTAAGTTTCGGTAATCGCTGGATTAAATCGCGTTCTGCCGGACGAATTACATGACCGGCGCGCGATTTTTGGCCTTTTTGTCCTCGACCAGAATAAGTGCCGCGCTTACCGCCACGACCAATGCGCTTTTTACTTCTTGATTTAGTTGTTGGTTTTAATTGATGAAGTTGCATTTATTTTAGGTGTTAGGTGTTAGGTGTTAGGTGTTAGAAATTTACTAAAACCTAAAAACTAAAACCTAAAACCTTTTCTTTAGTTTTTTTAACGCTTCTATTGTCGCCATGGCGTTGGTTAATTTATTTTTCGTTCCACCCAAGCATTTAGCTGTCGCATCTCTCACTCCGGCTAAAAGTAAAACTTGCCTTACCGCTCCGCCGGCTTTAAGTCCATGACCCGCCTTGGCAGGTTTAATAATAACTCTAGCCGCGCTGAATTTTGCTTCTTCTTCATGAGGAATAGTTCGCTTATTAAGAGGAACTATTATTAAGTGTTTTTTAGCGTCGGTTTTAGCTTTATCAATGGATTGGGCAACATCCAAACCTTTAGCTATCCCAACACCGACTTTTCCTTTTTCATCGCCAATAATAACAGTCGCTCGAAAACGAAATCTTTTTCCGCCGGCAACTACGCGCGTAACTCGGCGTATATCTAAAACTTTTTCTTTATATTCACTTTTCTTTTTAAATTCTTGCATTAAAATTAGGATTGAGAATTAAGAATTGAGGATTGAGGGATTTGTAAGCCCTAAATTCTATATTCTAAATTCTATATTCTTTTATAATTGCAGTCCTCCTTTTCTCGCTTCTTCGGCTATGGCTTTTATTCTACCATGATATTTATAATTACCTTTATCAAAAATCGCTTTTTTAATACCTTTTTCAATAGCTTTTTTAGCAATCAATTCTCCTAATTTTTCCGCTAATTTTTGTTTTGTTATTGATTGCTTATCTGTAAATTCTTGCGTTGAAGCGCTTATTAAAGTCTTTCTAACTTTATCATCAATCAATTGAACATAAGTATAATGATTAGATCGAAAAACTGAAAACCGCGGCGTTTCAGCGGTTCCATGTATTCTTGCTCGCGTCCGATTTTTTCGTCTATCTCTTATTTTATTTAAAATCTTAGTTTTATTCATATTTATTTCTCCGTTCCCGCCACCTTCTTCCCGGCTTTCCGGATAATTATTTCACCCTGATATCTAATCCCTTTTCCTTTATAGGGTTCTGGTTTTTTTAATGCCCTTATTTTAGCGGCTGTTTCGCCGACCAAAAATTTATCAATGCCCGATATTTTAATAGTATTTTTCTCAACCGAAATTTTAACGCTTTCCGGCGGGATAAATTTTACCGGATGAGAATAACCGATATTTAACGATAGAATATTCCCATCCATATTCGCCTTAAAACCAACTCCTTCTATTTCTAAAACCTTGCTAAATCCTTGAGTAAGACCAATAACAGCATTAAAAGTTAATGATCTTATTGTTCCCCAATTGGCTCTGGCTTGTTTTGAATCGTTATCCGGAGTAAATAAAATAATTTTATTTTCCATTTTAATATTTATATGAGGAAGGATTTTTAAACTAATAACGCCACCGGCGCCTTTTAACTCCGACGCTTCGGTCGGAGCTCCGACCCCTTGGCGTCGGAGTTCTAAAAATCCGTCGTTTATTTTAACTTCAACGTTATCAGGAATCATTATTGGTTTTTTACCTATTTTAGACAAATTAGTATTTAGGATTTAGAATTTAGGATTTAGGAAATTAATTCCTAAATTCTATATTCTAAATTCTATATTCTTGAATTATTACCAAATTTTAAACAACATCTCTCCTCCGACTTTTATTTTTTTCGCTTCTCTGCCGGTTATAACTCCTTTTGGCGTTGAAACAACCAATAAACCATATCCATTTCTTACTTGCTTGATGTCTTTATAGCCGATATAAAGCCGGAGCGACGGCTTGCTGATTAATTTAATCCCGCTTATCGCTTTTTCTTCCTTATTATATTTCAATTCAATTTCTATTATTCTTTTTGCTCCTCTGCCTTTTTTATCAAAATCTTTTATAAAATTATTTTCTTTTAAAATTTCCAAAACCCGCTCATCCATTTTTGAATAAGAAACTTTAATACTTTCTTTTTTAACCGCTTGAGCATTTTTAATTTTTGTTAATAAATCTATATACAAATTAGGATTGAGAATTGAGAATTAAGGATTGAGGGATTTTTAGTCCCTAAATTCTATATTCTAAATTCTATATTCTTGAATTATTACCATGACGCTTTTTTTATCCCCGGTATTTCCCCTCGACTTGCCATCTCCCGAAAACAAATTCTGCATAATCCAAAGTCTCTAAGATAACCGCGTTTTCTACCGCACTTAAAACAACGACGAACAATTCGCGTTGAATATTTAGGCGGTTTTTTCGCTCTGGCGATTACTGATGTTTTAGCCATGTTTTTTTAATGGTATTCCTAAAATTCTATATAATTCTATCGCTTCTTCTTTATTCTTAGCTTTAACTACAATACTGATTTCCATTCCAAAGTCAACTTTGGAAATTTCGGGGTTGATTTCCGGAAAAACAGAATTATCTTTTAACCCCGTCGATAAATTTCCTTGGTTATCAATATTTTTAAGACTAATTCCTTGAAAATCTCTAACTCGAGGAAATACAATTTTAATTAATTTCTCAAAAAAATTTATCATTCTTTTACGCCGAAGAGTGGTTTTTAAACCTATAATTTGTCCGATTCTAATTTTAAAACCGGCAATTGATTTTTTTGCCTTGCAAACAGCCGGTTTCTGCCCGGTAATTAAAGAAAAATCTTTTATCAGTTCCGGCAATATTTTATCTTCAAAATTAGACTGTTGAGACAATCTTCCAACGCCGACATTAACAACAATTTTTTCTATTTTTGGAATCTCTAAATCGTTTTTGTAGCCGAATTTTTCTTTTATTTTTTTGATTAAAATTTTATCCATATTATTTCTATATTGACGCTCCGCATTTTTTACATATTCTTATTTTTTTTTCAACGTCAAAACGATAGCTTATTCGCGAAGTTTTGCCGCAACTAGAGCAAATTAACATCACATTAGAAATGTTAATCGGCCGCGGCACGGAAACTAATTGACCTTTTTCTCCTTGTTTTTTAGGCCGAACATGTTTTTTATAGAGATTTAAACCTTCTATTAAAATTTTATTCTTTTCCAAAAAAACTTTTAACACTTTACCGCTTTTACCGCGATCCTTACCGGCTATTATTTTAATTGTGTCATTCTTTTTTATTTTCATAATATAATTTTACTATTGGCTAAACCTTAATGGCTATACCCCATTTTTATACTCTTTCTTCCGCCATTGTTGCTATTTTTTCGAAACCTTTTTCTTTAATTTCCCGAGGAATTGGTCCGAAAATTCTAGTCGCCACCGGCTCTTTTTTAGCATCAATTATAACCGCGGCATTTTCATCAAATTTAATATAGGAACCATCTGAACGGCGATAAATTTTCCGTTGTCTAACGATTACCGCCTTAACAATATCTTTTTTTTTAATCGGTTTTCGAGGTTCAGCTTTTTGCACTGAAGCGACAATAATATCGCCAATTTCAGCATACCGCCGCCTTGTTCCTCCTAAAACCCTAAAACAACGGATGATTTTAGCTCCGCTATTATCGGCTATTTTTAATATTGATCGTTCTTGAATCATTAAATTTAGGATTTAGGATTTAGGATTTAGGATTTAGGAAAAATTTTAATTCCCTAAATTCTATATTCTATCTCCTAAATTCTTCCTGTTATTATCCACCTCTTATCCCTGCTCATCGGCCTTGTTTCTTCAATAGTAACTTTTTCTCCCGCTTTATATTCGTTTTTTTCATCATGCGCTTTAAATTTCCGCGTTATTTTATAATATTTTTGATATCGCGGATGTTTTTTTAGACGCGTTATGGCTACAACTCTCGTTTTATTCATTTTATCGGAAATTATTATTCCTTGTAGTGTTCTTTTCATAAATTGATTGTTGGTTGTTGATTAATTACTGTCATTATTCTCGCAATCATTTTCTTTGTTTCTTTAATTTCTTTAATATTTTTCACCTTACCTTGCGCTAAATCAAACTTTAATTTTCTTAATTTCTCGCGATAGTCAGGTAAATCCTTTTTAAGCTCTGATAATGGCTTGTTTTTTAATTGTTGAATTTCTTTTTGTTTCATAAATCTCTAATCAATCTCTAATTTATTCGCGAATATCTGTCAATTTTTATTCACGAATAATTAGTGATTTTATTTCGTAATTATTCTAGTTTTTATCGGTAATTTATGCCCTACTCTTCTTAGCGCTTCTTTAGCCATTTCCTTTTCAATTCCATCAATTTCAAATAAAACTCTTCCAACTTTCACGGGAAAAACATAAAACTCAACCGATCCCTTACCGCCGCCCATAGTAACTTCCGGAGGGCGCCTAGTTATCGGCTTATCGGGGAAAATTCTTATCCACATCTTTCCGCCTTTTTTGGTAAAATGAGTAATAGCTTTTCTACAAGCTTCAATTTGCTTTGAATTAATCCATGCGTTTTCCAACGCTTGAATTCCAAAGTTACCAAAAGATAAAGAAACTCCTCTTGTTTCAACTTTTCTATTAAGCGATCTCCCCTTCTGCCATTTTCTATGTTTTACTTTTTTTGGTATAAGCATGCTTTTAAACTTTTAAACTTTTTTTAAAAACTTCCCCTTTATATATCCAAACTTTTATGCCGATTGTTCCAAAAGAGGTGAAAGCGGTCGCTGTGCCATAATCAATATTCGCCCTAAGTGTTTGAAGAGGCAATCTTCCTTTTTCTAAGTGCTCATCCCTAGCGATTTCAGCCCCGCCTAATCGTCCAGAAGCTTTTATTTTCGCTCCTTGAACTTCTTTATTTTGAAGCACTTGTTCAAGAGATTTTTTAATGACTCTCCTGAATGGCATTCTTTTTTCAAAATCCCAAGCGATATTTTGAGCGACAACATTCGCCGAAACCTCTGAGCGTTTTAACTCTTCTATATTCAAACTTAAAAAAATTGAATCTAAGACGCCATTTTCTTTTCTTAATTTTTTTAATTTATTTTCCAATAATTTAGTTAATTCTTCAATTCCTTTTCCGCCGCGGCCGATAATCAATCCGGGGCGGCTGGCTTTAATAAAAATTCGACAATTATTACCGGTTTTTTCTATTAAAATACTATCAATGCCGGCGACACTAATTTTTTCTTTAATTATTTTTCTAATTAGGGCGTCTTCCTCCAGTGAATTTTTAAAATTCAGCTTTTTTGGAAACCAATTCGCCGACCACCCTTTAATAATGCCTGTTCTAAATGAATTTGGATTGATTTTTTGTGCCATTTATTTTAGGTGTTAGGTGTTAGGTGTTAGGTGTTAGTGAATTAACTAAAACCTAAAAACTAAAACCTAAAACCCTTAAATTGATTTTCTCCTAAACATTTTTTTCATAAATCCATGTTTTTCAATTGGTTTTGTTGTTTCTTTTTCTTGAATTTTAGGTTTTTCCTCCCCTGTTTCTTTATTAATTTTTTTTCTACCCGAAGTGGAATTTTTTTCTTTTTTAGATTTTTTCTCCGGTTTTACAATTATAAATCTCGGCGCTTTTAATTTTTCCGATTCTGCTAAAACCAAAATAATATGACTGCTTTTTTTCTGAAGCGGTGTTGCTCTACCCATAGCTCTTGGTAAAAATCTTTTTAACATCGGTCCTTGGTCAACTCTAATTTCTTTGATAAAAAGGCGGCTGGCGTCCACTTGATTATTATTTTTAGCATTAGCTACTGCTGACTGAATAAGTTTAAGAATCGGCTCGCTCGCTCTTTTGGGACTCATTAAAAGTTGAGCTTCAGCCTCATTAACTGATAAACCCCTTAAAGAACTGGCCATCAATCGCGTTTTTCGCGGAGCCATTTTTAAATAATTTAGTTTTACTTGTCCCGTATAAAATTTATTTTTAGGCGGAGCGGTTTGAATTTTCATATTATTTTTTTTCTTCAACTTTCTTTTCCAAATCTTTTTGAATTTTGCCGCCGTGTTTGATAAATTTCCTGGTCGGCGAAAATTCTCCCAAATAGTGACCAACCATTTCTTCTGTGGCTTTAACAGAAATAAAATCCTTGCCATTATGAACGGCAAAAGTAAAACCAACCATTTCCGGAGAAATTTCCGAATCGCGCGACCAAGTTTTGATAGCAGTTTTATCGTCTATCTTCAAATTGGCTATTTTTTTTAGTAATTTTGGGTCAACATATGGACCCTTTTTAGATGAACGAGACATATTATTTTCTTCTTTTAATTATCATTCTACTTGACCCTTTCTTTTTATTTCTTGTTTTTCGGCCTCCGGTCACTTTTCCCCATCTTGTTTTTGGTTTTCTGGTGCCGCGCTGTGTTTTTCCTTCACCACCGCCGTAAGGATGGTCGCAAGGATTCATTACCGAACCGCGAACCGTCGGTCTGATGCCTAAATGACGAGAATGTCCGGCTTTTCCAATCACCGCTAAATTATGATCCGAATTAGAAACCTGTCCCAACGAAGCGAAATTATTCCAATGAATTTTTCTAATTTCATCGGAAGAAAGTTTTAAGTGCGTAAATCCATTTTCTTGAGCCAGAATTTCAACGCAAGAACCGGCCGATCTGGCCAATTGCCCTCCTTTGCCTTTAGTTAATTCTACATTATAAATCAAATAACCGATAGGAATATTTTTTAATAATAACCTATTTCCCTCTTTAAGAGCCGCGCTTTCCGAAGCAATAATCTCATCGCCGACTTTCATATTTTTTGAAGCTAAAGTATAACGCCGTTCGCCGTCTGCGTAAAGCAAGCAGGCGATAAAAGCCGTTCTATAAGGATCATATTCCAAAGTTTCCACTTTTGCCGGAATATCAGTTTTATTTTGCTTGAAATCAATAATCCGATAAAGTTTTTTATTGCCACCGCCTTGATGCCTTGTGGTAATTCGTCCTTGATTATTTCTGCCTGAATGATTCTGTAATTTTTTAAGCAAATTTTTAATCGGTTCAACCGCGCTTAAAATGCCGTAATCAACAGTAGTCATATGCCTTCTTGATGGAGTTGTAGGTTTGTAGGTTTTCATAGAATTTAGAATTTAGAATTTAGAATTTAGGGTATCTTAATCTTCCTATATTCTATATTCTAAATCCTCTTTCCTTATTTTTACGCCGGCATAATATCAATTTTATGCCCTTTTTTTAATTGGACAACCGCTTTTTTTAATCCGGAAGTTCTACCAAGACTTTTGCCTAATCTCTTCTTTTTCCCTTTAATATTTATAATATTGACATCCGCCACTTTTACTCCATAAATAGATTCTATCGCTTTTTTAATTTCCGGTTTATTCGCTTTTTTATCAATAATAAAAATATGCTTGCCCAATTTTGACAAATCACCGGCTTTTTCCGTAATCCAGGCTTGTTTTATTAATAATGCCGATTTAGTATTCATATTATTTATAATATTTTTCTATCTCATTTATTGCCTCTTTTTCTAAAATAATATTCTTTGTTTTTAATAAATCATAGACATTTAATGATTTTGAACTTATGGCGTCAATTTTTTTTATATTGCTGATTGCTCTATGAACGCCATTATTAAAAGAAGCGGGAATAAGCAATAATCGCGATCTTAAATCAATAATATTGCTTAAAATCTTTTTCCATTCATTTGTTTTTTCGATGCTTGCGTCAAATTTATCAATAATTTTTATTTCATTATCTTTTATTTTTTTGGAAAAAACGCTAAAAATCGCCAACCGATTCATTTTTCTGTTTATTTTTTTTGAAAAATTACGTTCTTTATTCGGACCGTGAGTAACCCCGCCGCCTTTCCAAATTGGTGAACGAATAGAGCCATGTCTTGCCCGACCAGTGCCCTTTTGCTTCCAAGGTTTTTTACCGCCGCCGCTTACTTCCCCTCTGCCCTTGGCATGCGCTATCGGTTCTCGCTTATTGGCTAATTGCGTAATCAAAGCCTGATGGACCAAATCGGGGTTCCATTTAACGCCGAAAATTCTATCCGGTAAATCTACGGTGTCTACTTTTTCATTTTTTTTATTAAAAATATCTATTGTCATATTTAAATTATTAATAATAATTATGAATCACGGCATAAAACTTTATTTATCTCAATCGTCCATAATTCATGATTCATGCTTTCTATTTCATACTTCTTATTTCCAATAATGTTCCTCTCATTCCCGGCATAGCGCCTTTAATCATTAAAATATTATTTTCCTTGTCAATGCCAACTACTTCTAAATTTTTAATTGTTGTCCGTTCCTGCCCCATTCTGCCGGCCATTTTTCTTCCGGGCATTACTCTTTGAGGAGCGGTCGCGCCGATTGAACCGGGCGCCCGATATCGATTTTTTTGACCATGGGTTTTCGGTCCGCCATGAAAACCATGACGCTTCACGCCGCCCTGAAAACCTCTTCCTTTATTCAAACCGCTAACTTTTACTTTATCACCATCATTAAACTGAATTACATCCAAAAAATCACCTGCCTTGTAAATAGTCTCTTGTTGTTCATTACTTGTCGGTTTAATTCTAAACTCTCTAATATATTGGAAATTACCAAAATTTTTAAATTGGCCCAATTGCGGCTTTTTAATATTCTTCTCTTTTTTTGTTCCAAATCCAACTTGGCATGCTTTATAGCCGTCTTTTTCTTTTGTTTTAACTTTCGTTATTGTTATGGGTCCGGCCTGAATCAATGTTATTGGAATAACTTTTTCATCTTTCCAAATCTGAGACATTTTTAATTTTTTTCCTAAAATAAATTTCATATCAATAAAAAACAGCCAGACTTAGCCGACTGTTTTTAAGGCTAAATCAATTTGTAAAAGCAAATTGATCGCCCGATCATTCGCTAAGCGAATGATGATGGGGCTAAATCAATTTGTAAAAGCAAATTGATCGCCCGATCATTCGCTAAGCGAATGATGATGGGGCTAAATCAATAACAGATTTCAAATATTTATATCAACCGTCATTAACAATAAAGATAACAAACAATAAAATTTATGTCAATAAAAAAAGACCGTTGGCGTTTCATCGGATGGCGAATGGTGACCTCCAATTTTTTTTATTTAGTGAGTGCTCTATTTCGCCACCCGATGAAACGCCTCTATTTTTTTTATTAAACGCGCTTCGCACTATTTAACGGTCAATCTAATTATAAAAAATACGCAAAAATTTACAAGTTATTGTTTAGCGGGTCTATATATCAAAAAATTGCGCTAAATAATAATTTCCTATACGATAAAAATATGGATCAAATTATATTATATCCGATCAGAATTAATAAATATCTGGCGTTTAAAAAAATCTGCAGCCGGCGCGAAGCCGATCAATTGATAATAGAAAATAAAATTAAAATTAATAATCGTCTTGCCCTGCTCGGCGATAAAGTTAACGCAAACGATAAGGTGGAAATTTCCACGCCGAAAGAGCAAAGAAAAAAATTAATTTATTTTGCCTATAACAAACCTATCGGCATTGTCACTCACGGCGCGCAAAAAAACCAAAAAGAAATTAAAGATATTGTTAATATTAAAATGCCGATTTACCCTGTTAGAAGGCAGACGCTAAAAGCGTCTGCCGATGCGCGAGCGCATCGGACTTCTAATGGGGTTTATCCAATTGGTCGTCTTGACAGATCTTCTCGCGGATTGATTATTTTAACCAATGACGGCAGAATAACCGATCGCATTTTAAATCCCAAATATGAACACGAAAAAGAATACATTGTTCAAACCGATAAACCGATAACAACTGATTTTCTCCATAAAATGAGCGCCGGCATAAAACTTGACGGCTTTAAAACTAAAAAATGCGAAACGCTAAAAATTAATTCGCATTCTTTCAAAATAATTATTTCCGAAGGCAAAAAACATCAAATTAGATTGATGTGTGGCGCCTTAAATTATAAAGTGATTGATTTGAAAAGAATTAGAATAATGAATATCATTCTTAAAGATCTAGAACCCAATCAATACAGAGAAATAGAAAAAGAAGAATTAAAAAAATTTCTTGAAAATTTGAATTTATAAACTTTGAATTACGAAATGCTTTCGAGGTATTTTCCTCAAATCTGGAAGATGGAAATTTGATAGAATTTATAGGTGTAGCCAAAGGCTACGCATACTTTGAATTACGAAACTGCCTATTTGAGCTCCATTTCGGCTCTTTTCAACAATTTTCTATTCGGCTTGCTTGAAAAAATTAGATATGCTTATAGCATTAATCTAATTTTTTCAAGCTTCGCCTCATCACGAAAATTGATGAAAATAGCTCGAAAGCAGTTTTGTAATTCAAAGTACATATAGAAATTATAGCGAATTTCCGTCCCAGATTTGGGGAAAAGACCCGAAATTACCACTTCCTGGCGCATTTCGTAATTCAAAGTTATAAAGGGTATTAAACCGCAGGGCAAGCCCTGCGCCCATATATGAGCTCGCGAACTCGCGCTCTCCCACCCAAGAAAAACAAAATATTAAACCCTTTGTTTTGTCTTCGCTCGGACGCCATGCAAACAAAGATGTTTACATGGCGCTCCTCGCTAGCCGAAATAAAAACCCCGCCTTTCGGCGGGGAAAATTGAAAGGGTTTTCCTTAGATTTCCTCGCCTCTCCGACCAAGGTCGGAGCGTTGAAGATAAGGAAAACTCTACACTCACCAAATTAATTTTAAGCCATTTTTATTTCAATGTCAATACCTGCCGGTAAATTAAGATTGGATAAAGCTTCAATAAGCCTTGGATTTGGATTTAGAATATCAATCAAGCGTTTATGAATCCGCAATTCAAACTGTTCTCGCGAATTTTTATGGACGAAAGTTGAACGATTAACCGTATAACGTTTAAATTCCGTTGGCAAAGGAATCGGGCCAACCACTTCGGCGTTTTCTCTCACGGCAATATCAATAATCTGCCGTGAAGAATTATCAATCAACTTATGATCATAAGATTTTATCCTTAAACGCAGTTTTATTTGTTGTTCTATTTCCTTTTCTTTTTTTTTTGTCATAGTAAAGAACTATTTTTCTACTCGCTACTCGCTACTCGCTACTCGCTAATTTCTAAATTCTACTTTAATATTTTCGTCACCGCTCCGGCGCCAACAGTCTTACCGCCTTCGCGAATAGCAAATCTTTGTTTTTCTTCCAAAGCTACCGGCGCGATTAAATTAACTTTTAAATTAATGGTATCGCCGGGCATTACCATTTCAATGCCTTCAGGTAAAATTACTTCTCCGGTAACATCGGTGGTGCGGATATAAAGTTGAGGCTTATATCCCTTAAAAAACGGCGTATGCCTACCGCCCTCTTCTTTGGAAAGAACGTAGACTTCCGCTTCAAATTCAGTATGAGGAGTTACGCTTCCGGGTTTCGCTAAAACTTGACCGCGTTCAACATCTTCTTTTTTAAGACCGCGAAGCAAGATACCGACATTATCGCCTGCCCGCCCCTCATCAAGAAGTTTATTAAACATTTCAATGCCTGTTACGATTGTTTTCTGGGTTGGCTTTAAACCGATAATTTCTATTTCTTCGTTAATTTTAACTATTCCTCTTTCAATTCTGCCAGTTACCACGGTTCCTCTGCCTTCAATGGAAAAAATATCTTCAACCGGCATCAAAAACGGTTTTTCAATTTCTCTCACCGGTTCTGGAATATATTCATCCAAAGCCTTTACCAATTCCATAATCGGTTTAATCGCTTCGTCATCCGCTGATTTCGCCTCCAAAGCTTTAAGAGCCGATCCTTTTATAATCGGGGTTTCGTCTCCCGGGAAATTATACTTTTTCAAAAGTTCTCTAATTTCGGCTTCAACTAAAGCGACTAATTCCGGATCATCAACCATATCAACCTTATTTAAGAAAACAACCAATGATGGCACTCCGACTTGGCGAGCTAAAAGAATATGTTCGCGCGTTTGAGGCATCGGGCCGTCAGTCGCCGCTACCACCAAAATAGCGCCATCCATTTGAGCCGCGCCGGTAATCATATTTTTAATGTAATCGGCATGCCCCGGAGCGTCAATATGAGCGTAATGCCTCTTTTCTGATTCATATTCCGAATGATGCAAAGCGATTGTAATACCTCGAGCTTTTTCTTCCGGCGCGTTATCAATTTGATCAACTGATTCTTCTTTTGTAATAAGACCTTTTAATTTAAGAACATGGGTAATGGCCGCGGTTAAAGTTGTTTTGCCGTGGTCAACATGACCGATAGTTCCAACATTAATGTGCGGTTTAACTCTTTCAAATTTTGCTTTTTCTGCCATTTTTTTTAGGTGTTGGGTGTTAGGTGTTAGGTGTTAGTTAATTTACTAAAACCTAAAAACTAAAAACTAAAACCTGATTTTCGCGACCTTTTAAATTTA
>ERZ1292623.1145-Hain-H51-01um-R1-1145-length-26191-cov-7_pt1 | contig 26191 bp, 32 predicted proteins | sample MGYA00564398_ERZ1292623 | MGnify/ENA primary metagenome ERZ1292623 (study PRJEB36523, sample SAMEA6512633) | groundwater metagenome | collected 2019-01-07 | study: AquaDiva: Metagenomics assemblies of 32 groundwater samples | reverse complement strand
GGTAAAAGCTTCATGGCCGGGGGTATCAAGGAAGGTGATTGTTTTGGCGCCTGCCCCGCCGGTGGCGGGGTGAACTTGCGCCTGATAAGCGCCGATGTGCTGGGTAATGCCGCCGGATTCGCCGGAAGCAACTTTTGTTTTTCGGATTACATCTAGGAGAGTAGTCTTGCCATGGTCTACGTGACCCAAAACAACCACTACTGGTGGTCTTGTTTTTTCTCCAGCGCTGTTTTGGCTAGTATTTTCAGGCATAAGCGAAGCAACTTTACCATATCAAAAACATTCTGGCAATGTTGCGTAAAATAAAAACCGCTACCCGGATGAATCGGAAGCGGCGGTTTTTATCGTTTGGACTGGTTACCTAGTCAGACTTTTTCTATACGAGATCAGTGAAAAGAGAATAATAAGCAAAACCGTCAAAGACATGAGAGGAATGGTGATGTAGCCGAACTCATGAATAAATCTCTGGGTGCAGGAAACCGCTCCTGTGCTGACACCGCATGTTCCCAGAGCCTTGCCGCCCAGGTCTATCCAGTTATGGTAAAGTGCGATGATGATTCCTGGAATCGCGACACTAATTCCATATAGGGAACCGTTGGCATCGCGCCGCCACAGGGCGATTCCAAGAATGATAACTTCGGGATAAATGAAGATTCTCTGCCACCAACAAAGCGTGCAAGGCGGGTAACCGATAATGTTTGAGTAGATCAAACTACCGGCTGTTGATCCTAGTGCGGCAAGGAACGCAATTTTAAGGCCATTGCGTCCGAGCCAACGTCCAATCGTTCCTTGCATCTTGCTTGGCACAAACAACTCCAACAACAAAACCACAATCAAAACTTGTCCAACAATAACTCCGATCCCCACAAGTTGGTTAAATAGGGGAATCCAAACCATGTTTATTGAGGAAGCGCGCAGCCAGTTTTTTCAGCCAGGTTCTCAAGAGGGATCTCTCCGCTCAAACGGCTGGCATCGGCAAATTCCCAGGTCGGGTAGCCGGTTATATTTTTGTCTTTGCATACCTGGAGTTGTCCACGCCCGTCCGCGGTAGAACATTCAACATAGTTCAGAAGCTTTTCCGACTTGCCGAACATTTTCTTTTGGTTCTGGCAGTGCGGACACCAAAAAGCGCCGTAGAATACTGCACCCTTGTCTTTCAAACACTGCGCGAATGCATCGTATTTGCCCGGCTGGCCGTTATTGCGCACGTTGAGCCACACGATTCCGCCGATAACCACCACCGCTATCAAAATCCAAAGTGTTGTTTTATTCATAGTTATTTTTTGAGAGTCGTGTCTATGTTGAGCTTGGCTTCTTCCAGTTCGGTTTCCATCTGTCCGATGCTCTGTTCCAATCCACTTACGGTTACCTTTAAATCTTCCAGTTCACGCGTTCTGCGGGTAGCTTCCTCTTCAGCCCGTCGCACTTCATTTTCTTTATCGCGCAGTTTATCTTTAGCACGTTCCAACTCCCGCTGGCTTTGGCGGAGCTTTTCCTGAAGCCGAAGTACGGAGCCTTTTAGATCGGTTGTCATATTAAGATAGTATACAAAAATTGGGTTGGTTTACAAATCTACTTTTTTCTGTGGCGGAGTATAGAACTTACAAACAAGGTTGCCAAGACGGCCACACTGGTGAGGATCATAACTGAAAACAAGGTTGAGTTGTATTGCTGGAGCCGCGTCCCTACGGGTGCAACTCCGTGTCGGATTATCCAATATTCATCCAAAATAAATCCCGATCCTATGGCGATGAGGAATATGTATAAATCGCGGAGTTTTTTGGGACCAAAGAGGGCGAGCTGGGAGCTGATTAAAAGAATAAGAATGCCGTAATCAAAATGATGCAGTTCCAAGCCAAAGAGAATTGGGTTGGGGTCATGAATAAGAACCGCCAGCCGCGTAATAAGAATGCTAAGAATTAAAACAATGGAAAACGCGGCGATGCGATGATGCGTTTCCCAACGTGTTGCTTTCGTGATGATACCGTCTTTTGCCATGCAGACAGTATACCATCACTTAGTTCGAAGACGGGAGGATTCTGCTTCGCCTCTTAAGTCCAACCCTAAACGAGGTGTTTGTTTATAAACGTCCGGCCAGAACCGGACTTTAAATATTTCTCAAATTCAAAGGCTTTGTATTTGTTGTTGAATACAATGTGAGTAACTAGGGCGACGGGTTGGCGATCTTTTGTTGCGGGTACATACCCGTTGATATGCCTTTCCAATCTTTCTTTCAAGTTTTCTGTACAGCCGGTGTACGGCTTCCCATCAGCACATTTAAGAATGTAAACGTAAAACATTGCGGCGAAACTCTCCTTCGCGACCTATTTGGCGGACTTTGTCCGCCGTAGGTCGCTACGGCGAGCAAATGTCTCCTTTGCAACCCAACTGGCGGACTTTGTCCGCCGTAGGTCGCTACGGCGACCGAAGGCGGAGACGGGAGGATTCGAACCTCCGGAGGGAGTTTAATCCCTCACCTCTTTAGCAAAGAGGCTCATTAGACCACTCTGACACGTCTCCAAAAACGACTTATATTAGCATTTCAGCGACCCTTTTTCAACCGTTATCCGCGCGCAACAACGAGGGCGATTACTTGTTTAGCGCCGGATGATTTTAAAACCTGGGCGCAGGCGTTCAGGGTTGATCCGCTTGTGCAGACATCATCAACGAGAATAATGTTCCGGTCGGCAATAGCGGAAGAGTCGGGGCAGGAAAAAGCGTTGACGATATTTTGTGCGCGTTCGGCAGGGTCATCTATGTTTGCCTGCGGGTCAGTTCGGCGGTTTCGCGAGAGCGCGTTCATGGCACGCACCTGGTAAGTGTTTGCGATTCTGTGTGCAATGAGCTCGGCCTGATTGAATCCGCGCCAGTTTTGGCGGTACGGGTGAAGCGGAACAGGAACGATAATGGGATTGTTTTCAAAAATGTTTACGCCCTTGCTTCGGTGCATATCGCGCAGGTGGCGGTGTATAAGATAGAAACACTGTTCCGCCAAGGCGGGCACAAAGCGATATTTCATAGAGGTAATCAGACTGCGTAGCAGGGGATCGGCGTAGTTTCCGGCGGCGAGCATCCTATCTATATGTATGTCGCGGGAGCATTGCCGGCAGGTTTCGCCCCGCGGCGCTGATTGACCGCACCCGATGCAAGCGCTGGTTGCGGCGATTTTGATTTTGGAACGGCAAGAGTTACAAAGCCATTTTGGATTTTGATCATCGCTAAACCTGTCGCACCCGATGCACCTGACGGGAAATACTAGGTCCGAAATCCAATTGAGGGCGTTCTTTAAATAATCCACAATAATTGGCGGGGTTGCATGCTTGGAAAAACGGGCTGTGGTATACTAACGCAAGGTATAGAGTGATTCTCTTGTATGATTTTCAATCTTTTTAAGTCCAAAAGCAAACTCGGCATTGATATTGGAACTTCGGCGATCAAGCTTATTGAATTGTCAAAGCGCGGCGGGCGCTTTCATCTGGATAATTACGGAATGTTTGAATTAAAGCGCCAGACCGGCGGCGTGCCTGAGACCCAGAATATAATGAAGCTCCCTGATGACGAGATCGTTTGGGGTATAAAAGAGGTTATTAAGCAGACCGGCATGAAGGCCAGGAATGTTGTGGCTTCAATTCCGTCGTTTTCAACTTTTGCCACCGTGATTGAGATGCCATTCCTTTCAGAAGAAGACTTGGTGCAGGCGATTCCGTTTGAGGCGCGCAAGTATGTGCCGATTCCTTTGGACGAGGTCGTACTAGACTGGTCCATTATCGGAGTTTTGGATGGGGCATCCGGTCAGGCCGGAGCCCCGGTGGTAAAAACTTCCACCACCAAGGTTGAGGTGTTCCTGGCGGCGGTGCCTAAAGATGAAACGGCACGCTACCAGAAGATAATGAAAGAAGCCGGATTGAACCTGGTGGCTTTGGAACTTGAGAATGCCGGACTCATTCGCGCGCTTTTGGGAAATGATCTTAGCCCGACGGCAATCGTGAACATCGGCGGCCGGAGCACTTCTATTGTTATTGTGAACAAGGGATACGAGCGCGTAGGCCATAATTATGAGATCGGGGGTTTTGAAATAACCAAAGCGATTTCTCGCGCCCTGGGCGTATCTTTGGAAAAAGCCGAAGAGTTGAAGCGAAGGCTGGGACTGACCCAGTCTAACGAAAACACCATCCGCGAGGCGATGATCTCGCTCGTAGACATGATGATTTTTGAAACGAAGAAGACGATCAGCTCTTACGAAGAATCAAAAGGCCAAACGGTTGTAAGGGTTGTGTTGGTAGGAGGCATCGTAAACATGCCGAATTTCGTAGATTACTTTAGGCAACGTCTTGGACGCGATGTGTTTGTCGGAAATGTATTAGCGCGAGTTGTTTACCCATCCGAACTCACGCCCGCTGTCCAAGAAATTTCAAATAACTTTGCCGTGGCGACAGGATTGGCGATGCGCGAGGACTGATGTCAACAGGCATGTGCCACCGATAGGGTATACTTATATATGTAACTATGGCTGATCGCGGAGGCATACAACTATTATCCGACGCCCGAAAGCGCATTGACATAAATGTGCCTGGAGAAAATCGCCTGATCTACTGGGGAGTGTTATGCCTGGTGGTTGTTGGAGCGATATTTGCCGGGCTGACCGTGTATGTCCAGCGCCTGGAAGCCGACATAACCGACTTAGACGGCCGGCTTGCTTCTCAAAACCAGGAACGTCAGCAGTTTGAAAGCGCCTCAGCTAACATGGCCGCCTTCAGCAAGCAGTCATCTTTGGCGGGCAGTCTAATCTCCGGCCACCTGTTCTGGTCAAAGGCGTTTTCAAAACTTCAGTCTATTTCTCAACCACAATTACAAATGAGCGCATTCTCCGCGTCGGCACCCAAAAAAGAGATGATAATCTCAGCTCGTGCGCCTAACTATACAACCATCGCTCGCCAGATAGCGGCGTTCGTATCCGATGATTCAATAAAAGATGTAACTCTTACGAATGCCAAAGCATCTAATCTGGGCGGTCTGGAATTCGGAATCAAGATAGAATTTGACGAGGCCAAATTATTAAAAGCAGCCCCGCCACGCAAAAGCGGAACAACACCATGAGCTGGAAATCCAAACAATATTTAGGAATGGGCCTGATCGCCATTTCATTGTTTTTGGTTTGGACGCTTGATGCCGCCACCTACAACAAAATATCGGTTATGCGCGAGGCGATTTCTGAACGCAATGCGGTGATTGAAGAACGCCAGAAAGTTCTGACCTCAATTAAAAACTTCCAGAAGGAATATGATTCTCGTAGCGCGGATATTCAACGCTTCGCCGCCCTCCTGCCCCCCAAAAAATCAACAGCCGAATTAGTCTCGTCGCTGGAAGCCATGGCGGTCCAATCCGGTTTAACGATTACGAACTTGTCTACGAGTGATCCCACCGTGACCGACGCGCCGTATCAGGAGTTGGGCATAATAATAGATGCACAGGGAAGTTACTCGGCTTTGACCGGATTTCTGCAATCCGCGGAAAAAAATCTTCGCATTATGGACATGCAGACAATTGAAGCTGCGGCCGATGCACGCCTAACATCGGTACTTAACGTGAAACTTCTGATTAAAACTTATTTTTTGAAATAACATGCCTCAAGTCACCCAACGCTCCAATATAATGATTCTCACCCTGGTTGCCGTACTTGGTCTGGCGGCCGGATTTTTCGTGTACCGGAGCATGGGTGTTTATACTGTTACCCCGGCGCCGGCTGCCGGTGCGGAAGCGTTTGCCCAATTAAAAGGACTCACAACGGATTTCTCCGTACTTCAAGATGAGCGTTTCCGCTCTCTTCAGATTTTCGGCGAGTTGCCAGTTAATCCCGGCATAGGGGGCAAAAATGATCTGTTTGCTCCGTTCTAACCGAACCATTTTGTTTTTGAATGTCAGCAAAACTATCCCAACTGCTCGTTAACGAGCTATTAAAGCTCCGTACTATATCGCCCGAACAGTTAGGCGATCTTCAGCTTGCTGCCGAACGCGAAGGCAAAGATCTCGGTGAAATCATCGTTGAAAAGGGTTTAATGGCTGACAAAGATCTTGCCTCTATAAAATCCGAGCTCTATCAATTGCCGATTGTTGACAGCGTCTCGGTTGAAGCCGGCCGGTCGGCAATAATCGAGATTTCAGAAGATGTTGCTAAGTTTTATCGGGTTGTTCCGTTCAGCAACGACGGCAAAGTTCTCAAAATCGGATTAACCAACCCGGAAGATATTGATGCGTTGGAAGCATTGAAGTTTATCGCCGCCGATAAGGGCCTCGGTTTGGAAAAATACATCATTACCTATAAAGACTTTGAAAAAGTAGTCGGGACTTATCAAACTCTGGGCGGGGAAGTCAGCAAGGCGCTTGAATCTCTTGGCGAAGAACCGACCGAAGAAGCCAAAGATGTTGTGAAATTTGAAGAGATTACCGCAGAGTCGCCGGTTACAACGATAGTGAGCTCTATTTTAAAGCATGCGGTTGAATCCAGAGCTTCCGATATTCACATTGAACCGTTTGATGACCGGGTCCGAATACGCTTTCGCGTAGACGGTGCGCTTGTTACCATGCTTACCTTGCCCAAGCCGCTCCACTCGGCTGTGGTAACGCGCATAAAAATCCTTTCCGATCTGAAAATTGACGAAACCCGCCTGGCGCAAGACGGCCGTTTTTCAATAAAAATGAGCAAGTCGCAGAAAGTTGACTATCGTGTTTCCACCTTCCCGACAAAAAATGGAGAAAAGGTGGTCATGCGTATTTTAGACCCTCTTTCGCAAAGCATTGATCTGCCGAGTCTCGGTTTTCAAGGGCGCTCGTTTGAACTTTTAGAGAAAGCAATCGCCCGACCTTACGGCATCATTCTTATTACCGGCCCGACCGGATCCGGAAAGTCAACGACTCTGGCCGGAATCTTAAAGCGTATTAACCGCGAGGAAGTAAACATAGTTACCCTGGAGGATCCAATTGAATATTACATAGACGGTGTTAACCAGTCGCAGGTACACGAAGAAATTGGCTACACTTTTGCCAGCGGTTTACGGCATATTCTTCGCCAGGACCCGGATGTAATCATGGTCGGCGAAATCCGCGACTCTGAAACCGCCTCGCTGGCCATTCAAGCCGCCCTGACCGGGCACATAGTTCTATCAACTCTTCACACAAATGACGCTTTGGGCATTATTCCACGCTTAGTTGATATGGGCGTTGAGCGCTACTTATTGCCGCCGACGATTGCAGTTGCTGGTGCCCAGCGTCTGTTGCGCCGACTGTGCCAGACTTGCAAAGTTGAAGTGTCGGCAAATGCCGCCGAAGAAAAAATAATCAGCGACGGATTAGTGTCCATGCCAACTGCTTACCGTAAAGATCTGCCGACGGGAAACTATAAGATTTTCAAACCCAATCCGGAGCCATGCAAAGAATGTGGCGGCAAGGCGTACAAAGGGCGCATGGCGATTGTTGAGATGATGGAGATGACGCCCAAGCTTGAAGAAATAATTTTGGGTAATTTATCCGAAGCCGGGATGAGAGAAGAGGCCAAACGCCAGGGCATGATAACCATGTTCCAGGACGGGCTTGTTAAAGTCCTTCAGGGAATAGTATCGCTGGAAGAGTTGCTGGAAGTGGCTCAATCCGGCGAAGATACGGCATAACCAATGGGCGACGACAAACAAAACTTAATTGAAATGCTTCTGGGTGCCGCCCAACAGGGTGCGTCGGATATACATTTATCACCCGGGCACTATCCTACTGTCAGGGTAGACAGGAGGCTAGTGCCGCTTTCAGGCCAAAAGGTTCTGGATAAAGAGGGTCTGGATGCATACGCCCAAGTTGTGCTGGGAGACAAGCAAGAGTTATTTTCCAAGCAAGGCAGTTTAACCTTTGCATTTGATATTGAACAACGCGCCAGATTTCGTGTGAGTATTTATAAAACCATTGGTGGCCCATCCATTTCCCTCCGCTTCATACCCGGAGAAATACCCTCCATTGAACAACTCAATCTGCCGGCGGTGGTAAGCATATTTACCAAACTTTCCCAGGGGCTTGTGATTAGCGCTTCCCCGAGCGGCCACGGCGCGACCACAACGATGGCCGCGCTTGTAAATGTCATTAACCGTGAGCGGGCAGAGAAAATCATTACTATTGAAAATCCGGTGGAGCATATATTTTCCGCAGATAAAAGCATTGTTGACCAGCGCGAGGTCGGAAGAGATGCAGTAAATTTTTCAGAAGCGATCAAGAGCGCATTGCGCCAGGATGCCAATGTCATTGCAGTTGGTGATCTGGACACGGTTGAAGACATAGATTCGGCGTTATTGGCCAGCGAAGCTGGAAGACTGGTATACGCCGTTGCCAGGACCGGTTCGGCGGTGGAAACTCTGGAACGTATGATTTCAAGATTCCCTGTTGAACGCCAAGACGAAGTCCGCAACAGATTTGCCGGCGCCATTGCCGGAACAATCGCTCAACGTCTGGTTTCGCATTTAAAAGGCGGATTGATACCGGTGGTTGAAATAATGGTCGCCACAACTGCCGTTCGCACGCATATTCGGGATAATCGCTTGCGCCAGATAGATCAAGCCATAGAAACAGGGTATGATATGGGTATGATGTCACTGGATCGTTCTTTGGCGGATAGGGTTCGTCGCAAAGAAATAAGTCTTGAAAACGCAGAGGCGTACTCTAATAATCCAAACAGTCTTAAAACCTTGATTGCTTAGGCATAATTATCGGATATGGAATTTATTTATAGAGTTCAAAATCAATCCGGAGAATCCTTAGATGGAAACATAGAGGCTCCGAGCCAAGATAAGGCTATAGAGTTGTTGCATGACAGAGGATTTGTTGTTCTATCGCTTCACCCGGCCGCCAAAGGCCTCTTTTCCGTTGATATAAACGATATTTTTGCCAGACCGAAGACAAAAGACACGGTTATATTCACTCGCCAGCTTGCTACTCTCATTGAAGCCGATATGCCGCTTGCGGAAGGCCTGCGCACTTTAGCCAAACAGGTAGACAAGCCGGCGCTCAGAAAAATAATCGGCAGTATTTCAGACGCGGTTGAGGGCGGCTCGTCCCTCTCTGCGGCGTTGGCGGAGTATCCCAAGCTTTTCTCGCCGTTTTATTTAAAACTTATCCGTTCGGGAGAGTTGTCAGGCAAGCTTCATGACTCACTTTCATATTTAGCCGATTATCTTGAGCGCACGCAGGCGATTACAAGCAAGATCCGTGGCGCGTTGGCGTATCCAACCTTTGTAATCGTGGCCATGATTATCGTGGTGGTCATTATGGTGGTTTATGTTTTGCCGCAACTGCTTGTTATTCTCAAAGAAGCAGGCATTGAAAACCTTCCCATATCAACAAGAATTCTTTTATTCGTTACGGAGGTTGTAAATACTTATTTATACGCCTTTGCAATCGCGATTGTTGCGGCCGGCATTGCCATCTGGCGCTACCTTAAAACAGAGCACGGGCAAGAATGGCTGGATAAAATCAAAATTAAGCTTCCGGTGTTCGGTAAAATTCTTTCTTCTTTATACCTCGCTCGTATTGCGGAAAGTCTCGCCACGCTTATTAAGTCCGGGATATCTATTCTAGATGCCATCAAAATTACCGCCGAACTCGTTGACAACCGAACTTATCAGGCCATTTTGTTAGATGCGGAGGAGGCTGTTCGCGGCGGCGGATCTATGTCTGACACCCTCTCTCATTACACAGAAATGCCGGCTCTGATGACCTCTATGATGGCAATCGGGGAGCGCACGGGTAAAATGGACTCCATGCTTGGCCATGTTTCAAAGTTCTATCGTGACGAGTCAGAGACGGCGATCCAGAGTCTTTCCCAGCTTATAGAACCAATACTAATGCTTGTTTTGGGTGTTGGTGTCGCGATCTTGGTGGCGAGCATTTTGCTCCCGATTTACAGCTTGGTTGGCGCATCCTAATCCTTTAGGGGGGATTGTTGATAGTGCTCCTTGTATCCACCTGACGGCTAAGAGTATACTTAGTTTATGAAAAAACTACGCACTCTCCTAAAAAACCAGAAGGGCTTCACCCTTATTGAGTTGTTGGTCGTTATCGCCATTATTGGTATCCTAGCAACATTGGTCTTGCTCCAGCTTGGTACTGCCCGTTCCCGTGCCCGCGACGCAAAGCGCATTGCGGATGTCTCACAACTTCGGGCAGCAATTGAACTTTATTACGAAGACAACAATGGTGCTTACCCGGCTGATATTACGACCGCGAACTTATCTAAGTATTTAACTAATGTTCCAGTTGATCCTCTAAATTCCGCACTCACATACGGCTATAAAACAAAAGACGCGAATAAGTACTCCTATCAAATCTGGACCGAGCTTGAACAAAAAGCCGGTGGCGCGCTCGGCGGCGACGGAGATATCGCTGCTTCGGCTTGGACCGGACCCGGAAATACTCGTGGAGGAACGACGGGTGCCACCGAAACCTGCCCCGACTCCGACCTCACCAACGCAAACTGCGTCTACGACCTGGGAACGGTTGCCAACTAGTTACGCATAAGTTTTTATGAAAAAACTGCGCGCATTATTTAAGAGCCAAACAGGCTTTACCCTTATTGAGTTGTTGGTCGTTATCGCCATTATTGGTATCCTAGCAACATTGGTCTTGCTCCAGCTTGGTACTGCCCGTTCCCGTGCCCGCGACGCAAAGCGCATTGCGGATGTCTCACAACTTCGGGCAGCAATTGAACTTTATTACGAAGACTACGGAGGAGTGTACCCGGGAGACTTCTATACTTCAAAGCTCCTTGCCAAGTATTTAACCAATATCCCGGTTGATCCTTTAAATTCGTCATTGGGCTATGGGTATAAGACCAAGGATGCCAGCGGATATTCCTATCAAATCTGGACCGAGCTTGAACAAAGGGCAGGCGGGGCGCTCGGCGGCGACGGAGATATAGACGCCTCGGCTTGGACGGGAGCCGGTACCCCCAGGGGAGGAGTTAATGGTGCCACCGAAACCTGCCCCGACTCCGACCTCACCAACGCAAACTGCGTCTACGACCTGGGAACTATAAACAATTAAACGACCTTGATTTTTAACAGAGCGTCCGTTGGGGCGCTTTGTTTTTGGCATGATATAATCAGCATTATGTTGTGGGTACTCATTATCGTTATCGGACTTTCAATCGGGAGTTTTGTTAATGTTCTGATTGCTCGCACTCCATCGGGAAAAAAAATTAGCGGCAGGTCAAAATGCCCGGAATGCGGCGTGGCTATAAGGTGGTATGACCTGGTTCCGATATTAAGTTTTGTAGTTCTTTATGGCCGATGCCGCGCTTGCGGCCGGAGGATCTCCTGGCGCTATCCATTGGTTGAACTGATAACTGTTGCAGTTTTTGGAGTTTTATTTTTGATGGCGGGCGGTGCGTTTACCTTTCAACTTTTTTTCTTGTGGGTGATATCCGCCGGTCTCATTGCTTTGGCCGGGTGCGATCTGGAGAAGTTTATATTGCCTGACAGTTTGATAGCAGGTCTTTCCGCCTTTGTTTTAGTGTTTAAGGCGGTCACTAGTCCTTCGGAATTGATATCCATGTGCGTAACCGGATTTTTATTAGCTCTCGGCTTTGGTATACTGTTCTTAGTATCACGAGGATTATGGCTGGGTCTGGGCGACGTAAAACTTGCCTTTTTGGTGGGTCTGATCCTTAACTACCCGCTTGCGATTGTTGTCGTGCTCGGCGCAATATGGAGCGCGGCTATTGTGGGCGTTATTCTGGTGGCGGTTCGTCGCGCTTCATTCAAGAGTGCGCTCCCGTTCGGTACATTCTTGGCTGGCGCGTCTGTCGTCGCTATAATTTTTAATAATGAAATCATCAAATTTTCAGAACAACTCTTCCAGTGAGCGTTCGCCACGAAGACCACAGGCCGGTCCCATTCACTCACTCGCAAGCCTTGCGATAGCCGTTATTGTCGTTGCCGGGTTGATGGTTGTATTATTCCCGTCGCAGAGCGATGCGCACCTGGTCATTGATTTTGGCAGTAGCCGAAGAGTTTTTGAAGGCCAGGTTATTTCCGGCATGACCGTGCTGGATGCCCTAAACGCATCCGTGGTTGCCGGAGATATTCCTTTACAGTTTACAATTCAAGACGGCCAGGCGCGTATTATTGAGATAGACGGCTATCGCAAGAGCCAGCCCGTAGAGGTTTTTCTAAACGGCCAGCAGATTGATCCGTCCAGCATCCACTCCTTGCCTATCAGGGCGCAGGACGAGGTTGTCATCAAGCTGATCCAAGATATTGAATGATTCGCAGGCACGAATCAGAATTTGCCGGCCGAAATTTAGCCCGCCGAAATCAGGGCGGGTTTACGCTTATTGAAATGCTTGTGGTTATAAGCATAACGGCGCTTATGACAGGATTTCTTATTGCTCAATTTTCCCACTCTCAAACCGGGGTCAGTCAGATCACGGCTGTTATTGAGTCAGAGTTGCGTGATACTCAAACCAGAGCGATTGCCGGAGTAAAGTTTCAGTCCAAACACCGATGCGGATACGGGGTAAAACAAATTGACGGCCACTCCTTCAGCGTGTATACGACCGCGGATGCCTCCGATACTTCAAAACCGGACTGCTCGGTGCAGAACAGGAACTATGAAGGAACCGATGTAATTGTCAGGACGGTAAGTCTGCCCGACCCCAAAATAGAGATAAAAGATCTGGGCCAGCCGTATATTTTCAGAGATATATTTTTTGAACCGCCTTTGGGCAAAACATACATAAACAATGACGGCAGTGCCAGCGCTGTCGCGGGCAGGATAACGATCGGAGCGCAAAACGTGGTTTGTTTGTCTAATCCCGGCTCATGCAAATCAATTTGCATCTATTCATCCGGCAAGATGGAAACAGTTGTTGGAGTTTCATGCCCATAAAAAATGCGCAACCAAACCGTAAAAAAATCTAACAGCGGATTTACTCTGGTAGAGGCTCTGGTTTCTCTTACCGTGTTAACGGTGGGTCTTGTTGCGGGTTACGCCGCCGCCGTTTCATCCGCCAGCCTTGCGTCCTCCATCAGAAACAACGTCGTAGCAACAAACTTAGCCCAAGAGGGCGTAGAGGTTATTCGCGCGATTCGTGACAATAACTGGTTTTCTGGCGTTGAGTTTGATATTGGGCTTGCACCCGGGGAATACGAAGTTACCTACAGAAGTTTGCCGGCCCTGAGTTCTTATAAGGATAGATATATGTACATTAAAGATGGGGGAGTCTATCAATATAATCTTGTCGGTGTGGAGGACGGCCAGAAGACGCCATTTAAGCGGAGGATAACAATTTCCAAACCGTCACCCGTAGAGTTAAAAGTTGTTAGCGAGGTAACCTGGAGTTATCGCGGCCGAGATCGTAGTGTATCACTAGAATCTCATTTATTTGATTGGGCACTACCATGATTTCATACTTAACCCACAATCTTAAAAAGCGGCGCAAGATGCTCGGCTTTACAGTTGTTGAGTTTCTGGTAACTGCAGCCGTGTTTTCCGTGATAGTTGTTGGTGCTGGCGGAATCTTCATTGAGGTGCTTAAAATACAGCGCCGTGGCATTGAAGCTCAGAAAATCCAGGAAAATATACAGTTTGTCTTGGATACGATTTCAAAGGAAATCAGGGTCAGCCAGGTTGTCGGCGGTCAGGACACCGACTGCATTACCACTTTTGCGAGTTCGCTTGACATAATTCACCCTGAAAGCGGTTCTATCACGTATGGTATGACCGGCGGCGTAGTTCAAAGAACTGGCGGAGGGGCAACCACAAACCTTACCGGGTCGGATGTTGAGTTTTCTAGATTCGCGTTTTGCATTCAGTATTCCGATATAGACGACAAACAAGCACGCGTTACCATCCTTGGCCAGGCCAGACCGCTTTTTGGAATTTCAGATCCTGCCCTGATTTTTGATATTCAGACGACGCTTTCTTCCAGAGATCTGACCGTTGAGCTTCAAAACTGACTATGAAAAAACAACGCGGTTCAATAATCATATTTTCAGTCATCATATTAACGGTTGTTACTGCTGCAACAATGACGCTTACGGCTATTTTTGTTCCTAAAATAAGAACCGTGGGTGAAACTATTAATTCAGCGGTTGCTATTTATTCGGCTGATTCTGCTGCCGAAATGTGTCTCTATGAAGCCCGTCAGCAGCCACCGACCCTAATTACCCGCCCGCTTATGACAAACGGAGCCACTTTTACCATTGCCAGCATTTCGGCCAGCCCGCTTGATATAACCCCCGACTGTACTATTCTTGGTTCTGGATCCTTTGAATTTCGGGCCGTCGGGACATACAATGGCGTTTCCCGGGCCCTTGAGCTAACTCAGTAACATCGCACGGTGAATATTTCTGAAGCAAAACAACGGATCGCAAAGCTCCGAGAGGTGATTAATTATCACCGCTATTTGTATCATGTTGAAAACTGCCAAGAGATGTCAGACGACGCGCTGGACTCACTAAAAAAAGAGCTGTTTGATTTGGAACAGAAATTTCCGAGCTTGATAACTCCCGATTCTCCAACCCAAAGAGTTGCTGGTAGGCCGTCCAAAGGGTTTGTAAAAGTTGAACATCCTGGGCGCATGATATCTTTAAACGACGTCTTTTCAGAACAGGATTTTAAGGATTGGCTCAATCGCTTGGAAAATTTTCTCGGTAAACCATATTCCGGCGATTTTTACTGTGATCTTAAAATGGATGGACTGGCGATAGAACTCGTTTATGAAGACGGAATCTTGACGCAAGCCTCTACGCGGGGCGACGGCCTTATAGGCGAAGACGTTACCCAGAATATTAGGACCGTTGAAGCGGTTCCGCTCCGGTTGTCTCCTCACGGTAGATCTCCCGTAGGGAGACGGGATGACAAGCTTAAAATTCCAAAAAAGCTTATTGTTCGGGGAGAAGTATTTCTGACGAAGAAAGAACTGGCGCGTATTAATCGGGAACAGAAAGCCAAAGGAGGAAAGTTGTACGCTAATCCGCGCAATTTGGCCGCCGGAACTATTCGCCAATTAGATGCCAAGATTACCGCCGGCCGCAAGCTTTCTTTTTATGCGTACAGTATTGTTGGAAATGACGGTTCCTATGGTGATGGTTTTAAATCCCATGATGCAGAATATAAGGCGCTTCGTGAGTGGGGAATTGGTGTAAATCCTCATGGACGTGTATTAGATACTCTGGATGGAGTTTTTAAATTTTACAGCGAATGGCAGGCTAAGCGTGATGCTTTAGATTACGAATTTGATGGCACGGTCATCTCTATAAATGACAACACTCTATATAGGAAGAGTGGAATTATCGGAAAGTCTCCTCGTGGAGCCATCGCTTTTAAATTCGCCGCCCGCGAAGCTGAGACAATTATTGAAGATATCATTATACAGGTTGGACGTACCGGAGTTTTAACGCCGGTAGCTGTTTTGCGCCCGGTTCACATCGGCGGGACGACCGTTTCTCGTGCCACGCTTCATAATCTGGATGAAATAAATCGTCTCGGAGTCAAAATCGGCGACACGGTTATTGTTGGGCGTGCAGGGGATGTTATACCGGATGTTAAAAGAGTTTTGGTTGAGCTCCGCACAGGCAAACCCCGACGCTTCGGTCGGGGCCCCGACACTTTGTCGTCGGGGGAAAAAGAGTTCAGGATGCCTAAAAAGTGTCCGATCTGCGGCCAGCCGGTTACGCAAATTGAGGGTCAGGTTGCTTTTCGGTGCGAAAATACCGATTGCCCCGCTCGCCAACGCGAAGCGGTCTACCATGCTATCGGCCGCAAAGCGTTTGATATGGATGGCGTCGGCCCCAAGGTTATTGACCAGCTTATGGATGCGGGGCTTATTGTTAATGTGGCGGATTTGTTTACGCTGAACAAAGAAGACTTTTTGAATCTTGAGCGCTTTGCCGATGTCTCGGCGCAGAATGCGGTTGATGCGATCGCCGCTCGGCGCGAAATATCTTTTGCGCGGTTTATCATCGCCCTCGGCATTCCGAATGTGGGCGAAGAAACGGCCATTGTTTTGGCCCGTCAGTTTCGCACGCTGGACAAACTGGTTACGGTTACGATCGAGGATCTGCAAAAGATATCGGATATTGGTCCGATTGTGGCTCAAAGTATTAGCGACTGGTTTAAGAAGCCGTATAATAAAAAATTCCTGGATAAATTTAAAAAAGCGGGAGTGAAGATCTCGCCGGAAAAAGGCCCCACGCCGGGCACCGGCAAGCTGGCCGGGAAAACATTTGTGGTAACAGGTACGCTTGAAACAATGTCCCGTGACCAAGCGCAGGATAAAATCCGTGCGCTTGGCGGCGACACCTCCTCATCTGTTTCAAAAGAAACCGACTACGTCGTTGCCGGCGAGAACCCGGGATCAAAGTATGATAAAGCCCAAAAGCTTGGTGTTAAAACACTTGAAGAAAAAGATTTTATTAAATTAATATCATAATCATGGCTTCAAAGAGACCATTTACACCAGAACAGTTTAAGGAGATTTATTCTAAGGTCCCCAGGCTAACCGTTGATTTGGTTATCAAAGAAGATAGAGGGATAGTTCTGGCGCTTCGCAATTTGCCCTCATGGAATAACCAATGGCATTTTCCTGGCGGCACCGTGTTTTATAAAGAAACAATAGATCAGGTGTGTAAAAGGGTGGCTGAAGATGAGTTGGGGGTCAGTGTTGAGCTACTGGATACCCTGGGATATATAGAATATCCAAGCGAAGAAAAAGAGCGTGGATTCGGTTGGACGGTATCTTTAGCCGTACTATGCAAAATTACGGAAGGAGAAATAAGGCCAAGCGAGGAGGCATCCAAAGTCGGCTATTTTAAAGAACTACCCGAAGGTATAAATAAAGAACAGGCAGATTTCTTAAAGAAAGTCGGGCTCGTGTAACCCATGAGTAACTTAGAAAAAATAAAAGACTTATCTTGGCAGGATATTTTTGATATTTGGCGCAAAAGTGAAGAGCCTTTGGAACACTGGCAGAAGCTTTGGAAAGAAAAAGGATTTACGTCCTGGGAAGCGTGGCGCAAAGCGACGCACGCCAATTTGCGCGGTCAAGAACTTTCTTGGGCGCTCTGTAAAGTTAAAAATCCGGTTGAAGAAATTCCGAACTGGCGAGGGGGAATGTTTCACGCATGGGCGAAGTGGTTTTATCCGGTTTTGCCTGAACAGCCTCCGCGGTTGAAGGATCTCGTGGCGCATCCGGGGGTTAGTAATCACTGGTACGTGCGTGAAATTTTAAATAACTTTCCCGGGCAGACAACTATAATTGCGGTTCGTTTAAAGAACGGAGATATTGTAGTGGTTGAGGGAATGCACCGTTGCTGTTCCATAGCGCTAGCCGCACATAATCAAACCCCGCTTAAGTCAAACATTACTGTTGCTGTTGCCGATTGGCCTTTTGATGACCCGCCGCGGCTTGGTTTGGGTTGGAGTAATAAATAATAGAGGCTACCTCTCGGAGCGCTTTTTTATTGGTAAAATCTGTGCTAGTTTGGATTATTATGTTGACCGATAAGGAAGCGAAGCCACGTATTGAAAGCCACGGACTTTCTAGTACCGTGGTACAACACATCGCAAAGCTTGCCCGCATAGAGCTGACGCCGGATGAAGAAGACCGCATGAAACGCGATCTCTCTTCAATTTTAGGCTACATTGATCAGTTAAATAAAGTAGATACCGATGCGGTGGAGCCTCTCTACCAGACAACGGGCCTGGTGAACGCGATGCGGGCGGATGAACACTTAAACTCTTTCCCTATGGATGAACGGCTCAATGAACGCCTTGTCGGTCAGGCTCCGCACAAAAGTGGGCGGTATATAAAGGTAAAGGAGGTTTTGAAAGCAAAATGAAGCGGAATCTTGGACACACAATCCGTTCAGCGCACGAGGGTATGACAAAGGGCGACTTTACCGCCAAGGATTTGCGCGCCGATTATTTAACCAAGATAAAGAATCGCAACCCGGAACTGAACGCCTATCTTTCGGTTTTTGATGAAAATACACTAACCACTAAACCCTCTACTCTAAACCCTGATGCCATGCTTACGGGGATTTCGTGCGCGATCAAAGACAACATGCTTATTGAGGGCACCATAACTACCGCCGGCTCAAAGATTCTCGAAAACTATACCGCGGCATACGATGCGACTGTTATTTCAAAATTAAAGAATGCTGGTGTGACATTTTTGGGAAAAACAAACCTGGACGAGTTTGCGATGGGTTCGTCCACGGAAAACTCTGCCTACGGACCCACAAAAAACCCGCTTGATCCCACCAGGGTTCCCGGCGGATCTTCGGGCGGTTCGGCGGCTGCGGTTGCGGGCGACCTTGCGGTGTTTGCGCTCGGTTCTGATACCGGCGGTTCCATTCGCCAGCCTGCGGCGCTTTGCGGCGTAGTTGGATTGAAGCCAAGCTACGGCCGAGTATCGCGCCATGGATTAATTGCAATGGCTTCTTCTTTGGATCAGATCGGCCCGCTTACTAAAAATGTTGAAGACGCCGCAATTGTCCTTAATGCGATTGCTGGGCATGACAAATTTGATTCCACGACCGTTCCCCATGAAGTGCCCGACTTTACTGCTGGCCTGGACGGTGACATCAAGGGCCTGCGTGTCGGCGTACCGAAGGAATATTTCGGAGAAGGTCTATCCGCGGAGGTTAGAGAAAAGGTGTTGGAGGGTATTGAGGCCCTTAAAAACAGGGGAGCCGAAATTATTGATATTTCTCTTCCGTATTCCGAATATGCCCTGGCGGCCTACTATATTGTAATGCCCTGCGAGGTATCCGCGAATCTTGCCCGTCTTGATGGAATTCGGTACGGCCACTCTACAAAGAACGCAGAAAATCTTTTGGAAGTGTACACCAAATCTCGCGCCGAAGGATTTGGGTCGGAACCGCGCCGAAGAATCATGCTTGGCGCGTACGCGTTATCGTCCGGCTACTACGATGCGTATTATCTGCGTGCCCAAAAGGTTCGCGCACTCATCCGCCGTGATTTTGAAGAGGCATTTAAAAACGTGGATGTGATTGTGGGGCCGACATCCCCGACGACAGCCTTTAAGATAGGAGATAAATCTTCCGACCCACTTTCAATGTACCTCGCGGATATTTATACCGTTGCAATAAACCTGGCCGGTGTGCCGGCGATTTCGGTTCCGTGCGGCCTCGGAAAAGAAAGCAATCTGCCGGTTGGATTCCAGATCATCGGCAAAATGTTTGATGAAGCAACAATTCTCCGCGCCGCCTACGTCTTAGAACAAGAAATTAATGATTGAATACGGCCCAATTCTTGAGCGTCTCACTTCTGATTTGTACAACGTCGCATCCGTTGGTGTTGGCGAGTATCAACTTGGGCGAATAAGCGATTTTATTCCGTCGGAAACCATTAATAGCATAGTTCCGGTCATTAAAACCATTTCTTTTATCGCAACGATTATTATGGCCTTGGCCATTATAATCATAAAAAAGAAGGGGATGACTCCCGCCAAGCCAAAAGAGGCTGCGGTCAACCTGATTATTGAAGAAACTTCCAGCCTTCCTATTACCCAGAAAGCTTCTCCAGGCGCAATGACTGCTCGCTGGGAAGAAATCCTGCGCCACCTTACCACAAACGTGGAGGCTCAATGGCGATTTGCCCTGATAGAGGCCGACAAACTAGTGGAAGATATCCTTCGTCGGGCCGGTTTTCCAGGTGATACTATGGGCGAGCGGCTTATGAATATCCAATCGGGACAACTCCAGACGATAGATGGGTTGTGGGAAGCCCACAAGCTTCGCAACAGGATTGCCCATGACCTAAATTACTTTCTACGATATACTGAAGCGAAGCGCGCAATCGGACAATTTGAGGCAACCCTGCGTGAGCTGAGCGCGCTATGATTATGAAACTTCCTTGGTATAAAAACCGATTTCTTGGCATCGGTCTTGGCGCGCTTCTATTTGTTGTGATTGTAACTGCCGGCTACCACATAGCTTATGCAGGGAGAATATGGCCCGGAGTAAGGCTGGGGGATTTGTCAGTAGGGGGCATGACCCGCCAATCTCTGCAGGCGATTATCTTTGATAGGGTGGAGAGCCTGCAAAATAATGGTCTTCCGATACAAGCGGAAGACAGGGTTGCGACAATTTCATTGGATAATATAGAAGCCGATGTTATTCCGGAGCGATTGGTTGATCAGGCGTGGAGTTATGGAAGAAGCGGTTCCTGGTTGCGCCAGCTTAGCCAAAGAATTGCTTCGCCTTTTACAAAACCGGTTTTGGAAGCAAGTATTTCATTTGATTCGCTTGCTCTTCGCGACCAAATAGATGTTGTCGCCGAACAGCTTGATATAGCGCGCAAAGACGTGCGCCTGGCCGTTAGCGGAACCCAGGTTAAAATTTTGTATGATACTCAACCTGGCAAGGTTATTGATCGTGAGTCTGCGGAGGCGACACTTGTGGGTGCGCTTTTAAACTTAAGAACCCAGGCAACGGCGCTGGCGGTTCAAGATGACATTCCTTTTGTAAACGCGGAAACTGCTCCCGAGGCGCGCAAGACAGCGGAAAGAATGATTTCTGCTCCACTAATCCTGGCGTGGGATGACGGAGGCGTCACCATATCTCGCCAGGAAATAGGCAAATGGATAATCTCGGGCGCTGAGGGGGATAAGCTTATAGCTTTGCCCGACAAGCGTGAAATAAGCGCATATGTCACCACGGTTGCCGCCCGCGCAAACATCGCCTTTCAGAAGCCTAAGCTGGTAATTGGCGATGACGGCAAGGTTATTGAATTTATACCGCCCCGTTCAGGCCGGGTTCTGGATGAAGATAAAACCATTAGTGAAATAATATCCGAACTTGAGCGCCGCGCCGGAGGCAAATCTCCGCTGGCTTCAATTTCTCTAACATTTGAATCCGGCCAAACCGACGCAAATCAAATTGACCCCACGTTTGGCATCACGGAACTTATTGGAAAAGCGACGACAACATTTGACGGCAGTCCGAACAATCGCATCAGCAACATTAAAAACGGAGTTCGTTTCCTAAGCGGGTCCATAATCAAGCCTGGCGAAGAGTTCTCAACCGTCAAAACATTGGGAGTTATAGACAACACCACCGGTTATTTGCCGGAGCTGGTTATTAAGGGGGATCAGACGATACCGGAATTTGGGGGCGGACTTTGCCAAGTTTCAACAACCCTGTTTCGCGCTCTGCTTAACGCGGGCTTGCCCATAACGGCCCGTCGCAGCCATTCTTATCGCGTCAGTTATTATGAGAAAGACGGCGCCGGGCGGTGGATCGGTCCTGGCCTTGACGCTACGGTTTATGAGCCTAATCCTGATTTAAAGTTTAGAAATGACACCGGCCACCCGGTTCTTATCTACGGTTATGTCCAAGGGACGCGCGTGACATTTGAACTTTACGGAACCAAAGACGGCCGTACTTCGCAGGTTATCGGTCCGAAGATAATTGCCGAATTTCCGGCTGGCGAACCGGTATACGTAGACACGGATACATTACCAAAAGGAACGGTCAAACAGATTGAAAAACCTCATCCCGGAGGCATAACCACCGCAACATATAAAATCACCTATGCGGACGGGAGTGAAAACGTCCAGGAATTCAAAAGCTCCTATCGCCGATGGCCGGCCAAGTTTCTGGTGGGTACCGGGGTGGGGACATCTGGCTCTAGCCAATAATTTCCTTGTGGTATAATTAGAAGGTAATATTACGCGTGCATTTTGTACGCGACTCTAAACAATATAGATTCCCGCCATTGCCATCGCGTCTCCTATAAATAACTAATTAGGGTAATACATTATTTATAGGAACCCTCGCGCCCGCCTGCCGGCAGGCAGGGGCAACCAGGCGTGAACCTTTTCCGAGAATGAATCAAAAATATTTGTGGTACGTGGTGGGGATAGTGGTGATCGTCTTAGTAATTGTTGGTATTCGTCGCCAGGGAGCAAGTGGTCCGTCGGCCTCTGGCTCACCAAGCCCGTCGTCAGTGGCTAGCGGTTCCCCAACGGCCAAACCGGTCATAAAGCGGACCCCAACGCCGGCTCCGGCTGGTAGCAGTATGCCCCAAAGTTATTCCGACGCCGTTAAGGCACACGAGGGCAGACGTCTTCAGTTTGATGCCCGCTGTCAGGTAAGCATTACTAAAATTGTCGTCAAAAACGGACAAACCGTCATGTTGGACAACCGCTCTGGCGATCCGCGCACCGTAGTTGTTGGATCAACCCAGTATCAGCTTGCCGGATATGGCTGGAGAATTGTCACCATGAGTTCTAAAACCCTCCCGGCAACCGTAGTTGTTGATTGCGGTGCGGCTCAAAATGTTGCCCAGATCGTTATAGAAAAATAAATTTCTTATGTCAGCAGTTTCCTCCATTTTTGCGCGGGAGATATTAGACTCTCGCGGTAATCCTACTGTTGAAGTTGAGCTTAAGCTGGAGGACGGTTCCCTTGGCCGCTCATCGGTACCGTCCGGGGCCTCTACTGGCAGTCATGAAACACTGGAATTGCGCGATAACGACCCGTTGCGTTATAACGGCCAAGGTGTTTTAAAAGCGGCTGCCTTTGTAAATGGAGAGATACGTTCGGCTGTCGTCGGTAAAGAATTAGATCAAAGATCGTTGGATAGAGTCCTCATTAAACTTGACGGCACTCCGAATAAATCCAGACTCGGGGCCAATGCCATCCTTGGGGTTTCTTTGGCTTTTGCGCACGCAAGCGCCGCAAGCGCCGGAGAACCGCTGTATAAGTATTTTCATCGAGTGAGCAGGACCAGCCAAGAGGTGGTTCTCCCGACACCTATGATGAACGTTTTAAATGGCGGCAAGCATGCGGATGGATCAACCGATTTTCAGGAGTTCATGATTGTTCCGCGCGGAGCGCCGTCATTTAAAGAAAAATTGCGTTGGGGCGCGGAAACTTTCCATGCTCTTAAAAAGATATTGAAGGATCGTGGCCTGGTCACTACTGTGGGGGACGAGGGCGGCTTCGCTCCGCATTTGGATTCAAATGAATCGGCCGTGGCTCTAATTGTTGAGGCAATTCAAAAAGCCGGATACCGGCCGGGTAAAGACATCGCGATCGCACTAGATGTCGCAGCCTCGGAGTTTTATAAAGACGGTAAATACGAATTAACGTCGGAAAACCAATCATTGTCCGCCGATGATCTGATTGCATTGTATCAGGACTGGATTATTAGGTACCCGATTATTTCTATTGAGGATGGCCTGGCGGAGGACGATTGGGACAACTGGCAAAAACTTACCAACGATCTTGAGCCCAAGATTCAACTTGTCGGCGATGATTTATTTGTCACGGATATAAAGCGCCTTAAAGACGGCATCTCTCGCGGCATCGCAAATTCAATTTTGATAAAACCAAACCAGATCGGTACGCTTACCGAAACAATTGATGTTGTTCTATCGGCTCAAGAAGCCGACTATACCACGATCATCTCCCATCGCTCCGGCGAAACCGAAGACACGACCATTGCCGATCTCGCCGTCGGTCTCGGTGCGGGTCAAATTAAAACCGGTTCTCTCTCTCGCAGTGAGCGCGTTGCCAAATATAATAGACTCCTAAGGATAGAAGAAGTGTTAAGATCAGAATCTGACCTAAACTAAATATCTTTATCAAAAAGTATAAGGGCTCTCAATCACGCCTCCACGTGTCGAGAGCCCTCAATGCTGTCGTTTGTTGAACGTCTTCCAGAGCCTTCGGTACTCCTGCCAAAGAAACGCCACATCTTCTTCTTGACGGGTTAGCTTCTGTCCAGCGGCAAGGCCGGATCGGAATACGCCATTCATGCCACCCAGTTTCTGGATGCTGAAATCGCCTTCCAGTTGCACCTCGCGGATCGCTGTGCGCAGTCGGTTACGGAACAGTTGCAGGTAGTGTCGGGGGATGAAGATGCGGCCGGGCCAGGCCAGACGGAGTCCGGTGATCAAGATGGGACCACGGCGCAAGTCCAATGACGGTGAAACCTTCCGTCGGTGGAGAGGCAACCCCGCCGCTGCAACGATTCGTTTTACGTTTCGCCTGACGGAAGCTCCCCAAGGGCGCTGTTGCGCCGAAAGCGTCAGGTCGTCAATGTAGCGGCTGTATCGGATCTCGTCGCCAGTCTTACTGGCGTATGCTCGGAGAAACTGCCACAGGGGCTCGTCTACCAGCTTGCCTACGTAGATATTGAACAGGTCCGGTGAAGCGCAGGCTCCGGTAGCAAGTCCGCCCTCGTTTGAGAAGCAGTATTTTTCCAGGAACTCTCGAACTGCGGCTTCTTGGCCGATGACGAAGGGGTCAAAGTGGGCGAGAACCTCCACCAGCCGGTCAAGGTCAACTCGCTCGTAAGCGTGTTGGATGTCCAGCAGCCAGAAGAATCTCGCACGCCGATGGCGCTGAAGGTTTTTGAGCGGTGACAGCGAAAAAGGCGCCGTATATTCCGAGATGTGTCCGCGTCGCAACTCGCGGATATAGTTGATGAGGCGCCAGTGCACCCTCTTCATTGCTTCGTTTGGTTTGTAGAGGATGCGTACCTTGGTCTGCCCGCTTAGGGGATTCCGGTCAAGGTGGGATTTTCGATGTGCCGCAGCGCCAGTTCGCGCAGCTTGTTCCAGCAAATTTTCAAAGAGCATGGTTTTCTCACCTCCTTTCGTTTGCTCGTGTCGATTACGGTAACAGGAAAACGCGTTTGTGACAAGAGAAAGGCGCCGGGGGCGTGAGGCCCTGCGGCGCCAGTTAAGGTTGGATGAGTGAGCGGACCTGGGAGCTACTGAAGCAGGTTGTTCGCTGAGGTTCGGGGGACGCGCGTGATCGTATCAGGGCGCAGACCGGACCGGCGGCTCGGGTCGAAAGAGCAAGGTGGAACCGAAACGAAATTCCGTTGAAGCGAGCCCGGACCTGAAACCCGAACACAAACACCAGAACCCGTGAAAATCGACGTGAAGATCCGAAGGAACGTGGGTGGGCGGGAACCCTGGTCGCGGGTGCAGATCAAGAAGGGGGGAAGACGGACCCCGAACATCGTGGGCCGTCCTGGTGGACGGCGCATTTTACCACCCGGGGGTGGAATCTTTACGGCTCCTCATTCGAGCCTGCTACCGACCCTCCCAGGTCAGTCCAGCCGCCTCCTATGAAGAACATCACGCCGAGACGGGGGACACTTGTTTTTATATACCACTTACCGTAATGTATTGTCAATCGCTTCAGGAGGAAGGAGGAAGAATGTGGAGCTGATTAAGCCGGTGAATAGAAAGCAGCTGATAGGTATTAGGTTTGATCCCAAGTTGGCGTTGAGAAATGCTGTAACCCTGGGTGCGCCGGCGACGAAGTCAAACAGTCCCGTGTTTGGCCTCGTTCTGCCCAAGCTTACCCAACCCGAGCGGGGCTTCTTTGACGGCACGGTCGTCAACTTTGGAGAGGATGTCCAAAGTTCTGACGTTCGGCGTTATGCTCGATCTCAACGCCAGCGCGTTGCCCATCCCCTGGAAGTGCTGGCCGTAGGAAGCGGGGCGAGGTTTCTGGCGAGCGAACTGGACATTATTTCCCTTGCTCTCATCGGGTTGGCAAGGTGTCAGGATCCAGAGAGCGCCTACGAGTACGATCGGGATGACGATTCCGATGAGAGCAAAGTCTGTCTCGGTATTCGCTATGTCCGACCACAGACTTCTCGTGAAGGAAACTGCCGGATCGCCCACGGCTACTACTACAGCTTTTGGCCGGCAAAGTACTGGTTCCTTCTCGTTGATCGTCGTGTCAATGAAAGGAACTAACCCCGCCTGATGGAACTCTGTTGGGCGGGGGCTTTAATTATCAAAATGCATACCCTTCGAATCCTGACCGAATATTAGAAACACAAAACCGCCCACAAGGGGCGGCCTACATTTCTGTGTTGCGGGGGCGGGATTCGAACCCGCGACCTTCAGGTTATGAGCCTGACGAGCTACCACTGCTCCACCCCGCGATCTTTGATAATTGTTCAATAAGAATACAGGAAAAAACGACAAGGCGCAAGTATAAGAATTGAAAAGAAGCTTATTTTAGGGTATGATATGCCTCGTGTCAGTATTCGCCGTCGTACTTTATACGTCGGCTTCATTACTTGCCGGCGTAGCTCAGGGGTTAGAGCGAAGCACTCATAACGCTTAGGTCGCAGGTTCGATTCCTGCCGCCGGCAC
>ERZ1292623.184-Hain-H51-01um-R1-184-length-70272-cov-7_pt2 | contig 26225 bp, 22 predicted proteins | sample MGYA00564398_ERZ1292623 | MGnify/ENA primary metagenome ERZ1292623 (study PRJEB36523, sample SAMEA6512633) | groundwater metagenome | collected 2019-01-07 | study: AquaDiva: Metagenomics assemblies of 32 groundwater samples | reverse complement strand
GACTCGAACTCGCGACTTCCTGCGTGACAGGCAGGCGCTCTAACCAAACTGAGCTACGACCCCAACTTTAAATCTTTTTTTTTCTGAACTCCGACTTTGGCGCCACGCTCTAACCAAACTGAGCTACAATCACTCATTGAATCGTTTGCAAATATAAAAAAAAATCAGAGTGCTTGCAATAAAATTTATTCTTCTAATTTCATTTGAGGAAAAAATATTACATCTCGAATTGAATCTTGCCCGGTCATCATCATAACTAATCTATCAATTCCAATTCCAAGTCCGGCGGTTGGAGGCATTCCGTATTCTAAAGCGCGTAAAAAATCTTCGTCCAAAGTTTGCGCTTCTTCGTCGCCTCTTTCTTTGAGACGAACTTGTTCTTCAAATCTTGCTCGTTGATCAAGCGGATCATTTAATTCTGAAAACGCATTGCAAATTTCTTGTCCGTTAATGAATCCTTCAAACCTTTCAGTAAGTCCTTCTTCAGTTCGATGTTTTTTTGCAAGCGGAGAAAGTTCAATCGGATAATCTGTAATAAAAGTTGGTTGAATTAAATGTGGCTGAACTGCGATGCTAAATATTTCGTCAATAATTTTTCCCGTGCCAACTTTTTTCTCGACATCGATATGAATTTGTTTTGCAATCACACGAAGTTCAACTTCCGATTTTCCTCTTAAATCAAAAGCAGTTCGTTCCTTTAAAGAATCAAACATCGAAATCTTTTTCCACGGCGGAGTGAAATCAATTTCATTTTTTTTATTTTGAATTTTTGAAACTCCTTTAACTTTCATCACAACCGAAAAAATCATCTGTTCAACTAAATTCATCATCCAATTATAATCTTTAAATGCAACATAAAGTTCCATCATTGTAAACTCAGGATTATGTTGTCTATCCATTCCTTCATTTCGAAAATCTTTTGAAATTTCATAAACGCCTTCAAATCCACCAACAATTAATCTTTTAAGATATAATTCATCGGCAATGCGAAGATACAATTTCATATTTAATGCATTATGATGCGTTACAAATGGCTGTGCATTTGCGCCACCGTAAAGTGGTTGAAGAACTGGAGTTTCAACTTCGAGATAACCACTCGCATCTAAATAATTTCGAATTGAAGAAATTATTTGCGCGCGTTCAAAAAAAACTTTTTTTACATCGCCATTGACAACCAAGTCAACATATCTTTGTCGGTATCGCAATTCTTTATCTGAAAATGGATCGAATGTAGTTTTATTTCCCGCCTCGTCAGTTTTTTCTTTTACAATCGGAAGTGGTCTTAAAGATTTTGCGAGCAAAATTAATTCTTGCGAGTGAACAGAAATCTCTCCCATTTTTGTTCGAAAAACATATCCTTTAATTCCGATGATATCACCAATGTCTAAAAGTTTAAATGAATCGTAAATTTCTCCGATGTCATCTCGTTTCAAATAAATTTGAATTCTTCCATCAGAATCTTGAATGTGACAAAAAGATGCTTTGCCCATTCTTCGAAGCGACATAATTCTTCCAGCAACCGTTACAATTCTTTGTGGCGAATCATCTTTAAATGAATTTAAAATTTCCGCAGATTTTTCGGTCGCATTAAATTCGTTCGGATAAGGATTAATTCCTTTTTGCTTCAGCTCTTTTAATTCATCGTGCCGACGCAAAATTAGTTCGTTCAATTCATCTTTATATTCTTTTTGATTCATTTAAAATTGCTTTCGTAAATTTTTTATTTCTTGTGATGTTAAGTGTCGCCACTTTCCGCGTTCAATTCCTTTTATCGTTAGCCCGGCGTAACTAACTCTTTCAAGTTTTTTAACTTCGTAACCGAGCGATAAAAACATTCTGTGAATTTGACGATTTTTTCCTTCGTGAATTGTTAACAAAACTTCTTTTCCATTTGTTCGATTTATGATATCAATTTTTGCAGGCGATGTTTTTCCATCCTCTAAATAAACCCCTTTTTCGAGTTTTTCCTTGTATTCATTAGTTAAAGTATTATCCAAACTTGCACGATATTTTTTTAAAACTTCTCCCGATGGATGCATTAAATTATTTGCGAAGTCGCCATCGTTTGTTAAAAGTAAAACGCCAGTTGTATTTCTATCAAGTCGCCCAACGGGAAAAACTCTTTCGCGAAGATTTATATACTGCATAATTGTTCTTCTTCCGAGTTCATCTTTTAAAGTTGTGATGCAATCTTTTGGTTTGTTAAATAAAATGTAAAGATTATTTTTTTTAAGTTTAACTTTCGCGCCACCAACTGCAACGACATCCGTTTCAGTATTTACTTTTGATGCGAGATTTAAAATAACTTTATTATTTATTGTAATAGAACCGCTCAGAATTAATTCATCCGCCTTGCGACGAGAACAAACTCCGGCCATCGCTAAATAACGATTTATCCGAACAACTTGCGGAATGCTGTTGTTATTCGATTTTTCCATTTGCTCCATCCTTTTTGCTCGTATTTATTTTCTTCATTAATAATTTCTTCTTCAATATTTATTATTTCAGTTTTTTCTTTTTTAGTTTCTGTTTCAACAATTTCTTCTTCATCAATTTTTATTTCTGCCGATGGTTTGAAATCAACTTCAACTTTCGGATAAAGATTAATCTCTTCTTCAATTTTTTTAATTTCGGGTTTTTCCTCTTTTTTAAATCGCGACAATCTTTCCTTTTTCACTTCTGCAATTTCTTCACTTGTCATTTGTAAAATAGATTTTTTTCGAGGAATATGTGGCGCTCGAGTATTTTCATCAACTGGCTCAATTTTTTTCTCACCAAAATGCAATTCGTTTTGCTCTTCTTTTAAAATATATTTTTCCATTTCACGGTCAGCTTCGGAAATCATATCTTCAATCTCGCGCGGTTTCGGAAGTTCCGAAATTTCATTTAGTCCAAACTGTTTTAAAAATTCCGATGTCGTTCCGTACAAAAGTGCTCTTCCCGGTGTTGATGCACGACCAACAATTGAAACAATATTTTTTTCAAGTAAAGTTTTTAAAATATAATCGCAATTAACTCCGCGAATAAATTCAATTTCGGTTTTTGAAATTGGCTGTCGATACGCAATGATTGCAAGGGTTTCCACAGCAGTTGAGCTTAATTTTCTTCGCGCTCGTTCGTTGTAAAGTTTGCCGAGCCAAATTGCATACTCAGGCAATGTTACAAATAAAAATCCGCCAGCAATTTTTTGAATTCGAAATGGATGAGATTTTTCTTCGTACTCTTTATTTAAAATATCAACAAATTTATTTAACTCTTCGGCTGAAATTGTTTCGAAACGATTTTGCGTTGTTGACTCGCTCGCAATTTTATTTACTTCGTCAAACACAACTCTAATATCTCTTGCCGAAACAACTTCGTTTGAACCCATAATGAGTGCTTCGATTAGTCTTAATAATTGAACTTTCGGCAAATCAACAGTTGCTATTTTTTCCTGACTAACTTGTTCTTGAATAATTTCTGTGCTCATTAGTTTTTACTTATTTTTACAATCATAATATCGGCGTATGGATTTTTTTGTGCAATAACTAAATCACGATTTTTTGCTAATTCAAGAATTGCTAAAAATGTTACTACAATTCTTAATTTCTCTTTCATGTTTTTCATTAATTCAAAAAAAGAAGCGCGATCTTTTATTTTAAAAATGTCCATTATAAAATTTATCTGCTCGTCAAGCGTTACTGTAAATCGTGTAATGTTATGAATTCTTTTGCGAGGCATTTTATTTAATGTAAAACCAAATGCCGAAATTAAATCGAACAAAGTTATATTTCGCAAAAATTCTTCTTCCGATTCATCTGCTTGAAATTTTGGATCTTGAGTAAAATTTTTTCTTTCAAAATGTTTTTTTTGTTTGAAATGGAATTTTTCCATTTCTTCGGCAACTTCTTTAAATCTTTTGTACTCCAATAATCTTTTCACCAAATTCGCACGAGGGTCAAATTCTTCAGCAGTTTCTCCTTCTGGCGGAGGCAATAACATTTTTGCTTTTATTTCCATCAACTCACTTGCCATCACAATAAAATCTCCAGCAATTTCTAAATCCATTTCTTTTAGATATTGTAAATATTTTAAAAATTCTTTTGTGATTTTTGAAATCGGAATATTGTAAATATCCAATTCATCTCTTTTGATGAAAAATAAAAGTAAATCAAGCGGACCTTCAAAATCAAATGTTTGAATTCGGTACATTTATCAGCCTAAATTCATTGCTTCGTGAACTTTTCTCATTGTCTCTTTTGCCACAATTTTTGCTCGCGTTTCTCCATCTGCCAAAATATCTTTTACTTCATCTAAATTATTTTCAAAATAAATTCTCTTTTCGCGAATCGGTGATATATAATTATTTATCGATTCTGTACATTTTAGTTTGCAGTCCGCACAGCCAAGCGTACCAGATTTACAATTTTCAGAAATCTCTTCGGTTTCATTCGGAGTAAATTTTTGATGATACGAAAATACCAAACAAACTTCAGGACGACCCGGATCATTTTTTCTAATTTTTAGCGGATCTGTAACTGCACTTCGTAATTTTGATTGAATCACTTCTTTATTTTCGCTTAGCAAAATTGTATTGCCGAGCGACTTACTCATTTTCTGATTTCCATCAAGCCCAGATAATCGCGCAAATTTTGTCAATCGTGCTTCAGGTTCAGGAAAAATATTTTTAAAAGTAGAATTAAATCTTCTTGCTATTTCTCGAGTGATTTCAATATGCGGAACTTGGTCCTCGCCAACTGGAACAACATCGCCGAGATACAATAAAATATCCGCCGCTTGCAAAACAGGATAACCAAGATAACCGTAAGTCATCGTATCAATATTTAAATCTCGCACTTGTTCTTTTAAAGTCGGATTTCTTTCAAGTCGCGCAGTTGTAATCAACATCGAAAAAATTAAAAATAATTCTGCATGTTCTTTAATTTGCGATTGACGAAACATCGGACTTTTTTTTGGATCAATCCCAGCGGAAAGCCAATCAATCACCATTTGAATTGTGTTGTTGTAAATTTCTTTTTCTTCAAGATTTGTAGTCAACACATGATAATCTGCAACAAGATGATAATTTTCAAATTCATTTTGAAGTGAAACCCAGTTTTCTAACGCGCCAACTAAATGTCCAATGTGTAAAGCGCCGGTCGGTCGCATTCCACTTAAAATTCTTTTTTTTGTATTCAATTAATTTTTCTAAAATATTTTAATGCATGAATAAATATGGTTTCCATCCGTCATCAATCTTACTTACAAATTGTCGCAAAAAAGTTACATGGTTTGGTTTGCTCGGTCTGCGAAGCAAATGCATTCGTGCTTCATCAGGCGTTCTATCACCTTTATGATTATTGCAACCAACACAAGCGCAAACAAGGTTTTCCCAGGTTTCCTCTCCGCTACGAGATTTAGGCAAAATATGATCGACAGTTAAAACCGAATGCGATTTTCCACAATACTGGCATTGATGATTATCGCGGCGTAAAATATTTTTTCTTGAAAGAATTATTTTTTTATACGGAAGACGAATATACATCGAAAGCCGAACCACACTTGGAAGAGGAATAATTCTCGAAATCGAACGCAAAACTCGCGTCTCACTTGTTAAAACTACTTCAGCTTTATCGAGCAATAAAAGGACGACTGCTTTTTTTACATTACAAATAGATAGCGGTTCGTAATTTTGATTTAACACCAAAACCTTTGAGTTCAAAATTCCTAAAATTTTTTTCTTTTCGTAACTGAAGGCTATACCTCATTTATTCAATCTTTATTGAAAAATAATTTTTGCAAAATTTGCAACCAATTTTATAAAATATACAATTTGAAGTGTGAAAAATCAAGATTTTGTTCGATACTCCGCAACATAATTTATGTAGTTTTGCGCAGACTGAATCAACATTTCTTTTTCTTCTTTTTTTAACTCGCGAATTACTTTTGCTGGAACACCCGATGCAAGTACTCCTTCCGGAATTTTAACACCAGGAGTTATAACCGCACCTGCCGCAATCAGAGAATTTGCGCCGATGATTGCTCCATCTAAAATTGTTGCGTTCATTCCAACTAAAACAAAATCTTCAATCGTGCAAGCATGAATAATTGCTCCATGCCCAATTGTAACATTTGATTTTATTATGCAAGGAAATTTTTTATGCGTAACATGCACAACGCAATTATCTTGAATGTTTGTTCTTTCGCCAATTCTAATAAAATTTACATCGCCACGGATTACTGTATTAAACCAAACACTACAATCTTTTTCGATTTCAACATCACCAATTATTTGTGCACCGTCAGCAACATAAACTGTCGAATCTATTTTTGGAAAAATATTTTTGAAGGAATGTATTCCCATTTCTATTTTATTTTTGGCGGAGACCAATCAATTCTTTTCCAACTTTTTAATTCTACATTTACGCTACCAATTATAACTTCTAATTTTGCTTTCAAAGGTATTCCAAACGAGTCATTACTAAACCAACCAACAAATGGTCCGCTTAATCCGAAAATACCTTTTATATTAATCGAGCCATTAAGTTCAACTGCATCAACTGGCGAAGAAATTGCTTTTAATTCAATCGATTTTTGCTTCCCAACAAAATTTATAAAAACCGAACCTTTTTTTTCGTTTATATAAGTTGGAAGATTTATATTCTTTTTCGAAAAAAGATTTATCCGCGAATAATAAAAAAGAGAAAGTCCATCTTGTTGTTTTACATTAGTATAATCTTTTGCTTTAAAATAAGCATGATTTTTAGTTCGATTACCTTTTTCTATTATAATATTTTTGTCGGTATAATTGAAAGCATAATCTTGGTAGTGATGCTCTTTCGGATTTTTTGTATTAGTGCCAGAAAAATAATGCGCGTAACCCTCGGGATCAATCTCGCTGTAAAAAACATAATGGACATTTACGAAAGGGAGTGCTTCGTTTGAATTTATAAATGCTTTAGTTTTATAAAGTAGAATTCCGTTTTTTTCAAACTCACTTAAAACAACTAATTTAATTTCTCCGATTTTTATAAAACCATAACTTACATCGTAAATTAATTCTTCCCCAACATGCAAAATAAGTCTACCATCTTTTGAATTATTTTTAAGATCGTTAAAATTAAATAAATCTTTAGAGAAACTAATTGAAAAAATAAATACTAAAAAGATTTTTTTCATCTATTTGAGATGGGCGATTTTTGCCGCTTCTGGCAAAACATCAATTGCTTTTTGAAGTTGATTATCCTCACTTAAAACAATCGGATACCAACCTTCGTTACCCCAAAAATTTCTGGCAATAAATGCTTTTAATCGCATACGAATAAATTCTTTATCTTTTTCAAATTCCTCTTTTTTTAATTCTGTCCCTTTTTTAATTCCAAACTCAACAAAATTATTTACAAATTCATCTTCGATTTTATAATTCAAATTAAAATCTTCAAACGATTTATATTTATCTTTAAAATTTTGTCCATTGCCACTTAAGTACTGCGCAACATATTCATAAAAAATATTTTTTCTAAATAAATTTGTTGTGTACGAAGTCATAGTTAGTGGCTTCACAATAAAATCTGGAGTAATTCCTCCTCCACCATAAATTTTTCTTCCCGCTGTTGTATAAAAAATAGGATTAATAGAATCTTTCTCAGCGGTGTGCGCAATATTTTCTCCCTCTTTTTCATCTCGCTCAAATGCTTCCCGTTGATATTTTTCAACTCCATCGCTGTACGAACGCTGAATTAATCTTCCACTTGGCGTATAATATCTCGAAATTGTTAATCGAAACGCTGAGCGATCATTCAAATCAAATTGTCGTTGCACGAGACCTTTTCCAAAACTTGTTTCGCCAACAATTAAACCTCTATCCCAATCTTGAATTGCGCCCGCAACAATTTCGCTTGCGCTTGCTGAATTGTTTGAAAGTAAAACAACAATTGGGATTTTTTCAAATTCGCTATTTGATGATGCAAAATATTCTTCATCAAACTCTGCTCGACGCCCTTTTGTGTAGACAACTTTTTTTCTATTTTCTTTTCCGCCATCTAAAAATTCATCAACCATTTTCACTGCTTGATCTAAAAATCCTCCCGGATTAAATCTCAAATCAAGAATCAATTGTTCCATTCCCAAATTTTTTAATTTTAGTAAAGCCGTTCGCATTTCATCAGCAGTAGTTTCAGAAAATCTTGAGACGCTAATGTAGCCAATATCTTTTCGAGTCATAAATGAAACATCAACGCTGTAAAGTGGAATTACATCTCTGATGATTTCAAACTCAAGCAATTCTTTTATTCCCGATCGAAAAATTGAAACTGAAACTTTTGTTCCTTTCGGTCCTTTCAGCGATTTCATTACTTGCTCGTTGTTATATTTTACTGCATTCTTTCCATCAATTTTTACAATTTTGTCATTCGACATTATTCCAACTTGCGCGCTCGGTCCTCCTCCGATTGGTTGAAGAACTGTAATCGTATCATTTAGAAGTTGAAATTCAATTCCGATTCCTTCAAATTTTCCTTTGAATTCTTCATTAACTTTTGATAATTGTTTTGGTGGAATGTAAACCGAATGCGGATCTAAATTTTTTAGTAATCCCTCGATTGCACCTTCGGTTAATTTTTGCGTGTCAACATCATCGACATAATATTTCTCGGTCAGCAATAAAACATCTTTAAATTTATTTAATTGCTCGTAGACGCTATCGCCAGATATTAACGAATTATATTGCGTTCCAAATAAAAACGCAACGATTAATAAACTACCGTAAATTCCATATCGTAAATTGTTTGAGTTTTTTTTCATAATTTTATTTTCCTAATTGAAATATATCTAAAAATTGCATATCAACTTGCTTTATGCAAGTCATTGTTAGCCGCATAACCTATTTCTTTTTACTGTTTTTGGAAAAATAATTGTCAATTTCTGGTCGCAACTCAATGCCAATTTTTTCAAAAATGTTAAGTAACGGTTGGTAAGTTTTTTGTCCGCCGAGAAAATCCCAAAATTCTTCTCCAACTTTTAATTCGTTGTTTAAATCAAGCATACCACGCATTGTCCATCGACTGTAAGGTTCAGGTTCATAAGGATTGTAAGGGATTGCAATTAGTGTTTGGATGTTTGCTTTCGGATTTTCCGCCAGTGTTGCAGCAACCCATTCTAAAAGTGTCCGTTTAAATTCTTTGAAACCGCCAGCATTGGGCTTTGCAGTTTTTAAATCTAATAGAAATATATTCCCATTTTTCGAGACAAGTTTAATATCAACTTTTGTAAGTTTTACTTTTTTCATTTTTCCAATTTGACAAACTTTTCTTATCGCTTCAATTTCTTTTGGTTTTTCAGGAATTGAAGTTGCAGTAGTCAAGCCATTCATAATGCGTTCAATTATAAGAAATGCTTCTGAACTAATTTGTGTTCCCGCAACTTGTTGCGATAATGCGGACTGAAAATTATTTGTAGCGATTGTTTTCGCAACAGGTTCAAAAATACTTGTTCCAAAATTTGTATTGAGAGAATGAATAAAAGAAAATAAAGCCATTCTGTCTTTGCCCAATAGTCGTGTGTGAAACGGCATTGATGCGGGTTCGGGTTTATAGTTTAGAAATTTATTGCGTAATCCATTTCTTAAAACTGCTTCTACGCTTTTTATTTGTTTTGAAGATAGTGCCATTATTTTTTCTTCAAATGAAAAATGATTTCAGAATACGCACCTTTATCTTTTTCGGTACGATTTAATACTGGTCGTTTATATTGATTCACAATTTTCATTTCTGCATTTTCTGCAATGGTCGGATACATATTGTATTTATCATTTGCCACTAAAAATATATTATAGTCATCAACTAAATATTTTTTGGAGTTATTGAGGACATCGGATAATCCCTGAATGTAACTCTGTTTTGCCACTCTGCCTTGCCCTTTGAAAAGGGGTCCAATTTCTAAATCGTCTTGGCGCTTAAAACCGAACAAGTCATAAGCATAAGCATGTTGTTCGTGATAGTTAATTAATCCAACATAAGGTGGTGAAGAAAAAATGCCTTTAATTTTTTTCTTTGTTGCTAATTCTGCAAATGCAGGATTTTTCTTTTCAAGTTCATTAAAAATATTTACTGTTCTGCTGTCACCAGTTAAACATGTTTGGAAAGATTGTGTTCTCAATTTGTCAAAATATGCCAGTCGTTTAACTGTGTCTTTGGTGTATGAGTCCCACCATTTGAAAATTGAAAAAAGTGGTTTGCACATTTTACCATGCTTCGCACAATAATAAGTTGCTGTGATTGGCTCTACAAGCGTAGCAAGGTCGGCATGAGTGGTTGCTCTGCAACTACGAATTGTCCGACTTAAAATTACACTGATTATTTTTTTTGTGTCTGTATTTTTTATTTTTTTTATTTCATCAAATACAAATTGAATTTCTTCTCTAATGTGTTGCGAATACCACTTGCCTAAAAAAGTATCTGTTTTGTCTTGTCTTAGTTTAATATTGTATTGCTTTACAAGTTTGTTGTAAGTCGGTAAAAATTCTTTTTCTTTTTCTGCTCCAAATTTTTCTTCGTTAATTTTCCCTTGTCTTAATTTGTATTTGTACTCTGGAACTGGAAAATATTCATTATTGAATTCGTAAAGAACTCGCAAAAGTTTTTCTTCAAATTCTAATGTGTGAGAGTCCGTTAAAAATTCTTTCAACGCTTTTGTAATTCGGTCAATTTCTTTTTGCACATCAATCAAATTATATTTTGTCACTTTGCAATTTCCGATTAACGCATTAAAGACTGAAACATCTATGCCGATGGCGTGCATTCCAAGTTCGCAAGATTGAACCATTGTTGTTCCGCTACCCGAAAATGGGTCGAGAATAATGTCACCTTTTTGGAAATAAGTTTCTGTTTTGAAATTGTCTTTGTGGCTATCAAGAAAATATTCTACGAGTTGAGGAATAAATTTTCCCTTGTAAGGATGCAGTCGGTGAACATGCTTTGTTGTTTCGCTTTCCTTGTATTGGTCAAAAGACAAAGCCCAATTCAAATCCGATCCTAATTGGTTTTTCCAGGAAAGTTCCCTATGTCCATTGTAGGATTCGTAATAGTTGATTAAGTCCTGTTTTGAAATTTGTGTAACGCCGTTACTACCAATTTTTTTTATCCGACCATATTGAATTAGATATGAAATGTTGGAAGTTGTCACATTCTTGCCAAGATATTTTGTCGCCCAGTAGCTTGCTTCTTTTATTGATAATATATTTTCTGATTCAATCATTATTTTTATTTGTATTTCAGTTTAAATATAAGCCCATATTTTAACATTTTCAAGGTGGTGTTATATTTTACAAAATTCTTTTAACTCTTTCTTTGATAATTTTTTCAAAATTCAATTTTGTTTCTTCTTTTAGGAAACTTATGTTTATCATCTCATTAAACCTACTAATTGAAGAAAATATATTCTTATAAATGTTTTCTTTTGCTTTAAAAGTTATACCTAATATCTCACTTAATAAATCAAAATCTTTTTTTCCAAAATTATTTTTCTTTCCATTTAAAGTTAAAGCAAGTTCATCTTTATCTTCTGGCATTAATAATTTTGTCGATAACAAATCATAAGCTGGGGACAAAGTTATCTCCTCTTCTTCATTTGCAAGTAGTGAGAAATTTTTCATGTGCATATCAGCATTTCCTGTTACAAAACAGAATAATGTAAGTTCAAAAAAACGAATTGCATCATTACCAGCATAATTAGAATATTTTAAAATTGTTTTACCTACTTTTTCCATTGAACCAAAATACTTTCTCTCTGTCAGCAATTCTGTTATCTGAGCCATATCCTCAAGATGAAGTTTACTTGATTTTAATCTATCAAATCTTTTACTTATGTATGCAAGTTCGCCTGATTTTAATCTAATCAACGAATGTTTAGCAGTTTTAATTCCAAACAATTCTGCTAAGTGCATTGTTAAATCTTCAATCTCTGGCATTTCAGGATATCGCGAGTATGGAGGTTTTAAAATAAAATTTCCCCAAAGTCCAACTATAGTTAATCTATTTTTTCCTTTATTTTCTTTTGAGAGTTCAATGGATAATTTAGGTTGAACTCCTGTCAGTGATATACTTCTGCCTAAAACTTTTATTGCCAAATTTTCGATTTCATCTAAACCAAATTCTATTTCGGGAATTTTATTTGTTCCAAAAAAAATTTTACTGCAATTTAGATGGAAATCAATTTCATTTTCATTGAGCGGTAAATAACAATACAAACATTTATTTTTTTCCGCATTGCGGTTTATCTGTTGTGTATTCATTTCACTAAATTTTATTTTTCTCTTTCACTTTATCAAATGGAATCACACTAACAGCACCGATACAATCCTCACAAAAAGTTAACAGCAAACTCATTCTATCTCGCGGATTTATTTTCCAATTGTTTCCTGCAATATCTAGTAACCATCCCTCGGGAATTAATCCATCAAAAAAAGAAAACATGGTTTTGCTTTTGAATAATTCTTTCTGCAAAGGGAGAGTAAAACTCACAGCTTTTGGTTGGACCGATTTAAGATATTTATCATTATAAATAAATGAATATCCATTTTCATCCTCAGAAATAATTCCTGCAAATTCATCTCGGTAATAAACTTTCCCACTTTTATTCATTCATCATCTCCAAAAGATTTTTTTATCGGACCAACTTTATGTCCAAACAAATATAAAACCTGATTTATTTTATCCATTTGTAAAGTTTTTTTGCCTTGTTCAAGTTCGCGAATAAACCTAAGACCAACTCCCGCTCTTTCAGCAAGTTGTGCTTGTGTTAAATTAAGTTTTTTTCTTTTTTCTTTTACAAATTTAGTTAGTACGCTCATTTTATACCTTTACGGGTGCATTTGTTCTTGAATATTATTAATATATACCCTTATGGGTATAAAAGCAAGTAATAATTTATTTTTTATACCTTTACGGGTAAATATTAAAGGAAAGAAAAATAATATTTTCTATTTAAAATCCGTGGAAAGTTTGAATCGAACAATTCTATTATTTCCCGTGTCGGCGACAAGTAAAATTTTATCGGCTTGATAATACGCCACACCTTTTGGATTTTTGAATTGCTTTACACCACTTCCTCTTCCCCCAAATGAAACTATAATATTTTTTTTCTCCGTCGAAAATGTTGGTGGCAAAATTCCCTCAATCCCCGATGATGTAAATTGAAAAACACTATCTCGCGCCGCATCAACCACAAAAATAAATCCTCTATCGGCGGCGTAAGTTACATCTTCCGGTTCGATAAAACTTGATTGCAATTTATCATCTTTCGGATTTCCATCGTAAAGAAAACGATGCCCAAGAGTTGTATCAATTAAATCAAGATTCGGATCGGGCAAAAATGCAACATCCTCTCTACCGGAAGAAAATCTCATTCCCTGAACTTTAAAATTATTTTCGCCAATTAAAGTTGTGATAAAACTTTTTCGCGAATCAACATTTGCGCGTTGTGGCGCGACAGCATAAGTTGTGATGCTACTTAAATTATACGCTGATGCTTTTCCCGAACCAAGCGCGGACAAATACGAAACCAGTGGAGTAATAAATTTATCTTTTGAGCTGAACCAAAGGATTGTATTATCGGTGCCGCCAGCTTGCGCAATATTTGTATTTTCATTTCCACGACGAGTTACATAAAATTCGTTATCTGCCATTGTCGCAATTCCAGTAAAATGAATTGATGAATCGCTTAATTTTAAAGTTCGTCCTAAAACATATTGCGGATGAATAATTATCGGCTTCGCAATTGCTTTTGAAATTTGATGTGAAACCGAAACTAAATTTATTCTGTACACACACGCCAAATCAATTTTATTGTTTGAAAAACTTGTATCAATTCTTCCGACAACAAGTAAATCTAATTTTCTGTCTTGCGCAATTGCAACTGGGTTCGGGATTGAAATTGAACCAAGCAAAGTTCCGTTTGCATCGAGCTGAACGACGCGATTATTTTTTGTATCGGCAACATAAATTAAATCATCGTAGCCAACTAAAATATCTTCGGGTGAATTAAATCCGTACCAAACTGGCGCAAGCTGAACGAATTCTATTTTTCTTGCATCTGTCGCTGGTACCGGCGGAAACATCGAATCAATCTTCGGTTCTTTTTTCCCGAGAATATTTTCTGAGCATCCAAGAAATGAAATCGAAATAATTAAAATTAAAAATATATTTTTCATTAAAATTTTGTCAAAATTGAAATTGAATGTGTAAATCCTAAATCACCAATTGAAGTAACGCCGTAATCAACAAAAACAAAATTCACATCCATCGGAATTTTTACCCCAACTCCAAACGAAAAAGATTTTTGTTCTTCAATTTTAAATTTCTTTCCAGTCCTTACAAAAAAAGTTTCTCTCCAAGAATACTCCGAGCCAATTGCAAAATTTTCAGAATTATCATTTGGATGATTTAATTGAATTGACGAAGTTACGCGGTGCGTTTCGTTATCAATCGGTTCAAAAGCAAATCCCAAACTAAAATTAGTTGGTGGAGAAAACTCTTCAAAATCAGTCGTTTTTCCAATTCCGAGTTGCTCAATTTCGCCATTTGGCTTAATTGTCGAACCAAAATTTGACAAGACAAAAGCAAAACGAGCCGAGCCGAAATTAATAAAATAGAGCGCACCCAAATCAAACAAAAAAGTTTGCGCCTGCAACTCAGCCAAAGTTTCGTTCACATATTTTACCGTTACACCAAATCGAAATTGATCCGTTAGCACTCGTGCGTAAGTTAGCGAAAAAGCTACATCGCGAAATGAAACAAACTCGCCAGTACCAAATGGCATCGTAACTGTTCGTTTTTGAATATCATCTGTAACAAACGATGTTACTCCAATTGCAATTGCGTCGTAATCGCTTAAATGATGTAGATAAGAAAAATGTTCGTTCGATGTTTCAGCAAACCATGAGTTGTGAGAAAAATAGATTGAATTATTTTTTTCGATTACTGCAGATGCGGGATTTTTTTGAAGAAATGAAATATCATTTGCAAGTGCAATTGTAGCATCACTCATTCCAATTCCGCGAGGAGAGACACCAATTTTTAAAAAATTAAAAGTTGAAATTCCTGTTCGCTGAGATCCTAAGTTTGGAAAGATAGATTGAGATAAATTTATTTCGAAAAATAAAATTATAATTAAAAATATTTTTGTCAGTTTCTTAATCATAAATTAAATGAGAGTGCTAACATAAAATGTCGTTGCTCCAAATATCTTGCAGGATCAAATGGTGGTAATCCTTTATCTTCCGGATGAGGCTGAGTTGGATCTCTAAATGGAGTTGGGTCGCCATATTCATAAGCTCGTCCGGTCAACGGATTTATTATTGTAGAATTTTTTGTATTAAACAAATTTGTAATTTCCAGCGCTAAAGTAAAATTTAATTTTTCATAAGAAAATTTTTTTTGAATATTGGCATCAACCCACCACCAATTTTTTCCAATTTTTTGATATTCCTGCGAGAGATCTTCACGATAAATTGCTCTTCGAGTATTGTAATCAAATCCTGTAATTTCGTACGGCGTGTATCTTTTACCAGATTGAAAATTAAACTGCGCATAAAAAATTGATTTTTTAAAAATTTCAAACGGCGCATCATCATCATTAAAATTAAAAGTACCAGTTGCGCGAAAAAGTAGCGGTCTATCCCACGCTAAAAATTTTTCCTTTGTAGTTTCTTCATCCGAAAATCTAAAAAAAGATGCTTCGGCTGAATTACTTTTACCTTTCGCGACTTGATACGAACCCATCAACGAACCGCGAAAAGTCGTTCCAATCCGTTTTATGTATGATAATTCAATGCCATTTACACGCGCATAATCTTCGTTCACATAAGTTGTTTTATCTAAGATTGGTAAATAGCGCCGCACAACATAATCGAATTTATCTTTGCTGTACGCCGAAAAAGTAAAAACATCATCCGTAGTTAATTGATTGCGAATTCCGATTTCGTATTCAACTGTAGTTTCCGGTTCGAGCGAAGGATTTCCAACTCGCGAAAGTGGCGAACGATCCGGGCGATTTACATCCAAGCCAGAATAAACTTGATATGCATTTGGCCAATCAACTGCATGTCCGTAATTAAAAAATAAAACTTGATTGTCACTCACGGGGAACGAGACACGAACTCTCGGCAATGCGCGAGCTTTAAATCTTATCGAGCCAAGAGAAAATGTTTTTGCAAAATAATTTTCTTTCATCTCTTTGGTTATCATTTGTCTTTCGTACGCCAAAGGATTTTCAAAAAGATCATCAACAAATTTTCCGGGAAACCAAAATTGATATCGCAAACCTAAATATGCAATCAAACCTTTATACGAAATTTGATCTTGAAAATAAATTGCAGTTTGAGATGGGAAGACATGCCAAATGTCAAACGACTCGCCAAGCGATCGTGAGGGATCTCCAATTTGAATTGGCGCGCCAATCCATGGACGATTTATATCAACCCATTGATACTCTTGAATTTTAGTTTCAACTCCTGCGCGAAATTTATGATGCTCGGTGTAATTATAATTGAAATCAAATTTAATTGTGTACTCTTCTGCAAAATGATCGTGCCAAAGTGGAGCGATTCCACCATTATTAAAAAGTCCAGCTAAAAATGGATCGCCTTGAATCACATAAATCAAACTATCAAAATTTGAAAATTGCCAATAACTAATTGGATATGTAAAAATACTTCGCGCATCAAGTTCACTCGTAATCGAATCTGGTCGATACATTCTTCCGTTTGCATCTGCACGAAGACGCGTGAAAAGTCGGGAAAGTTGTAACTCAAAAAAAGTTTGCGCGTTTAAAGTTTTTGTTAATTTGAGCGAAGTTAAAATTGCATCGTGCGTATATGTGTTTGCATTATCTGGTTCGAGCATAAATGGATATTGAAAACCGGGACCGAGCACAATATCATTTCCGCCAATTTGAAGCATTCGAGTGTTTTGATTTATTTTCACCGAGCGACGATATGACGCTTCAATTTTTTCTGAACTCGATGGCTTGAAAGTTAATTTCACGAGCGAAGTGAAACGATTGTCTTGACGAGGCGTGTAATTTGTCCCGCCAAATATAGATGAATTTAATTGTGACGCTGGATTACGAGTAAATTCATCAGACCAAAAACCGCTAAACGAAGTGAAGAAAAATAATTTTTCATTTAAAATTGGTCCGCTAAAATTTGTTTCAATTGCATCAGTGTTAAAATTTGATTCGCTATTTTTATTTAAGAATAAATTATCTCGCTTGTGTTGAAAATAAAAATCAAAATCATCTCCACCACTTTGAGTTGTAACGCTAATTACTCCAGCAGTCGAACCATATTCAGCGCCGATACCGCCAGTAGTAATTTCAATTTCTTTCATCGACCGATTACTAACATCAACTCCAAAACCAGTTCCCGCAAGTGGATCCTTTGCAGAAACGCCATCAACAAAATAAGATGTTTCATACGAACGAGCGCCACGAATATAAATTCCCTCTGCAGTTTGCATTACACCAACTTGTTTTGATGCAACTGCCTGGACTCCCATAATTGGCGCTGATTGAATTTCATCAGAAGAGATTGTTCTTGCGCTTGAGGCTTGCTCGATATCAAATAATGGTTTCTCTCCAATGATAATTACTTCTTCGCCAATTGAAACGATTGTCTCTTTTAATTTTATATTAATTGTTAGATTTTGATTTGGTAAAACTTTTACTCCAGTATGCAGAACAGTTGTATAACCAATTAAAGAAGCTTCGAGTGTGTACTCGCCGGAATTTATATTTAGAATTTTATACTCACCATTAAAGTTTGATGCCGCACCGTAATATGTTCCTTTGATTTTTACATTTGCGCCAGGAATTGCTTCGCCAGTTTTTTCATCAATAACTTTTCCTTCAATCACACCTTTTGATTGTGAAAATATTTGAGAAGAAAATAATATTAAAAATAAAAATATTTTCACAATCCGAACTCTCTATTAAATATTCTTTCAATCAATAATACTAAATTTGTTTTTCCACTTTGCGCATCAACGCTTTGCAAAAGGTGAAGTGGAATTGTAAAAAATATCAATTTACCATTATTAGATTTAACTCCAACTGCCGGATTACCAATCCATTTTTCTTCGGAATTATTTTGCTTCGGTAAGTCCAATCGATAAATTACATAATCTGTCGGGCCGGGCTCGAAAGCATACGAACCAAAAATCGCAGTCCTATCAAAAATTAAAATTGGAAATTTATTTTGCGACAAATTATCAGTCGGAAGAATTTTTGAATTCAAATAAACTCTTGAAATAAATCCAGAATTTACAGTTGAATCTTTTTTATACGAAGTAATCAAACTATCAATCGGCGTAAAATCGAGCGAAAGAGATGAAGGCTCAATTCCAGAAAGCGATAAATTCGAAAATCCCGTTGTAAAACAAGCCTTTCCGTTTGCTTCCAAATAGTGCGGAATTGTTTTTTGCGCTAAATCCAAATTGGCAACTTTGCCGTACCAAAAAATAGATTTGTACAATTTCATAGTTTCAATCAACATTGGTTGAGAAATTGCAGTAGGAATTTGAGAAGTATTGATATCGAAAATATCTATGTCGCTAAAATTATTTCCATCAATTCCTTTTGAGTTGGAAAAAGAATTTTTGTAAATATCATCGGGGTTTGGAGTTGAAGATTGATAATCGTCGATTAATAAAATTTTTCTTCTTCCTTTTGGTTTTTTTACGAACCAATTTTTAGAACTATCTGGCATTCGAATAATTGAACTTTTCGCCCCGCTGATATCTTCGCAATAAACATAAAACACATTTAAAGAATTTAATTTTAAATTTGGGATTGAAAGATTAAGAGAGAGTAAATTATTTCCGGATTTTACATTTGCGTCAACAATATTTTTTGATGTGTCACTTAAATCTGCAACGAGAGTTAAGAGAGAGATATTATTTGGTATCACTCGCCATGAATTTTGCGAGGTGTCGTTTAAAGCGATGAAAATATTTTTAATCGTATTTTTTCCATCAATGTCACTTGCATGAAAAGAAAATGTTGCCACAGGTAAAGTTTGAGTCGGGATTTCTGAAAAAGAGTCAAATGAAATTTTTGGTGGAGTGTTTTTAATTATCGATTTTATTTTTGCCGGAGTTGGATCAATTTTATTTTGGTTATCAATTGCAGAAATTTGAATTAACGAAGTATCGAACACTTGGCTACCAAGTGTTAATGTAAATGTACTTTCCTTTTGAGTTGTGAAATTCCAATTAGTTCCATCAATCGAAACATTAAATCCTTTTACAAATCCATCGGGGTCATCTCCCCACCAATGTAATTTTATTTGGCTTGAAAGTGTTTGCGCAATTGTATCAACCCAAATATATGTTTCGGGCGGTAAATTATTTTGTATTGAAGAAGTTGGATTTTCTTTACAACTAAAAATAAAAAAAATAACAAGGAGAGTTTTTGCAAACTCTCCAGTTTTTGTAAAAATATTTTTTAAAAACAAAATCACTCTTATTTTACTAAAAGCATTTTATTTGTTTGGATAAAACTTCCTGCTTTTAATTGATAAAGATAAATTCCGGTAGCAAAATTTTTCGACTCAAATTTTACCGAATATGTTCCCGGATTTTGTTTTTCATTTACAAGTATCGCAATTTCTTTTCCAAGCAAATCATAAACTTTTAATTCCACTTTACTCTGACTTATAATAGAGTAACGAATTGTTGTGGACGGATTAAAAGGATTTGGATAATTTGCCTCTAATTTAAAGGCGATTGGAATATTTCCGTTTTCCAATTTGACATTTAAAACTGGTTTGTATCCTTCAAAATCTGCGCTATCGCGTGGAATTAATTTAAAATTGCTGAAGGAATAATCAAGTGGCGCAACAATCGATTTGAAAAAGTCGCCAACTTTTAATTGCTTTTTTCCTTTTCCTTGCGAGCGAGTTGTATCATTTGTGAAAGGAAGTTTTGTACTGTAATCGTCAACACGAAGACCAAGTTGTTTTGTTTTATCTTCACTAATTCCCCATTCGCCAAAATTTTGATTGCTCGGAGAATCTTCGTTTAAATTTACAACATAAACCGAATCCAATTTTAAAAGTACAGATTCAAAAGATTCTGCATAATTTCCTCCTAAAAGAATTTCACTTGCTTTAACTTTTGTTGGAAGTGGTAATGTTGCTGATTGATTAGTAATTGTAATTTTTGATGAATCCAAAACTGTTAATCCACTTAACTCGCGAACCAATCCGTAAATGCTTAATTCCTGTCCTCGCCTGACAACAGAATCGGCGCTCGAACGAATTCTAATTCCGCTCCACGCACCAGTTCCATTTTGAATAAAAATTGCTCCATAGTCGCGTCTATCACTCACTGCAATTCCGCTAACTGTAACTCGTGCGCCAGAGTAACTTGAACCACCGCCATACGGATTAAATTGAATGTTCTTAATTGTAACTGGTTGATTTAAAGTCAAATAAAAATATTTTTCTTTGATTGTATCTGCTGGGCTTGAGGAACGATAATTTTGCGGATTAGTTGCAACAATATAATACGACACAACTGCATCGTTTAAATTTGTTGCGGGAATTGTCGCAAGATAAGTTGAGTCATTTACTATTCCCATTGTCATTTCGATATTACCTTTTGCAACTCCGTTGACTGCATAAAATAAAGTTGCCGATGAAACTGAACTTCCAACAGAAGATATTTTTGCTCGAATATTTATTTGCGAAGTTGGAGTTGGAAAAGTATCGCTTCTAAAAAATGTTTGAATAGATGGCGCGCTTCCACTTAATTGATAATCAAATTTATTGCGGGGATTAATTGTCCACTCAAGTGCTGCATTAGTAAAAATATATCCTTGAACAAAATTAAGAAGTGAACCTGGAGCCGGTGGAGTTGTTCCAAAAATTAAATTTGATTGGTCATCAACTCTAATTTTATTTCCATTGGCATCGGAAACTGTAAACTCTGCACCAACATTATCAAGCACGGTTAAATCTTTAAATTTCACAAAACCGCTTTCATATTTTTCGGCAGGATTTTTTTTATTTGTTTTTCCCGTTGCAATATCAAAAAAATCAGTTAAAGGTCTATCAGCGGGCTCAATTTTAGCCGTTGAAGTACCAAGTAAAATCATAACATTTGTGTTATTTGCATCTTTTATAACTTCAAGTTGAGTTAAAGTTCGGTATTCAGTAATTTTTCCGAGAATTTCAACGCTGTCGCCGGGAACAAGCAAATCAATTCCGACATTTGTTTTAAACCAAGCTGTGTCACTCGCAACAACTGAAATATAATTAAAAGCATCAGTTGATGGATCTTTTAACATAAATCTAAATCTATCACCTGTGTACCAAAGATGTCGGCCATCCGAAATTCTGACTGGAGTTGCAACAACTCCACGAACCCAAACTGTTGAAGCTAATTTTGGACTTATGTCTTTTGATAGATTTAATAAACTATCTGAAACTTCCTGCACTTGACGAATTGTGTAGTGAGAATAATTTTGTGCAGAGAGAAACCCGACACAAAATATAATTGCAAAAACAAGTGAATTAATTTTTTTCATTTTTACTCCTTTGATTGTTATTTGATAATTATAAATTTTCCTATTTCGGTTTTACCACTTTCTAAATCTTTTACACTAAATAAATACATTCCACTTGCAAGTGCCTGATCGTTTTGTGAGATTAAATCCCACGCATGTTCGCCACCAGAAAGTGTTGCATCGCCACCACTAAAAGTTTGAAACCATCTGGTTCCTTCTCCTTTGTAAATTAATCCATCGTGACGAATAGTTTCAATTTGCTCGCCAGATAAAGTGTAAATTTTTATATCGCACTTCAAAGGAAGATTTGCAAAATATATTTTTTTATCTCTTTCACTCGTACCATCCCAAAGTGCAGTTTTGTAAAATGGATTCGGGTAAACAAATACTTTTCCATTTGAAAAATCTTTGTTCGGAATTGTGCCAGGAAAAACTTTTTGCTGTGTAAAATATTTACTCGACTCAAGCGATAAAATATTTCTTTCTGCGTCTCCTTCATCAAACGAAGTAATTGCAAATTTATATTGCCATCCATTTAAAAGATTTTTTACATCGTACCGATAAAAATATTTCGTTGTATCATTTTCAAATATTTCTGGCGAGGATAGTTTTGTAAAATTTCCGCGCGAGTCAAATCCATTATTGCTTCCAACATTATTTTGCGCCGAATCAATCTCTGTCATCAAAATTAATTCATCGTTTGAATTTGACAAACCAGTCGGCATTGTTCTATAAATTCTATAACCCTCAAAATCTTTTTTACGCGAAATCGGATCAATTGAAGTTTCTGCTCTTTTATCCCAATAAATTGAAACTGCATTATTCGTCGGAATCACCTTCATAATTGGGGGCGTTGGTGGTTCTGGCAATCGGTATCTATCCAATTTTCCATTTTGATTTAAATCTTCGCCAAAATCCAAAATCCCATTTCCGTTCGCATCTTCTCCGTTAAAAGCTCGCATCGACCACGCAATATTTTCACTTAACTCAACGCGAGAAAGTGAATCGTTAATGGTTGATGGACGAGTTCCACTTTTGTTTGCACAAACGATTGCAAAAGCGATTGAAATAGTTTCTCCACTTTTAACTTCGGCGATTGGACCAATAGAAATTTCTGATAAAAGATTTGACGGTTTATTTTCAATTTCCTGTTGATAAATAGATTGAGCAACTTGTGATGACATTTTTAAATATCTTTCGCCATCATTTTTTGGAGAGCCGAGATTTAAATCTGTACTTTTGAATCCCCAAAATTGTACAAACGAGCGAAGCGAATCGATTGGAGTAGTTCCATTTTTATAAAGCGAGCGAAGTGAATCAGGCCAATTTTTAAAAGCAATCGGATTAATTAATGAACCACGCCAATCTCCACCTAAAATTTTTACTGAAACATAACTATCTGTAAAACCGGGATCGCCATCGTAATCGTATGCATAAAACATTTGAAGTGAGTCGATAAATCCAAAAGAAGAATGCGAAAAAAAATCTGTTCCGCGAGGAGCAGTTCGTTTTACATTTCTAACAATATAATCTCCCCATTGTCCGAGAAAAATATTTTTCCAATTATCTTTTCCAACATTTTTAATTGTGTAATTTAAAATTACAAAATATTCTGCGAATGGAAAATTCCACGAATAAGATTCAAGTTTTATATTTGCATAAAGTGGTTGAGTGTGATCGGTAATTATTGGTCCGCCATTTGGAACGCGAGTTAAAGTGTCGGAAAATTCCATCACAAAATCTTGATGACTAATTGCCAGCGGAGAATAATTTTTTGAATTTTCGAGATTCGATCTCTCTATTATAGATTTCGTACTTGTGAATTCGTATCCTGCATTTCCTGCGTCGTAACCATTTGCATCATCGCCTGCCGCGCCAGTTGAAACTAATTTTTGTCCGCGAACTTCAGCGCCAATCCAAAAGCCACCATCAAATAAATGTTCAATTCCACTTCCTATCGGATACTCGCACGATGGCTGATTTTTCGAAACAAATGTGCCGCGAAAAGAATTTCCTAAAACTCCAATATTAGTAATTGTTAAACCGATTTGACCGATGTTTGTTGAGGATTCAAATTTTTCGCCGTATTGTTGCGCAAAGGAAATCCCAGAAAAGAGTAATATTAAAATCCAAGTTCGCATTTATTTAAAAACAAAATACAAGATTTTTGCCAACTCTTCAACTTAACTTGTTTTAAATTATTGTTAAAATTTATTGGAGGATAAGTTTTGCGCCAACCAAAACTTTTGAGGTTTTCATTTTATTTAAACTCATCAATTCTTTAATACTCACTCCATATTTTTTTGAGATTGAGTCGAGCGACTCACCTTTTTTTACGATATGAAAGTTTTCTTTTTTTGCAGAAACAACTGGTTTAACTTTTTGATTGATTTCTTTTTTTGATGAAACTTCAGTTTTAGCAATTTTTTTAGATGGAATATCAAGTTCGTCGCCAGCATAAATTCTTGATGATTTTAAATCGTTCGCTTTTTTAAGTTCGGTAATTGTTATTTTATATTTTTTTGCAATTGATTCTAAAGACTCGCCATCTTTTATGATGTGTGTTTTTGGAGTTTTAGTTGATGGCTTAATTTTTGAAGCAGCCTTCGAATTTTTTGAAGTTGAATTCATCTCGGCAATAAGTTTGTATTCTTTAATTTTATTTTTAGGAACAAAAATTGTAATTTTTTGTCCGACATAAATATTTCGTCCATAAGAAATATCATTCCAATTTCTTACATCACTTGCACGAACATCAAACCATTCGGCAATCTCACTTATTGTATCACCTTTTTTGACAAGATAAATTACTTTGTCTCGTCCAACTGGAACAGATGATGTTGAAACTTTTCTAACTTTGCGAGCTGTCGTTTTCTTTTCTAGAGTTGTTGTGTATTCTTTTATATTTTCAATTTGCGAAGCATAAGTCGAGCTCTTTGAAACCGGAATTACAATTTCCTTCCCAACAGAAAGTTTAGTTTTGCTTCCCATATTATTTACTTCACGAATTACGCTTGAACCAATTCCATATCTATTTGCAATTTTACTTAAAGTTTCACCTCTGCGAACTGTGTGAACAATCCAATTCTGTTTTTTCTCGTTGTCAATCAAAGAAAATTTTTGATAAAATATTTCCGATTTACCAAATGGAATTCTTAATTGATAACCTTTGTAATTTGGAGGAGTGCACCATCGTAATAATTCAGGATTTAATTCTTTTAAATCTTTCAATTCAGTTTCGGCGCATTCAGCCAGAATCCCCAAATCAACACAATCATCAACTGTAACATATTCATATTTTATTTCATCTAATTTTGGAATATTAACAAAGCCAAATATTTCAGGACGCAAGCCCATCAAAGTTACGCCAATATATTGAGGAACATAATTTCGAGTTTCGCGCGGAAGAAATTGTCGCATGCTCCAAAAATCTCGCGAACCACTTTTTCTAATTCCACGATTAATTCTTCCGCCACCAGAATTGTACGCACCGATTGCCAAATACCAATCATTGTATTCGGTGTGCAAATCTTTCAAATGACGAGCCGCCGCGCGAGTTGATTTTTCAAAATCGCGTCGCTCGTCGAACCAATAATTATATCGAAGCCCGTACATTTTTCCCGTGCCCTTCATAAATTGCCACATGCCAACTGCCTTTGCCCAACTTCGCGCATTCGGGTTTAGACCGCTTTCGCACATTGCTAAATATTTTAATTCTTGTGGAACTCCCTCTTCATCAAAAATTTTTGTCATCATCGGAAAATATTTTCCAGTCAATCCCAACCATCTTTCAAAATGTCCGCGTCCTTTATTTTGAAAGAAAGAAAATATTCTTTCAACATATTCGTTCACTACCATTGGGATTTGAGTTGAGTTTAATAATTTATTTGGGATTGAAATTATTTGGACATTATTTTTTTCGATATCAATATTTAATCGTTCGCGCAAAGCAAAAATTGAAGTGTGAGAAAGAATTTTTTCTGAAGAAGAAATAAAATTTTGATAATCATCTAAAATACTTTTTGTGAGATCTTGAAAATCTTTATTTTCTTCAACATCGGCAAACGCACTTATTTCCATCAAATAATCTAACGCATTTTCAAATTCCTCTGTTACGGTAATTGTATCACCTTCGGCAAGCGAAGAGACTGCATTCAACCAATGTTGTCGCGCATGCTCTAAAAGAGAGTCAACTACTTCTTTATCGTATGAAAGTGAATCGGTGGTTTCAACCGAATCTTGAATTGCAATTGAGAAATCAATTGTTGTCGCATTTGATTCTAAAAAGCAGAGTGAAAATAAAATTAGAAATAAGATTTTCATTTATTTTTTAAAAAAGAGACGATAAAAATTCGCCTAAAAGTTGATATTTAATTTTTTTATTTTTCATTGTATTTTAAATGGTTCTATATCTTCTTTATTGCCTCTCGTCCAATTCCACTTTTGAAAAACTTCTCTCGCTTCATAGCTTCACTTCTTGTTTTGTGTTCTTCAAAATAAATTATTCTCCACGGCATATATTTTCTTGTCGATATAACTATTCCTTTATTATGTCTCTCAATTCTATTTTCTAAATTATTTGTTTGACCAACATAAGTCGTTCCAAATTTTTCAGAAAACAATATATAAACTTTATACATTTGGCGGAGAGCCTGGGATTCGAACCCAGAAGTCCGTAAGGACGT
>ERZ1292623.940-Hain-H51-01um-R1-940-length-29265-cov-4_pt1 | contig 26234 bp, 41 predicted proteins | sample MGYA00564398_ERZ1292623 | MGnify/ENA primary metagenome ERZ1292623 (study PRJEB36523, sample SAMEA6512633) | groundwater metagenome | collected 2019-01-07 | study: AquaDiva: Metagenomics assemblies of 32 groundwater samples | reverse complement strand
TAATACAAAGAAGTTCTTATTTGTATTTTTTGCTTCAGGATTAATTGCTTCAATCATGGTGGTTGACGTTTATGTATTGATTATTATGTAAAAACCGCGAAAAACTCGCCTCTTCACCGCACAACCCCGCCGCCAGCCGCTTCCCAATCGGCAAGCCCGCCGATAACGACGACGTCCCGAAATCCCTGCGCCTCTAAAAGTTCCTTTGCCATGGCGGCACGTGAACCGCTCTTGCAATAGAGATAGAGCTTTGTGTGTTTGGGATATGGCGGCACCTCGCCCCGCATGAGCCGCCCCAGGTCGAAATGAACCGCACCGTGCGCATGGCTTTCGCTCTGGAGCTCTTCTCCGGTCCGCACATCCAAAAGCGCTGCAGCGCCAGCCGTGACTTCTTGTAAAATACGATCACTGTCAATCATACGTTCACCTACCAGTATACTGCCCCGCGGAGCCGCTGCAAACAAGCTGCCTTCGCTCCCTTCGGTTGGTTTAGTTTAGGTTGTGCATGGCAGGAACGTGATTTGAAGCTGGCTTAATTATGACTGAAATTTCTTGTCTTGTCAAGTCCTCTCCCGAACTGTTTTCGTCTACAATCAGGCAAGATATCTTTGCCTTACAACACAGCGGGAGGCGTTATGAAATATACGCCGGAGCCGGAACTTCACGTATTTAAAACAGAAGACGAGGTGCGATGCCGCGTCGCGGAACTTGGAAAAGAGATCGCGGACGATTATCTTCCGAGAAAAAATACGCTCATGGTTGTGGGAATCCTTGACGGAGCGTTCTTCTTCACGGCTCATCTCGTCCATGCCATCTACAAAAACGCCCCGAAGATACCCCTACGCATGGATTTTGTGAAACTCTCATCGTACGGGGATAAAACCGTCTCAAGCGGAACCGTCCGCGTGGAGCGCGATATCTCGCAATCGATCAAGGGAGCAGATGTGCTCATTGTTGACGACATCGTGGACACGGGCCGCACGGTTGATTTTTTGGTTCAGAATCTTCTCAAGCCGCGCGAGCCAGCATCGATCCGAACCTGCACACTCCTCCATAAACCCGCGCGCGCGATTATTCCGATACAGCCCGAGTACACGGGATTTATCGTCCCCAACGAGTTCGTCGTCGGATGCGGTATGGATTACAAAGGAGAGTACCGGCATCTGCCGTATATCGGCATCTTTCCCGGAGGTAAACTGTGGGCGTAAAGAAGCTCTATAAAATCACGGGCAAAAACGGCGAAATCATTGTAAGCAGAAAGAAAGGCAGATATGCGGGATGGAACGGCGGACGACTGGGCAGGAGAATTTTCGGCAGATTGGATTGCGCATCCGGAATGCGCATGAAGAAAGAACGCCGCGTCTTCTTTCACACATGGGATGACGCCATCACAGCGGGATACAGGCCATGCAGGAACTGCAAACCGACCCCGCACGATACTTATCCAAAGCGGACTTCATAGTCCGCTTTTTTCATACACGACTTTCGTGTATGATGTCGTGAGAAAGAAACTCGCGGATCATTGAAATGCCAGTGATCGTCCTTACGGGCGGACCGTGCGGCGGAAAATCGACGGCGTTGTGTTATATCGAGGAGAAACTCCGTGATATGGGATATACCGTCTTCGCCGTTCCCGAGGGGGCGACGCACCTTATGAGAATGGGCATACGGCCCGTAGGCGCCGGACTTACCGTGCGGCAATTTCAAGAACTCGTCTTTTTGTGGCAACTGCAGAACCAAGCGTTTTACGCGAACGCCGCGCGCATTTCTTCAGTGCCGGAAAAGAAGAAGATAATTCTCTACGACAGAGGATTTATGGACGTGAGTGTGTATACCGAGGGCGATGATTTTAGGCGGATACTCACGGAGCACGGGCTCTCTATTCCGGACGTGAGAGATTCTTTCTACGATGCGATATTTCACCTCCGCACCGCAGCACTCGGAGCGGCGCAATACTATACGACGAAAAATAACAAATTCAGGCGCGAGACACCGGAGGAGGCGCGACAAAAGGATGCCCAAACACTCGCGGCATGGAGAGGCCACCCGCACCTCCGGATTATTGACAACAGCACCGACTTTGAAGGAAAAATGAAACGGCTTCTCAAAGAAGTGTGCCATGTTCTGGGTATTCCGGAGCCGCTTGAGATTGAGAGAAAATTTCTGGTCAAGGCTGGGTTTGACCCTGCGTCGCTGCGAAATCATGTGGCGTGCCAAAAAATTGACATTACGCAGGCATACCTTCCCGCGTCGCACGGCGGAGGCGTCGGACGGATCAGAAAGCGCGGACAAAACGGATCCTTTGTGTATTATCAGACACACAAACAGGCAACGGGCGACCCGTCTGTGCGCATCGAAACGGAACGGCACATCACTGAGAATGAATTCCGGAGACTCTGGGAGCAAAGAGATCCTGGTTGCTACGCAATACAGAAAGAGCGGCACTGTTTCGTCTTCAATGAGCAATATTTCGAGCTCGACCGATTCTTATTTCCGCACACCGACATGTGCGTGCTTGAAATCGAACTTACCGACAAGAATGACGTCTTGAAGCTCCCGCCTTTTATCCCAATTGAAAAAGAAGTGACCGAAGACCCGTCCTATACAAACCACGCACTCGCTAAAATGCCATCTGTTTCGGCATAGCCATGTACAAAACCACCCGCCCAGAAAAGGCGGGTTTTTCTTGCGCGAATGCCGGCAATACTCTATACTATATTCCATCTGAAAAACACCACACGAATCAACAGGAGAATACAGAGCAAAGAGCTGCGAGTTATCGGTTCCGAGGGAGAAAATTTCGGGGTCATAACTCTTGAACAAGCGCTCGAGAAAGCCCGCGAGAAAGGGCTTGATTTAATTGAAATTTCGCCGAACGCAACGCCGCCGGTTGCAAAAATAATGGACTATGGTAAGTTTCAGTATGAACAAAAAAAGAAGGAGCGCGCGACACGCGGCCCTTCCACCGAGACGAAGTCCCTTCAGATAAAGATCGGGACGGGGGAGCATGATCTGGCGCTTAAAGCGCGCCGTGCGGGGGAATTTTTAGGAGAAGGGCATCGAGTAAAAGTGGAGCTATTCCTCTCCGGTAGGTCAAAATACATGGAACGAGAGTTCTTGAACGAGCGACTGAACCGGATACTCCATCTCATTCCCGGCGAGTACAAGGTCGCCGATGGCCCCAAGAAAAGTCCAAAGGGTATCATGGTTGTCTTGGAGAAAAAATAATCACCATTCGTACGCAAAACACATGAAAACAAACAAATCATTTACAAAGCGCCTGAAAATAACGAAACGAGGAAAGCTGCTCATGAAAAAATCAGGCAGTGACCATTTTAATGCGAAAGAAGGGCGGGAGAGCCAGCTCGCAAGAAAAAAGTGGCGCCCGTTCCATATGTCGAAAAAAGCGCAGGCGCGCTTCTTACCGTATCAATAAATCAGACCTTAATCTAACGCACCACACACGCCATGACACGAGTAAAACGAGGCACAATTTCATTAAAACGCCGGAGAAATATTCTTAAGCAGGTCAAAGGATACCGCTTCGGACGAAGTAAAAAAGAACGGCTGGCAAAAGAAGCCATCGCACATGCGGGCAAGCATGCGTTCGGACACCGACGGAAGAAAAAGCGGGAGTTCCGCGCGCTGTGGCAGATAAAGATCAACGCAGGCGCCAGAAACAACGGTGTCTCATACTCACGACTCATGGGCGCGCTCAAAAAGAAAAATATCGGATTAAACAGGAAGATGCTCGCCGAAATTGCGGAACGAGATGAAGCTATTTTCAAGACTATCGTCGCAGAAGCGATGAAATAGCAGACAACAAGAGACCTCCGTACATGAAAATTCCCCTCACTGGTCGGTGAGGGGAATTTTCTTTTCTGCGAGGAAATGCACCTAGAGAATGATATCTTTTCCGTCGTGGTTTCGTATATTCGCATCGACGGCGGTCTCGTAGAGGCGGCTGTATTCCTGTTTCTCTTTTTTTACGAGTTCTATAATACGCTCCACAAGCGCTTTCGGGTCCGAATCGAACAACACTTTCTCGTTCGGCCGATTCCCTTTCTCCATGATGTCGCGGATGACATTCGCCGTCGGCCATTCTCCCTCAAGTACGCCGATGGGTTTTTTATCCTCAAATGCGATGGTAAATTCGTTAATCGTGCCGACACGGCCGCATCCGATGAACACCGCGTCCGATGCGCGGGTAAGAAGCAGGTTTCTGCCTGAAAAACCGAAGCCGGTATACACGATAAGGTCGAGATAGTCGACGGGGAGTCCGTATGTTTCAAGGTGCTCCGCCTCGCTTGATGCCGGAGAAAGACCCACCGACATCCCACCGGCTTCTTTTGCTCCCATCGCCGCCCAGAGCGGAAATCCCGTCGTCGCCCCCGTTACAAGGACCGCCTTGTGGTTCACGATTTCTCTTCCCAACGCCTTCGCTTTCTCAAGAACTGCCGACCCGCAATGGCCGGTTTCTGCAGCGCCCGATACGCATAACTTTAACCTCAGGTGAACATGTTTTTGGTCTTCAGGAAACATGTTAATAAGTATAAGATAAAAAACGCAAAGTTTAAAGCACTATTAGAGCTCGAGTTCAAACGAATCACCCTCCCGCGGAACAACGGCATCAACCCCGAGATAATCCCGCGCGCGTTGCGATAAGAAAGAGGCTGATTTCGTCTCACCCATCGCGACGAAAACCTTCCGTACTTTGTCTCTTGTGTCGTTGATAAATTGCAGCAGATTATCGAGGTCTTTGTGGGCGGAGTACGCACTTATGGTCACGATGTGCGCCTCAACGCTGACGCGAGCGCCGCGAATCATGACCTCTCGCGCGCCCTCGGCGATCATTCTTCCCGCAGAGCCAGGCGCCTGATACCCCACGATCAAAAGAACGCTATTGGGGTCTGAAAGATATTGTTTTTCATGTTCTACGATACGCCCGCCGTACGACATTCCCGAACCCGCAATAATAATCTTCGGGCCCGGCACCTTTGCTATCTCGCGCGACTCTGCCTCCGACGACGTGAGATAGAGTTTCGGGAATTTAAAGATCTCATCCCCGGAGCGGATGATGTGAATGACATCTTTGTTAAAGTATTCATCATACCGCTTGTATACCTCTATCACGTGAATGGCGAGCGGCGAATCGACGTAGACGGGAATTTCGTGGATTTTTTTATTTTGAACCATCTGTTCTATCTCGAAAAGGATTTCCTGCGTCCGTTCGATTGAAAATGCGGGTATGATAAGCGTCCCCTTGCTCCTCGTGATCCATTCGATCGTATCCTCCAACCGCTCTTGCCGCACATCACGCGACTCGTGATTCCTGTCACCATAGACGCTTTCCATGACGAGATAATCCGCGTCGGTTACCGGTTCTGTGTCGCGAAGAAGAGGCGCCGGCGAATTTCCAAGATCGCCCGTCATTACAAGCTTCTTCCCTTCACGGGAAAATTCTATCATCGCAGAACCGAGAATGTGTCCTGCATCTTTAAAAAGAACGCTGAATCCGTTCGGGAGCGCAATCGCCTCGTGGTACGGCGCCGTCTGCCAAAACACCATCGCCCGCTTCACATCCTCTGCCGTATAGATGGGCTCTCTGCCTTTCCGGCGGGCCTCTGCTTCAAGAAGCGGGATGCTGTCGGAGAGCATGAGCTCGGCAAGGTCGCGCGTCGGCGGCGTTGAATAAATGACGCCGGAAAACCCTTCTCTCACAAGCTTCGGTATCCGCCCGATATGATCGAGATGCGCATGCGTAATAAAGAGAAAATCTATCTCTTTGGGATTATACGCAAAGGGACCGTAATTTTTATCATCGCAGATATCACACCCCTGGAAAAAACCGCAGTCGATAAGTATCTTCAAAGACCCGTCGTCAAGAAGGAAATTGGACCCGGTGACCATTCCAGCACCGCCGTAAAATGTAAGTGTCGATGTATTAACTGTTTTCATGTGGCAAAACTCCGACACCCGTATTATACCTTCGTACAAAGAAATACCATACGGCCGTGAGTGCGCCTGTGGTGTCGGCGATAAGATCGACTATCGTATCCTGCCAATAGCCGGGCTCGGCTAAAGATACCGATCTAATCGCGATTTCGAATAGTTCCCATGCAACGCCTATAACGACCACCGAGGCGAACACGAAGATAGCCGACATAAAAACCCCCGGCAAGGATGCCATCTTCCTGCGCTTGAATTCGTAGAAAAAGAGGAGCGACATGCCTCCGGCCCACACTCCTCCGCCGAAGTGAGCAATGAGGTCAAGCCACGGTATGCGCCAATACCAATACAGATACATTCCGAGAATATGCACTGCCGTGACAAGGACAAGCACGGCTGTTAAAAAAAAGAAAAAAGGATGTTTAGACATCACTATATTCTATCAAAAATAAACGAAAGGCCCGGAATCGGGCCCTTCGAGGGGGATTAAATGAATTGCCCAACACTCTCCAAGTGGGTGTCCGCAGGTGGCTCGTCCCGAACGAATCAGCAACGAGTACCGATATAAGACTCCCTGGGCGAAATATTAAACTGGACAATTTATTGAATCCCTGAGTATAGGATACCACGCCGCAGGGATGGGAACAAAGCGTGTGTGGAAAAAGTAAATCTTATTCCAGAAGCCCGTCAAGATTTACGTCGTAGAGTATCTGCTCCTGGACGAGGCGGTAATTCACAATTTCGTCTTTCGTGAACCAGTGCGCAATTTCTTTATCTGCCTCATCAACGGTCCCTGACGCATGCACAAGATTCCGCACGGAGCGGCCGTCGCCGTCGGACATCTGATACGAATCGAGGACGAGATCTCCCCGTATCGTGCCGACATCAGACTTCAGGGGTTCTGTTCCGCCGACCATTTTCCGCACCAAGGGGACCGCGTGCGCCCCTTCCCATACCATGGCGATAACCGGGCTTGAGGTCATGTACGTCTTGAGCCGCTCCAAGATAGCCGCGGTAATTTTAAGCGGGTCTTCGGAGGGCGGTGGAAACCCTTTCTCTTTATAGCTTTTTATGGTTTTCTCACCCGTAATGCGCCGCCAGTTCGGGTCAAGCGTATAATGCTTCTCAACGTGCTCCTCGGAGGGCAGGACGAGCTTCATGGCAACGAGCTTCAAGCCCACGCGCTCAAACCGTCCGATAATCTCTCCGACCAAGGAGCGTTGGATGCCGTCGGGTTTTATGATAATGAGTGTCCGCTCTTTTTTGTAGTGAATCATAGTGATGGTGCGAATTACGAGAATACACATAAGTATAATTGATTTCAAAATAGGTTCAAGGCGGATATATTTTAAGAAAATACAAGACAGCAACTCACTTGTGCATGCACCAATCGTGTGCTTGACAGGAGATATATTTCAGTGTAGTATTGCGAACAGTCCCTGAACCTTCTACAGAGCTACCGGAGGGCTAGATGAAAGAAAAAAACGCGCGTCAATCAGTTCGCGTGAAACGCCCGATTTACACACCGCCGCAAGAGACGCGAGATTTTCGTATCAGAAATCTTGAAACCTACGGCTTCTCGAAAGAGCAGGTTGTGAAAATGGCGGCGCGACATCCTGCGATTCTCGGCTGCACCGCCGAACGAACGAATTCGTTGCTCAGTAATCTTGAGGGCTACGGCTTCTCGAAAGAGCAGGTTGTGAAGATGGTGGCGCGAGCCCCCGGGATTTTTTGTCGCACCGCCGAACGAACAAATTCGCTGTTTAGTAATCTTGAGGGGCATGATTTCTTAAAAGAGCAGGTCATAACAATGGCGACACAGTTCCCAGCAATCCTCACCTGCGCCACTGAACGGACGAACACATTAATACGATGGTTTACCGTAAACACTATCTCGTTCGCCGAGAAACCAACAAGACTCGGGTGGAGTGTTGCAACCCTGGAAGAGCGGAGGAAGATTTTGGAACGCCGTGGGCATGACTATATTGCAAAGCCCGGCCCTCTCTTCTACGGCAAGACGCAATGGGAGCGATTCGCGCGGAGTGCAATTCCCGCATAGACGGTAAACAGCCATGTGCAGTGGTCTTGATATTCAAGACTCGCACATGGCTTTTTTCTTGAGCAACATAACCTTATATGATGGCCGTCGGACCTGCGGCCATGCCTGCGCATGCAGGAGGTAGGCGTCCAGTATTTTGAAAAACCCCGTCGTCTGGAAACGGCAGAGTTTTTATATGGCAACAGTGCGCACGCTTATGCTTTCGTGATAATTTCCGCGCCCTTCTTGGTAATAAGGATCGTGTGCTCGAAATGCGCGCTCCGCTTCCCGTCTTTTGTTTTAAATGTGTATCCGTCTTTCGCGAGAAACACGCGCGGGTCTTTTTCTGCGACAATAGGCTCAAGCGCAAGCACGAGCCCTTCTTTAAGTTGCGCGCCTTCTCCGCGCTCGCCCCAGTTCGGCACAAAGGGGTCTTCGTGAACCGAATGCCCCACGCTGTGCCCGCCGAGCTCTTCCACAACCTGGAACCCGCGTTTTAAAACACACGCCTCGATTGCGTGCCCTATGTCGCCCGTCGTCGCTCCGGCGCGCGCCGCCTTAATGCCGCATAAAAGCGCTTCTTCCGTCGCAGAGATAAGTTTCTTCGCTTTCGCATCGACATCTCCGACAGCTACCGTGACCGCCATGTCCGTCACCATCCCTTCGTGGATAAGACCTAGATCAAGACCAACAATATCGCCTGATGCTAGCGTCCGCTCTCCGGGAATCCCGTGAACCACTTCATCGTTTACCGATACGCAGAGCGTCGCCGGATACGGCCTTCGCGCGCCCTGCGGCTTGTATCCTAAAAACGCCGGTACATCTCCTCCTTCGCGGATGAGTGTCTCGGCAATGCGATTAAGCTCTTCCCCGGAGATGCCTGGAACGGCACGGCGGGCAACTTCGCCTAAAATAACGGCAAGTCGCCGCCCGCTCTCCTTTAGTGCCACAAGCTCTCGTGTGTTTTCAATGCGCGTCATAAGAGTTCAGATACCGAGCTTGCGTACGATCTCGGCATGTACGTCGGGGCGCGCCTGCTCCGCATTAATTTCGACAAGCGTGTGAGTTCCGTGCTTTTTGTAATACTCAATGGTCGCCGCCACATCGTCTTCATACCAATCAAGGCGGCGCGTGATGTTATCCGGCGTATCGTCGCTTCTGCCGCGCCCAAGGAGGAGTTTCGTTGACCACTCGCGCGAGCCGTGCATCCAGACTATAGAGACATCTTTCTTGCCGTAAAATTCAAGCGCTGTGTCGAGCATTGCCGCCTCGTGAACTTTTCGCGGCGTCCCGTCGAGAATGAGATGTTCGTTCCCGGTTATGTTCGAAATGAAATATCGAGACCAGTTGTAAATAACTAAAAATTCCGGGAAAAGGCCTCCCGCGTCGTAGATTTTCTTTGCAAGTCCCGCAGTGTATGACGGCTCTTTTAGAAATTCCCGCAAGCCGTCTCCCGAGACAAAATAGAGCGTTTTCGCCGAAGTATCTTTTTTCTCAAGATATTCCTTAAGATACGTCGCTTGTGTCCCCTTCCCGACCCCAGAACGTCCAATGAATATAAAAACTTTAGATGTCATATGGCGAGTGACATGTGCTGCGTGGCCGGCTCGTGTCAATTATCAAAGGTTAACTGGTAAACGTTCTGCTTTAATACTCCCGCATCGAAACCTGTGCGTCGATTTTTTTCACAAGGTCAAGGACGACTGCAACGACGATAAGGAGGGCCGTGCCACCGATCGCGAGCGCGGCGATGCCCGTGAGCGCGCGCATAAGGAGCGGCAGAACCGCAATGAGTCCCAGAAAGACCGCGCCGACGAGCGTGATGCGTGTTAATATCTTCGCGATGTATTCCGCGGTTGCGTGGCCGGGACGAACACCCGGGATAAATGCGCCGCTCTTTTGCAGATTCACCGAGAGCGATTCGGGGTCAAATGTGACGGCGGTATAGAAATACGTAAAGAAGAACACGAGTATGAAATAAAGGCTTGAGTAGAACACGGGATTCTCAAGTACGGTAAGCGCAAACCCTGAGACGGCGCTCACCGTGGCATTATTAACGCTCGTCAAGAAATTCGCTATCATCTGCGGGAAAAGCAATATTGAGAGGGCAAAAATGATCGGTATAACCCCTGCTTGATTCACCCGAAGCGGCAGATATGTGGATGCGCCGCCATAGATGCGGCCGCCGCGGACACGCTTCGCATACGTTATTGGTATCGGGCGCTCTGCTTCGGTGATAAAAACGATTCCTGCGACAATAAGAACTGCGGCAACAATAAATCCCAAATAGACCGGCAGCTGCGAGACATCGAAGGCAAAGAGAAGTTGTCCGGCCGCAGACGGTATTCCTGAGACAATGCCGGCAAAGATAATAAGCGAGACGCCGTTTCCGATGCCGAATTCCGAAATAAGCTCCCCAAGCCACATGAGAAGTACGGAACCTGCCGTGATAACGATGAGATTGGTCACATATTCAAATGTGCCGAGTTCTCCTAAAATCCCTTGCTGCGAGAGGAGCGCCAGAAGACCGAATCCCTGAAGCACAGCGAGCGGCACTGTCATAAGGCGCGAGTACTGGATGAACTTTTTGCGCCCCGCTTCCCCCTCCTCGTGATAGAGCGCTTTGAGCTTGGGGGACATGACTGTCAAAAGCTGCATGATGATGGACGCAGTAATGTACGGCGCCACACCGAGCATGACGATAGAGAGATTAGAGAGTCCTCCACCGGAAAAGACGTTCAGGAGGCCCAAGAACTGATTGTTTGAAAAAAATTGTTCAAGCCGAAGCACGTCGATTCCCGGAATCGGTATTATCGCGAGCACGCGGAATATAACAAGCGCCGCAAAGACGAACAAAATACGATTGCGAAGCGTTTTATCAGTCGCCGCGAGCTTCAGTTTTTGCACAAATATATTCATGGACGCATTTATGCGACGCTACCTCCCGCCTTAAGTATCTTCTCCCGCGCAGAACGCGACACGATGCAGCCGGATACGGAAACTTTCCTCTCGATGTCCCCCGTCGCCAGCACTTTCACGCGCGGCATCTTGTTGCCGCGCCGCGAGACAAGCTTTTTCTCGAAAAGCGTCTTTGGAGACACAGTGGCGCCATCGAAAAACTCGCGGTCTATGGCGGAGAGACTGACGACGGCAGGCTTCTCGCTGACGGGCGTAAACTTATACCCGCGGCGTTTGTGAATTTTCTTGATAATATCCCGAAGTTCCGGACGTATACCATGAGAACCGTGGGCTTTCTGCCCCTTTATGCCACGGCCCGAATATGTCCCGCGTATACCGCCGCGACCCACATTCTTCTCTTTTTTTCTCTTATGTAACCGTCTGACGTTGTGTATTTGCATATGTATTTGAGTCGCTTAACGCGTGCGGAGTTCTGAGAGCGCCTTAAGCGTCGCCTTCGCGATATTGAGTTTGTTTTTCGACGGTGAGAGAACTTTCGAGATCACGTCCCTCACGCCCGCCATATCAAGGATCGTTCTCACGGCGCTTCCGGCAACAAGCCCTCGGCCCTTTGCCGGAATAAGCTGCACGCGCGCGCTTGAAAACTTTGCCTCGACTTCATGCGGAATCGACATCGTCTTCGTCAGGGGTATTTTTACCATATTTTTCTTCGCACTCCGGAGCGCTTTCTCTATCGCAAGGGCCGTATCAGCAGCCTTACCAGAACCGACACCCGCGGAGCCTTTCTTGTCTCCGACTACGATATCAACGCTGAAATTGAAACGCCGCCCTCCCGCGACGACGCGGGCGACACGCCTCATGTTGATGACCTTCTGGGGAATATCCGCACGCGAACGACGAGACCCGCCGTCTCTGTCTCTACGAGGTCCGCCACCTCTTTGGTGGGTACCGCGTCTTCCTTGTCTGCGTGGGAACGGAACGCCTGCCTTTCCGACGACGCCTCCGCCTTCCGGTATTTTTTCTTTGTTCTCCAGTTCTTGAGTCATAAAAAATAATACGATGAGAGCTTAAAATGTAAGACCGCCTTTCCGCGCCGCATCGGCGAACGCTTTTACTGCCCCGGCATACAAGAATCCTCCCCTGTCGAACACAACGGCGCTGATCTTTTTTCCCTTTGCTTCGGCTGCAATGCGCTCGCCGACCATCTCGGCTCGTTTGCTTTTTCGAACTTTGCCTTTATCATCGAACCCGATATCCGACGACGCCGCAAGCGTCTTTCCTGCCTCATCATCGATGATCTGCGCGTAAACGTGCTGATTCGATCTAAAAAATGAAAGACGCGGACGAAGAGCGGTCCCGAAAATCCTCGTCCGTATGCGAGTATGCCGCTTTGTCCGCGATATCTTTCTTGTGAGAGCTGTACTCATGGTAATGAATTATTGCCGCTGTAAAACGACATTTGTTATGCGGCTTTCTTGCCTTGCTTGCGCCGTACGACTTCCCCTTCGTAGCGGATGCCTTTTCCTTTGTATGGCTCAGGCTTTTTCTGCGCCCTGATTTTTGCGGTAAACTGCCCCACTGCCTCCTTGTCGATTCCGGATATAACAATTTTCCCTTTGTCGATCGTAACTTTTATACCGGTAGGTATCGGGAGTTTCACCGGATGCGAAAATCCGATGCTCAAAACAACAGCGCCACCTAAAAGTTCGGCGCGATATCCAACCCCCTCAATAAGAAGGCTTTTGACGAACGGTGCATTGACGCCCGCAACCATGTTTTTGATGTGCGCCGCGGTCGTCCCCCAGAGCGCTCGGGTGAAAATATCATCTCCATGAGGCACAACAGACACTTCCTTGTCTTTGACCTCAATGGCGACCTCCTTCCGGACCGGACGGGAAAGCTCTCCCAAAGGACCGCGAACGACAACGGCGCCGTCCGCGACCGTGACGTTTGTTTTCTCGGGAATGGTAATTATTTGTTTTCCGATGCGGCTCATTGTAATTTTCGATCTTAAACTACGCGACGTGCCTACCAAATCTTAAACAGCACTTCTCCGCCGACCTTATCTTTCCGGGCATCTTTTCCCGTTAATATACCTTTCGGCGTTGAGAGAATGACGTCGCCATACCCTTGGCGAACCGGCTTTATGTCCCGCACGCCCATATACATGCGACGAGAGACGCGCGACACGCGCGCAGTGCCCCTGATCCTTGATTTTCCTCCTTCATATTTGACTCCGATCTCAAGAATTCTGCCGTCCTTCTTTCCTCGTCGAGCGACAGAAGCGACATATCCCTTTTTCAAGAGGACGTTTGCAATCGCATGCTTCAATTTGGAATAGGGAACAAGCACTGTCTCCCCTCCGACAGTTCCGGCATTCCGCAATTGTACAAGCATGTTACCGACAGGGTCCATAAAGAAAATTAAAAATGAAAAAATAAAAATGAAAAATTGATGTTCTTTACCACGAGGATTTCTTGATTCCGGGGATCATGCCCTCATTCGCAAGCTCTCGAAAGCAGATACGGCAGAGATCAAAGTCGCGCATGTACCCCCGCACTCTTCCGCACCGAAAACAACGTCTCGCGACGCGAGATTTGTATTTCGGCTTTCTTTTTGAGCGTGCAAGGACTGATTTTTTCGCCATAACGCGTACAAGACAACAATACAAGCCCTCGCGGGCTTCACACCATCCTAGCAAAACGAGCCATGCGGCGTCAACCCCGCCAGAGATTCAGCGTAATTTAGAAACGCAACGGAAAATGTGCGCGCGAATCCGCCTTTGGCTTCCTGATATTGAAAATAAAAAATGTGCAAAATCTCTAGCGGGGTCAACTCCGATCCGACCAGGTATGCCGAAGATGGGGAGCGGCGCTCATGTTCACTTTTTGAACGGGAATCCGAGGTGGCGGAGAAATGCTTCTGCTTCTTTTTTGTTTTTTGCGGTCGTAACGATTGTTATCGCAAGACCGAAAACGTCCTTGAGCTCTTCGTCTGCTGTCTCCGGAAAGACGATATGCTCCCGTATGCCGAACGTATAGTTCCCCATCTCATCAATAGACGCATTGTTGAGCCCGCGGAAATCTTTTGTCCGCGGCAGGGCGATGTTCAATAGTTTGTCCAAAAACGCATACATGCGCGCGCCTCGAAGCGTTACCATAAAGCCAATGGGCTCCCCTTCCCTCAATTTAAAAGTCGCGATCGATTTCTTTGCGGCGCGCGAAGCGGGCTTCTGCCCCGTTATCTTCATAAGACGATCGGCAACGAGGTCGTTCTTTTTTTTATCCCCACGGGACATCTTTCCTGTCCCGGAACTGACAACGACTTTGACGAGCACAGGCGCTGCCATCGGATTCTTATACCCGAAATCTCCTTTGAGCGCCTGGAATGCTTCTTTTTCTTTTATCTTAACGTGTATCATAATTTTATCAGCCGTACTCTTTAGGAATCCTCTTGCGCGCTAGAGAGCGACACCGCTCTTTTTCGCAAAGCGAACTTTCTTCCCTTTCTCTTCTTTAAAACCAACGCGTGTCCCCGTGCCTGTTTTGGGGTCCTTAAGCAGAACATTCGAAATATGTATCGGAAGCGCGATTTCGATGATTTGCCCCTTTCCTCCCGAGCGGCGCGACCGCTGGTGCTTCTTTTTAAGATTAACACCCTCGACAACGACGCTGTCTTTCTTCGGAATGGCACGCGTCACCGTACCGGACTTTCCTTTGTCCTTTCCGGAGATAATTATTACATTGTCGCCTCGTCGTATCTTCATAGTGATAGTGGGTATGCGGGTTTTAATAAACTAAATACCTTGCGTTTTAAAACATGCTCGCTCCGCCCTATCTGGCGGGGCCCCGTTCGTTGTTTTTATACCACCTCCGGAGCCATGGAAATTATCTTTTGGTATCCAAGCTCTCCTATCTCTCGCGGAATGGGGCCGAAAATCCTTCCTCCCCGCGGCTCCTGCTTTCCTTTCTCGATGAGTACCACGGCATTATCGTCGAAAGAGACATACGAGCCGTCTTTTCTTTTAAAAGGCTTCTTTTGACGGACCACGAGGCCGTACACGACCTCTTTCTTCTTCACAAGCTTTCTCGGCTCCGCATTTATAACGGACAAAACGACGACATCGCCGAGCCTGGCATACCGCTTCCGCGTTCCGCCGAGTATTCTGAACACGCGGCCGATGCGCGCGCCCGTGTTGTCTGCAACATATACTTGTGTCTGAGTTTGTATCATAAAAATTGAAAGTTTAAAAATCAAAATGTAAAACTACATTCTTGGTTTCTCTGTTCTTAACTGTCACTTTGATTTTTAATACTTGCACCTTGAATCACTTTAAAATGCTTGTCTTTCGAGATCGGGCGGCATTCCTCGATGGTTACGACATCTCCCACCGCATAGGCATTCTCGGCATCATGAGCTTTATACTTCTTGGCGCGCTTCATGTATTTCTTGTATTTCGGATGCTTCACAAAGCGGCTCACGCGAACGACGACAGTCTTGTCTCCTTTGTCGGAGACAACAACGCCGCGAAGTGTTTTTCTGTGTATTTTAGTATCCATAAAAATTCCTGTTATTCAAATATATCCTACGCTTGTCCCGCGCTTCGGGAGTTCAATTCCGTCATGATTCGCGCAATGTCTTTCCTCAGCACCCGTCCTTCTTTCACATTTTTTATCTTACTGCCCGCAATCCCGAAACGGAAAAGGCGAAGTGCCTTCCGCTTCTCATACAATTCTTTCTGAAGTTCTGAATCTTTTTTATCTTTAAAATCCATACGTGTCAGAGACATTAACGATACACGACTTTTGTCTTTACGGGAAGCTTGGAGCCAGCCTTGTGCAGGGCTTCTTTGGCAACCGCATCAGTGACGCCATCTATCTCAAAAATGACGCGGCCCGGAAGCACCTCCACTTCGTAGCCCTGCACGTCCCCTTTGCCTTTTCCCATGGGAACCTCGGCGGCTTTTTGTGTGTATGGTCTATCGGGGAACACGCGCACCCACATCTTTCCTGTCTTACTTACAATACGCGTAATCGCCTTTCGAGATGCCTCGATCTGGCGCGAATTAATGCGCCCGCAAGAAACCGCTTTCAATCCATGCGAACCGAAACTCACTTTCGTCCCCCGCGTTTCCATGCGCAACAATTTTACGGGGTTTTTCCGCCCTCGTTGCCACTTTCTATGTTTTACTTTCTTAGGAAATAACATGGTTGATGGTTATACATGTGCGCTATGCGCGCGCCTTCTGCGGCATTTCTTTTTTACCCTTCTCGGCGAATATTTCTCCTTTGTAAATCCAGACTTTGATACCGAGCGTCCCGTATGGAAGAATGGCTCTCTCCCGCGCGAAATCAACATCGGCGCGGAATGTCTGGAGCGGGATCGTTCCTTTTTTTAATTCCTCCTCGCGGCTCATCTCGGCGCCGCCAAGGCGACCCGACAATCCAATACGGACGCCCTTCACTTCTTTATTTGCCATTACTTTATCGAGGGTCTGTTTCATGACGCGGCGGAACGGCAGCCGTTTCTCAAGCGCCTCTCGTATCATATGCCCGACAACCGCCGCATTGGATTCAGGAAAACGGACTTCCTCTATATCGATTTTAAGCTCCTTGACGGCAAGCTTGTGTTTCATCAAAAATGCAATGACGTCGTCTTTTAATTTGACCGAGCCCTCCCCTTGCCGTCCGATGATCATCCCCGGGCGAGCAGTCTTTATGATAAGTTTCAATGTGTCGCCTTTCCGCTCGGTCTCTATTCCTGCGACAAGAAAATTTTTCAGTCGCTTTTCCAGATACGCGCGGACCAAAACATCGCTCCTGAGCGCCTATTTGAATTTCTTTCCTGTGCCAAAACAGCGGGATCTCCAACCCTTGGTAATGCCCAGCCTGTGTGCGTATGGGTGAACGTTGTGTGTCATGATGTTTTGTTCAAAAATGGAAAAATCAAAATCTAAAATAAACGATATTATGCCTTTTTCGCCTTATTTATTTTACGCTTTGATTTCCGCCCGGACGAATGTCCATTCGGACGGGTTTGCACTGTACCTTTTTCTTGCTCTCCCAAAACGAGCATGATGTGGCTCGTCCGCTTCCGTATGGTATATGCGCTGCCGCGCGCGCGAGGGCGCATCCGCTTCAGCGTCGGTCCTTCGTCGACGCGGATCTCTTTCACAAAGAGCGCGTGGCCGTCAGCTTTGTCGTTGTGGCGCGCATTTGCAACAGCGCTCTGAAGAAGCTTCTTGAGCGGCAATGCCGCGCGCTTCTCTGCCATATCCAAGATTATCGCCGCTTGCTGCGCTTCTTTGTTCCGTATCAAGTCCGCGACGAGCCTGACTTTCCGCGGCGATTGTCTGTAATTTCTCAAAACTGCACGCATAGTGCTGGGGGTATAAAATTTGCTCTATCGACGCATTATTATTTCTTCGGCGTTTCTTCGGTAACCGTGCGAGCCGCTTTCGCCGCTGCGATCTCGGACTCTTTCTTCTTGATCTCAAGCTCTTTCTGTATCTTGCCGCCGTGCCGAATGAATTTCTTTGTCGGCGAGAACTCTCCAAAACGGTGTCCGACCATGTCTTCCGTCACCCTGACCGGGATATGCTCTTTGCCGTTGTATACGCCGAATGTGAACCCGACCATCTCCGGGGCGATCTGGCACGCCCTATCCCATGTCCGAATAACGCCCGCGCTATCGGGTTTCTTCCCTTCGATTTTCTTCAAAAGCTTGGGGTCAACATACGGACCCTTTTTAAGCGATCGTGTCATACCTATAACCCTTGCCCGTACGCAATACGGACTTCGGAAAATAAAGCAGCCCCGTGGGCTTCAAGATATAGTATATAAATGGTTTTTCAAAGTCAAATATTGCCCGGGGGTGCCGCCCGTGCTACAGTGGCATCAGAATATAAAATTCGGAGAAGACGGCAATGGCAAGTCTCGGGATTGCTCTTGCGGTTTTTATTGTAATCTGGGGAACTATCGCCGGATTGTGCCACATGTTCCACCGCTTCGGTATGCTTAACGAAGACGGAATAATCGGCATGGTATTTCTTGGATTTATGTTGACACTCATTATGCTGATGGTTGTCTTCGGTGCACAACCGTAGCACAATGCTCTCCTTTTTACATACCCGACACTGCCGGGTATTTTTATTCCTCATATTAAAAATCCCGCGCTTTGAGGCACGGGAACAACTCCGATAGTGTTGGTAAAACTAAGAGGTTGCGGGCCAACCCCTGACAGCTTTCCATAGATACCGCAGAAATAAAACGACACTCGCCGTCGCATTAGTAAGCGATACCCAGAAGAACACTTCCGGAAAAAGAACGAGGTCGGAGCGCCCGCCCCCAAACCATTCCGCGCCCATGATGAGTGCCGCCGCGGCCACTGACATCACAAGCCAAATCCCTGCCCACAACACACATGGAAAATATCCCCAACGCGCATTCGCGTGCCTGCAGATGAATTCAACGGCAAGAAACAGTAGGGGCACTGCTAACACAACCCAACTCCACCACACCTGTGCTTCCCACGGCTCTTTGTAATACAAGAACAAAAACACCACGTATGCACAGGTTGCCACGGAATTCAGTGTAAGGCGCACAATAGTGGCAATGTTCATGCGAAAACTCTCCAGGAATCAATGTCTGGCAGTAGAGTATCGTATGGGTGCATTTTTTGCAATATCATTATCCGCTATCCACACTCTCCACGTATCACACATTGCGCGCTATCGTGCTCCACATATAATGATATATGGCACATGCTTCGCGAAGGTATTACATTCGACGACGTACTCCTCATTCCCCGAAAATCTCGGGTTTTTTCACGTAAAGAAATAGACACGACGACCCGCCTTTCAAGAAACATCTCGCTCAATACCCCGCTTATTTCTGCGAATATGGATACCGTGACGGAATCTTCCATGGCGCGGGCGATGGCGGAAGAGGGCGGCATCGGTATCATCCATCGCTTCATATCGATCGAACAACAGGCAGAGGAGGTGCGCAGAGTAAAGCGAGCGGAAAGCGTTATCATTGACGACCCCATCACCGTCCTCCCTGACGACACGATACGGGACGTGCGCGCTACGCTCCGCAAAGAAAGCGTCTCAAGCGCGCTCGTCATCGAAGACAGAGAGTCGAAAAAACTCGTCGGAATCCTTACGAATCGAGACCTCTTATTCGAGACGGATGACAATAAAAAAGCACGCGACGTCATGACGAAACGAGTCATCACTGCGCGTCCGGATATTCCGCTCGAAAAAGCAGCCGACTTATTCCGGAACCATAAAATTGAAAAACTACCGCTCGTTGATAAAAACGGCTCCGTCGCTGGCCTTGTCACACTCAAAGATATCCTTAAAAAAATACACAATCCGAACACCGCAAAAGACAAGCGCGGGCGGCTTCTTGTGGGAGCCGCCGTCGGCGTCAAGGATGACACGATTCCGCGGGCGAAAGCGCTCCTTGCGGTCGGCGCGGATGTCATCGTCGTCGATATCGCACACGGCCACAACATCCGGGCGCTCGACACCATACGCCTCCTCCGAAAGACATTCGGAAAAAAAATAGAGATTATCGGCGGAAATATCGCGACGGCAGAAGCGGCACGGGACCTCATCCGCGCCGGAGTCGACGGGCTTAAGATCGGCATCGGTCCGGGCGCCGCATGCACGACGCGCATAGTGACAGGAGTCGGCGTCCCCCAGCTAACCGCAATACAAGACGTAGTCGCCGTGGCAAAAAAACACGGCATACCGGTCATTGCGGACGGCGGCATAAAAAATTCCGGGGATTTCTCGAAGGCGCTTGCCGCAGGGGCTCAGACCGCGATGATAGGGCGGCTTCTCGCAGGGTGTAAAGAATCCCCAGGAGAGTACATCATGGAATGGGGAACAGCGTATAAATACTACCGCGGTATGGCGTCATTCGCCGCATCGGACGATAAAGCCCGAATGGACGGCGGTAAAGACGGCTTTGCACGCGCACCGGAAGGCGCCTCGGGAAAAATCCCGTATGCGGGAGAAGCGCGGATGGTTATCAGCGACCTTATTTCAGGACTTCGTTCATCTATGAGCTACTTGGGGGCGCGCACGCTCGTTGAATTCAGCAAAAATGCCCGCTTCATCAGAATGACGGCGGCGGGAGTACACGAGTCAAAACCGCACGGGGTGTAGTAAAACAGCGGGCATTTTGCCCACTGTTTTGAAAATATGTGTAAAAGAGGTTTTTAAAATTCTGCAGATTTCTTCGGTTGTAATTCACGAATCGCCCTATTTAATTCCCCAATAAGAATATTGAGCTCTCGCAGTACTGTCAGATATTTTTGAGGATCTTTCTTTTTCAGTTCAGCAAACTCGTCGTCGACATCGCGCAACAATTCTCTAATTTCTTCGGGCGCAATCGAGCCATCCTGCAATTTTTTTATCAACACGTTTATCTCCCCGCTTGTCATTGTAATAATTGGCGTATTGATTATAAAACCCTTATGTAGTTTTAAGCGTTTTTATTTCGCGTAATTTTGCGAATCCTTTTGCGACAACGCTACAAGCGCTTCTATTTCCCGTAATTTTGCGAATCCTTTTGCGACAACGAGAAACGCTCCAACGGCACCGCCGACGATTGCGCCAGAGATAATCTCTCCCCTGCCGATAGATGAATCAATAAGAGAACCCAAAACTGGCCCGCCAAAAGCGGCTCCGGGTATGGTCAGGAGAAGCGCATCAAGGCGCCCTTGGATTGCTTCAAACCTCCCCGGAACTTCTCTTTTCCTGGAGACAATTTCTGCAATTTCCTTTTTTGCATTACGGGCAAAATCCAACCCGTCAAGCCCCTTCTCAAGCTCATCAACGTTCGCCGATAAATCAGCTTCGGCTCGTGCAATATCTGTTCCCGGCCCCATTTCTTTTTTTGATATTTCTTCAAATCTCATGATGTATATGGTATACACTAACACCACCGCTTTGTCTAGCGCCGCCTTTCGCGAGCAGTTTTCCTGCGCGAGACAATAAATGAAGCGGAGTATTTTTTGCGTTTCCGCGTCTTGATGCCGAGCCACGGTTTCCCATACGTATTTTTAGGGCGCCGAAGTCCGATTCCCTGCCGTCCCTCACCTCCTCCGTGCGGATGGTCAACGGGGTTCATTGCCGAGCCGCGGACCGTTGGCCTCACGCCACGCCACCTGTTTCGTCCTGCCTTGCCGAGATTTTTGAGTTTATGTTCATCGTTCGATACTTCGCCGACTGACGCCCATACATGCTCCGGAACCTTCCGAACTTCACCGGACGGCATTTTGAGGTGCGTGTATCCCTGGTCATTGGCGACAACTTCCACATGCGTTCCGGCGCCTCGGCCGAGCCGCGCGCCGCCGCCGGCTTGTGTTTCGACATTATAGACGAATGTTCCGACGGGAATATTTTTGATAGCCATCCGATTCCCCGGCTTAACCGGAGCTTTTTCGGATACGATGAACGTATCGCCCTTCTTAAGCCCTCGCGGCGCAAGTACATACCGCCGTTCGCCGTCTTTGTAGAGAGCGAGCGCGATAAAACCAGAGCGATTCGGGTCGTATTCAATCGAGAGAACCGCCGCAGGGACGTCTTTTTTGTCATAGTAAAAATCAACTAAGCGGTATACGCGCTTATGCCCACCGCCCTTATGCCGCGTCGTGATGCGCCCATGGTGATTCCGTCCGACGAAACGTTTCCCGCCGAGCGTTAATTTTTTATGCGGACGAACCCCTGTCAGAACATCGCGATATGAAACTGTCACGGTGCCACGACGTCCCGGTGTTGTTGGTTTAAGATATTTCATGCCTCAATAATGAATTTAGAAAAGTATAGTCGTTCATCCTGCTCTCCCTTTAATTTTCTAAACGAACTCTATCGTATCACCCTCTTTCAAAAAGACAAGCGCTTTCTTCCCTCCCCGCGTCATGCCGCGCTTCCCACGAAGCATTCTCATTTTCGGTTTCATGCGGACAATATTCACTTTAACCGGCGTAACACCGTACACCTCTCGTAGGGCATCTCTGACCGTGAGCTTGTTCGCGCGCTCATCGATATCAAACGTGTACGAGTTGCCGCCGGATTGATGCGACGCCTTCTCGGTAATACGGGGACGGATAATGACATGCGAGAGGCGCTCTTCCTTGCCGGATGATTTCTTTTGTTCCGCGCGGCGCTTTTCCGCGCGGTGAAGCCGCACTACCGCGCTCATCCGCACCCTCTTTCTTTTCCTGCACCCCCTTTCGTGCCGGTTTTGATGTTTTTTTGTTGAAAACGTTTAAGAATGCCATACGAGTAGCGTTTAGTTTTTAGTTTCTGACCCTCCGATGACAGCGGCTCGCGCAGATTTTCTTGCTTTAGTGATTTTTTTCTCCTGCGCGCCACTTGCTTCATCTCCGGCATTTTGAGAGACCGCTTTGAAAAACTGGAGGCTCTTTTCCGGAGCTACGATGATGACATACTTGAAGTTCAGGATATCCAGAAGGTTCATGGCGGCAACCGGAGCAATTCGGATACTGCCGAAATTTCTGAATGCCCTCTCCACGAGAGGATCTTTTTCGGGCGTATAGACACATGCGCCGTTCTCCTTGCGCGCGCTGATGCGGCCGAACCCCGGTATGCCCGCAAGCTTCATCACCGTCTCATGCGCTTTCTTTGTTTTTGCTTCCGGAAGCGACAGGGCATCCAAAAACAAGATTTCCCCATCCCTGAATTTTCTCGACAAGACGATCCTTATCGCGAGGCTTCCTTCTTTTACATTTATTTTTCGTTTGAAATTCCTCGTATTCCGCGGACCAAACGTAATACCCCCGCCGCGCCAAAGCGGAGACCTGATGGACCCGTGCCGCGCACGCCCTGTTCCTTTCTGTTGCCACGGCTTCTTGCCGCCACCCGAGACTTCACGACGGTCTTTTGTATGCGCGAAAATCCGGCGCCTGTTCAAAGAAAGCGATGTGGCGATTTGGTGGATTAAGTCGCTGTTCCATTTCAACCCGAAAACGCTCTCCGGGACATCAATGTCCCGTTCTCGTGTGCCGTTTTGATTGTAGAGTGTCGCTTTCATGTGTAGTGCGTGTAGCGCGAAATTACTTCATACTGCGAACTTCGATGAGCGTTCCTCTTCGTCCCGGAACTGCGCCGCTCACTAAAAGCTCCCCGTGCTCTTTATCAATGGCAAGAACCTTCAGGTATTTGACGGTAACCCGATCGCCTCCCATGCGCCCGGCCATGCGCATGCCTTTTGCGACACGCCCTCCTGCGCGCCCGCCGCCGCCGATGGAGCCCGCCTCCCGCTCGGAGTGTTTTTGTCCGTGCGTGCGCGGCCCTCCGCCGAATCCATGGCGCTTTACGACGCCCTGGAATCCTTTTCCTTTTGAAATGCCAGAAACTTCCACGATATCGCCTGCGGAAAAGAGCGAAACATCCATCACATCACCCGTATTAAAATTTTTTGCGTCATCGGGATTATTAAGACGAAACTCTTTGAGATGACGAAACGGCCCAACACCTTTCAGGTGCCCCGTCTCCGGCTTGTTTGCGCGTTTCTTACTTCCACTTCCGACTTGCACCGCGACATAGCCGTCTTTCTCGGCAGTTCTCACCTGTGTCACCGTGATTGGAGAAATAGAAAGAAGCGTCGCAGGATATGCTCGTCCTGTGTCGTCAAAAAACTGCGTCATATTCAATTTTGTGCCGAGAATAAACTTCATGATGTTTCAGGTCTGCGACTGTGCGCCGATATGCCGGATTATTTAAAAACGCGCCTCAATGGCGCAATTTGAACATGCGTGCCATTGGTCCACCACGGGCGGACATAGCTACCCTTCGACAGGCTCAGGGTATATGAAAACGAGTATACAGGAGTGTTTGGGAAATGCAAGAAGACCCAGGTAAAAGACTAAGAATGGCCGCCGCCGCATCGACCCGCGTCTCTCTTAGAAATCTGCTCTGCAAACACAATATTCCCTTCAGGGTCATACGATATTTCGTCCAGGCAAACTCTATGATTCTCGCCGTTGCATTCAAGCACTTTCTCCTTCACCACTAAGCCATCTTCGCTCTTTTCTAAGATCTCTCGCTGGATGGTGCGATACCGCGGCGGCTTCTCTTCCTCTTCTTTATTTTTTATACTTTCTATTTTCATTTTAGGAGGTCCTTCCATGCAGTCAGTATATGACATGTGCATGATAAAGTCACTTCACCACAAAAAATCCCCCGGACGGGGGATTTTTTGTGGTGTGTTTTACAACCCTTTGAGGCGCCTCAAGACTTTAGAAAATTGGCCGCTTCTGCGGCCAATTTTCTAAAGCATCTTCACGTCGATATTCACACCGGAGGGAAGCGTCAGATTCGTAAGCGCTTCGATAAGATTCGGCGTTGGATTCTCAATGTCGATGAGTCGCTTGTGGACCCGCATCTCGAATTGTTCTCGCGAATCTTTGTAGATGAATGTCGAACGATTAACGGTATATTTCTTTATCTCGGTCGGCAATGGGACCGGTCCGCGTATCTGCGCTCCATGACGAAGCGCGGTGTCCATAATTTGTTTGACGCTTGCATCAAGCAACTTGTGCTCGTACGCGGCAACGCGGATGCGCAACCGCTGTATTTCTGGAGCGGCGGCCTTCTTAACAGCGGCTTTCTTCTTCACTGGAGCGGCAGATTTTACCTGCTCTCCCATCGGAGTCGCTTTTTTCGCCGCTTTTGGTTTTTTTGTTTCCTTTATTGCCTTCGGCATGCGTCGTAAGATTAAGTATTACGCAGTGATTTTTGTGACAACACCCGCGCCAACAGTCTTGCCTCCTTCGCGGATGGCGAACCGCTGCTGCTCTTCGAGCGCGACAGGTGCGATAAGCTTCACTTTGAGATTTGACGTATCTCCCGGCATCACCATTTCAGTGCCCTGTGGGAGAATCACTTCGCCGGTAATGTCAGTCGTCCGGATGTAGAACTGCGGCTTATAGCCGTTGAAGAACGGCGTGTGGCGCCCTCCTTCCTCTTTTTTCAAAACGTAGATCTCTGCGTCGAATTCCGTGTGCGGAGTAACAGAGCCGATCTTCGCAAGCACTTGCCCGCGAGTGATGTCTTCCTTCTTCGTACCGCGAAGAAGTATTCCGGCGTTGTCGCCGGCAAGAGCTTCGTCAAGGGATTTATTGAACATTTCAATGCCCGTAATAGTCGTCCGTGCAGTCGGTTTAATGCCAACGATCTCAATTTCTTCTCCGACTTTGAGTCGTCCTCTCTCAACGCGGCCCGTTGCGACAGTTCCGCGGCCTTCGATCGAGAAGATGTCCTCGACGGGCATAAGGAACGGTTTGTCGAGGTCTCGTTCCGGAAGCGGAATGTACTCATCAAGCGCCTTCGCGAGTTCCAGGATCGGTTTTGCCGCTTCATCATTTGCTGATTTTGCTTCAAGCGCCTTCAGTGCCGAACCTCGTATAACAGGGGCACCCGTGCTGTCGAAGTTATATTTCTTCAAGAGCTCTCGCACTTCTTCTTCGACGAGGTCAATGAGGTCTTTGTCGTCCACCATGTCAACTTTGTTCAAAAAGACCACGATTCTCGGCACACCAACCTGCTTCGCAAGGAGAATGTGTTCGCGAGTCTGGGGCATGACGCCATCGGTCGCCGCAACCACAAGGATCGCGCCGTCCATCTGCGCCGCGCCGGTAATCATGTTCTTAATATAGTCCGCGTGGCCTGGCGCATCGATGTGCGCATAGTGCCGCGCATCAGTTTCGTACTCGTTGTGAGAGAGGGCGATCGTAATGCCGCGCTCTCGCTCTTCAGGAGCGGAGTCGATCTCGGAGACGCCCCTCAATTTCACTTTCTTTCCCGCAAGATTAAGCACGTTCAGGATTGCTGCGGTGAGCGTCGTCTTGCCGTGGTCAACGTGTCCGATGGTGCCGACGTTTACGTGCGGCTTCTCTCGTGTAAATTTTTCTGCCATAAGATATAACGTGTAACTGCCAGAATGGAATCCGCGAGAACAGCGCTGGACTCACTTCCGGTAATTATTACGAACTAAACTAATAATTGATAATTAAAGGTATCACAAAATATGTGCCGAAACAAAAAACGGCGCACGTATGCGATTGCATTCCACTATAGCAAGGCTCGCGGGGAAGTCAAGGTAAAATTATAAAGGTTCCTCTGACAAAATAAACCCGCACTACAGAGGCAGTGCGGGCAAATCATGACGAACGTTTTCCGGAAAATCCGCAGAAAATAACGAACAGCGCGCCAAAAACCGGGAACCAACTTGATAAAAACGGCGAAAACAAAAAAAGAGACGTGTCGGTGAGAACAATGTATGCGCTT
>ERZ1292623.1141-Hain-H51-01um-R1-1141-length-26249-cov-10_pt1 | contig 26249 bp, 21 predicted proteins | sample MGYA00564398_ERZ1292623 | MGnify/ENA primary metagenome ERZ1292623 (study PRJEB36523, sample SAMEA6512633) | groundwater metagenome | collected 2019-01-07 | study: AquaDiva: Metagenomics assemblies of 32 groundwater samples | reverse complement strand
ACGTCCTTGCCGATGCGCTCCAGTTCGGCGAGGTCCGGTCCGAAGACCTTGATGCCGACGGGCGTGCGGATGCCGGTCGCCAGCATGTCGATGCGGCCCTTGATCGGCATCGTCCAGGAATTCGTGACTCCCGGCATGCGGGTGGCGGAATCCATTTCCGCGACCAGTCGATCCTGCGTCATTCCGGGACGCCACTGGCTGCGTGGCTTGAGAGTGATCGTCGTTTCGAACATATCGAGTCCAGCAGGGTCCGTGGCGGTGTTGGCGCGTCCCGCCTTGCCCCACACGTGGTCCACTTCGGGGAACTGCTTCAGGGTGCCGTCCTGAATCCGGAGAATCTCACGGGCCCGCGCTACGCTCACACCCGGAAGCGTGGTTGGCATGTACAACAGCGTGCCCTCCTCCAGTGGCGGCATGAATTCACTGCCGATGCGCTGCAACGGGATCCAGCTGACGATGAGCGCGGCGCACGCGGCGGCAATCACAGGCCAGCGATTGCGGAGCACAAAGGCGATCACGGGGTCGTAGAGCCGGATGAGCCACCGGTTGATGGGGTTGGCCCGTTCCTTGTAGATGCGCCCGCGGACAAACAGCCCCATGGCCACCGGCACCAGCGTCACCGACAACACGCTCGCGGCCGCCATCGCAAAGGTCTTGGTGAATGCCAGCGGCTTGAACAGGCGCCCTTCCTGCCCCTCGAGCGCGAACACTGGCACGAATGAGACGGTGATGATGACGAGGGAAAAGAACAGCGCCGGTCCGACTTCCTTCGAGCTGTCCACGACCACGCGCCAGCGTTGGGCTGACGTCAGGTGTTTGGTCTCGAAGTACCGGGCGCCCTCGGCACCGGGGCCGGCTTCGCGCTCCAGGTGCTTATGCATGTTCTCGATCATCACGATCGCCGCGTCAATCATGGCGCCGATCGCGATCGCGATGCCGCCCAGTGACATGATGTCGGCGCCGACGCCCACCAACCGCATGGCGACAAACGCCAGGAGAATGCCAACGGGCAGCGTGAGGATTGCCACCAGCGCAGAGCTGCCGTGCATCAGGAACAGGACGCAGACCAGCGCGACGATGATGCTTTCCTCGAGCAGCTTCTCGCGCAGCGTAGCGATGGCGCGCTCGATCAGGTCGCTGCGGTCGTACACCGGCGTGATGACCACGCCTGGCGGCAACCCGCTCCGCACCTGCGCCAGTTTGGCCTTCACGCGGTCGATCGTCGTCAGTGCGTTCTCACCAAAGCGCATCACGACGATGCCGCCCACGGCGTCTCCGCGGCCGTCGAGATCGGCGATGCCGCGGCGGACGGCCGGGCCAATCGTGACCCGGCCCAATTCGGCAACGCGCACAGGCGTTCCTGCCGCGGTCGCACCCACCACGACGTTCTCGATGTCGCCGATGGACTTGAGGTAGCCCAGGCCGCGCACCATGTACTCGCGCTCGGACAACTCCATGACCATCGCACCGACGTCATTGTTCGCGTTCTGAATGGCGGCCATCACCTGCGTCACTGGTATGCGGTATGCGAGGAGTTTCGCGGGATCGATGTCCACCTGATACTGCTTCTCAAAGCCGCCGACACTCGCGACCTCGCTCACGCCGGGCACACTCGTGAGTGCGTAACGGAGATACCAGTCCTGCACGCTGCGCAATTGGGCGAGGTCGAGCTTGCCCGTGGTGTCCTCGATCGCGTACTGAAAGATCCAGCCCAGCCCCGTGGCGTCGGGCCCGAGCGTTGGCGAGACCGTCGCCGGCAACTTGCCCTTGAGGCTGTTGAGGTACTCCAGCACGCGACTGCGGGCCCAGTAGATGTCGGTCCCGTCCTCGAAGATCACGTACACGAAGCTCACGCCGAAGAACGAGTAGCCGCGTACCGTGCGCGCTCCGGACACCTTGAGCATCTCGGCGGCGATCGGGTACGTCACCTGATCTTCCACCGTGCGCGGCGCCTGCTCGGCGTAGTCCGCCTGCACGATCACCTGCACATCGCTCAGGTCCGGAAGTGCCTCGAGCGGAGTGCGCTTCACGGCCCACACGCCTGACGCGATCGCGGCGACGGTGAGTAACACGACGACGAACGTGTTGTTCACCGACCAGTCGATGATGCGCTTGAGCATGGGGCTACTCCGGCTTCTTGGGCGCGGTCATGTCCATACCCGGCATGCCGCCCATGCCACCGAGCAGGCTCCCGAGGTTGGATTCCGCGTCCAGCAGGAACGTGGCCGAGGCGACCACAGTCTCCCCGGCGACCAGGCCGCGCAGGATTTCAACGCGATCCGACGTCGTTGCGCCGATCTCGACGAGCCGCGGCTCGAGCATTCCGTCGGGTCGCCTCACGAAGGCGAGGTTACGCTCGCCGGTGGAGACCACTGCGCTGCGCGGAACGCTCAGGGTTGTGGCCGCGGTCGCCGCGCCCCATCGCAGCGTGGCGTACATGCCCGGCTTCAACCGCAACTCGGGATTGGCGAGCGCCACCCGCATTTTCGCCGTGCGCGTGTCCGGGTTCAGCGTCGGGTACACGAACGTGATCCGGCCGCGAAGCCGCTGGCCCGGCAGGGCGTCGAGTTCAGCGGTCACTACCTGCCCGAGCCGCACTGCGCTGAGGTCACGCTCGAACACTTCGCCCTCCACCCAGACGGTGTCGAGCGGCGCAAGGCGGTACAGCACGTCGCCGGTCATCACCCGCTGACCCTGGAAGACGGTCTTGTCCACGACGTAGCCGTCCACCGGCGACCGAAGCGTGATGATGCGGCGAACCGCGCCCGCACTCTCGATCGCGGCGATGTCATCGCCCGTCACTCCCCAGTACTCCAGTCGGAGGCGCGCGGAGGACAGGAGCGATGCGGCGTTGGCACGCGCGTCGGCGGCGCCGCCCGCAACATCGTTCACCAACCGCTTGGCGAGCAGCAACTCCTCCTGCGCGGTCACGAACATCGGCGAGTACAGCGCAAGGAGCGCAGTGCCACGCGTCACCGCCTGGCCGACGAAGTTCACGTCCAGCCGCTCCACCCAGCCGTCAACCTTGAGGGCGACGGTCGTGACGCGCGTCTCATCGAATACCACTTGGCCCAGTGTCCTGATCTCCCGCTCAAGACGACCTGCCGTCACCGGCGCGTAGGTCACGCCGATGCGCTGCGCATCAGCGAGCGAAAGCATGACCGGACCTCCACCTGACGGCGCGGCGTCGGCGGCGTGATTGTGCTCTGCCGGCATGGCCGGCTCATCGTTGCCGCGTGTCGCGAACCAGGCAATCAGTGCGGCGACAACAGGCATCGCCCCGATCACCGCCCAGCGAACCGCGCGACGCGCGACGCTGCCGGTGTGAAGCGTGCGGTCTGTCATGGTGCCTCCTTGCGGCGCGTTGAATGCGCGGCGACGGCGATCGGACTGAAGAGTTCACGGCCGAGCAGCATTTCCAGTTCCGACCACGAGCGACCCTGCTCGGCTTCGAGTTCGGAGAGCTGCTGCCGGTAATTGTTGACGGTCATGCGGTCATCCAGCAGCGTCATGAAGTCCACGCCACCGACGCGGTACGCCGCAAAAGCGGAGGCGACGGTCGCCTCGGCTTGCGGGATGATCGTCGTGTGATACAAGGTGGCCAGGCTGTGGGCGCGAACGAGGTTGGCGTAGGCGGTGATGACTTCGCTGCGCGTGGATGCGCGCATTGCGGACACTTCCGCCTCGGCCATCTGTCGCATCGCCGCTGTTTCCTCGCGCATCCTGAGCTGCCGGCTTCGCGCAAACACCGGCACGGACGCGCCGATCATCAGGCTGGCCATTCGCTCCGCCTGAAGCAGTGGCCCGCGTTGTCCGTATTGGAGTCCCACGGTCAGGTCCGGCCAAATGTCGCGACGCGCGGCCTGAGCCTGCGCCGCCGCCGCGTCCACGTCACGCCGGGCGGCCCGCACCATTGGCCGGTCGGCATCGGACCATGCGAGCAGCGACGCCAGCGGCGGCGCCGAGTCCGGAAACTGCGGCAGGGAAGGTGACCCGACCTTCGCGTCACCCGGCCGATTCAGCGTGGCATTCAACTGGCCCGCCATTCCGCTTCGCATGGCCGTCATGCGCAGCGTGTCGGCCACCATGCGGGCGATCTCGACCTGGGCGCGCAGCACATCGGCCTGACGCCCCTCGGCCACCCGGTACATGGCCTCCGCGGTGTTGAGCACATCCGCCAAAGAGCGAAGAGTCTGTCGCGCGACTTCGAGTCCGCGATCGACCGCGTACAGATCGTAAAACGCCATGGCAGCCTGGCTCCTCACGCTCCATTCGATGTCGCGGGCACGCTCGGAAGCCGCGTCTGCCTGTGCCTGCGCCGAACGGCCGGACAGGCCGAGTTTCCCGGCGATCGGCAACATCTGCATCACTTGGAGCTGCGCCATGCCGATGGCATCCATCGGCCGGAATCCCGGGATTGCATAGTTCATCCAACCGAGCTGAACGAGCGGATCGGAAGGTCGCTTGGCGGATGCGACGCGCGCGTGTGTGGCCAGCGCGAGTGCACGTGCCGCTTCAGCCCGCGGGCTGGCGGTGCGCACCTCGCGATAGACATCCGCGAGTTCGAGTCTCGACGCATGGGACGTGTCCTGCGTGGCCGCGAGCGCGAGCCACAATACGGCAATCATTTTTTTGAACCCCCCAAGTGGTGCGGGGCCGAATACCGGCCACGCCTCGTGTGTGCAGTCCCGACCCGATTCGGGCCTCGGGAGCGCGCGTCAGCGCGCGGGGGTCAGCTGCGCGGAGGAGGGGTCTCGCGCGAGAGACTGGGGTTCGTCGGCGTGCCGGAGAGGCTTGCGGCGACCCATGAGCCGACCGCGAACGGCGCCGTCGATGCCAGGGAGACCGCGACTGCCGGTGACGAGCACGTGCTCATTGTCGCGCACGCGGGGCCGGATTGGCCGCACGGTGCCTGTCCATTCGGAGGTGCCGGGCACTCATCACAACTCGTGGCTTCGTTCGGCGACCCCTGATGTGCTCGGGAGAGGCTCGTCATGGCGGCGTGATCCATGGCAACCGCCGTGTTCCGCGATGCACCATGCATTGGCGACTGGCCCAGCGAGAGCTGGGCGAACACAAAGGCAGTCGCGAGTGCGACAAGACGGCGTGTCACGAACACGATCGAACGATGCCCCCGGCGTGGGGGATTCGCGGTCGGGCAAGCGCCGCTGTATCGTCAGCGAACCCCTTACATCGGGTTACCACAGCCAAACCCCAACCTGCCGTAACCAATGCCTCGTTCGATGATGACTCCAGCGAAGACAATCGCCGCCCTCGCGGCCCTCTCTGTTGTGTTCGGCACGGCCGGCGTGTCGCGCGCCAACGAGCTGAGATCCGAGCGCGTCGTGTCCGCGCTCAGTGACTCATCGGATGTGGCCGCCGTGGTGCACGCATACCACCGGGCCCTGACCACCGGTGACAGCAGCGCGGCACTGGCGCTCCTCGCCGCGGACGCGGTCATCCTCGAGTCCGGCGGTGTCGAGACAAGGGATGATTATCGCTCCCACCACCTGCCGGGTGACATCCAGTTTGCGCAGGCCGTTCCCGGAACGCGTGCCGACGTGCGCGTTACCATCCGCGGAGACGTTGCGTGGGCGTGGTCAACGTCGGTCACGCAGGGCGAGTACCGGGGCCGCGCGATCAACTCCGCGGGCGCCGAGCTCATGGTGTTGACGCGGACGGCACAGGGCTGGCGCATCAGCGCGATCCATTGGTCGTCCCGCACCCGGCGCCCCTGAGCGCCAGGCTCCGGCGGAGCCGCGTCAGGCGTTTCCTCGCACGGTTCAGTGATAATGCTGGCGGTGCACTGCCTGCATCAATCCGACATTCCACGGACCGGAGGAATGGTGATGCCTTGGGAGAGCGCAGGTGTGCTTCGCGTCGGGCGAAGCAAGAGTTGGCGGATAGTCATTTTGACCGGGCTTGTCGCCGCGTCGGTAGCCTGCGTCCCGCCCAGTCACAACGTTTCCGCGCCGCAATCATCACCGTGTGACGACTCGCTCTACGTTCGACTGAAAGGGCAGAACCCCGACAGCCTCTCCGAACGCTCGTGGCAGCGATTGCAGAGCCTCGATCGGGACTGCGCCGCCACGCGCGCACCGGTACCAGTCGAAGCCGGTGGCATGATGGGCATGGGACACGGGCGCGGCGGCCGCTGGACCGGCGTGGGCATTGTAGCGGCCCTGCTGATGGTCATCATGATGACCGCGCTGCGTTAGAATCGCGCCAGCCAGCGTTTTTCGAAGAGGATTTTGCCCCAGTGCCACAAGCGGCTTGGCGCGCGGAGTTGGATCTGCGGCGCCGGCTCGCCATAGAAATTACCAGATCCGAGGCCGGCGCGACCGTCACCGGTCTCCAGGAAACACTCGCCGTGCCCGTCAAACGCTCGGCGCGTTCCGCGGCCGGTCCAAGCGAGCGCGATGTTCTCCGCGACCACCTCTGCTTGCGCATGAGCGAAGACGCCCGCTTTCGGGAGCGGCTTGCCCATGGTGAGCGGAATCGTCGTGACGTCGCCGATGGCATAGACGCCGGGGAACTTCGTCTCGAGGGTCGCGCGATCCACGGGGATCCACCCGGCGTCATTCGTCAACTTTGCCTCGCGCGCGACTGCCGGCGCGCGGTGCGGTGGCACGTACACCAACAGGTCGAAGTCCGCGGTCACGCCGTTCGCGAATACCAGCCGGCGGGCACCCGGATCGACTGACACCACCTGATGGCCCGGGTGATACGTCACGCCTTTGGATTCCACCATCTGACGGACTGCTTGCGACACCTGCGGGCCGGCCACTCCCATGGGTCCGGGTTCGGCCGCAAAGACGGTGACGTCGACCTCGCTTCGTACGTCGCGCTTGCGCAGTGCCCCGTCGATCAACATCGCCATTTCGTACGGCGCGGCCGGGCACTTGTACATCGGCGCGGCCGTGAGCACGACGACACGTCCACGCTGGAGCGTCTCAAGCGCGGATGCAGTCGCGCCGGCGCCTTCGAGCGTATAGAGATTGTGCCCTGATGCCGCCAATCCGGGAATCATATCGGGAGCGAGCTCGGCGCCAAGCGCTACGACAATTGCGTCCGCCGCGAAGGTTCGCCCGCCGGCGATGACCGTGCGCGTCGCCGCGTCGATGGCGGTGACGTTCGCGGTCACGACCTCGATGCCCTTGCGGCGCAGGCCTTCGATCGGGCGACGGATGTCGTCTGCCCGCCGCCCGCCGACCGCGAGCCACAGCAGGGAGGGCTGGAATAGATGGTAGGGCTCGCGCTCGACGAGAACGACTCGGCTGTCCGGTAACAGTTCGCGCAAGCGGGTGGCTGCAATCACGCCGCCCACGCCTCCGCCCAGGACTGCAACGGTCTTCGCTCCGATACCGGGAGTAGTCACGTGGACAGGCTCCTCAGAAGACAATGACCTTGTCTGCCCACACCGTCCAATCGGTCAGCTCGTCCATCGAGCTCCGGTGTGCCCCTTCGATCAACTCTGATGCCGCAATGCCCCGCGCATCCATGCACGATCCGCATACTCCCACAGGCGCCGGCTTGGTCGAGAGCACTTTCAGCATGCGGTTCAGGTTGTAGTAGCCGTCCGGAACCTGTTGGCCGGACTTGGCGCAGGCCGCCGCGTCCCCCATGAGGAACACGCGAACCTCCTGGGAATCGCGCTTCGACAGCGCGCCTGCCAATCGCAGCGCGTTGTAGCTCCGTTCAGTGCCGTACGGAGGATCGTTGAGGACGAACAGCGTCTTCATGAAGCCAACCTATCCAGGAGACTCAACATCGCAGTCGGGGGTTTTCAGCAAAGCTGTGGAAGCTTCCACTACACGGCGCACGTCAGCGCGGCCAGCGCCACCTGCCACTCATCGTCGCTCGCGGGCTTCCGCGCCCGGAAGTTTATTCCGAGCGTTCCGAATTGCGCCGCGCTCGACGACTGCGGGGCGCCGGCATAGACATCCACGCGTGAAGTGATTTCGAATCCCACAAATCCGGCGGCGACGACCGTCGCCTGAAGCTCTGCTTCCAGCAGGGCGCCTGCGATTCAGCCCTTCCAAAGTCCGATGTCGCGCTTCGCCTTCTCGCCCACCGTCTTCTGCACGAGGATGTCACCGATTTGAAGCCGACCTCCGGGCTGGAGCACGCGCGCCATCTCTTGCAGCCCCGAGTACTTGTCGGGGAAGAGGTTCAGCACGCCGTTCGAGATCACGACATCCGCCCAGGCATCCGCGACCGGGAGTGATTCCGCAAGCCCCTCGTGAAAGCGCACGTTGGAGAAACCGCCCTGCGCCGCGCTGGCGCGCCCCCGCTCGAGCATGGCGGGCGTCATATCAACGCCGACGACTTCACCGTCTGGGCCGACCATGCGAGCTGCGATCAGGCTATCGATGCCCGCGCCGCATCCGACATCGACGACACGCTCTCCGGCGCTCAGCACGCCCAGCGAGAAGGGGTTTCCGGTGCCGGCGAAGGACGCGATGCTTTCCTCCGGGACGCCGTCGAACCAAGCGTCGTCATATCCGAGGATGCCGGCCAAGCGGCGGCCCGTGTGAAAGTGGAACCCTTGGCCGGGATCAGCGGCGACCTGCGCGTACTCTGTTCGAATGGCGTCGCGCAGCTGGGTGACGTCCAGCCCTTCGATGGCTCGGCTCACGCCGGGCACGGTCATGCCTTCCGGTTGCGTCATGCGGTTCCCTTGACAGGCGTTCTTGTTCGCATATTCTATAGACTATTAGACCAGCTTGTCAAGCCCCACTCCAACGTTCGGACGCATGTCTGGCCATCGAGAGTTCAAGGATGCCCTCTACGCGCAGTTCGCGCGCATCGGGCACGCACTCGGAAGCCCCAAACGCATCGAGCTGCTCGACCTGCTTGGGCAGGGTGAGAAAACCGTCGAGGCGCTCGCGGAACACGTCGCGACCCCGATCAAGAACACCAGCGCCCACCTGCGCGTGCTCCGTCAGGCACGTTTGGTCGAGACGCGGCGCGATGGGACCTACATGTACTATCGGCTCGCCGACGAGGACGTCTTCCGACTGTTGCGCGCGCTGGAGGCCCTTGGCCACAGCCGGCTCGCCGACGTGCAAGGCGTCGTGCAACTCTTCCTCGACGGGCGCGACCAGCTCGAGCCGGTGACGTTCAAGGAACTGAGGCAGCTGATCCGCAAGGGCGAAGTCACCGTGGTGGACGTTCGACCATCCGAGGAGTACGAGGCCGGCCACATCCCGGGTGCCATCTCCGTGCCGGCGGCGACGCTCAAGCGCCGCCTCGGCGATATCCCCAAAGGTCGCGAGGTCATCGCGTATTGCCGCGGTCGCTACTGCGTGTACTCACTAGAGGCGGTGACGCTGCTTCGGAAGCACGGCTACCGTGCGCGCCGGGCACGCGATGGCCTGCCTGACTGGAAAGCGGCTGGGCTACCGGTACAGAGCGGCGCCTGACGCTGGCGATCGAGGACGCTTAACCCTCGTGGTGGGCTTCCGCCACAGCGCGAGCATGCGGACAGTCCGGCGACGGTGCTCCACGCCGGCAAAACAGGTGTCCCAGCGGACTCTCGGCATGACTCGCACAGTGCCCGTCAGACGGCTTGACGGACGGACTCGCCGCCTCAAGCGGATGTGTCATGAGCACGCCGGATGCCCACACCACGCCCAGCAATAGCGTGGCCACACCGAGAGAGCGTCGCGTGACGTGCGAGGTGATTTGTACATCCTCACCGAGCAACCGACGCACCCGCCTTTCGAGAAGAGTGTCGTCGCAAAACCCGGCCGCGCCCTGCGGCAATGGGACGGTTGGTCCTCGCCACTCGGCGAGCACGAGCAGAGCGGACGCAAGCACCAACGGCTCGATCTGCGTAACGGCTGCATCGTCAGCCAGAATCTCCGAATCGTCACGAAGGTCCTCGACAAGTCGTGCGAGCGCGGGAATCCAGAAGAGGGCGCAGGCGAGCGCACGCAGCAGTGAGAGCCGCAGTGGATCGAGACGCTTCACATGTGCTGCTTCGTGACCCAGTACCGCACGAAGCTGGCTATCGCTGAGCCGATCGGGCAATTCCGCCGCGACGTAGATAACCGGAGTGAACGCGCCGACGGTAAACGCAGGATTGGGCAAGCCCGACACGACGCGGATGCGTCGAGGTTGTACACCTGCATCCACCGCGGCGGCCCAGAATGCGTCGCCTTCCCGGGGTTGCTGCGCCTCAAGAGGTGCAAGCGCTTCGGACAGCCGCCGCCATGCCCGGAAACGATCCCAGACCGCATAGGCGATGCCACCGGCCAACAGCAGGTGAAACCCGCCGTGTACCGGTGCCAGCAACACATGAAGAGCGGCGAGGCACAGCGCTCCGAGGTGGTCTACACCACTCAACGCGCTTTCCAGGCGACCGGGCGCATGATCCACGAGAACAGGCAGAACGCCCAGTACGATCAGGACCACGACACCAGTCATCACGACATGGCGATGCGATCGCTCCCGGGCGTCAACTCGCGTGGTGAAGTTGGCAGGGCTCATACGCAATTCGCTGTGTGAACGCACGATCAGCCGCCCTGCTCCCGCAGGCGCTTACGAATCAATTTCGCGAGTTCTCCGAGTTTGACCGGATCCCGCTCGGCGAGCACGTCAACCAAAGACGCAGCGACCGCGTCGGGGGCAAGCGAAAGTATGCCCTCAACGGCTTTCCGGGAGGCGAGTGCCATGAACTCGTGCTCGCTCAGCCGTGCCTCGTAGTGGAACAACTCGTCCCGTTTTGCACGCTTCAGCAATCCTTTGGCCACGAGCTTGTTGAGGACGGTGATCACCGTCAGCAGCTCTACCTTATGACTGCGCGCGACCTGTTCGTGCGCCTCTCGGGCCGTCGCCGGGGCATCAATCTTCCACATCGCTTGCATGACGCGCGCTTCAAGGTCGCCCAGAACCTTGGCAAGCCCGTCCGCCGACAGGCGCACGGTGTCCTGCCAACGGGGGGTGATCTTTTCGCGGGGTGCGCGCCGGGACGTCATACCACGGTCAGTCTAAGGGGCCCGCATTGACATGTCATGCCCCGACATCTCGGCCGCATCCTTCGGGGTCGGCCTTGCGGTCAGCACCGCGGTGACGCCGAGCACGAGCACCGCGACCGTGAGTTCGGCGGCGACAGTCCGACGCAGCAACAGCACGCCCTCCGTGGACGCCAGTCGCGGCGTGACGCGCTTCCAGTTGTACCAACCGGTGGCGATTACCGCGCTCAGGACGATGAGCTTGATCGCCAACGTGCGACCATATGGCGTGAGCCAGAGATCTGACAGTCCGGTGAAAGCGAGCCATGCCGAAAGCAGTCCGCTTCCTCCGAGGAGAGCGACGGAAACGAGCGCCACCGGGGAGAAGGCATGCACGAACGTCGCGACGCTTCGTTCACGGTCGCCCTCGGGCGCCGAGCGAGCCGCCGGGAGTGCGGCCGCAAAGAGGACGAACAGCGAGCCGATCCAGCCTCCGGCCGCGAGAACGTGCACGACGTCGCCGGTCACAGCGAGCGCCCCGGCTGCCGCCGCGTGACCGGTCAGGGCCGGCGTCGTGGCGGCGACCGTAGCCCCAACCGCGACGCTCCACCAAGCACCCGAGCGACCCGCGCGGACCATCCGCGCGCTCTGCCACACGACAAGCGCGGCGGCCACTTGCAGTAGCCATCCGATGCCCCAGACAGTGCCCCCCAGCAAACCAGCGGTGAGTCGCACATCGAGCGCATCCGTTCCGAAGAGGGCATACGACTGGGCGCCCAGTCGTGCTACAGCCGCGAGCCCCAACACGACGGCGGACCACGTCGCGACGGCAAGCGCGCCGCTCGCGGCATCGGTGCGAACGGCGTCAGAGAGTGCGACCGACGCGCGGAGCACGACGAACTGAAACACGACCACCCCAACGAGCGCGAGAATGGCGAGGAAGGTGGTCCATCGTATGCCCACGTAGAGCGGGGCCGAAGCGTCGAAGGCAGCGTCGCTGCCTTGCGGAAGCACCTTCGGAGGGGTTGATGGCGCAGTCGGGATCTGCGGCGTTTCGACCATCACCATGAAGGTGAAACGGCCCCGCACCGGATGTCCGTCAGCTCCGGCCGTCTGCCACTCCACTGCGTAAGTCCCAACAGCGAGCGCGCCAAGGATGGGAACGAGCACCTCGCGGCGCGCGTCCCCATCCAGGTGGGACATCGGGCCGAGCGCTACCGCTTGGCTATCCGCGCCCACCAGGCGGACGCGCGTGATATTGAGTGGGGACGCGTCCGAGAACGTGAGCCGTAGCTCCCGCAGCACCGACTCGACGTGCGAGCCTGCTGCGGGGACAGAGCGCTTCAAACCACCGTGCGCCGACAGGGGCGACGCCGTGGCCAACACCAGGCCAACGCCGAGCGCGAGGGCGCCTCCGACAGATCGCATGCGGACCTGCCTCAGGGCATCGGAGGATCGGTCGGCCGACGCGCGCGACTCGCCGTCTGCGTGTGCCGCACCACCCACCGCCCGCCGCGCCGTTCGAGGATCGCCGTGCCGCGTCCGACGACGTCGATCTTCCGCTCACCCATCTCCGCCGTGAGGGCGTACCGGTACATCGCCCACGCCACATCGCCGACCACGCGCACCTCGATTTCGTGCGGACGATACTTGAAGTTGCGGAAGTCCTTGAGCTCCGGCGCCAGATGGTTGTCGCGGTAGTCGCGCCAGCCGCGATTGATGCCGGCGCCTTCGACGACTGTCAGGCTATCACCTGCGTACAGGGTGTCCAGCGCCGCGAGATCACCGCGCTCCGCCGCCGCAAACAGCGCTTCGATTGTATGCGCGGCGCGCTGGACATCCGCGCTTTGCTGGGTGGCGGGTGACCCGGCCGCGGCATGGTCGTGGCCCTGCGCGCGTGCGAGGGCGGGAAGGCCCAGGGCGATCGCGACGAGCACGGTGGCGATCCATGAGGTGCGGCGATTGGGCATGACTGGGCTCGGCTGGAGGGTCGGGGCGCTTCGTGCGCGGGAGCATTGGCCAAACGGTACCATATAGTATATTGCATTTTACGCGGCGTAAAGCCAGAGTTCAACGGACCGACGCCTCCATGCCCACTGACCCGTTGCTCACCATGCCTGTCTCGCGCCGTCGGATGCTCCAGTCCGTCGGTGCCGCGGGACTACTCGCCGGAACCGACGGCCTCTGGCCGGACTACGCGCTCGGGCAACCTGTGGCTGCGGCACCGCTCACGCCCCGCTTCGTCAACGGCGCACGCACCTTCGACCTCCGCATCGCCGAAACGCGCCTGCGCCTCGATGATCGCGCCGCCACGGCCGTGACGATCAACGGCACGGTGCCAGGGCCTTTGATCCGGTTTCGGGAGGGCGACGACGCGATCATCCGCGTGCAGAATGATCTGGACGAGGACACATCCATCCATTGGCACGGCCTCCTCCTCCCGCCGACAATGGATGGCGTGCCGGGCGTGAGCTTTGCCGGCATCGCGGCCAGATCCGGCTTCGAGTACCGGTTCCCCATCCGTCAGGCTGGAACGTACTGGTATCACAGCCACTCCGGTCTGCAAGAACAGCTCGGTCACTACGGTCCGCTCATCATCGATCCGGCCGAGCCGCTGTCGTATTCGTACGATCGCGAGTTCGTGCTCGTCCTCTCCGACTGGACCTTCGAGAATCCGTATCGCGTGCTCGCGCGGCTCAAGAAGCAGCCGGACGCCTACAACTATCAACGGCGCACGCTCGGCGATCTGGTCCGCGACGTCCTTGCCGACGGGTTCATGCCCACCATCCGCGACCGCTTGATGTGGTCCGCCATGCGCATGAATCCGACCGATATCGCCGACGTCACGGGTGCGACGTACAGCTTCCTCCTCAACGGGATGGCGCCGGAGACCAACTGGACCGGCGTGTTTCGTCCCGGCGAGCGCGTGCGGCTGCGCATCATCAACGCAGCGGCGGGGTCGTATTTCGACGTCCGCATTCCCGGAGTTCCGATGTCAGTGGTACAGATGAACGGACAACCCGTCGAGCCAGTCGAGACGGACGAGTTCCGTATCGCGATCGCCGAGACGTACGACGTCCTGGTGCACCTCCCAGATGATCGCCCGTACACGATCTTCGCCGAGGCGATGGACCGCAGTGGATTCGCCAGCGGCACGCTCGCTCCGCGAGAAGGGACGCGTGGGGAACTTCCGGCTCGCCGCCGCCGCCCCATCCTCGGGATGGCAGACATGGGTATGGACCACGGCAAGGCAGCGGACATGGCAGGAATGACCGGAGTGGATCATGCGGCGATGGACCACGCCCCTGCGCCGGTGACAGCGCCGATGCTCCGTGCGCCGGGCACCTTGCCGCCCGATGGGGCGCACGGCCCTGCGACGCATGGCGCGGGAAACTCAATGGTTCCGATGTCCATCAAGAGCCGTCTCGCCGAGCCGGGTGCCGGACTTGGCGCAGACGGTTGGCGTGTGCTGACCTACGCGGATCTGCGGGTTGAAAAGCCTAGGCCCGACTTCAAGGCGCCCACCCGTGAGATCGAGATCCACCTCACGGGAAATATGGAGCGATTCCTGTGGTCCATCGATGGCATGCCGTTTTCGGACGCCAAGCCGATCCGCTTCACGCTCGGCGAACGACTGCGCCTGACGATGGTGAATGACTCAATGATGAACCATCCCATGCACCTGCACGGGATGTGGATGGAACTCGAGAATGGCCATGGAGACCGGATCCCGCGCGTACACACCGTCAATGTGAAGCCCGCCGAACGCGTCTCGCTGCTCATCACGGCGGATGCCCCGGGGCGGTGGGCATTCCACTGTCACGTGCTGTATCACATGGAGGTGGGGATGTTCCGCGTGGTCGAGGTCGTGCCGGCATCCGGGCACGAGGGAATGGACCATGGGCATGCGTGAGCGCTTCTCCCGCGGGATCGTTGCCGTCCTCGGTGGCACGATCGCGATCCCATTGGCGATCGCGCTCGCCACGCCGCTCGCGGCACAGACCGCGGACCCCGCGCCTGCGGTGTCGATGCCACGCCACACAATGGCGTGGGGGACCGAGACCTTCATTCTGAGTGAGGTGCTGGAGTTCACGCCGACGGCGCGCAACGCTGCAGTGCGCTACGACCTCGTCGGTTGGTTCGGCGGCGCCATGCAACGCTTGTGGGTGAAGGCCGACGGAGTGCTGAGAACAGACGCATGGCAGGGTCGCACCGAACTACAGGCGCTCTACGGCAGACTGGTCGCGCCGTTCTGGGATCTGCAAGCCGGGCTGTGGGTTGATGCCGATGTCGGCACTGGCACCGCACGTGCGCTCGGCGGCGGCGCCGTAGGCCTGCAGGGGCTGGCGCCGGGATGGTTCGAACTGGAGCCCATCCTCTTGCTGAGCTCAGCGGGTGACCTCGGCGCGCGTTTTACGGCCTCGTACGACCTCTACGTGTCCCAGCGGTTCGTGGTACAGCCGCGGATCGAGACGTCCGCGTGGCTTGGCGCACGCCCCGAGTTTGGAGTGGGTTCCGGGCTTGGCGAAAGTGAGTTCGGCCTCCGCGCGCGCTACGAGGTGCGACGGGAGTTCGCGCCGTACGTTGGCGTGGCATGGGAGCGCCGCTTCGGCAATTCGGGCGCGCTGGCCCGCGCGGCCGGCACCATTGATCGAGAGATGTTCTTCGCGGCAGGCGTGCGCGCGTGGTGGTGACGGTACGATTCTCCGGTTACGTTATCCGTCCAAGCAAAAAGAAGCGCCTGATGTTTCACCGCAGCTTCCCTGTCAAGGCTGGCAGCAACTACGATCACCGAGGCAGTCTTCAATGAACCGACCGAACTCCGACCGCAATCGCGACACGAAGGCTCGTCGCTGGATCCTTCCGCTTACCGGTGGGCTGCTGCTCGCCAGCGTTGCCGTCGCGAGCGCACACGACATGTTCGTGAAACCGGCGCGATTCTTTGCTCCGGAGAACACCGATGTGCTGGTGCGCATATTGAACGGAACGTTTTCCAAAAGCGAGAATTCGATTGCTCGCACACGCGTGGCCGACGTCAGCGTGGTCGGGGCAGGCAGCCGAGCGCGCTTGGATACGTCCGCGTGGAGCGTGGCGGGCGACACCAGCACGTTCCAGGTCCGCACCGGCCGCACAGGGACGTATGTATTGGGCGCGTCCACGCGCACCAACATCATCCCGCTCACGGCAGCCGAGTTCAACCTGTATCTCAAGGACGACGGCATTCCCGACGTCCTCGAGGCGCGCCGTCGTTCAGGCGAGTTGGAGCGTCCAGCGAAGGAGCGCTATTCCAAGCACGTGAAAGCGTTTCTCCAGGTCGGCGCGACTCGCACCGATGATTACACCACAGCGCTGGGTTATCCCGCCGAATTGATTCCGGTCTCGAACCCATACTCGCTTCGGGTCGGCCAGACACTGCGTGTTCGCACGCTGGTGGACGGCGCTCCGGCAGCCAGCCAGTTCGTACTCTACGGCGGACGCACGCTGGAGGAGGGTCGCATCGAGCAGCGTAGCGTCCGGTCGGACAGCACGGGCGTCGCGTCAATCCCGATTCGCGCACGCGGCACGTGGTTCGTGAAGTTCATCAACATGACTCGCCTTACCGGCGACACCGCCGCCGATTACGAGTCCAAGTGGGCGACGATCACGTTCCAACTGCGCTGATGAAATCAGGGCTGCTGCTTGTTTCGCTGGCGCTGCTACTCGGCACGCCGGCGGAGGCCTTCGCGCACGGCGTTGCCCTTGGAGACAAGGGCTACATCCAGTGCATCACGGGCGTCAATCTGATTCCGTTCGCATACCTGGGCGCGAAGCACATGGTGACTGGCTACGATCACCTGCTCTTCCTGCTCGGCGTGATCTTCTTTCTGTACCGGCTGAGGGAGATCGCGCTCTACGTAACCCTGTTTGCCGTTGGCCATTCAGCCACGCTGCTGATTGGAGTGCTCACGGGCGTGAGCGCCAGCCCGTACCTCATCGACGCCATCATCGGCCTGTCGGTCGTGTACAAGGCGCTCGACAATATCGGCGCGTTTCAGCAGTGGTTCGGTTTCCAGCCGAACACGAAGGCGGCCACGTTGATCTTCGGACTGTTTCACGGCTTTGGACTTGCCACGAAGATCCTGGATTTCGACATGGCGCCGACCGGCATGGTCCCCAATCTGCTCGCGTTCAATGTCGGGGTGGAGATCGGGCAGTTGCTCGCGCTCGGCGCCATCCTCGTGTTCATGAGCCACTGGCGGCAGACCAGGAGTTTCCTGCAGCGCGCCTTCATCACGAACCTGGCAGTCATGACCGCCGGATTTGTGTTGATGGGCTATCAGGTGGCCGGGTATTTCATCACTAATGCCAACAGCTGAGGGAGAATCCCGCTCCGTGTCCGTTCCGAATCCCATTCCAGTGTTCGAGCCGCCGTCCGTGCGGCGCCTCATGCGATCGACCGCGATCGCTGCCATGGTGGCCGCCGTGATACTCGTCACCATCGTTCTCCCGGCCGAGTACGGCGTTGATCCGACCGGCATCGGCCGGATCATTGGCCTGAAGGAAATGGGCGAGATCAAGATGCAATTGGCGGAGGACGCTCGCGCTGCCGAAGCAGTTGCCGTCGTTCGCGCAGCGGCGCCTGATGCCACGCCCGCCACGGCGATGACGACAGCGACGCCGAAGTCAGACGTCACCGAGGTGACGCTCCTGCCCAGCCAGGGGAAGGAGATCAAGCTCGCGATGCCGAAAGACGCTCGCGTCAGTTTCTCGTGGGCGACCAATCGGGGCGTGGTGAACTACGACACGCACGGTGACTCACCGACGATCAAGTATCACGGATACTCGAAGGGCACGGGAACCAAGGCCGACAGCGGCCTCCTGACCGCGGCATTCGAAGGTCAGCATGGATGGTTCTGGCGGAACCGTGGCCGCGACACGGTGGTCGTGACTCTGCGCACCAGCGGCGACTATACGGAGTTGAAGCGGCTGCCTTGACCGGTGAGGGGCGACGCTATCGAGCCATCTGCGCGCGTCTCCGTGCCCACCATGCCTCGACGATCTCGTACGTGGCCGGAAGCACCAAGAGCGTAAGCAACGTGCTTGTGATCAACCCGCCGATCACGACCGTCGCCAGCGGACGCTGTACTTCGGCGCCCTGACTCGTCGATAGCGCCATCGGCAGGAACCCGACGCCGGCGACGAGTGCCGTCATCAGCACTGGCCTGAGCCGCGTGTCGGCGGCTTCACGAATCGCGTCACGCAGAGCACCCCCGGCGGCCCGCAACTGATTCATATAGGAGATCAACACGACGCCGTTGAGGACTGCCACTCCGAACAGTGCGATGAATCCTACCGACGCGCTGAGGTTGAGGTTGATCCCCCGCAGCCACAGCGCCGCGATGCCGCCGATAAGAGCAAATGGCACGTTGAGCATGACGAGCGCGGAGTGCCGCACGGTACCGAAGCTGGCGACGAGCAGCCCCATGATCGCCAGCAGCACCACGGGCACAATCAGCAACAGCCGGCGCGTGGCACGCTGCTGGTTCTCGAACTGTCCCCCGTACGTGATGTAATACCCCCGTGGCAACTCGACCCGTCGTTCGACCTCGCGACGCACCTCGGCGGCGAAACTGCCCAGATCGCGCCCGCGAACGTTCGACTGCACGACCGTAAGCCGTTGCGCTCCCTCATGGTCGATTTGCTCCGGCCCCTCGACCACCCGAATGCGCGCGACTTGTGAAAGCGCAACCCGGCCGCCTGACGGTGTGGCCAGCACGAGACGCCCGATTGCATCCGGACTCGCCCGATAGGCATCCGCGAGCCGCACGACCACCGGAAACCGCCTTCGTCCGTCCACCACCTCGGTCGCCGGGATGCCGCCCACCGCTGCCTGCATCGCGTCACGCACGTCGGCAACGTTCAAGCCGAACCGGGCCATCGCGGCGCGATCGAGGTTGAGTTCAAGCTGAGTGTCGAACGCGCTTGCGCGTGCCGAGATATCCTCTGCGCCACGCACACGCTCCACAATGGCGCGAATCTCCTCAGCCTTTTCCTCGAGAATCGGCAGGCTATCGCCAAAAATCTTCACGCCCAACTGCGTGCGGACGCCTGACAAGACTTCGTCGAGACGCATGGCCATTGGCGCTGTGAAGTCGTATTCGAGTCCCGGAATCTCCGCCAGCGCCGAGTCCATGCGCTCGATCAGTCGTTCGGGGGACTTGTCCCGCCACTCATTGCGTGGCTTGAAAGCGATGTACACGTCGCCCGCGAACAGTGGCATGGTCTCCACGGCCAGCTCGGGCCGCCCGAGGTTTGTGACCACACTGCGCACCTCGGGAAACCTGAGCAGCGTTCGCTCGACCTGTCGCGAGACGTCAACACCCTGCGGCAGTGCCGTCCCTGCGACGCGGCGCGTTTCGATGAGGAGCGAGCCTTCATCCAGGCGTGGCATGAACTCCGTCCCCATGAAGGGAAGGGAGCCGAGCGCTACCGCCAGCATGACGACCGCCGCGGCAATCACGCCCCAGCGGTGATGCAATGACCAGTCCAGCAAGCGGCCATAGCGCAGGCGCAGGCGCTCGAACCACAGGGCCGGCGTTTCGGGCGCGCTCCGCAGGAGGATGGCGGAAACAGCAGGTACATATGTCAACGCCAGCACCAATGACCCAAGGACCGCGATGCAGACGGTGAACGCCATGGGCTGGAACATCCGGCCTTCCAATCCATGGAGTGTGAAGATCGGGATGTACACGGCGATGATGATGCAAACGCCAAATACCACCGGCCGGCCGACCTCGAACGCCGCCTCACGAATCAGCGCGGCGCGGCTGGCGCGGTCCGTTCTCTCGCCGTGGCCCAGCTTGCGCACGTAGTTCTCCACCATCACCACCGAGGCGTCCACCAGCAGGCCAAAGTCCAGCGCACCCAGGCTCATGAGGTTCGCCGAAACGCCGAATGCTCTCATCGCGATGAACGCGACCAGCATCGAGAGCGGGATCACGGACGCCGTGATGAGCGCCGCGCGAACGTTCCGCAGGAACAGGAACAGCACCAGAATGACGAGGAGCGCGCCCTCAAGAAGGTTCTTGAACACCGTGCGCGTCGTGTTCTCGACAACCTCGGCCTGATTGTAGAACGGACGGACGCTCACGCCCAGCGGCAATACGCGCCTGATTTCCGGCAGGCGATCGATGACCTCGCGCAGCACTCGGTGACTGTTCGCGCCCTTCACGAGCACGACTGTCCCTGTGAGCGCCTCGCCCTTGCCGTCGCGCGAGACGGCGCCCTCACGCTGCGTTGCGCCCACGACGACATTGGCCACGTCGCGGATGAAGATCGGAGTGCCTGCCCGTGTGGTCACCACGATGTTGCCGAGGTCAGCGACATTCGTGGCGCGGCCCAAGCCGCGCACCCGCATGCGTTCGGCGCGGTCCTCGATGTAGCCGGCGCCAAAGTTGTCGTTGTTGTTGGCCAGTGCCGTCTGAAGATCGCGGACGGTGACGCCGTATCCGGCGAGTTTCGCCGGATCAGTCACGACCTGGAACTGCTGCGCCATCCCGCCCCACGAGTTGACGTCGGCGACGCCTGTGATGGTGCGCAGCAACGGCTTGATGGTGTACTCCTGGATGTTGCGCAGCTCGATGAGTGAGGCGGAATCAGACTCCACGAGGTACTGGAACGCTTCGCTCATCGCGGTGGACGGAGGACCGAGCATCGGTTGAAAACCGCCGGCTCCGCCGAGCTCCATGGCGACGTCCTGGAGCCGCTGTTGCACCTGCGCCCGCGCGAAATACAGGTCGACGTCGTCGTCGAACGTGACAGTGATGACGGACACCCCGGCCTTCGAGATCGAGCGAACGTCCTGGGCGCGAGGCAAGCCGAGCAACGTGGTCTCGATCGGGAAGCTGATGAGGTTTTCCACCTCGTTGGCCGAAAGACCCGGCGCGGCGGTCATGACCAGCACCTGATTCGGCGTCAGCTCCGGAAACGCATCCAGGTTCAGGGTCACGGATGCCCACGTCCCGGCCGCAACGAGGGTCAGCACGATGCCAATCGTCGCCGCCTTGAACCGCAGCGCCAGCGCAATGAGATGGTTGATCATTGCTACATCTCCATCTTGGGCATCTTGGCTTTAGCCAGCTGCGCCTTGACCGCATACGCGCCTGCAACCACGACGCGATCAGCCGACGTCAGGCCGCTGACGACCGACGTCCTGCCGTGGGCGGTGCCTCCCACCTGCACGATGCGCTTCTCAAAGCGGGCCCCACCCTGACCATCAGGATGCGCGACGAAAACGACGGTGCTTCCGTCCAGTCGCTGGATCGCCGAGTCGGGAACGGTGATCGCCGCCGATCGGTCAGTCGCTTCGATCCAGACCCGGGCGTACATCTCGGGGCGCAGTCGAGCGCGGGAAATCTCAACGACTCCCCGGACGGGCAGTGATCGCGTCGTCGCATCGAAGGCGGCCGACACACTCTGCACTCGTGCGGCAAACGTGTCGGACGGATACGGTGCCACGCTGAAGTGCAGCGACGACCCGACGTGAACGTCCGAGGCAATGCCTTCGGGCACCGCAACCAGCAGCCAGAGTGCCGTGGGGTCCGTGATCGTCACGAGCGCCGCGCCGGCGCCCACGACGGCGCCCGGGACCGCCTCCCGGGTGGTAACGACGCCGGCGATTGGAGATCGCAGAATCATCGAGCCATCACGCAGGTCGACGCCGAGCTGTTCGGCGTTGGACTGAGCCCGCTGCAATTCCGCCTCCGCCTGTCGCGCGCCGGCCTGTGCTGCCTCATCATCGGCAATGGCGCGCTCGTAGTCCTGGCGCGGAATGGCCTTGAGGGCCAGCAGCCGGTCGGCGCGCTCACGCGCCGCTTTCGCGTACGCCGCGGCCGAACGCCGGGATGTGAGCTCCGCGGTCGCCTTCATCACGTCTGCCTGCGCCATGCTCGCTTCCTGGCTCTGCATGGTCACGAGCGGCGCGCCGGACTCAACGCGGTCACCCGGGCTCACATGCACCCGGAGGACCCGAGCCTGCGCCGAAGCGGCGAGACGGGCGGTGCGATCTTCATTTGGCACAAGCTGCCCGGTCACCTCGACCACGCCGCTGATGGTCGCGCGATCCGGCGTGGCCCACCGCACGTGGCCGTTGGCGATTTGCGCGGCGCTGAACGTGGTTGACGTCGACGCCAGCGACGTGTCCGCTGCGCCTGACATGCCGGCCATATCGGCCATGGCTGACGCTGCGGAGTCTGCCGCTCTTGCCGAGTCCTTCCCGTCTCCTGCGTCGCGCGAGCACGCCGCGGCCAGAAGGAACAGCACGGCGGCGGGACGGCGAGCAACTCGTCCGATGTCATTGGCGATCATGGTTGGCGCTCCATCTGGGCCGGCGACTGCGTGTCGCGCGACGATTGGTTTGAAGTGGGCATGGTCAGAATCGCCGGCAGTTCGGTGATGCCGATCGCGGCATTCAACCGCAGCACGCTCAGCCGTCTGGCGGAGAGCGCGGCGTACGACACCTGGCGCGCTTCGGCCAACGCGCGGGCTGCGTCCAGCACTTGCAAGAGTCCGGTCGCACCTTCACGGTACGCCGCTTCGGTGATTCGGCGTGCCTCTTCGGCGCGCCGAACCAGGGACCCGTTTGAGAGGTCTGCCTTTCCGGCCCAGGCGGTCACCGCAACCCAACTCGCGCCGACGTCGGCATCGACTTGACGGCGAACCTGTTCTCGGTTGAACTCTGCCATCCGCCGGTCACCGTCTGCGCGACGCATCTCCCCGCGGTTCTGGTCGAACAGGGGAACAGGGAGGCTCACTCCGGTAACCATCGACCGCTCGCCGCCCATGGTCCTGACGCCGGCCATGATGCCTGCGTCGCGCAAGAACCGCGTCCGTTCCAGCGACACGCCGGAACGCGCCGCCGTGAGCCTCGCGTCCGCGGCAAGAATCTCCGGGCGACGCACCCGGGCGATGGCGAGCAGGGCATCACGGGTTGGTGGTTGTGGGCAATTGCAGACGGTGTCCGCCGTGAGGTCCACTACGGCTGAATCGAAGCCCACCGCGACCGCCAGCAGGGCGCGCGCCCTGGCGGCGTCGGCCAACGCCATTGCGAGGTCGGTTTCCGTGCGCAGATGCTCGACCTGCATCCGAATGAGATCAACCTCGGCTGCTGCGCCTTCACTCACGCGGAACTGCGTGTAGCGAACGAGAGAGTCCAGCCACGTCTGCACCTCGGTCAGTGCGTCCACGCGAACAGCTGCCCCTGCGGCCGCGAAGAACGCGGAGGCGGCCTCGAGCACGACGTCGCGTCGGGTGGCGGCCAAATCGGCTCGTGCCGCGCGCACCAACGCGCCTGCTTGCGACGCCCGCGGCTTGAGCTGAAAGAGGGGATCCAGCGGCAGCATCGCCGAGGTCATGACTTCTCGCTCGATTGCTGGAGTCGCGCCAGCCAGCGCGGAACTCGCGGCGTCCACCTGATAGACGAACACAGGGTTCCCAAGGCTTCGAGCCGTGGTCCGGTTACCCTCCGCGGCGCGAACCGCCGCCGCCGCCGCCCCAATGAGTGGGTGGGTTGCGACTGCGCGAGCGAGAGCGGCCTCGAGTGTGAGTTCCTGCGCGCGCTGCTGCGCGCGACCGCGCGTGCCCACGAATGTCAGCAAGGCGAACACGAATGCGGCGTGGCGCACGTGAAATGAGACGAGCACGATGCAACTCCGGAAAGGACGAATGCTCCGTTGTGCCGCCGCGAGGAACCGGGGCGGACGAATGCCAGCGGAGCGATGAGATGGGACGGCGGTGTATTGCCGTCATCGCCTGCGAGCGCGGAAGGATCCGCGCTACTGCTTCAGGCGGCGATCCGTCCTATCGGCGGAGGAACCAATGGCTCGCGAAACACGCTCGGCGCGTCGCTCGGGACGTGCGCAACCGACTCAGGAGTGAGCCGCGGCGGAGCGGCTGCAAACGCAACGGGCGCCTGGACGGCGACGCAATGATCGCACCCACATGCAGTCTGGCGGCCGTCGTCGGCATGGCGAACGGATGACACGTGGTCGCCAGCCGTTTGTTCAGCCGTGTCCGTCGGGGTGACGTACGCCGCGGCTGAAGCGCTGCCGCACAGCACCTCACTCAATACGATGTCGAGGGATGTGCATCCCAGGCACCATATCGAGAGCACGCCCAGGATGGCGCGGCTTGTGCGGACAATCAACGATCGGAGCATTGATGGGAACTTAGGGGCGCGGGCCGGAATGACAAACGGCGCTAACGCTCCCGCAGTGATGCCCGAAGCTGGTCCGGGTCCGAAATGGCCGGCCCACAGGTCGCATGGCGGCAGATGTAGGCGGTGCCCCCGGCGCCTTTGGGCGGCCGGTCGCGCAACAGGGCCACGTGGTCCTGCTGCGTCGGACCGCCTCCAGCCATCACCAGCGACGGCACGTATTCGCCACCTGTGACGTTCGCGAGTGCACGAAAGGCGCTGTGCTTCGTGTCACCCACGATGGTGACCTCCGTGGCGCCATTCACGACCATGTCGGCAGCGGTCAACGCATAACCAAACGCCAGCGGATGTCGCGCCATCGGTTCCGCGATTCGCGAGAGCGCATTCGATGCGCGCCGCACCATCGTCGCGTCTCCAAGCAGGTCCCCAAGACGCAGGAACAGATCGGCCGCCAGGGACGCACCCGCCGGCGTGGCGTTGTCGGTCACGTCCATCGGGCGCGTGATCAACTCTTCGTGGTCGGTGGCGGTGTCGTAGAAGGCGCCGGCGGCCTCGTCCCAGAACCAAAGCGCGATGGATTCCGCGAGCGTCCGTCCACGATCCAGCCACGCGCGATCGAACGTGAGTTCGTAAAGCGCCAGCGCGGCGAGCGCCACCGCTGCGTGATCCTCGAGAAATCCGGGGATCCGGGATACGCCATCCTTGTGCGATCGGAACACGCGCCCGTCGCGCACCATCTCGCGGAACAGGAACTCGCCGTTGGCCAGCGCCAGCGCACGCCACTCCTTGGCGTCGAATGCTCTCGCTGCTTCGGCCACCGCGCGCAGCATTAAGCCGTTCCATGACGCGAGGATCTTTTCGTCGCGCGCGGGCCACACGCGCTTTGCGCGCGCAGCGTACAGCACCTGGCGCGCGCGGACGATTGGTGCATCCGGAGCACGATCGTGCTCCACATGCAGGATGTTGCGGCCCTCGAAGTTCCCGCCCTCCGAAACACCCCAGAAATCGATGACGGCGTCGGCGTCGTCGCTCAGCAACTCACGGAGCTCCGCCTCATCCCAGAGGTAGAATCTGCCCTCCTCGCCCTCGCTGTCCGCGTCCAGCGTGGAGTAGAAGCCGCCGGCGGGCGAAACCATCTCGCGCCGCAGCCACTCCAGCACCTCGCCACAGACGCGCCGCACTTCGCTGTCCTTCGTCGCCTGCCACAGATGCACACCGACGCGCAACAGCAGTGCGTTATCGTACAGCATCTTCTCGAAGTGCGGCACCAGCCAGCGATCATCTACGGAATAACGCGCGAATCCGCCGCCCACCTGGTCGTAGATCCCGCCGCGCGACATGCGCACGAACGTCATATGGGCAGCGTCGAGCGCGGCCTTGTCGCCGGTGCGGGCCCACTGTTGCACCAGAAACTCCATCGCCATCGCGTGCGGGAACTTGGGCGCGTCGCCAAAGCCACCGACCTTCTTGTCGTACGACGCCAGTATCCCGCGTCTTGCCCGCTCCAGCACTTCGGCAGTGACCCCGTACCCAGCACCCTGAACCCCGAACCCTGTCTTATACATCTCGCGCATCGCCGCGGCCGCCTTCTCCACGTCATCCGATCGGTTGAGGTACGCCTCGCCCACCGCCGCCAACACGCGGCGAAACGAAGGCATGCCGGGACGATCTTCTGGCGGGAAGTACGTGCCGCCCCAGAAGGGCTCCAGGTCCGGCGTCAGGAACGTCGTCATCGGCCAGCCGCCGTGACCCGTCAGCGCCTGCACGGCCTGCATGTAGATCGCGTCGAGGTCCGGACGTTCTTCGCGGTCCACCTTCACGCACACGAAGTGCTCGTTCATCAGGCTCGCCGTCTCCTCGTTCTCGAACGACTCGCGCTCCATCACGTGGCACCAATGGCACGCCGAGTACCCGATGCTGAGCAGGATAGGCTTGTCGTCGTGACGCGCGCGCTGGATTGCCTCCTGACCCCATGGATACCAGTCCACAGGATTATGGGCGTGTTGCAAGAGATAGGGACTGGACTCGCCTGCGAGCCGGTTGGCCACCAGTTGACCCTTAAGGGTGAGTCGGGCACTATGTGTCGCGCGGGCGACACG
>ERZ1292623.882-Hain-H51-01um-R1-882-length-30494-cov-8_pt1 | contig 26279 bp, 23 predicted proteins | sample MGYA00564398_ERZ1292623 | MGnify/ENA primary metagenome ERZ1292623 (study PRJEB36523, sample SAMEA6512633) | groundwater metagenome | collected 2019-01-07 | study: AquaDiva: Metagenomics assemblies of 32 groundwater samples | reverse complement strand
ATCTTTTGTCAAATTTTTTGGTCTTGAGTTCATCTCTAGATCCAAAAATCTCCCACAGCGGAATAAATTGTATAGTCATTCCGTCTTTCTCGACCTGACGCTTCTCATTCCATGTTACCACAGTCAGTTTTGCAACATTTAATTCCTTGCTTGCTTCAATGAGGGCTTTCACTTCTCTTTCTTCAACATTCGGATTTGTTAAGTCGTAGCAGGCTTGTATCAACTCCGATACTTCATATCCCTTTTTAAGCACAAAATCTATTTCTCTGTCATTCCGAGTCTTGTAATAAAACAACTCACGGTTAGGTTGATTCCCTCTTTTCACCAATTCTATGAATACAAGATTTTCCATTAGCTTGCCGCTATTCGGAGAATGCTGTACCGCTTTTGCAGTAATGAAGCCGTTGTCTACGACATAGGTTTTTTTTGGTGATTGGAGCCTGCTACCGGCTTTTGTTGAGTGACGATCTAGAGAAAAAACCAAGTACGCTTCGGTAAGGTAACCAAGATATTTTGCCGCAGTAACATCGCTTTTAAATTTGAGGACATTTGCAAGTTTCCGAGCCGTATACTGGCTTCCAACATTGTTTATAAGGTACGAACCAAGATTGTCTATCTGCTCTCCGAAGCGCACTTTGTGGCGCTTGACTATGTCTTTGAAAAGGACGGCATCAAACAGCACATCGAGATATCCGCGAGGATCGATGTCTTTAGTAACGACTTCAGGATAGCCGCCGTTTGTCATATATTGATCCATGTACCCAAGTAGTTTCGCTTTCTCGTCAGGCACGAGAAGTTTTTCAACTGAGACTTCATACTGCCTTGCTTTCAAAACTTCCATAAAATTAAACGGCAATATCTCTATGGGAATATGTCTGCCGGTGAGATGTGTGGCGAGTTCTTTTGAAAGAAGGCTCGCGTTGGATCCGGTCAACACAAGATTGTATCCCGCTCTATGTAGACGATTCACGAATAATTCCCACTTCGGGAGATTTTGTATTTCATCAAAAAGAATATATTTTGTTTCACCATACGCGAACTTAAGCTCAGCCATAAGCTCATCAAGATCTATTTGTTTTTCCCCGGGAAGAGATTCGTCATCAAAATTAAAATAGGCAAAGGACTGACCCTTCAAAAGCATCAACGCAAACACGGATTTTCCCGCTCGACGCGGACCGAGAATCACTTTTATTAAGTCTGAAGAAAGCCATTTTTCCATGTCTTTCTCCTTGGTTCTCTCAATGTAAGGAAGAGCCAGAAGCCTGTCCCTATCCTCTTTTTGCTTGAAAACTGTTGATTTTAGCATAGTATTTATAGTGTACTATGCACTTTATCTCTTTTTTGCATAGTATGAGTAGTTTACTAGAACTAAAACAAGAAGTCAAGGGAACAGCAGTAAGTTTATCCACATTATCCCCCTCCCGGATTGACTTTTGACCTTTTTAGGAGTATCCTTGATAAGTACCTTTTTAGGCAGTTACGGATGGCAAGGACGGCTGAAATTCGGAGACGATGGTACCATCATGAGAATTCTATCTAAAATATCCTGTTCTATTTCCGCCTTTTCCCTATTGTCCTTAGGCGCTCTTTTGCTATTTGCCGCACCAGCGCAGGCGGAAGCGGGATTTTTCTCTTCCCTCTTTGGCGGCGATGCCTACGCGCAGACTGAGGCGGAAATAGAAGAGGCTGAAAAAGATACTTTGCAAAATCCCCAGACGATGGAGCTCCTCCAGGCAAATGTTTCCCCCGCTTCTGTCTTTAAGGAGAAGACTGGTCCCGCCGATAAGCAAGTTGCTTATCAGGCTGACAAAACAGACGGAGTTAATTCAGAAACAGATACGAACACAATTTCCGACAGTGCTCTTCTACCACTCACCGGCCCACTAGGCGTTTCAGATGATAAAAACAAAGATATTTTAGACTCATCCCCCGAAGATATCAGCATTTATGTGGTCCGAAAAGGAGATACCGTGTCCGCTATAGCCCTCATGTTTGGCGTTTCTATAAATACTATTTTGTCAGCCAACGATATGAAAAAAAATGACAAGCTCGTCCCCGGTGATGTGCTTTTTATTTTACCCATTTCCGGTCTTGAGCATACCGTGGTCAAGGGGCAAACGCTTAAAAGTATCGCCAAGCTTTACAAAGCGGATGTGAATGATATCGCTTTTTACAATGGCATTGCGCCGGATGCCAAGCTAGTAATTGGCGATGAGATAATGATCCCTGGCGCCGACAATATGGCGGACGAAGGAGGCGACAAACCAGCCGCAAACTTGGGATCCTCCGTCGCCCGAGACAAAAACTATTATGATACGCATCCGATACAGAATCTCTCGGGATATTTCGTCAATCCGGTGCCGACCGGGCGCAAAACTCAAGGTCTTCACGGGCCGGGCAATAGAGGCATAGACATAGGCGCAGTAACCGGCACCCCTATATACGCTTCCGCATCGGGAATTGTGTCGGCGGTCAAAACAGGCTGTAAAGTCGGCCAAAAGCGCTGCGGCGGAGGGTATGGCAATATGGCAATAATTGAACATAGTAACGGCGCCAGGACACTTTACGCGCATATGTCCAAACTTGCCACCCGCGCCGGCAGTCAAGTGAAACAAGGAGAAATTATCGGCTATGTCGGTTCCACCGGGCGCTCTACCGGGCCGCATATTCACTTTGAAGTTTTCAATGCTAGAAATCCTGGTTCTGACTGGAGTTGGGCAAACTAGTTTTTAGTCTATTCTAAAAAAGTTAGCGCAACCATTGCCAAAACTCCGGTTATCGCTGCCAGTACCTGCAGCACATAATGTTTTTTTCCCTTTGTTTTCTGAAGTTCCGGCATTAAGTCCGCCACCGCTATATATATAAATCCCCCGGCCGCGATAGGCAGGAACCAATTCGCGGATTTCTCGGCCATTTCGCCGAGCACGAAAAATATAGCGGCTCCAAGCAAAGCTGAGAGCGCAGAAATAAAATTCAGCCAAAGCGCCCGCTTTTTTGTGTATCCCGAATGCAGGAGTACAGCGAAGTCTCCCACTTCCTGCGGAATTTCGTGCAATATCACCGCTAGCGTAGTAGCGAGTCCAACTGCGGGATTGACCAAAAAACTGGCTGCGATAATCATTCCGTCCATAAAATTATGAACGCCGTCAGAAAAAAGAACCAACTTCCCCACTGGATGAACATGCTCTTTATCCTCGCCGTGATGGTGCCAGTGCAGAAATTTTTCCAGAATAAAAAATAAAAGTATACCGACGATGACCAAGGTGCTTGTTAAAATTTCGTTTGTGGAATTTTCAAATGCTTCCGGAATCAAGTGTATCAAAGCGTCTCCCAGCAAAGCGCCCACGGCAACGCTAATGAAAATAAAAATATATTTGCGAAGCAATTCTTCCCGCAGGGACAATGTAAAAACTCCGGCGAAGGAAACCAAACTGACCGCAAGCACGCTAAGAAACGCATAAAGATATATTGTTGTCATATTTGTGCCCGCCAATTATAGCATTTTTCACCTATGGCTGAAAATTTTTATACATGCTATACCTAGCTTGATTACAGTTCGTTAAAAAACTAAAGACGATTTTTTTCGTCTTCCCAACCAAAGGAAAAAGATGAAAATTTTTTGGTTAGGGGAGGCGAATTTCCAGCGTTTGGGATTCACCTCCCGAATGCGGGAAATGGTTCGGCGGGAGTTGCCGAAATATTTTCCCGAGCATAAGGACATTATCCTGATGCTCGAAAAAGCCTCTCGGGGGAGCTTCCGATGGAATATGGAAGCGAACGGAGAACGCTTTTATGTGAAGATGGATTTCGGGAGGGGTCCATATTCACGCAAACTTAAAGGCCGCCGGGAGGCGATGTTTAAGTTTGTCAAAACGCAAAGACTGACTGGAATCTACCAAATCCAGCAAATCTTTGCATCTCATGGCGAATGGGTCGCCTTAGAGGTGCTGAAGTTTATTGAGGGGACGGTTACCCTTGACGAACTTCTCAAAAAAAAGATGGCTTCCAATGGGCAAGAAGCCACTCTTTTTTTTCGCAGTCTAGGTAGAAAGATTGCGGAAAGTGTGGAGGGGGTGCACACGACAAAGCCCTCTTCCCTTGAAGTCGGAGGGCAAATATTCTTATCAGACCGCGAGAAGGTCTATAAGAAAGCTATTCGAGACATCTTGAAGAGAATGGATGTCTATATGCCGGTGAACGAAGAACATCCCCTGATTAGCAGAGGGGACCGGCTAAAACTTCAGGAAGGGTTGAGGAAAATTTTAAGGGGTTGGACAGGTGAATCAAACCGCCTGTGTCTGGTCCATGGGGACCTCCACGGCGAGAACATTCTCGTCCCGTCGAACTCCGGAATCATTCTCATCGATTTTTCGCCGAGAGTGCATCTAGGCGAGCCTCGGTGGGATGACGGGCGGCTGGTCGCCGATCTCCTGGAAAAGGAGATTGAGACTGGTAGCCCTCTCCCGGGCGAGGTCATTCAGGGTTTCATTGAGAAATCCGAGGAGCTTACTGGCGATAGTCTGTATCGTCAAGGGCTCTGCTTCGGAATTTTTTCGATGACCTTGTTGAAACTCTTTCCGAAAGGGAGACCCATCAGGGATCCGGAAGTAGCCCGCAAATACTTCAGTAATTCGCTCAGAATTATTGAAGCAGGCTGCTTCAGCAATTAAATTTCTGAGCATCACAAAATTATCGCGGCCAAAAGTTGCGATAATTTTTTTCACATTTTTTATTGCAAAATTTTTAGAATACTTTACAATCAAAAGCATGGCAGAACTGAAAGAGCTTCTTGATGTTCTTAAATACCCCAGCAAGGAAAAGGTTGCTCTCATAACCAAGGCATACTGCTACGCGGAAAAAGTCCACGCGGGGCAAACCCGTTTTTCAGGCGAACCTGTCATAAACCATCTTTTTGAAACAGCCAAGATACTGGCAGAGTTCGGCATGGGAAGCCGGACCATATCTGCCGGACTGCTTCATGATGTGCTGGAAGACACCGATGTTTCGGCCCAAATGCTTCTCAATGAATTCGGCAAGGAAATCGCTTTTTTGGTGGAGGGAGCAACCAAACTCGGGACTATCCGCTATAACGGAGAAGAGCGCCATGTGGAGAGCTTGCGCAAATTTTTTGTGGCGATGTCGCGGGACATCCGCGTGCTGGTTATCAAGTTGGCCGACAGGCTTCATAACATGCGCACGCTCCGATTTGTGCCGAAGAACAAACAGCGCCGGATTGCGGAAGAAACCATGCAGATTTATGTACCCCTGGCCTACCGTCTCGGCATGAGAAAAATCAAGCGCGAGATGGAGGATTTGGCATTCAAGTATGTTGAACCCGAGAAATATGATAAAACACGGAAGCTGATGAAAAAACACATGCTCCGGGAAAAATCATTAGGAACATTCAAGAAGCGTTTGCTTAAAATACTTGCAAAAGAAGACATTAAGAATATAAAAATAGATATTCGCTCAAAAAGCGTTTACAGCGTGTATAACAAATTGGCGAATAAAAATGAAGATATAGAAAAAATATACGATATAAACGCTCTCCGTATAAATGTGGATACCGTCGCCGACTGTTATAAAGTACTCGGCATTATTCATACTTTATGTCGGCCCCTGCCTGGAAGAATCAAAGATTATATAGCTTTTCCGAAACCCAACGGCTACCAAAGCTTGCACACCACAGTTTTTACTCCGGATGCTAATGTGGCGGAGATTCAAATTCGCACGCACGAAATGCATGACAGCGCAGAATACGGCTTTGCGGCGCACATGATGTACAAGCTAAAAGGAAAAAATTCAGACGATTCCTATTACTCCTGGTTCAAGCAGTTCTTCCCTGCCCCGCAAAAAAGTAAATTTTTTGGGAACCAGATTGATCCCGAACGGCTCGCTCACATTCCAGATTGGATTAAAAAATTAGTGGATGTGCAGTCGTATGTCACCATTCCGACCGAGTTCATGGATAATCTAAAAAGCGATTTTTTTCAGAACCGGATGTTTATTTTCGGTGCGCGCGGAGGCGTGGTTGATCTGCCCGTTCTATCAACCCCGATCGATTTTGCTTATGAACAGGGCGCAGAAATTGGCGATCATCTGTTTGGCACCAAAGTGAACGGCAAGCTTGTTCCCATCGGCACAAAACTGAAAAATGGGGATATTGTGGAAATTATATCCAAGAAAGGAAGCCACCCGCATGAAAAATGGTTCCAGCTTTGCAATACCTCTTTAGCGAAAAAGCAAATCAGGGAGGGTCTTTCTCAAATAAAAATGTAATTTATCTTGTGCCCTAATCATACACTTTGCGCAAACTTTTTTCGAACAACTAACGGACTAATCGCACGCTCCGCGTGCATGGTAGCCTGTAAAATATAGGTTTTTGAAAGATATTTTTTGATGCACAGGAGGTACTTGCATTTTATATGGTAATCTAATATAATCTCATATATCTAATATATTAGATTAAAAACGTGAATTACAACAAGCGCATAAAAAATATATCACAAAATCTGTGGGCATTCATCAATCAAATTGATGAATTAAAAGGTCGCTGGATCGGCGGAGCTACACTGAATCCACAAGCACTTGGACGACTAAAACGATCTGTTCTTGTCACTTCGTCTGGAGCATCGACACGCATTGAGGGAGCAAAACTTTCCGATGAAGACATTGAAAAAATGATGCGGGGGCTTTCAATGCAAAAATTTACTGACCGGGACAAGCAGGAAGTGCAAGGATATTACGAATTGCTTAATAATGTTTTTAACACAGCGGACAAAATTCCTTTCACAGAAAGCAGTATAAAACATTTGCACAAAGAACTTTTGAAATATGTGGAGAAAGATAAATTGCATAGGGGCGAGTATAAAAAAACAGAAAACCGGGTTGAAATGGTAAATGAAGCGGGAGAATCCATCGGCGTGTTGTTTGACACCACGCCAGCTTGGCTTACCCCAAAACAAATGCAGGAGTTGGGGGAGTGGACCCGTGAAGCGATTTATTTAAAGGAGATTCACCTACTGCTTATAATTGCAAATTTTCTTGTTGAGTTTCTGAATATTCACCCATTCCAGGATGGCAATGGGCGACTTTCACGCGTATTAACAAACCTGCTTCTTCTTCAAGCGGGATATGCGTATATGCCTTATATCTCGCATGAGAAATTAATTGAAGACAATAAAGCGGAATATTATGTGGCTCTAAGAAAAAGCCAAAAAACTTTAAAAACGGAAAATCCAAATATCACTCCCTGGCTCGAATTCTTTTTCAATATCCTGCTTATTCAGTCAAAACAAGCGATTGAACTGTTGTCTAAAGAAAATATCGAAAAATTATTCTCCCCGAAACAGCTGGCTGTATGGCGATACCTCCTACAGGTAGTAGAAGCAACTCCTGGAGAAATTGCAAAAAACACGAAAGTCGCGAGACCGACTGTATCACAGGCTCTTGATACACTTTTGCGTTTGAAGAAAGTTGAACGAATCGGACAAGGGCGAACGACTAGATATAGGAAGAAATAATATGTATGAACAATCAAGAAAAACTTGCCTTATATCGTTCTCTCTTTAGAGGTCGGGCGGATGTTTATGCCCGCTTGCCCACGTAATTTATTTGATTGTTTTCCATGACAATATTTTACTCCAATTAGCTGTTAATTAGAGAAACTATTTGTCCAGGATTTGGGGTACCTCTCATTGCTCGCCCCGGTGCGGACAATTCTCGGAGAAGATTATTCGTATGATGAAATACGGTTTGCGAGGATTTTCCTAAAACGGTAAAAGAACTTAAAAATTATAGGGCTTACGCATCGCCCTTGGTTGTGCGGGATAGGAGAATCGAACTCCTAACATCTGTTTGGAAAACAGAAATTTTACCATTAAACTAATCCCGCCTTTCGGGTCGCTGGGGTTGCCGATTACATCCACCCCTATCGCCTGTTCGTCTACAACTCACATCGGCGATTCCTGAAGGACTGGAGTAAAAATGAAGCAGTTCATTTTTACTAGGTGCTTTTCGATTTTCTTTCAAGAAATCACGAAAAGCCTTTCGCCTCCCAACGCAAGCAAATAAATTTGCTTCTTCCGTCCCTTCGGGCCGCTGGGAGTCGAACCCAGCCTAAATGCTCCCAAAGCACTTGTACAACCGATATACTACGGCCCGCCTTCGCTACGCCGAAGCTCATAAGAGCAAAGGCGAGTTTCGCGTAACTTCGACGAGGCAATGCCCGTCTAGGCCCGGAAAACTTTTGTGATTATGTCATAAGATTATATCTTTTACAACTTTTATTTTTGCAGTTTTATCCTGAAGATTTAAAAAAATCACCAACAGGTCTACCTGCCACTCTGGCTCATCATGTCTTTTAGATAAAAGATAAGTTTGAATGATGCGCGAAAGTCTTTTAAGTTTCCACGGATGCATATTGTCCTCAGGTCGTGTTTCACCTTCCTTCGCTTCTGCTTCGGCGGGCAAGTGTGCAACAGATTTCACCTCAATAAAATAAAGTTTCCCATCCTTTTCAGCGACTATATCTATTTCACCCCATTTTTTTGTGTAATTCCTGTCCAATATATCAAAACCATGTTTCACGAGAAACTTTACAGCTATATTTTCTCCTACTTCTCCTATTTTTTGTGTTTCAGAAGTAAAAACTTTAGGCATAGTTTAGGTTTCACGAATAACATGTTTCACATGAAACAAATACTCAAAATTTAGTGTCTTTTAATAAAATAGCCTTATTTTTCAGTATATTTTGAGCAAAAATGACTCTAAAAGACAAATACCAATTGTGTCCTTTATAAACATTACTAACATGGTTATCCACAGTTTTTAGTAAAATCCTTATATATCGAGCTAATAACATAAAGGACATTATTTGTGCGGCCATGGAGAATCGAACTCCAACCTGAACATTGGCAATGTCCTGACCTACCATTAATCGATGACCGCATCTGTTTCTACTTGAAATTTTCTTTACAAAGTTCCAACCATTTCATCATTTTTTTCTTCAAACTTGTGCTGGATATTATACTATTGCCGACCCCATATTGCAATTTTTTTGTTTTTTCCTTGCCCATTATTACTTGTGATTTGTAAAAATTAGATTTTTTTATATTTAATTTTTCAGACCAAATATTTAATGATTTTTCTATATTATGATCAGGATACAGGAGCAGCCAAACTTTAATTTTTTCTCTTTCAGTTTTTAAAAATCTCTCAGAGAACTTTATGAATACTAGGTGTAAGTAGAATTCTGAGTTAGCCAATTTAATATTATACCTGCTAGCCTTATCTCCTTCACCGGCATAAACCATTAGCCCTGCCATGAATAGGGGATCATTTTTGTACAATCCAAATTCTCTCACAGCGTCTTCTTCAACTTGTTTATATTTTTTTTCTAACATTATTTTTCGTCCGTCATGCAATTTTTTTAGACGCTCCACACTTATTTTTATTTGTATATTCACATTTGATTTTTTAATGTGTTTAGACCATTCCTCGTTTTGAAACCACTCACAGAGAGTGCTTCGGGACATGCCGAGCAAATTTTGAATTTCTCTATAAGTTTTTCCTTGTTTTCTGAGCTCCAATGCTTGAAATTTGTCGTGTCTCATATTGTATAAGTATATCACGGTAGTTCGTTTTGTGAAATTAACAAAAAGGTGTATAATTAAGTGGTTATTAAATAATTTTGCGCCCGTAGTTCAACGGATAGAACGCTTGTCTTCGGAACAAGCGATGTGGGTTCAATTCCTGCCGGGCGCACAGAAAAATAATGGAAAACTATAAAAACCTAATATCTAAAATCCCCAAAGAAGTTTCACATGTAACACAAATGCTCGAAAAAGCTGGTTTTGAGGCGTACTTAGTTGGGGGATGTGTTCGGGATCTTGTAATGTCACAGATGCTGAGCGAAGTCGAAGCAGAAAGGGAACCCAAAGATTGGGATGTGACAACTAATGCCAAACCGGAGCAAATTATAAAGCTTTTTGAGAAAACGGTTTATGAAAATACATTTGGGACTGTGGGCGTGTATGTTTCGCGTGAAACAACCTCTCCCGGCTTTCAGCCACCCTCTCCTGACAAGAGAGGGACTGGGGGTGAGGTTAATCGTGAAACACCTGAATACTTCATAGTTGAAGTTACACCATATAGAATTGAAGCAAAATATAGCGATTTTAGGCATCCAGATGAGGTAAAATTTAGCGATAAGCTGGAGGATGACCTTAAAAGACGAGATTTTACAGTAAATGCGATGGCTTTGGATTCTAAAGGACATCTGATAGATATGTTTGATGGTATAAAGGACATCAAGGCAAAAGCATTAAGGACAGTAGGGGAGGCGGACGCGCGATTTGCTGAAGATGCTCTACGCATGCTTCGCGCAATTCGCTTCGCTTTACAACTTGATTTTTCTGTGGCTTATGAAACTTCGGAAAGTATTTTGAAAAATGCGGAATTGATAAAAAAAATTTCAGAAGAAAGAATTCGCGATGAATTTGAAAAAATCATTATGTCTAAGAGTCCGGCAGTCGGAGTGACTATGTTGCAAAAGTTTGGTTTGCTTCGTCACATTATTCCGGAACTTGAAGAGGGGATAAAATGCGAACAGCTCGGGGAGCATATTTATGATGTTTGGGAGCACCTTTTGCAGGCGCTTCAGCATGCGGCGGACAAAAATTGGTCAATGGAGGTAAGACTTGCCGCGCTTTTTCATGATATCGGCAAGCCGAGAAGCAAAAGAGATGCAGAAAATACCACCTCGCCCCCCGGGCACTCCTCCTACATTAGGAGGAGAGGAGAAGTGATTCCTCCCCGCCTTGAGAAGGGGGGGATAAGGGGCGGTAAAAAAAAATATACTTTCTATGGTCACGAAGTTGTCGGCGCAAGAATGGCAAAAAAAATAATGGAAAGATTAAAATTTCCCAAAAAAGAAATTGATTTGGTGGAAAAATTAGTTCGCAACCATATGTTTTTTTCAGATACGGAATTAATAACACTTTCTGCGGTGCGCCGAATAATTCAAAAAGTCGGAGTGGAAAATATTTGGTTGCTTATGAATGTCCGCGAGTGCGACCGTGTTGGCATGAAGAAAAAAGAGGCGCCGTACCGCCTACGAAAATATTTCGCCATGATAGAAGAAGCTCTGCATGACCCAATTTCTGTTTCTCAGCTAAAAATTGACGGGAATTTTATGATGAAAGAGCTCAACATCAAGCCCGGACCGCGCATGGGATGGATTTTGAATGCACTCCTTGAAGAAGTTTTAGAAAATCCGGAAAAAAATACGGTGGAAAAACTTTCAGAATTAGTTAATTCGATGAAACTTCTGTCTGATAAAGAACTGAAAGCGCTCGGCGATAAAGGGAAAGAAAAAAAAGAGGAACTTGAGGGAGAGGAAATAGAAAAACTGCACGCAAAGCACGGAGTGAGAAAGGATAAATAGATCTATTTAGCAATAGTAAGTGGTCGCATACTAATGCTAAATTACTTTAGAAAGTAAAGTAATTAAGAAACTTCTTGCTGATAGCAGGTTTCGCAGTAGACTATTTCCGGACGGCTCGCCTCGCTCGCCGCACTGTCGCTATGGCGTAGCGGGCCGGAGCCTTCAGCGTAGCGCGGGTCGGGGGAGTAGGCAGTTTCAAATTCGTTCTCGCATTTTTTTGAGCCGTGTTGGTGATTTTTGAGTTCGCACATGCAGGCGCGATGCCAAAGTTTGCGCGGGTTGCGCTTAGACATCCTATCTTGGTGCCGGCATTCAAAATCTTTGTGTGGGAGAGGAAGGTTCATTCGTTTATAAAAATCAAATTCGGATTTTGTTATGCGGAAATTTTTTTTGCAGTCCTTGCAGACTAGAATTTGATTCAAAATATCTTCAGTTACTTCACCGGTAGTCTCTAGCATATTTTTTTCGAGAATAGTTTCTTTTCCATAAGTGCCGGAAATTTGTTTTTGCCATTTATAGCCCAGCTTTTCAGCCTCTTTTTCGGTAAGCGGGTAATACTCCTGCGCTAGAGTGTCATTGTACGGAAACGGCGAAAGTTCGGCGGAAAAGTATTCTCCATAAATCCCGTTCTTTTTCATTTGCTCCACAATCTGATCTCTTATCTTTTCGTATTCCTCCTTTGTGTATTCTTTATTCAAAATGCAGTACTTTTTATTGTTTAACGCCACACATCCGAAACAATCCGCGCAATTTCGGCAACTGTCGGAGTAGCGTACATTGTTGCAGTAAAAACAAAAGTTGGCAACAATGCAGTTTGTGTCCTGCAAGGCGCCCATTACATTAAAACAGCGCTCACCTTTGAAATAGTGGTTGTTCACATCTTGGCAGTCAATTGGGTCCTCGGCATCGGCAATGTACGAACAGTTTTTTGCGTTGGAAACATCGAAAATTCGCACCCCGTCATGACAATTGTACATGTAATCTCCGGTAGCATTCACGCACTTGACCGCCGAGGCGTATTTCACAAGCGCTTTCCCGCGGATGTCTCTGTATTTTTTTCTTGCTTCTTCTATGCTTGCGTAATTTTTAAGAATTTCTGTTTTTTTCTCCTCAAATTCTTCCTTGGTGCACGGCTTGTTTTCTATGGCATAGTTTAAATTGCGTCCGTTCGCGCAAAAAATGCAATTTTGGCAGTTGCGCATGTCAAAAGAAAACAAAACATCAACGCACTCCTGCAATCGCTCGCCAAAAAGGCACTTGAAAGACTTCCGCGTATCGGTGCATTCGTAGCAAAGTTCGGAATTGTACAAAAATGCGCAGTCCATGGAATTTTTACAGCTTTGGATTAGTCTGCCGTAAAGGCAATCCTCGTTGTTTTCCGCCGCAAAAATCAAATAGCAGTTTTTATTTTCCGAAGCATTATTTTCATATTCGGTATTGACGCTGTTGATGGACAGGAGCCTGACTCGCGGAATCTTATTTTGCAATTCGGCGAATTGCGCCAAGAAAGATTTTTCAGGATTATATTTTATACCGTAAGACATGGGGTCCCATCCGTCGCCCCACCAACACTCATGGCAAAATACGGGGAACGGGGTATTTTTCGTGTAAAGTGAGACGCCGTCTTTCTTGCACATGTCGCAAGGTCGCTTGTATAGAGTGCGCTCGTTGCGAAAAGCAATGCGCTTCTGCATCCGGCAGTCCGGACAATGAGAGGGCGGAGGCACTTTCACCTGCTCATAAAAAATCAGGTCTTCTTTTCTGATCTCAAAATCCTTCGCGCAATTTTTGCAAGTTTTCGTTTCTTGATTCATTTTTTCTATTTACCCATTCGTACGAATTAGACAATCAATACACTTCTTGCTGATAACATCTCTCACAATAAACTATATCACTTTTTTCGGGAGAGTAGCTAGTCTCAAATTCGTTTTCACACCCCTCTTTCATACATTTACGATGCCAAAAATTTACCGGATTTCTTAGCTGAGACATTTCAAAATATCTAGTATTTGGGCATTTTCTGGGCAGGGGAATGCCCCATTTCCTATACATAGACAACTCATTTTCAATAATTCTAAAAGCTTTGGTGCAGTTGTGGTTTTGGGCGGATTTTTTATCTGAATCCCAAGCTTCGCATAAAATAATTTCGGAAAGAATACTGTCATCAACTTTTTCTATGGTGTCCGGCAAGTCTTTCCAGCTTTTTGTCGGAGTATAATTTTTTTCTTCGATTGCATCCCATGAGTATCCCATTTCTTTTGCCTCCTGTTCGTTAATCTGGGAATATTCTTGGGCAATGGTTTCGTTGTAATAAAAAGGCGATAATTCCGCAGGGAAAAATTCCCCGTATGCGTAACTTTTGCCTTTTTTATCAATGTACGGCAATTCTTTCATTTGGGAAATAATTTTTTCCTTTAGTTCCTCATACATTTTTTTATCATATTGCTTATTTAAGATGCAATATTCTTTTTTCCGGACGGAAATACAGCCGAAAGAATTATTTACGTGGTCGCAATCCACCAAATAACTAGAATCCATATTATTTTCTCCATTCACGCTGAAAAAACAGCGCGAAGAAAAGTCAATGTTGTTTGATTCATAGCCAAGTTCTCCCGCATTTACGCCAAAAATATCCATCGAGTCTTTTTGTCCTTCGGTGCTGCGGACGCTGTATTTGTGATTTTCACCGTCAAGAACATAGTAAGAATTTTTGACGTTTTTGGAATTATAAATGAAGTCTCCCGAAACGCTGTAATTTCTTTCGCCGGTCATGTACTTGTGTATGGCTTTTTCTTTCAATGTTTTTCTGAATTCGGAAAATTTTTTTTCAAGCGCCTGACGGGAACCGAGCATCTCATGCCTTATTTTTTGGTATTCCTCTTTGGAAACCGCCTTATTGAAAACATGATAGTTTTTATTGCGCAGATTGTAGGAAAAAAGGCAATTCTGGCAGTTTCGGCAGTCGTACAAAAATGCCGAATCAATACAGCCGGAACAATTTTGGCTGAAAAGTATCTGATTACATTGAGTGCAGTCGACTGAAGCGAAACATAGTTCGCAATTTTTCAAAAACGAACAATCCCAGCAATCCTTGCTTTTTATGACCGTCTGCCCGTACCCGCAGTTTTCGGAAAACCAGCTACCAAACATCAAATAGCCTCTTTTCATATGCGCGGTGTGGTTGCAGTATTCACTTTCTATATTTTGGGTTGAATAAGATGCGGGTCTGGGCACTACTTTTTGTAATTCGGCAAATTGTTTGAAAAAAGGAATCTTAAAATCATAATCCCGTCCGTAATCAAGCGGATTCCATTTATCGCTCCACCAGCATTCGTGGCAATACACCGGAAACCGCGCTTCAGGTTTAAACATAGAGATAATATTTTTTTTACATAAATCGCAATTTCTTTTATACAAGGACCGCTCATTTCTCCAAACCAATTTTCGCGCGAGACGGCATTTGGGGCAGAAAGTAGGCGGAGGAACTTTTATTTTTTCGTAAAAATTTAAATTCTCTTGTTCTATCTCAAAATCTTTTTTACATGTTTGGCAGACTTTTTGCATATGCAGGTAGTATAGCAGTTTTTGTATTATTGTCAAGTATGATGACCAAAAAGATATTTTTTAATCCTGTTTTAATAAGATAAAAAGTATATAGATAAGTTTTGTTCATAGACATTGACAAATTATGGTGCTTTGTAATATACTCGAAATGTGGAAAATGAAAAGTTAGATATAAAAAAGTCGCTCGAATATATTGGTTTTAGTGAGAAAGAGGTTTTGGTGTACCTCGCATTGCTTGAACTAGGCTGTGGAACCGTCACGCAGATTTCCCGAAAAGCCGGAATCAACCGCCCGACGGGTTATCATATTCTCTCGGGGCTTGAATCAAAGGAGCTGGTAAAAACCTCTGGCAAAGAGCCGAAACAGGAATATGTTGCCGAGTCGCCGGACCAGATTGAAAAATTGCTTTTGAAGAAAATTGAAAATGATGGGGCTTATATTCGAGAGGCGCGCAAGATTATTCCCGAATTAAAATCCATGCACAATGTCGCCGATCGACCGAAAGTCCTATTTTACGAAGGAAGAGAAGGTTTGGAAAAAGTTTATGAAGATACTCTCACTTCTACTGAGCCTATTCGCGCTTATGCCAGCGTGGGAGATATGCATACGGGTTTGCCCGGATATTTTCCGAAATATTATAAGAGAAGAGCAGGAAAAGGTATCGCCATTCGCGCTATTATTCCAGACACGGAGGCGGGTAGAGAGCGCAAAACTTTTGATGGAGAAGAAAAGAGGGAAACAGCCTTGGTACCAAAAGATTCTTTTTATTTTTCTCCGGAGATAAACATTTATGATAACAAAGTAATGATTGCCTCTTGGAAAGAAAAGCTAGGCATCATTATTGAAAGTACGGAAATTGCTGACAGTATGAAAAAGATTTACGAACTGGCTTGGGCAGAAGCGAAAAGATTGGATAAAGAATTGCGTAAATAATTTTGTTTTTAAAGGCTTTTTCACCCAATTTAGCAATAGTGTGTCATGGCATACTATTGCTAAATTAGATTTTGTCTGCTTTAGAAAAAATTTTCTCGAAAAGTTTGGTGCTAAATGAGGAAAGGTTGAAAATGACAGCCAAAGTGAATAAGCCAAGCGAGAGTTTGATGCTGTAAAAAGAGAGAGGAATAGCTATGATTGAAAAAATCACGGGGGCTAGTGTGCGAATGGTGCTACCGCGGATTTCCCTATGGCTTATTTCCGGATTTTGAATATGGGGAGAGTAAATGACATATCTTCGCATCCAGTACAGGGAAAGACCGATTAAAATAATATGCGCGCCGAAGATTATAACGGAAAGTTCGTTTCGGCTGAATTGCCCGAGGAGGCTGGCTGAGAAGGGAACCAAGCTGATGAGCATGAAAAATAAGGCATTGATATTGATGAGCATTGAGTCTACATTTTTTGCGTAAATGGAAATAAAAAAATGATGCGCGCGCCAATAAGTGAAAAGAAGCGCGAAACTCAAGATGTAACTTAAAAATACCGGAAGCAATTTTTGAATTTCTTGCCAAAGACCGGCGTCGTCTATCGGACCCCAAATTTCCGGTAGTTTAATCTGGAAAACCAAAATCGTCATAACGATTGCGAAGATTCCATCCGAAAGTTGGTCTAGTCTTGCGTGGTTCATCCCGTACGAAGTAAAGAGTATTTTTTATCCTTACTTAAATTAAATGATAATAAAAATTTTTCTCTTCGGGGAAACATATTAAATAAACTTCGTACGGGATTCATGTTACAATAATAGCACATTTAGATTTCTATCAAAACAGGGCAATGGTCGGAGCCAAGAACTTCGGGTAGAATTTTGGCGCTTTTTACTTTTTTGGCGAGTTTACCGGAGACGAAAATATAGTCTATCCTCCAGCCTATATTTCTCGCTCGGGCATTTGCAAAATGACTCCACCAACTGTAATGACCGCTCCCTTTGGTGAAAATTCGGAAAGTATCTACAAAACCGGTATCAATAATTTTCTGAATTCCTTCGCGTTCCTCTTTTGTGAAGCCTTTGTTGCCCTCGTTTTCTTTCGGGCGCGCAAGATCGTCCGCCGTGTGAGCGACATTCAAGTCTCCGCAAAAAATTACAGGTTTGCCTGTCCTGAGCGAAGTCGAAGGATTCTCTAAACTTTTTACATATTCTAGAAATGCGGGGTCCCACTCCTTGTGTCGGAGCGGAATGCGTGACAAATCATCTTTGGCGTTCGGCGTGTAGACGCTCACCACATAAAAATTTTTGAATTCAGCGGCAATAATCCGCCCTTCGTCGTTTGTGTCGCCGTATTTATCTTTTAGTTTATATTTTTTTACAATTTCTTCCGGAAAATCAAGCGCAACAGAAAAAGGTCTTTCTTTGGAAAAAATCGCCGTGCCGCTGTAGCCTTTTTTCTGCGCGGAGTTCCAATATTCTTCGTAGCCCGACAAATCAACTTTGCTTTGACTCTGCTCTGCCTTCGTCTCCTGCAAGCACAAAATATCCGGCTGATATTTTTTCACAAATGGCGCAAAAAGATTCTTCTTATGTACCGCTCGTATTCCATTTACATTCCATGAAATGATGCGCATAGGTTCATTATAACACCCTCACCCTCAACCCCTCTCCTTATTAAGGAGGAGGATGTCTTGAGTTCATTGAAAAGAGGGGTGAAAAATATAGTATAATCACCCTATGAATCAGGAAAGATCAGGGATAATAAAAGTACAAGAATCGTTCAAATTTCAAAGACGAGCTTCCTTATCATTTATTTTTATTCATACAACTCCGTATGAGTGCCTATGTCTGTCAGAACCACAGTATTTTCATTTTCATAATAAAACCAAATTCTATAATCTCCCGTTACATTAAGACTCCTCTTGTCCTTGTGTTCGCCTTGAAGTGCGTGGTTATTTAGTAACGGATTAAAGGGGTTTCGAATAAAAAGTTCAATTCGTTCAAGCGCTTTTTCTTTTACAAACTTATCTTTTTTAGCAAAAGACTTTTTATATTTTTGAGACGGGAATATAATCATAAAGACAACAAATGCTTCTTTAACTCCTCAAAAGTTTTGTATCCTTTCATCTTTCCGCTCGCGTATTCCTTGCGAGCATCTGCGAATGACTTTATCAATCTCGCATTTGGTATCTCCGGAGTCGTGAATTCTATTCTTTTCTCTACGATTAATCTTTTGAGATAAGCATTTAAGGCAATCGAAAAATTTAAACCCATCTCGTCTAAGACCTTCTTCGCTTCACTCTTCAATCTAGCATTCGTATTAAAGTTTATAACTGCGTTATTATTAGCCATGTATACAGTATATACATACTATATACATAAGTCAAGCAATCATGATTTATTATGGAATTTTTTATGGATGTCCCGCAAGTGTTTATCCGTCACATGAGTGTAAATCTGGGTGGTGCCGATGTTGGCGTGTCCGAGCATGGCTTGCACGGAGCGGATGTCCGCGCCGTTTGAGAGCAAGTCCGTAGCGAAGCAATTATGAGATACAAAACCGTCAGTAATCAAGTTTTCGTATTTTTCGACGGCAAAATCGTAAACTAGCCCATTATATTTTTGTTTCTCAATTTTATTAACTCGCAGCCACCGTATATCGCTTTCTATAAGATTATCCAAAAAATTTAACCTTTCGTCCATACAGTGCGCGTCTCGAAGGTATTTTATGATTTTTTTCAGAACCTCCTTAGTGGGAATAATGGTAGTAGTAGTTCCGACATATCTATATATATCAATCCCTTCTTCAGTTTTTAAATGTTGGGCAAAATTATGCCACTTATTATCAAGCGAGTGGTATATATCCCGCAATATTGCCCTAACCGGAATTTTTTCTCCCTCAAATATATTATTCGGCGTTATCTTTTTTAAAGTTGGAATAATTTTTTTAAATAATTCCTGGTCTGGTTTGTGCAATATTTGTAGGCTGAACATAGTATGATTGATTAATTTTCCTTTGGGCAGTCTGACCTTCCTCATTCTCGTATAAAAATGAGAGTCAACACCAAGAGTGAGAAGTAGCATTTGCACATCTTTGAGAAGCATTTTACTGGCAGAAAAGAATTTTATTGACGAACCTTCGTTTCCTTCGGCATCATAATAGCCTGCTATAAAATGCGCTATAACGGTCTTGTTTTGAGAGAAGAGAAATCTAGGTATCCTTCGTAAAGGGGATTTTTCTGTAATGCCAATTTTTCGCAAATATGCCACAAAAGATTTTGAATAGAAATTTAAAAGATAGCTGTTTACATTTGGTTTCTTTATTACGGTAGGTGAATGTTTATATTCTAAAGCAATGATATCTTTGTAATAATTAATGAAGGATAGATTTTTGTCTACAACGATCACACCCCTTCTCTTCTCACTTATAGTTCCATCTCCTAAAATATATCCCACGAGACGCCACCTTTTTTTTCTGTCTGATTTTTTTGAACTATCCATTCTTATTTTCTTGATTCCGGCAACAAATTGGCCAATCTTAAGATTTTTAGCAAAAACTTCCTCCATCCCATTTTTGCCAACGGTAAAAAATCGATGATCTTCTGTGACTGATGTGGTATATCCATTAGCCGAAATATTGATCAGACTGACAGCATGGTGATTTGTTTTTTGAAAAATTTTTGATTTTACGGTCTGACCTTTTTCAAAATCTACAGCGGTAATATTTTTTGATGATGACTCAAAAAACTCTTCTGCTGACATAATTGTGTGTGGTAGAAAAACCAATGTATCAGGATGGAGACAATGTCTTAGCACATGCGGAGTGACCTTTTTCGCAATACCCGCTTCTATGGCGTAATGTTTGACTATTCTTTCTACTGAGTGCCTGTCTAGATTGTCATATTCTTTGCCTTTATAATGTTTCGCTCCCAAGGCTCCCTTCGCGGGGTCGCGATTTTTCTGCTGAAAAATCTGCTCAGTCCTCGGGCCAGCCGCCCTGCGGAGTCCCCGCGAAGGGACCTTGGGAGCCCCACTATCAATTTTCACGAAAAGTCCATCACCCATATCTTTGCGCGCATCAAGATATTTTTTGAGAGCTTCCTGCGCCCGGGGAGAAATGAAAACGACTCGCACCTTGCCGCCCTTGCCGCGCACCGAAAGTTCTTCCGAGCGCGGATTGATGTCTCTCGGCAGAGAGCAAAGTTCGGCTACGCGCAGTCCGGTGGAAAAAAGAAATTCAAGAATGGCTTTGTCGCGGAGACTTTTTACATCATTGCCCTTTGGCATATCAAGCAGGCGGGCAAGTTCCGCCGGAGTGATGAGGTCAATTGCTCGTTCGGGAATTTTAGCCAGTTCTATGCGATCACTCGCCATCGATTTTATGTCTCTTTTTGCCAGATATTTCAAAAACACGCGCAGAGCGATCAGATGGAAATTTTGGGTTTTTTTGGAGAGGGTAAGGCGGGGATCTTTACCGTTTCCTGCCGGTTGTCGATTTAGCCACAAGCGAAATTCACGCAGGACATCGTCGGTGATGTCACCCGCGTTTTTTATCTTCGTGTGTTCTAGGAATCTACCGAGGTAATGCTGGTAATTCTCGATTGTTCGGGCGGAAGAACCTTTTTCTATTTCCAGATATTCAAAAAATTCTCTTTGAAGCTTTTCTATTTCCGATGCCATAGGCACATTTTAACACAATATTGTGCGACACGGTCAGATATTGCAATTTTTTTCGTTTTATGCTAATATATGAATATGTTAGCAACAAAGAAAAAGCAGAAAATTATTAAGAAAAATCAGATTCACGACAAGGACACAGGTTCTCCAGAGGTGCAGGTGGCTGTTATTTCTGCGGCTATTGATGAACTTGCAAAGCACTTGAAAAAGCACAAGAAAGACAATCATTCTCGCCGGGGACTCATCAAGATGGTTGCTGATAGGCGCACTCATTTGAAATATTTGGAACGAACAAATAAAACTCGTTACAACGCGCTCATGAAGAAAATCGAGTTTGTGTAAGGAAGATTTTGAAACTCTTTCTTGGCATACTTTTTATAAAGCAATCTATCTGGCGCTGCTGCGCCAGCGAACTGCTCGGCGCGTCCGCCTGCGCAGGGCTTTCTAAAAAGTACGCCTGCGACAAGTTTCAAAAATCTGCTATACTATAATATATGACAGTAATAAAACACAAAGAACAAAGGGTGGGAGTATTCATTGATACGCAAAATTTATACCACTCCGCTCGTAATTTATATCAGGCTCGGGTTAATTTTGGCGCGGTTTTGAAAGATGCGGTTGCCGGCAGAAAGCTGGTACGGGCGGTGGCGTATGTGATTCGCACCGAAGCGGGTGATGAAAAGAATTTTTTTGAAGCGCTAGAGAAACTTGGTATTGAAACCAAAATAAAAGATCTGCAAGTTTTTCACACAGGTACGAAAAAAGGGGATTGGGATGTGGGTCTCGCGGTAGACGCGCTCAAGACTGCGCCTCGTTTGGATACCGTGGTTATAGTTTCCGGGGACGGGGACTTCGTGCCGCTCGTGGAATATCTGCAGACAATGACCCAGGTGGAAGTGATTTCTTTCGGCAAATCAACATCGGCAAAACTTCGCGAAGTCGCCGATGATTTCACAGACCTCTCTGAAAATCCGAGAAAGTATCTAATTGGGGCGAGATAGTAAGTAACATAAATTTTTTTCCTCTCTTGTTTTTTCCACCAAAAATGCTATTATAATCGGCAGTTTGTCAATTTTACAAGTTAATCCGTTCGCGTCTAGACACAAAGTAGAGTTTCAAAATAATGAAACTACACTGTAGTCTAGACACGAGCTAGTGGAAGTGCCTCGCTTTAATGGACGATTGCTCGGCATGATTTCGCAAAATCATATGCAAAAAAAAGAATATAGTGTGGAGATTGGTGGAAAAAATTTGACTGCTATTTTTACTGATTTAGCGGATCAAGCTCACGGCTCGGTGATGTTAAAGTACGGCGAGACAATTGTTCTTGCGACTGTCTGTATGTCTCATGACAAACAGAAAGGACTCGGATTTTTTAATTTGACGGTGGATTACATGGAAAAGTTTTATGCTTCCGGAAAAATTTCCGGCTCTAGATTTGTGAAGAGGGAAGGCAAGCCGAGCGAAGATGCCATACTTGCAAGCAGGGTTATAGACCGAACTTTGCGTCCGCTTTTTGACCAGTCTATACGTCACGCGGTGCAGGTAATTGTGACAGTTATTTCTGTAGATGACAATGATTCAACTATTTTAGCTGTAAATGCCGCATCTCTCGCGCTTTCTGTTTCCAATATCCCTTGGAACGGACCAATCGGCTGTGTACGCATAGGCAAGTACGACTCCGAAGATTTAAAAATAAATGTTTCCTCAAAATTGCGCGAGGATGACGCAAAGTATAAATTTGACCTGACTGTCTGCGGGAAAAACGGAAATATAAATATGATTGAAGCTTCGGCGCATCAGACGGAAGAGAAGGAATTAGAAGCCGCTTTGACTAGGGCGAGCGAAGAAATTACTAAATTGGAAGATTTTCAAAAGAAAATTGTTGCCGAAATAAGTAAACCAAAAAGGGTTATAGAAAAAGAAGAGATTGATCCGAAGTCAGTCAAATTATTTAACGAAAACATTCTGCCTAAAATGCCCGAAGCCATTTTTGCCGGAGCGGGGAAGGCGAAGATTGACGAACTGCACAATGTCTGGAATAAAATGGTTGCGGACGCGTATCCGGAGAGGGAAGATTTTACTTTGGAAGATAATTTATTTGACGACACAGAAAACAAAATTTTACACGAGAAAGCGATTAAGGAAGACAAGCGCCCAGATGGGCGGAAAATGGACGAACTGCGAGTCCTTTATGCGCAAGCTGGAGGAATTTCTTCAGTCCTGCATGGCTCCGGAATTTTTTATCGCGGAGGAACGCATGTGCTTTCAGTATTAACCTTGGGCGGGCCGGAAGATAGGCACATGGTGGATGGTATGCAGGCAAAAGCAGAGAAACGATTTATGCATCACTACAATTTTCCGCCGTATTCTTCCGGAGAAACCGGTCGCGCCGGATTTACCAACCGTCGAGAAGTTGGTCACGGGGCGCTTGCCGAAAAAGCGCTCGCCATGGTTCTGCCATCCGCGATGGATTTTCCTTACACCATACGAGTGGTGTCTGAATCTATGGCATCCAATGGTTCTACTTCACAGGCTTCTATCTGCGCCTCCACTTTGGCATTGATGGACGGCGGAGTGCCGATCAAGGCGCCAGTTGCTGGAATTGCCATGGGACTGATGCTGAGCGAAGCGAAGCCCCGAGGAATCGAGGGGTCTGAAAATTCCTTACCCTTCGCTAAAGCTCAGGGTCAAAATCTTGAGTACAAAATTTTAACCGATATCCAAGGTCCCGAAGATCATCACGGTGATATGGATTTCAAAGTAGCCGGCACGAGAACTGGTGTGACGGCGATACAGCTTGATGTGAAAGTGGAAGGAGTGCCGATAAAAATATTGGGCGAAGCAATGACGCAGGCAAAAACAGCCAGAGTGAGTATTTTAAATACTTTGGAAAAAGAAATTTCCGCGTCCCGCAAAGATATCTCGCCGAACGCTCCGAAAATTTTAATTATTAAGATAAATCCGGATATGATAGGAATGGTCATCGGTGGCGGCGGAAAAACTATCAAAGAAATCAAAGAAAAATCCGGCGCGGAAATTACTATTGAAGACGACGGCACAGTATATTTTACCGGTAGGGGTGAATCGGCGGAATTGGCAAAGAAAACGGTGGAGGAGATGACCCGCGAGTTCAAAGTTGGTGAAGTCTTAAAGGGTGAGATTGTGAAAATAGCCGACTTCGGGGTATTTGTCCGGCTTAATCACTTCACCGATGGTATGGTGCATATATCTGAAATAGCGCCATTTCGCGTTGAGCGAGTTAGCGATATAATCAAGGAGGGTATGATTGTGCCGGTGAAGATCATATCAGTCGACAGAGAAAAAGGACGAATCGGCCTATCTATCAAAGAAGCGGATAAAAATTTTTTCGATGCCAAACGCAAATAATAATGAAAGTAAGAATAAAATAATACAAACTTATGCTGAAGATATGGCAAAGGTAATTGAGGATGACAGGGGAGGAGGCCTTATTAAAAAAATTATCCACGGAGAAGAAGAGCATGAAAAAGAAAAAATGGCTCCAGAAGCCAAGAAAAATAAATTTTTTATGTTCGTAAGTTTTCTGCTGATGTTCTTCGGCTTGACTACATTGTCTTATCTGATAGATGCCAGAGACATTCCTACTGTTCCCGTGGAGGAGCAATTCGCGCCGCTCATTTTCAATGACAAAAGCGTTTTTATTGAGATTAAAGATTTAAACAAGGACCAGATAGCCCAGACTGTTCGCAATGCGGTGGATACCACCAAAGTAAAAAGGGGCGGAGTGGAGGGGATTTATCCTACTTATGGAAAAAAAGTTGTGGGATTGAGGCAATTTCTTTCTATTATCAAAGGCAACTTTGTTCCCGGAGGCGACGCTTTTGTGAGCGATAATTTTTTGATGGGAGTTGTGAATAATGAAACTCAACCCGCCTTGTCGGGAGGCAAGGATTTTTTCATACTGCTTAAGGTTAGTTCCAACGCCGATGTTTTCGAAACTTTTCGCTTATGGGAAAGCAAAATGTTTTTTGATTTGCACGGGTTTTTCGGGCTGACTTTGTCTCCGGAAACCAAATATTTTCTCATCAAAGAATTTCAAAATGGGATTATTGAGAACAAAAATGCCCGGATTCTTTTTGACAGCAATAATCAAATTGTGATGATGTACATCTTTGCAGATGAAAATTCTGTTGTCATTACAAACAGCCAAAACGCCACGCACGAAATAATATTACGCTTGGCAGGGAGCCGGATAGAGAAATAAATTTATGCTACTGCGTCCAATTCTAGATAAAAGGTGGAACCCTTTAGAGTTCAATCTTTTCCCACGGGAGATTTTTATTCCCAAAGTGACCGCAAGCGGATGTCTGACGGAAAATAGGTTTTTGTAAATCCAGTTTTTTTATTATGTTTCTTGGGCTAAAATCAAAATTTTTACGAACAATCTCCGAAAGGTTTTTACCTTTTTCATTTACTGCCTCAATCATCAAGGGTTCTACCATACCAATAGCGTATGCGACTGATACAAAAACTTCTTTTCCGTATCCCGCCGCTACTAAATTTTTAGCGACATAGCGCGCCATATATGCGCCGGAGCGGTCTACTTTGGTGGCATCCTTGCCGGAAAATGAACCCCCGCCGATTGAAATTTGCGGTCCGTAATTATCAATAACCAATTTTCTACCGGAAAGTCCGGCGTCTGCGTCAAACCCTCCCTTTGTCCATTCTCCGGCTGGATTTATCAGGTACTCATCCGCCTTGATTATTTTTTTAACCAATTCTAAAAGTTTTTCGTTTATCGTATTTTGGAAACTGGCGACAACTGTCAGCACTTTTCCATTTTCTATTGTGACTTGCGTTTTGCCGTCATACGGATAAACGGCGAATATTTTTTGGCACAGATCGCGGGCAAGGACATATTCCAGAGGCAGATATTCAGGAGTTTCATCTGTGGCGTAGCCTTTCATGATTCCTTGGTCTCCGGCTCCGCCCTTGTCCACACCCTGCGCGATTTCCGGACTTTGCAGGGCGATATTGATTATAATTTTGTATTTCGGTCCGACAATTTCTTTAACCAATTTTTCTACATCCGGATTGCCTTTGGAAGTCACTTCGCCGTTGATTGTGATCAAATTATGTCCGCCCATCACTTCAATTCCGGCTCGGCTTTCTCTATCCTTTTCCAAATAGGCGTCCAAGATACTGTCGGCGATGAAGTCGCAGATTTTATCCGGATGCTTTGGGCTTACAAATTCAGCGGTTTTCTTCATGGTTCAATTTTACTCACCATGACCCTGAGCAATCTATGGAAGGGTCATAGAAATAAAAAATTCCTGATAATGCAGGAAAAATAATGACTAGGTATCTTTCCCGTTAGGGTTGGAGTTAGCACCCGTTCGAGAAGTAATTCTACTTTCTCAGGGTTGCTGTGGGGTCCACGAGCCAATTCTCGTTCTCCGTCCGTAGTTATTACGAAGGAGGATACCGCCACTCTCGATAAAATGCTATTCAGTTGTGAACATATTGTAGCATAATGTGAAATAAAAACGCAACTTGTGAATGATGTACAAAAAGTTTTAAAATATGATACACTATAATCAATGAAAAATAAGGATCGTTTTCTAAAAGTATATGCAAATTTGCCGCTAAACCTAAGAAATGAGGTTGTTTTGGTTGTCCCAGAAACCG
>ERZ1292623.1139-Hain-H51-01um-R1-1139-length-26302-cov-22_pt1 | contig 26302 bp, 29 predicted proteins | sample MGYA00564398_ERZ1292623 | MGnify/ENA primary metagenome ERZ1292623 (study PRJEB36523, sample SAMEA6512633) | groundwater metagenome | collected 2019-01-07 | study: AquaDiva: Metagenomics assemblies of 32 groundwater samples | reverse complement strand
AGCTGCCGGGACTTCCACCGGCGGCTTTTTTCTTGTCCCGCGTAGCTTTAGCGAAGTGGGATTATACTGCTAATTCTAAAATACCAATCCTGCTTTCATGATCACTAATCTTAACTCTTGTAAGAGGCATTTCTTTTGTAATTTCTTCAAGCATGTTTGTATGTAAACCTAGTGTTTCGTTTATACTATCAAGCCGTTCGTTTACGGCTTTAAACTTATCATCATTTCGCTCATTTAAAGCTCCCATAAAATGTTCCATATCTTTGTTCGCTTCGTTTCTGACTTGTTTTATATATTTTTGTATTGATTCTTCATTCATAAAAACATTATAGCATAATTTATAATGTCAACTCCCCTACTTTCACTTTAGGTGCTCTGATTATCTTATTTTGAAGTTTGTAGCCGACGCTTATTACTTCTATTATTTTGTGATTATCCTCTTCGTTTTCAACTGGTGTATTTTCTACTGCCTCATCTCTTTGAGGATCAAATTTTTCGCCTAGCGGATTTATGACTGAAACACCGTGATTGGCCAAAACATTTATAAGCTGAGAATGAATATATTCAACTCCCCTTCTCCAATTTTCGTCCACCTTTTCCCAAGCTTCTTTATTTTTAAAGGCAGAATCAAATGAGTCCAAAACAGAAATAAGTTCAGTAGAAATATCTTCTTTGGCAAATTTAGAAAATTCTTTTTTTTCTTCTTCAAGCCGTTTTCTCAGATTTACCCCATCAGCTCTCTCTTTTTGCCAGCCAGTCAAATACTCCTGACTTTTTTGTTCCAGTTCTTTAATTCTTCGACGCAGTTTTTTAATTAAATCTTTTGGATTTTCTGTTTCGTTCTCATTGTCAAAAACCACATCATCAGCTTCTTCTGAATTATTTTTTATATTTTCATCTTGCATATAGTTATTTTACCTATTTTTAATTAAAAATCAACTAAACAAATAATTTTATCTTAATTTTTAATTATATAATACATACCGAAAATAAACCGAAAGTTATCCACACATTATTATAGCACAATAAACAGAAAACTTTATAATAAATATATGCAAAAAAATCTTACGCCACAAAAGAAAAAAATTTTGAACTTTATAAATACATATTCAACTAAGCATAGCTTCCCCCCTTCTCTTGAAGAAATAAAGAAAAAATTAAAACTTCGTTCTGTTTCTACTATTCACCAGCATTTAGAAGAGTTAAAAAAGGCTGGATATATAAAAAGATCAAAAAATAAACCGAGGGCAATATTTTCTACCAAAAACAAGGGAAATATAGAAATTCCAATACTTGGGAGAATAGCGGCTGGTTGCCCTATTGACGCCATAGAAATTCCGGACGAGACAATAACAATCGCCAGAAATGAGGTTGGAAGATTTGGAAAACACTATGCTCTGCGGGTTCAGGGTAGTAGTATGATTGACGACGGCATTTTTGATGGTGATATCGTTGTGATTAGGGAACAGCACACGGCGGAAGACGGTCAAACTGTGGTTGCAATTATTGACAACAATGAGGCAACATTAAAAAAATTTTATAGAGAAAAAAATAAATTTAGATTACAACCAGCTAATCAAGCATTTTTACCATTATTTGTAAAAGAAATTGAAATAAGAGGAGTTGTAGAAAAAATTATAAGAAATCTGGAAAATAATGTTCAAGATAATACGCTTGTTTATAAGAAAAAAATATTTTTGGATCGTATAAGAAGTTCTAACGCAGATAGCCAAAATAAGTATAAAAGGGTTGCTCTTTCACCAATTAGGTATGCCGGTGGAAAAAGTTTGGCGGTTGGACATGTTATTGAACTATTACCGAACAATATAAAAAAAGTTGTCTCACCATTTTTTGGGGGCGGTTCAATAGAGATAGCTATGAGCAAAGAATTGAATTTAGAAGTCATTGGTTATGATATTTTTGACATTCTTTGTAATTATTGGAAATTTCAAATAGAAAAACCAAAAATTCTGTACGAAAGACTGAAAGAGTTAAAACCAAACAAAACTACTTTTGAGAAAATAAGACTGATTTTGAACGATGTTTGGAAGAAAAAAGTAAAATTAGATCCACTAATCTTAGCAGTTTATTATGTCTACAATTTTAATTTATCATATGGGCCCGGATTCATGGGTTGGTCTTCTGATATTTATTTAGACCCCGTAAGATATGAAAGAATGATAGAAAGAATTAGAAATTTTAATCCGGGTAATTTAAAAGTAGAATGCGCTGATTTTAGAGATATAATAAAAAAACACCAAAATGACTTTCTTTATTTGGACCCCCCCTATTATCTTGGTGATGGTTCAAAAATGTTTAGAGGAATTTATCCAATGAGAAACATACCGGTGCACCATAATGGATTTCCCCACGAAAATTTGCGAGATTTGCTAAAAAAACACAAAGGGGGGTTTATTCTTTCTTATAATAATTGTCCCACAATAAGAGAATATTATAAAGAGTATCACCAATCATTTCCAAGTTGGCAATATACTATGGGACAAGGAGAAACCAGAATAGGCAAAAATAGAATTCAAAACGGAGATGATCACATAAAAGAATCACACGAAATAATAATATTTTGTCCTCCTAAAATTTAATTCTTAGAATCTTTCTTAGCATTTTTGGCACGATAATTTTCATAGCTATCTCTAATCCATTCTGGCCACCGATAGCCTTTCCCTCTGCCCCTACTTTGAAAATGCCATTCTGGATATTTATTAGTTACATTTTTGTAATCTTCATTACACTTTTCTTCCATTTCTTTAAATGCAACAACATTTCCCTTTTCGCTACCAAAAAGACCTTTAATTTCTGCTTTTATTTCTTCTGATACTATTACATAAAATTCAACCCTTTTGCCTTCCTCGAGCTCTTTTTTTAGAAGAAGATGAATACCATAACTTCTTATACTCGGTCCACCTTGCATAGCTCCTTCATAAAAATTCATGGTAGATTTTATTCCACCTTTTCCTTGGGAACCGCCAATTTTCTTTATTATTTTGTCTATTACAATGATATAAACAAAACCTACTCTTTTTCTTAGGATGTTCTTATCTAATTTTTTCCCGTTTTCATCTACAAGTTTTTCTAAGTAGTTAAATTTAATATGATTTTTAAGATGTACTTTGTTTAAGATAACATCAGCAATCTTAAAACATGTTTTTACTTCTTTAATTTTCATGAAAGCTTTAATTATCTCTTAGACCACTGCGGAGCCTTCCTTGCTTTTTTGAGACCGAATTTGCGTCGTTCTTTGGCGCGTGGGTCGCGTTTTAGGAAGCCGGCTGTTTTAAGTTTTGTTTTTGAGTTCTCGTCATATTTAACAAGGGCACGAGCAATTCCATGTCGGACAGCTTCGGCTTGGGAATGAACCCCCCCGCCTTTTATATGAACCGAAACATTAAAATTAATGTTTTTTATTTTATTTAAAGCTTCCTCCACTATTTTTCTAAGTTCTGCTGTTGGAAAATAGGAAGCCAAATCACGATCATTTATTTTGAACGAATTTTTAGAAGCTGGCGTAATGCGCACCCTGGCAGTGGCAGTCTTGCGACGCCCTACTGCTTCAACATATTTTTCCATCTTCTTTTCTTTTGATTTTTCTTTTGCTACTGCCATATTATTCCATAATTATTAAATTCTTCATCATCCTATCTCTCAATTTATTTTTAGGCAACATACCCTTGATTGCAATTCTCAAAGATTCTTTCATACCTTTATCTGAAATCACTTTTTTCATACTTCTCTCTTTCAAACCGCCCGGATAACCGGAATAATTTTTATAAATTTTTTGTTCCATTTTTTTATTTGTAACAAATATTTTTCCAGCGTTTATTATTTTAACTTTTACATCCGGAATGGCATTGCGCACAAAATCTGGTTTGTTTTTGCCCATCAAAATAGTCGCCACCTCGCTAGCGAGCCTCCCTAATTTTTTATTTTGCGCATCTATTTCGTATTGCATAATTTTAAATAAATTCTATAATTGCCATTTTACTTCCATCTGACATCCTTCTTTTTATTTTTGTAATTCTGGTATAACCGCCATTTCTTTTTTCGTATTTTTTAGCTAAGGTGTCAACTAAAATTTTAGTTGCTTTTGCCCCAATTTTTTCATTAATGGCTCTTCTATTGGTCACACTGGCTACTCTGCTTTTAGTGACAAGCTTTTCAATAAAAGGTCTCAATTCTTTGGCCTTTGGTTCAGTGGTTTCTATTTTTTGATGCAAAACTAAAGATCGGGCGAGAGAATTAATCAAAGCTTTTCTCACTTTTCTAACTCGGCTCAGTTTTCTGTTTGCATTATGGTGTCTCATCTTACTTCAATGTTATTCCATGCTCTCCCAAAACTCTTTTAATTTCAGCTACGCCCTTAGCTCCCAAACCCTCCACTTCCAAAATATCTTTCTCTTTTTTTCTAGCTAAGCCACCTATGGTTCTAATGTTGGCGCTTGAAAGAGCATTTAAAGTTCTGACACCCAAATTTAAATTTTCAATACGGGTCTTCAAAAATTCCGGATCCATTTTGGAAATGGCACTACCGTGTTCATGAGAAGTTTTTGTTTCATCGGCTGGAGTATTTTCATCCTGTTCTTTTTCACTTTCTTCAAAACCAGTAATGGCCTTAAGTTGTTCTATCATAATATTGATGGCTTTTTCAAGTGATTCTTTGGGGGTGATACTGCCATCTGTTTCTATAAGAATTCTCAGGCGGTTGAAATCGGTGCGGTCGCCGACCCTCATATTTTCTACTTCATAGCTAGCTCTTCTGATGGGAGTGAAGTTAGTGTCTAACACTATGGTGCCTATGTCAACTTTGTTTTTACCAAGCGTATCGCGACTGACAAAACCCAAACCTTTTTCCACCACCATTTCAATATTCAAAGATGAATCTTTATCTGTCAAAGTGGCTATGACCAACTCCGGGTTTATAATTTCTACCTGTCCGGGGGCGTCAATGTCTTTGGCAGTGAGAGTTTTTACTCCCTTGGCTTTTAGAGTTAAGATTTGAGGCTCATTTGAAAGCATTTTAATACAAAGTCGCTTTATATTGAGCATAATCATAACCACATCCTCCTTCACTCCCTTTATTGAGGAAAATTCATGTTCAATGCCACTTATTTTTATTGAAGTGACAGCTGCTCCAGGCAAAGAAGATAAAATAATGCGGCGGAGACTGTTACCTATGGTAAATCCATAACCGGGATAAAATCCGTCAATTTCATAAACCCCCCTCTTGCCGTCTCTAGAGGCTTCTTCAGATATTATTTTCGGTTTTGAAGGCAATATAATAGCTTTGTCAAAATTGTCCATAATCATAATATTAAAAATTAAAATTAAATATAATTTTATAAAAATTATCTCTGATAATATTCAATTACTTGGCCAAGGTCAAACAATAAATCGGCATTTTCCGTAAAAATTTGATCTTTTATTAATATTTCTTTTTTGTCCTCAGCTAACTCGTTAAAAAGTTTACTATTGCGACTGCCTTCACGAATGGTAATTTTATCCCCGTTTTTAACGGTAAAAGATGGCACATAAACTTTTTTGCCATTTACTAAAAAGTGGCCATGGGAAACTGCTTGCCTGGCGGAAAGGTGGGTTGGTAAAATGCCGGCTCGCCAAACAACATTATCAAGTCGGTGTTCCAAAGATTTCAAAAGATTTACTCTTGGCGAACTTGCCTTTTTGGCTAGAGCCTCTTTTACATATTTGGCAAATTGTTTTTCGGTTACGCAATAAAACATTCTGGCTTTCTGTTTTTCGTTCAACTGAATGCCGAAATCGGTCCTCGGTTTATTAAAAGATTTTTTTCTATTCTTGCGCTCCTCCCTCAGACTATATTTTTGAGTTTGGGTTTTTTCAAAAATGGGGGCTCTCAATCGGCGGGCTATTTTGTATTTTGGACCTATAATCATAAATTTGAACTAAACTCTTCTTGGTTTTTTGGGTTTGGGACCATTATGTGGCATGGGAGTGACATCTTTTATGGAAGTAATATTTATACCCTTTGAAATAAATCCTCTGATGCCGGATTCACGACCCGAACCAACCCCCTTAACAACTACCGACACTTCTTTAACTCCCAATGTCTGGGCTTTTAAGGCTAATGTTTCGCCCACCTTGGCGGCGGCAAAGGGAGTACCCTTTTTAGCTCCCTTAAACCCCAAACTGCCACTGGAAGCAGAAGCTACGACATTACCTTTTTTATCGGTCAATACCAAAACGGTGTTGTTGTAAGTTGATTGGACATGAAGAATACCGGCCTCAAGTCGTTTTTTACCAGAAATTTCAGTAGCTGTTTTTGTTTCTGCTGATTTTTCTGCTGATTCTTGTTCGTTTTTTACAATTCTCTTTTTACCCATTTTTTTATTTCTTATCTACTGCCCTTCTTCCGGTGCCCATAGTTTTTCTGGTATTACCCCGGCGGGTGCGGGAGTTAGTTTTGGTTCTTTGGCCGCGAACGGGCAATACTCTCATATGTCTGACACCACGATAACATTTTATATCTTTTAATCTTTTTATATTTCCAGAAACTTCTCTTTTTAAATCTCCCTCAATTTTTAAACCCTCTATAATTTTTTTAATATCGTTTTCTTTTTCAGCGCTCAGGTCTTTGGCTCTGGTTCCCCAATCTATTTTTGCTTTATTCAAAATTTGCTGGGCTCGGGAACGGCCAACCCCAAAAAGAGTCGTCAAACCTATTTCCAATCTTTTTTCTTCTGGTATTGTAATTCCTAAAATCCTCATTTTATCCTTGTCTTTGTTTATGTTTCGGATTGCTTTTACACACTACAAATAAAATACCTTTTCGGCGAACCATCTGGCATTTTGAACACATCTTTTTTATTGAAGCTTTTACTTTCATTTTAATCTTCGCACAATTCTGCCCTTGCCCCCGTAGGGATCAAGAACAACCTCAACTGAATCCCCAATCAAAACCTTTATTTTGTTCAATCTCATTTTACCGGACAGATAGGCTAGCACCTCCTTTTCCTCTTTTACCAACTTGACACGGAAAAAGGCGTTTGGAAGCGCTTCGGTGACTACCCCAACACTTGTTTCTAGCCTTGCTTTATCTGTCATTTAAAATGAAACAACAATAAAAAGGTTAGCATATAAGCCATATTCGTGTCAAGTTTATTCATTGATGATTGTTTGGACATGTATTTTTAATGAATCCTTCGGAAAAGATTGTTTCCAGATTGGTCTTATGGTGGCGGTTATGCTTGATATGCCGGCAAATTCGTCCATAAGTTTAGCCACCTCCTTTTTGGGTGCCCCCAATAATTTTTGGTTAATAATGTTTGTATCAATCTTTGCCCAAACTTTTGCCTTGCCTTTTATTTGCAAACTTATTTTATCGCCTGTTTTCAAATCATTAGGCATTCCCGCAACATTCAAAAGTAAAAAGTTTTTAATCTCAGACTTGATACCGCTCCAATTTGGAGATTCAGAAACATATTGTTTTGTTATCTGGTCTGACAAATTCTGAGTATTTAGCATAACTGCGTAAGCCGTAACTTCTTTTTCTATCACAACAGATGAAGACTCTTCTTTTTGTGGTAATTCTTTAGATTTATATAAAATAGAACCAGAAAGTAAAGTCATCCCGTCCGGTATTTTTGATTGCAAATCTTTTTCCAAATCAGCTTGCACTTCCGAGTCTATGTTTTGAAGAGCTGTTTGTTTATCTGTCGGCAGAACTGTTTTTCTTTTGCCCACAAAACCGCCCGTCATTTCTGTAATCGATCTGGCATAAAAGTTTTCATAACGATTGGCGTCATTTTTAAATCCGGGGATATTAAAATCTGTCTTTTTTATATTATATTTATCTCCCGGTTCATCGGCAAAAACTTCTATCTCTTTACTGCCGGGTGTCTCTACCCCATTTTTTACGGTCTTGCCGGGAACAACTATTGATTCCGGTATTCTGTAAATTAAACCTTCCTTGGTTTCAAATCTGGTGCGAATAATCAATCTTTGTGGTTCGGAAGAAAAATTATTGTAAACCATTATTTTACCCGACGCCTTCACCTCAACGGCTTCTTCGCCGGTGGCTGGCACAGAAACATTTTTTGATTTTGAAATTTTTATAACTTCATATCCAACCATTTCCTCCTCTGCTTCGCCAGTGGCGGTTATTTTCATATTGACTTCAACATCTTGGTTTTTGGGAACAATATTTATGGTAGCTGAAGCAAAAACTGTCATCATGCCTACTATAAAAACTACTACTACAAGTATGGCTATGCCCCCGAATATAAATTTCTTTTTTGATTTGTTATCACCACCCTCATATTGTCCCGACCCTTTTTCGTTTTTTGGGTAATAATATTCGTAAGGTCCATCATTTTTCTTTTCTGTTATTTCAGCCATTTTGGAATTAAAATCTACCGGCTCTGTTTTTGGAGTTGGTTTTATAGAAATAGGTACTTTTCTCTTGCCACCACTGGGAATGGGGACATCACGGATGCTTCTTCTCTCCGGTGGCGTAACATCACTGAATTGAATTCTTGGCATATTTATATTATACACCTTTACTTTGCATTTTGTGCAACAAAATTGGGGAAAAAACCTCACCCGCACTTCGTGTCGGCCTCTCCTTGATTAAGGAGAGGCAAAAATAAAATTTGACTTTTTTATATTCAATATGGTAATGTGTTTTTGGAAAAGGAGTAAGGCGATGAAAGCGATAAGATTCTTTTTGGCTTTGATGGCAGGTTTTGGGCTACTTCTTGCGTTATTGCGGCTCTGTTATTACATACCCGAGCATCGGGGAACGCCAGAAAGCTTCGTGGCCATTCTTGTTGTTTTTATGGCAACAGTGATTGCCATGATTGGTTGTTTCGTGCTTGCTTTGTGGTGGCACAGGGTTGATTGGCCACCGCATTGATCTTTGTAGAAGGCCGCGCTCACAGGAGCTCGGCCTTTCTCTTTTATATTTATATTTCCTCATCCAAATCATTTGGTTCAAACCCGACATCCAATGTAGGGCTGAAATCTGGGTTAAAAGATAGCCACTCAAAAACTTCTTTTTTAAATATTTTAGGATTATCAAAATATTCTGGGAAATCTTTTTTTGAAAGAATTTTATTTTGTTCTCTTCCTTTTCCGCAATAATCTTGATAACTACTCCATTCGTAATTTTCCAAAAACTTTTTTGCTTTTTCAACATCTTTTATTCCGTTTTCTTTCCACTTTGAATCAATAAGTTTAACTGGATTTAGATGAATATAAGAAAAAATATATTTTGAGTATGGATCGGTGTCTATATAAGAGCTCTTGAAATTTGTTTCAAAAAGTCCGCCAGTACGTTTATATTTTGTATTAAAATATTTTGAGTATGATATGCAGAGTTTTTTCATAAAAAGACTAACCTGATCTAACCCGACATTGGATGTAGGGCTGGGTGTTAGAGTTGTTAAAATGTGAAAATGATTTGGCATAAGTGCCCAAGCACCGATTGAAACGATTGGCTTTCCTTTATCAAACTCCCAAGCATCTATTTTTCTTTTAACAATATCATCTCTAAAATTTATTCGTTTTTTAGAATTGGAAAGATACAACATTTTTACAAAACGACTTCTATCTTGATCATCTAGGAAAATATTTTGTTTGCTATTTCCCCTGTTATAAAGATGATAGAACTCACCTTCCACAAAATTTTCTTTTCTTTGCATAAATACATTCTATCAAACATCGGATGTAGGGCAAAGACCAATCCTACATTGGATGTCGGGTTTTGTTCATTTTTTATTCCAAAACTGCTTTAATGCGACGGATGCCGAGGGAGGAGGCTTCTTCTTTTGTTATTTTGAAATGGCCGAGTTCGGAAGTGTTTAAAACATGGGGGCCACCGCAAAATTCGGTGCTGAAGCTTCCTATTTTATAAACTTTGACAACATCTCCATATTTAGACAAATCAAAAGACAAAGTACCAACCATTTTAATAGCTTCTTCTTTTGGCAGTTCCATCATCTCAACTGGAATATTTTGTTTAATTTTTTCATTTACTAAATCTTCTACCGTCTTCAGTTGTTCGGGGGAAAGTTTTTGGCTCCAATTAAAATCAAATCTTAATCTTTCAGTGGTTATATTGCTTCCCTTCTGCATAATCCCTGCCTCGCTGGCAGGCAGGTCTCCTCCCAATATTTTCCTCAAAGCTGCTAAAAGCAAATGAGTGGCAGTGTGCAATTTTTTATTTTCTTCACCAGCATCCGAAAGCCCACCTTTGAACATTCCAGCCGAAGCCGTGCGTGAAAGTTCTTGGTGCTTTTTAAATTCCTCATCAAATTCTTCAATTAATCTTTTGCCGAGAGGCGTGTTTCGCACATCAAATGACGCTCTATTTTTTAAATAATTCTTATTTATTTCAGCGCTCAATTCCTCAAGACACATTTCAAAAGGAAAACCATAAGTTGTTGATATTACAAACAAATCTTTTCCACTGATTGAAACAATATCAAAAGAATTAATATCAACAGAATATTCTTTTTCATCAGACATAAGAATCATTTCACCAAATTTTCCTGATATAAGTTTTTTAAATTCTTTTAATCCAACATCTAAAGTTTTTTCAAATTTTTCTTTTTCTTTTTTTAATTCATCTAAAATTTTTTCTTTATTTTTTTTCAATTCCGGATAAATATCTTTATAAATGTCAATAACTTTTTCTGCTATCTTAAAATCAGCCCCGTATCTTACCGCTCGGCGAATGAGGCGTCTCAAAACATAGCCACTGCCAGTATTGGATGACGTGATTCCTTCGGATAAAATAAAAACAGCTGTTTTTATGTGATCAGCCACAATTCTTATTTTTTTGTTATCTTCTTTTATTAAATCTTTAAACACATCTGTTTCAAAAACACTTTTTTGTCCGTTCAAAATCATCAGTGTTCTTTCCAAACCCATGCCCGTATCAACATTTTTTTGTTTTAACGGCTCGTATTTCCCATCAGCCGTTTTATTGTATTCCATAAAAACATTGTTCCAAATTTCAACACCATCAACAAAAATTTCCGTATCCGGACCGCAAGGGCCCGTTTCTCCTCCTTGTTCCCACCAATTATCTTCTCTGCCTAAAAATTTTATTTTATTTTTTGGAATACCCAAGGACTCCCAAATTTGCGCCGACTCGTTATCTTTTGAAATGTTATTTTTGCTATCACCCTCAAAACAAGTTATAGAAATTCTTTCAACCGGAATCCCAAGTTCCTTTATCAGAAATTCGAAACTCCAACTAATAGATTCTTTTTTCCAGTAATCACCTAAAGACCAGTTGCCGAGCATTTCAAAAAAAGTTAAATGAGTATTATCCCCCACTTCGTCTATGTCTTTCGTTCTTATGCACTTCTGCACATTTACCAGTCTATTCCCCGAAGGATGTTTTTGGCCAAGTAAATAAGGGACAAGCGGATGCATGCCGGCCGTAGTAAAAAGCACTGAAGGGTCGTTTTCGGGAATAAGAGAAGCGCTGGGAATTATGGCATGCACTTTGCTCTTAAAAAAATCCAAATATTTTTTTCTTAATTCCTGTGAGGTCATATTACATATAATAATACTCAAATTTTGACTTATTTCAAATAATCAATTATTCTTTACCCCATATGAACTACAAAAAAAAGGTCTTAAAAAATGGGTTGAGGATTATAGCTGTGCCTATTAAAAATGCACCGTCGGTGACAGTGATGTCTTTGATTGAGGCGGGATCAAAATACGAAAATAAGCAAAACAACGGCATCTCGCATTTTTTGGAGCACATGTGTTTTAAGGGCACAAAGAAGAGGCCTAAAGCCATTGATATTTCAAGAGAATTTGATTCCATGGGCGCTCAGCATAATGCCTTTACTGGTCAGGAAGTAACTGGTTATTGGGCCAAAGCGCACAAAAAACATACAGATAAAATGCTAGATATTATTGCCGATATGTATTTGAACCCCACTTTTCCAGCTGGAGATTTGGAAACAGAAAAAGGGGTAATAGTAGAAGAAATAAATATGTATGAAGATTTGCCTCAGAGACTAGTGCAAGAAGTTTTTAATGAACTCTTGTATGGTAATCAACCAGCTGGTTGGAGTATCGCCGGCACTAAAGAAAATGTGCGGGGATTTAAACGGGATGATTTTGTAAATTATAGAAAACAGCATTATGTTTCTTTTGCTACTACTATTGTTATTGCCGGAGATGTTGATCCTAAGAGTATTTTTAAAAAAGTAGAAAGATTTTTTGCTGGTATGCCGGTTAGCAAAAAAAATGGAAAGAAAAAAGTTATAGAAAAACAAAACGTGCCGGCAGTTAAGTTGCGATTTAAAGAAACAGATCAAACACATCTGGTAATAGGTGTCAGAGCTTTTAATCTTTATGACAAAAAAGCACCAGCTTTAAGATTGCTTTCAACCGTGCTTGGCAATGGTATGAGCTCTCGTCTTTTCCAGAAGATGAGAGAAGAATTGGGCATCTGCTACTATGTCAGGTCTACCGTTGATGATTTGACTGACCATGGTATTCTGTCAATTTCAGCTGGAGTTGATTCAAATAGGGTTGAACAGGGTATAAATGGAATTTTGGATGAAATGAAAAAAATCAGAGATGAAAAAATTCCAGAATCCGAATTGCGCAAAGCCAAAGATTATGTTATAGGTTGTATGTATCTGGGTTTAGAATCCTCCGACTCTCTGGCAAATTTTTATGGTTCTCAAGAAATTTTTAAAGAAAAAATAAAGACGCCTAAAGATATTGAAAAAGAAATTGAAAAAATCACCGCCTCCGATATCGGCAAAGTTGCCAAAGAAATAATCACCAACAAAAAACTCAATATGGCCATTGTCGGCAAATATAAAGACGAGGAGCGATTCAAAAAGATTCTAAAACTTTAAAATCTTTTTTGAGAATATCCAAAGTGTGGGAGTTGTAGACGGCGACGCAGGGGTGATAAAGAGGAACGACTTTAATGTCACCGTAGCTTGTGGTGGTGTCAAAAGTTCTGCCGTGATTTTTGCTTATGGGTTCAAGTTCAAATTCTAAACCAAACTTGGGCATTATGTAATACATAGAATATCTACCAAGAGTAGCAATTATTTTTGGTTGTATAATTTCAATCTGTCTGTCCAAAAAAGGCCCATAAATTTCTATTTCTTCCGGTAATGGATCGCGATTTGCCGGTGGTCTGTCTTTAACTATATTAGTCACATAAACTTCTTCTCTTTTTATGCCAACAGAATTCAAAAGTTCATTTAAAATATCTCCGGCTCGGCCACAGAAAGGCCTTCCTGTTCTTGCCTCGTTTCTACCCGGCGCCTCGCCTATAAACATTATTTTGGCACTATGACTTCCCTCGCCTATTACCGGCAAATTTTTATTTTGTATCCTAAATTCATAAAGTGGCGATTTTTTTAACATCACCACTTCATCTTTTATTTTCCTCATCAATTCTTTTCGTTCTTCCATTTTTAAATAATATCATACTCGACCCCACCCCGTCCCGCTAAAGCGGGACCGCCCCTCACCTTGCGAAGGTGAGGGGAAAAACCAAAATTTCAAAATTAACCAAAAATTCACGATCGTGAAAATCTGGTCAGTATTGCTTTTATTTTGAATATGGTTATACTGAAAAATGGAGGTGTTCCAGTATGCTTACTCGAGCTGCTATGAATCGCAGTTTAGGATTACCGCGTGCCCCTGGATCTTGTTTCGGAGTTTCCGATCCAAGATATTTACGGCCCAACTTCAACAGAAGTCCGCTTCCGTTGCCACAAGCGACCAACAAAAACAAGGCCACGATTACCACCAGATTTTATATTCTGGAATGGTGGAAGAAAAACTTCGAGCCAGAACACAGGTCTTTTAGGGCCAAAAACAATGGCCTGGCTGTCATCAAAGCGATGCGCATTCTCGGCATCAAAGGGAAATTGACTGGTCACAAGCTCCGCAAAGCCGGAGCGAGCAGAGTTTCTCTCCTCAGCTTTAGCGATGGGGAGATTTTCCCGGGACCCAAGCAGTGATCATTTGGTTGGAATAATGGCGGGCAGGATTCATTCTTGTCCGCTTTGTTTTTTATTTTTCTCCCTTCCCCTTCGCAAGGGGAAGGGTTGGGGGTGAGGTCGTTTTGTTATTTACCGAATTTATATACGCGCAATACTCGCAATTAGGGCTTGCTTTTGGAATTTCGTCGTTGTCCAAACATTTTTTCATATCTATCAAAGTTTTTTCTATCCAGTCGTCTTTGCCTGTGTAAGGAATAATTTTTATATCAAATTCAAGTTTGCCGTCAAAAGCTTCGCGGTCGCGCTTGCCATTTGCATAAACAAAATAACCGGTATCAGAAACATTCAAATCATTATGTCGCAAAAGCCACTGATAAACTTCCATCTGTCTTTTGTAACCGTCTTGCCACTCGGCGTCCAAATTTACTTCTTCGTCTTTGCTTGTGGCTTTATAATCAACCACCATAAGCTGACCGTCTGGACTTTGCCAAATATCATCAACCGCTCCAAAAACTACAAAATTAGTTGGCTCATGAAATGTCTCAACACCAACAAAATTTTCTCGCCACTTTTCCATACGCGGATCTTGAAAAGGCACGGCGTCTATCCCGTAAGATTCCATAAGCGGGTGCGGGGTTTTTTGTTTTCGATGAATATCAAATTCTTTTTTGAGAAGCGTATCAACCGCGCTATTTAAGTTAAAAGGAAATCCCTGTGGTCGTGAGACACCAATTCGCCTGTCCAAATAAAAACATCGCGGACACTCCACAAACAGGTCAATTTTACTTCGGCTCACTTTGAAAAATTCCTTTGCCTTTGGGTCGTATAATTTTTTTCTATAAAATGCCATTAGAATAATTAGGTTAATTAGAAATTAGTTTTATCTCTGCAATCATTTTATCAATCTTATCTTTACTTAAACCTGCCTGAACTAATATATCAGGATTATCAAGTGCTTGTTTGCAGAGGACAATACCAGCCTGCATCAAAAGTTTTTCATCGCTTGGGGTGCTTGAGTTGAGACAAGTGATAGGATGCAAATGAGCCTCTTCAATCAAATCTTGCAAATTACCATGTTCCGGATAATTCCAGCCGACCAATTTCATATTTTGGCATTTAGCATATTTAATAGCTGATTCAGAAAATTTAGTGTTTGTAATGAGCCATCCTTCGTCAAGCTTGTGCTGGTGGTTGCCAAAATCAAATGCAGTGTTAGCCAAATCATCCCATCTGGCTTTTATATAAAGAGCAATTTTAAGGTCTGATTTGATGCCGAGCTCGTTATGAAATTTAGCTTCAACAAAAATTAATTTTTGTTCGTTCCATGCGACAATGTCTATTTCATGTTCGGCGCATTCACCTTTGGCAATAAAATCAGTTGTGGTCTCAAAACCTTTGGCTCTAAAAATTTCAGCCACAAATTGTTCAAAAGGAAAACCTGTTGGTCCCATTTCCATTACCGCTCGGCGAAGCGAATATCTAGCTGTCGCCGGGCTTTCCTCTTTTTTCAAAAGTTCAAAAGCATGATTATAAATATCTTTAGTACTAGCATTATCTTTAAGTTCTCTTTCTATTTGATCTACTATGTTATCAACCGCTTCTGTGCTAGCTCCTGCCCGTGTTAAAGAATCCCGCAACTTCTGCGCATTAAATTCTTCTCTTTCTCCCGTTGCTTTAATTATGTATTTCATTTTTCTATTATACCACCACCAAGACAAATTTCATTGTCATACAAAACCAAAGATTGTCCCGCCGAAACTCCCATTTGTGGTTTGTCAAACTCAACCAACAAGGATGACCCTTGCTGGTTTGATTTTTGTGGTGTAATTTTGCAAAGAATTTTTTGTTGGCGGTATCTTGTACGACAAAATAATTTTTCTTTAGTCCCGCGAAGCTTTAGCGAAGTGGGATTTATCCAATTTATTTCTGAAATTTCAAGTGTCAAGGGTCCCCCTTGGCTTTTTGAGTATGGTGTAATTTTGGGAGCGACAGTTATAGTGTTTTTTGAAATGTCTTTAGAAACAACATACAAAGGCATTTCATTTTCTGATTTTTTGGTGACAGTGAATCCATGACGTTCGCCTATTGTAAAAAATAAAGCTCCGTTGTGGTGACCTATTTTTTTTCCTTCTAAATCCAAAACATCTCCTCTTTTTGTTGGCATATATTGAGCTAAAAATTCTTTCATATCTATTTTACCCAAAAAACAAAGTCCTTGGCTGTCTTTTCTTGTCGCCTGTGGCAAGCCAAATTTTTCCGCCAACTTTCGTACTTTTGGTTTTTGCAAATGACCTATGGGAAATAAAATATGTTCGAGTTGTTTCTGTGTTAATGTCCACAAAAAATATGATTGGTCTTTGTTTTTGTCGGCTCCTTCCATTAACCCCACCCTGCCCTCCCCTTGATCAGAGGAGGCAACCGTACGAGCATAATGGCCAGTAGCAACATATTGAGCGCCATTTTTAAGAGCAAATTTGAGAAAGTGGCCGAATTTTATTTCTTTATTGCACATTACATCAGGATTAGGTGTTCTCCCTTTTTTATATTCGGCAATCATATAGTCAACCACTTCTTTTTTATATTCTTTTTCCAAGTCAAGAGTAATAAAAGGAATATCCAAAACTGCCGCCACTCTCATAGCGCTTCTTCTATCTTCTTTCCAAGTGCAAGGATAACTCGGCGGAGTCCACGCTTTTATAAAAACTCCTGTCACATCATAACTTTCCTTCTTCAGCAATGCCGCCGACACAGCGCTATCTACGCCTCCAGAAAGCCCCACATAAACTTTCTTTTTTACTGATTGACTTTTCATAATGGCTTATGTTATTATATTTTTGGAGGTGTAGCAAATGCGAATTGTAGTTGTTTTACAGACGGATTTTCAAAAAGATGACGTTGGCGAAAAGATGGGGGCTCTTTTGAGTCTTCTTAACACCCTCGAGGTTGAATCAAAAAAACTTGCCATTCAAATGCCGTCGGGGGATGACTCGGTACTAAAGATAGATGTTCTGGATTCCCGTGAAGTTGATGGCGGGTCTGTGGAAAGTTTCAAATCACTTGTCCGTTTTGGCGGCGCGGTTCATGAAAGATGTGTTGAGTTCACTGCTCCAGACGGCTATAGGGATCCCTATTTCTCCGTTGATGGGAGAAAAGTAACATCTGGAGAGGTCTTTAGCGAGGTCTTCGGGACAGTGTTAGAAAAATTCTGCGCCAGCTGAACCAGCCCCCTCCGTGTGTATACCGGAGGGGCGCTTTTTTTACCTCAAATACAATTCCCTATTTATTTTGTGCTCCTCAAAATTTTTAGCATAATACATATTTCCTTTTTTGTCAGAGAGAAAATATAAGTAATCTGTTTTTGTTGGTGTTATGGCAGCACGAATGGAATCAATGCCAGGATTGGTTATGGCTGTCGGTGGCAAGCCCTTATTTGTGTAAGTATTATATTCATGATCTTCTTTCAAATCTTCTTTAGTTAGTGTGTAAGAATTTTTGCCATTGTAATATTGGAATGGCGCATCCACTTGCAAAGGCATTTCCAGACGAAGCCGCTTCCACAAGATACCTGAAACAATTCTTTTTGATTCAAGAGTGCCGTTAGCTTCGTCTTCTATTATTGAGGCCATTATAATAACTTCGTTCAAAGGTTTTTTAAATTTTAAAATATCAGGCTGATATTTTTCTATTTGTCTGGCGAAATTTTCTCGCATCATTAATATAACATCGCTGGCTCTGGTATTGGGCATAAAAAAATAAGTGTCGGGAAATAAATAACCCTCATAATTATTATCCAAAATCTCATCCTCAAAATCATCCGCCTTAAAAGCTGGCAGTTCTTTTGTCAAAATCTCAGCCATTTCAAAAGAAGAAGTGCCCTCGGGAACGGTTATTTTTTTGGCTATCAAACCAAATTCGCCTTTGTGAATCATGCTAGCTACTTTGAAAACACTGACAGCCGAAGGAAAATAATAATCACCAGCAATTACTCTCTTTTCACCGCCTAAAATAAAAATAAATGTTTTAAGCCAAAAACTGGAACGCACCACATTTTTTTGTTCAAAAGAATTGGCTATTTGAGAAAGAGACTCGCCTCTCTCAATGGTAACGAGAGCTTGTTCCGGAAAAGGTCTTGGTGATCTCCAAAAAATAAAATAAGAAATAGAAAATAAAATTAGAAATAAAAAAACAGCCGATATTGTCCTAAGAAAATGATTATCTAAAAATATTAAAAACCTAGTAAATCGTTCTCGCCATATTTTTTTATCCAAATTTAACCTGAAATTCATTTTTTATATAGGCAGATTAAAGGGAGCTTCGGATTTTTTGGACGGAATTCTTTCAAATGTTGGAGTGGTTGAAACCAAACCCGGGAAATGATAAATGGTTGCCAACTCCTCGGCGTTCAAAACAAATGGTTTGGTGACATGATATTTTTTACCCTTCCAAGGCGAGAAGAAATATCGGCGAAGTTTGTATTCTTCCAACAATTTTGGTTTTATTTTTTCTTCCCTGTTCCACCATTTGTCCCATGGATAATCAAAATCATCAAACCATCCTTTTGGTCTAAAACCATTTAAATTAAGTGAGCCATATTGCTTCAATGTTCCTATTGTTCCCCCAATGTTTGCTGGGTTAAATTTGTCTTTATCGGCAATATAAACTGCTCTTATGCCACAATCAAAAGGAAATTTAGAAACACTACGTTCCAAAGCGGCAATTCTATCAGCTTCTCCTTTGCTTGGTATTCTTGGGAATCCACCCTCATCTTTAGCAACTTTTAATTCTTCTAAAATTTTATTTTTTGCTATCTTGGCATCTTCTTTCCAAGTGTCAACTTTTTCATACCAAGCAAATTTTTCCCATTTTTTCTTCCATTCAAGGGGTTTTCTTATTTTGTCTTTATGAGCGCGAATTAAAATTTGAATCCAAACATTGTGTCCGGCCGTCATAGAACCCAAAAATTCTATCATAGCTGTCATAGGGTCAATTTTAAATTCTTCTTTGGGGTCTCTATCAAGACCATAATCAACATAAGTTTTTATTGGAAAAGGGTCTGGTTCGGTAAGAGCAAATTCGACCCCCCAGACATTGTTTTTTTCAGGATTGTAATAAAAAGACTTGGTATAATCCTCTGCCTCGTAAATTTCTATGCCGGGATACTGAGAATATATTTGAGCCTCGATAGCGTTTCTATGTTTTGGTTTAGTCCATATAAAAAATCTGACTTGACCTCCAAGAGAAACAACTTCCAATGAAAACCAAGATCTTGTTTTGCCTTCCCATGTCTTGTTTATCCAAGTGGTTTCTCCTCCGGTCTGATGAAAAGCGCCCAAAACAATTTCCATAGCCAAAGGCGACTTGTTTATTTCCCTAGGCAATTTTATTTCAAGTAAAACAGAACCCTCTTTTTGCCAAAATTTTAATCGTTTATATTTAAGCCAAGCATTAAATAAAAGCGTCAAAAAAATCACTGGCAACCAAACAGCCGAAGTTGCATAAACATATTTAAACGCCATCATCAAACTACCCCAAATTTCAGGTGATATAAAACTGAACATATAGTAATTATACTATATGATTTGAAAATTAAAAATTAAGCAACCGTGTATAAACCCTGTTTATTTTTTTTGAAGTATTTTGGATTTTGGAGGTTGACCATAACGGTGTTGGCTTTGACATAGCGCTCTTTCATAACTTTTTCCAAAATTTGTTCTTTTGAAAGAGGTCCATTTTTTTCCAAAATTTCACGAATGACATCTCTGACCACACCTGTTGAATAACCCCATTCTTTGAGAGCGTAAAGTCCGCGGCCAACCAAAACGAAGCGAGGGTCTTTTATGAGCTCGTTGTGGGTAGTGGCGACATGAGCTTTCTTTTTAAACACTTCGCTTATCAATTTGGCCACTTCTCTAAAATGAATGGGTGAACCGTGTCGGCGCAAAATCAAATAGGCATAATCGCGCACCCCCTTGGTTTTAATATTTGAAGATTTGGACTTGCCCCACTCACCCAGAGGATTTTTGGCTATGTTTTTTGAAATTGAAAGCCATCTGGTCAGAATCTCATCTTGTTTATATTCATTAGAAACTTCTTTGAGGTGTTCCAAGAAAGAGGAAACAATTTCTGATTCGGGAATTATTTCATCGTCGCCAAGCTGAGCATAAAGTTTTTGTAGAGCCTCGTGAATTTTATCAGACAAATTTTTATCCACATGCCAGCGGTGTTTAAATTCAACATCTTCTTTTATTTTATTAAAATCATCGCCGACTACCAGAAGAAAATGGATATATTTTTTAGTAACGGTATCTTTACCCAAGCTATTTAACAAATCGTCTTCAGAAATAACGCCCCCCATTTTATTTATAGTATTTTTAAGTTCATCAAAAACCACACTTTCTTTTTCATAAGTATTCGCTTTTCGGACATGATTAATGGCATAATTTTCTATCTGTCTGACTCTCTCTCTTGTAATTCCGTATTTTTTACCTATCGATTCAAGAGTCATTTCGTCTCCGCTTTGATTAAGCCCAAACCTGCCCACGATAACATCTTGGGCCCTGGCTGGCAGAGAACTCAAAAGTCTTTTAACCACCTGTTTTGGATTGAACGAAAGCATGAACAATTTTGGGGTTTCTTTTTTCATCCCGTTAGAAGTTTTCATATTTTTAATAATTAATTATACTACAATATTATAACACATTTAATAATGTTCACAATATCATACTCAAAAACTTTGTCAACCTTTAATATTATACCACAAAATTAACTATTTTATTGAGTACAAAAATAGTCTTTTTTATTTCCTTATCATCAAGCCATTTTTGGACATCTGGCATGATTAGCGCTTTTTCTTGGGCTTCTTTTTCGGATATGCCCGTTTCCGCTTCAAACTGAGCCCTCACTTTTCCATTTATTTGAACGACAATAATCACATTTTCCTCTTTAATTTTTGACTCGTCATATTTTGGCCATTCTTCCAAATGAATTGAAGATTCATTTGCCCCGCATAGCTTTAGCGAAGTGGGGCTGTTCCAAATCTCATCCGTCATATGTGGTGCAAAAGGCGCCAGCAATTTCAAAAAAGTTTCAAACATGTCTAGTGTCAAGGGTTCCCCTTGGCTTTTTTGGTGTGGTGTAATTTTTTCAAGTTCGTTTAATAAAATCATCATAGCTGAAATAGCAGTATTGAATTTATAATTTTCAATATCTTCTGTTACTTTTTTTATGGTTTTGTGCAAAAGATTCTCGAGTTTTTTATTACCGACTCCTAACTCCCCCGCCTCGCTCCGCTCGGCACCCCCTCTTAAATTAAGAGGGGGTTTGGGGGTGTTATTCACTTTTGCCGCTATCTTCCACACCCTCTCCAAAAATCGGCGAATTCCTACCACTCCTCCCAAATCCCACGGATACTGCCCCGTTTCGTTATATGGTCCTATAAAAGCCAAATACATTTTGACTGTATCTGATCCGACTTTTTCTACCATTTCATCAGGGTCAACTACATTACCTTTGCTCTTGCTCATCTTTTGTCCGTCTGGTCCCAAAATAAGAGCTCGATTCATTCTTTTAATAAAAGGCTCTGATTCATTTACCAGTCCCAAATCAAAAAGAGCTTTGTGAAAAAATCTTGAATACAAAAGATGCATGGTGTTATGTTCAGCTCCGCCGGAATAGCGATTAACCGGCATCCATTTTTTTAGCCTGAGCTTATCGAATGGTTCGTTTTTGTTTTTAGAATCGCAGTATCTTAAAAAATACCACGAAGAATCTATAAAAGTATCCATAGTGTCATATTCAGGTTTCCAGCCTTCGCCAAATATTTTCTCTACTCTTTCCCTCAATTCTTTTGAAGTAGCGATTGGAGATTCGCCTTTGGGTGCAAAATCTTTAACATCTTCAGGCAGAAGCCACGGCAAATTTTCTTTCGGCACAGGATGCGGCTTTCCTTCCGGATCATAAACTATGGGTATGGGACACCCCCAATATCTCTGGCGCGAAAGCAGCCAGTCCCTCAATTTATATTTTGTTACTTTTTGACCAAATTTTTGTAAATCCCAGTCAAGTGTGATTTCTTTTACCGGTAAATTATATTTTTTAGCGAAGTCCATATCTCTTTCGTCATGTGACGGAACCGCCATAATTGCTCCCGTGCCATAATTACCCAAAACATAATCAGCCACGAAAACCGGTATCTCCTCCCCATTTGCCGGATTAATCACCTTCACTCCTTTTATTTCAACCCCCGTTTTTTCTTTCTTTTCATTAGTCCTCTCTATTTCTGTTTTTTGTTTTGTCTGATTTATGTATTTTTGAATTTCTTCTTTGTTTCGGATTTCGGATTTAGAATTTAGAATTTCTTGCGTGAGCCAAGGATGTTCCGGTGCGACAACAACATAAGTTGCTCCCATTAAAGTATCTGCTCTTGTTGTAAAAACTTTTATTTTCTCTTTTATTTCGGATTTCGAATTTCGGATTTCGAATTTTAAAACTGTTCCTTCCGACTTCCCAATCCAGTTTTTTTGCGCCGTCTTTATTTCTTCTGGCCATTTCAAATTATCTAAATCGGAAAGTAGGTCCTCAGCATAATCTGTAATTTTGAAAAACCACTGCTCTAAATCTTTTTGAATAACTTCGGCATCGCATCTCTCACACTTCCCCGCCACCACCTGCTCGTTGGCCAGCACCGTATTGCACGACGGGCACCAGTTGACGCTAGCCTTTTTCTTATAAGCCAAACCTTTTTCGTAAAGTTTCAAAAACAACCACTGCGTCCATTTATAATATTCCGGGTCGGAAGTGATGACTTTGCGCGACCAGTCAAAGGAATTGCCCATACTCTGCAGTTGCTTTTCCATGTAGGCAATATTTTCGTAAGTCCACTTGCGCGGGTCCACGCCGTGTTTGATGGCGGCGTTTTCTGCCGGCAATCCGAATGCATCAAAACCAATCGGAAACATGACATTGTAACCTTGCATTCTTTTGGTCCGCGCGAAAATATCCGGCACGGCAAAAGCATACCAATGACCTATGTGCAAATTGCCCGATGGGTATGGGAACTCTACTAGCGTGTAAAAATTTTCTTTTCCCTTTACTTCATCCTCCGTTTTGTAAAGATTATCTTCCTGCCATTTCTTCTGCCACTTCTTTTCTATTTCTTTATGATCGTATTTTTCTTGCATATTTTAAATATAACCCATTATACGCTTTTTTTCCAGAGGATGACCCTTGAAGAATTTGCCCCAAAGGGTCATCCTCAAATTTTTAACCCCACCCCTCGCTTCGCGTAGCCCTCCCCTTGTTCAGGGGAGGGAAAAAATCTTGCGGCTCAATCCGGACGAATTTAGCCGCAACGGCTCAGATGGCAGGAAATGAGCCGTTGAAAAACAAGGATGACCCTTGTACTTGAACAAAGTGTGATGTAATTTAAACACTCTCTATTATTTTTGTTCTTTCCCAATCAGTGGGAACAATGGCGACAATTCTTTTATTTTCAATATCAATCTGAAAAACCATATCCTTTAATTTCCATCCACGAATAACTCCTACCTGTTCAAACTGAGTTTTTAATTCGTTCATTTTATGTTCCGCCTCGTTCATAAGAGTTGCAACATCTTCGTCTGAGTACCCTTTTTCTTTAAGATTTAAGGTATCTCGTTCAGACCAGCGGATACCGGGTATTCGTTCCATAACAATAATATGTGTTCCTCCTTGTTCTGCTTTGGCAACCGGTTTTGCGGCGGGTAATCCCATTTGAGCAAGCCGTTCAAGAATTTTATACTCATAAAAATGATCTCCTGATTTACCAACATCTCCTTTGGTAAAATTTACTCGTCTAGCAACAGTTAAAATTTCTTGATTTTCTGGATTTTTCCAAACAGATAAATCTTTGACAGCAGTTGGGTCTTCTCGAACTTTTCCCGTTTCATCAACTTTCTTTTCTCCTGTTTTTATGTTCTTTCCTTCTCTCTCAAAATATCCCGTTGGGTCATCAAGAAATTCTTGAGGCACAAAATTAACAAATTCAGTCTCAACTTCTACTTTGGGAATGGGAGTGATTTCTTGAATATTATTTTGTGGATTTGGGGAACTTTCCATCATTTAATTATTTTTCTTAAGAATTCTTCTCTATCTATTTCTGCCAAGTCCAGTACCCCTTGAAGAGTACCTATCGCCAATTCCTTATGATTAGGAACTATTGTAGTGATTTTTCTGCCAGCGACAATTTTCTGACATTTAATGTGACTACCCCTTTGTTTAATTACAGAAAAGCCAAAATATTTAATTAAAATTTTTACTACTTCCTTACTCCCAAGTATTTTTCTTTTTTTAGGCATAACTTACTTCAAAAGATGTAATAATTGAAGCTTCCGGAGAAATATTTTTAGTTGCCTCTTCGTTGTCTTCAAGATAAAGTTCAACCGCTTCTTTCAAATTTTCTGTTGCTTCTTCTATAGTTTTTCCTTGACTGACAACACCAAGCTCAAGGCATTTTGCAACATACCATTTCCCCTCCTTATTTATTGCTGTAGTAAATGTTTTAGTCATATGAGTATTTTATAACTACTACTAAAATAAATCAAGATTTTATCCCCTCACCTGTGTCGGGTAAGCGACGGGGTCAATGACTCTTTCAAAACACTGCCGGCCGGCTTTGTGATTCCAGTTTTCGTTTTGAATAATGCCCCCTTTTACCGGATAGTTGACTGGCGCTACTGCCATATTGTTTTGATTTGTCATATTTTCAGAACTAAAATCAGAACAAAGTTCAAAAGTCATTTCTCCGGTTTTTTTATATTCGTAATCTGTTTTTGATTGCGGGTCTGTTGGTAAAATGTATTGCTGAGTTTTTTCCAGTTCTTTAAGATTGGTCGGTATGGTGCCGTTCATTTGCCAATAGCTGATTACTTGCCACTGGATATTTTGTAAGTCAGTTATTTTTTGATTGTCATATCGAATAAGTCGTTGGGTTTGGGGCGATCCAAGAATAGAAAACCCTAAAATAATAGAAATTAAAATAACAATACCCACACCAATCAACCACATTTTCCTTACTTTTGAAGAAATTTTTTCTCGGGTGTCCTGCAAATAAAATCCAAAAACACAACCAGCCGTAACAAGAACAGCGAGCGCCTTTAAAAGAAAAGCGGAAGTTAAATCTTGACCGTCCAAAAATTTATAAAGAACCATAACCAAATCTCCCACCAAGACAATGCCAGTTACAAACAAAGTAATATAAACAAGCCATTTTCTAATCCAAGGTTCTTTTTTGTCCAAAGTTTCAGTGTAAGTTTTGTAAGCAAGATAAGACAGAATGGCAAAAATAGGAAAGACAATAATAAGTGTCGCAACAGGCAAACTTATTTCAGAACCGGCTCCCCAAGCATATATATTTTGAGCCACTTCCGGAAAAGCTTTGTTTATAATTCTAAAAAGCAAATTCAAAAAACTTATCACTATTGCATACAGAGTGGCAATCACTCCCAGATGCAAAAAGAAATCTTTAGCCGACGCTTTATTTTCCATATTTTTAGATTAATTTTAATAAAGATATTATATCAAATTTTAAACTCAATCACATCCCCATCTTTAACAATATAGTCTTTTCCTTCTGTGCGGAGAAGGCCTTTTTCACGAGCAGAAGCATAAGAGCCGGCTTCTAAAAGTTTGTCCCATTCAATAACTTCGGCGCGTATAAATTTGTCTTTAAAATCATTATGAATAGCTCGGCCCGCTTCGGGGGCGGTTGAATTTCTTTTAATTGTCCAGCCTCTCGTCTCATCTTCTCCTGTTGTAAAAAAGGTTATGAGGTCAAGCATCTCGTAAGCTTTTTTTATGAGTTCATTCAAACCTTTGCCAAAAATGGGGTCCACTTCAACATATGGTCCGGGAATTTTTTGCAAAACATCTAGATGATTTTCGCTGGCTTCGGAAGTGTTTATGACATACAAAATAGGTTTTTTTAATTCCGCCAATTCCAATTCCAAATTTATTATTTCAATATCAAAAAGAGGATCAATTTTGCCGGCGACATGAATAATTTCTTTGTCCTCAAAAACACGGACAACTTCGGCAATGGCATCCACCTCGCGAATGTGAGACAAAAATTTGTTGCCCAATCCTTCGCCTTTTGAGGCACCTTGCACAAGCCCGGCAATGTCTACAAACTCTACAACCGCCGGGATTTTCTTTTGCGATTTTGAAAATTCATTCAATTTTTCCAATCGTTCATCTGGCACAGCAATAATCCCCACTGATGGGTCAATGGTGCAAAAAGGATAATTCTCCGCCGGCACACTTTTTTTGGTAAGCGC